>ENA-OPKX01000003-OPKX01000003.1-human-gut-metagenome-genome-assembly--contig:-NODE-3-length-126697-cov-3.972710_pt1 | contig 126697 bp, 103 predicted proteins | sample MGYA00241791_ERZ501709 | MGnify/ENA primary metagenome ERZ501709 (study PRJEB25962, sample SAMEA2042091) | human gut metagenome | biome: human gut; feature: human-associated habitat; material: faeces...
CCCAATTAACCCGCTCACGGGTGTAACCACCATTACCAATCTTGCCACGAGCTGCATTGGCATCTGCTGACTCACGCTCGTAAGAGTCGCGACGGAAATCGTAAAAATCGCCAGTAACGTCCTGATTGCGGAAATCGAACATCAACGCAGGGTTGAGGGCTACACCGCAAAGACGAGTCTCGAAGTGAAGGTGAGAACCGGTACTACGACCTGTATTACCTCCCAAACCAATCACATCGCCTGCTCTTACCTCCTCGTTTTCAGAAACGAGCTGCTTAGAGAGGTGACCGTAGATGGTCTCCAAACCATTATTGTGACGGATTACGATGTACTTACCATAACCACCACCTTCATATCTTACAATGCGAACTTTGCCTGAGAAGGCAGCGCGGATTGTGTCGCCAATATAAACCTTGATGTCCATACCTTTATGTTGGCGGCCAAAGCTTGCACGGTAACCGAAGTTACTTGTGACAACGCGACTTGGAGTTGGCATGCAGAAATGACGGAGGTCGATACGGAAGTGCTCTGGAAGCGCAGTCCGGCGGTGAGCATACTTGTTGGAGAAATCCTGATACAGCTCTGCTGAAGGATTCTCTCTATCTTCCATCATTCGATAATGAGATACTGCTAATGTGTCTATCGACTTCATGCGATGGTCAACTGGTGCCTGACGGGCAAGCAAGTCTTGACCAAATGACGGCACGGTTGTTAACGCCAACAATGCCACTACGGAAATCTTCTTTATTTTCTTTTTTAAACTCATACTTTTTAATTAATATTCTTTTTAGGTTCGTCACCATTGAAATGAAATCATAAATGAAATTCCACTACAAAACACCTAAGTAAAAACCCCTTATGTGTGTGACTTTGTTAAATAGACTTTGCAAATATATGAAAAATATTTCAGTCTGCCAAGGCCATTAACACGAATAAGGGGATATTTAACGCGAAAAGTTGATGTTTAACTTTTGTTAAGAAGAAACCTTTCTTGATTTAAATCAATTTTACAGTATTCTGTTTTTGCAAAATTATGCAGGCTTCTTACGAAAGTATTTGCATTTTCTATTGAAATTACTTTCATTCCTTCATGAAGCCTCTTTCATTCCTTTATGAAGCCTGTTTCTTTCCCTCATGAAGCCTTTATCGTTTTTTCACGATAAATTCTGTGCTTTTTCTTTCAGCATTCGCAGCAGGGTGACGGCTGGAGAGTGACCCATAAAGATGATTCGCTTGACTTCCGGACTTGTAAAGCGGAGGCATTTCTGATAGGCCTGATACAGTTCACCGAGATTGATGGTGAACTCCTTGCCGGAACTTTCCCGGATGCCTATCAACATCTTGGCTGTAAGGTGGATACGGATGTATCGGATGCCTGTAGCTGTCTCTATCTCCGTGATGCCTTCCAGAAGTTCTTTCATCTGTTCTGGCGTGAGGGGCGGTCTGTCTTCTGTCACCATGGAGCGCTTTCTTCCTCTACGGCGAGGGGCATCTGTGGATTCTGTGCCTTCTGATGTCTGTGTGTCCGTTTCCTGCTTTCCGATTTCTTCTGCATCAAAAAGGAAGCCTTCTTCTATATTGTTTTTCTCCTTCATCTCTTGATTCCTTTTTATCTCTGATTTCTTTCTCAGTTATTCTCTTTTTAATCCCGGTCATGGTTTCCCCTAACTGATTGCAGCCCAATTGATATGGGTTTTCTTCATTTCTTTCAGTCGGTTCCAGAGCAGGGCATTCTGAGGCAGGTTGCAATGTGGGTCGGCATCGATGATGGTCTGTGCTTCTGTGCGTGCCAACTGTACAATCTGTCCGTCTCTTGCAATATTGGCTATCTTCAGGTCGAAAGCCATTCCGCTCTGTTGGGTTCCTTCCAAATCGCCCGGTCCTCTGAACTTGAGATCGGCTTCGGCGATGCGGAATCCATCGTTTGTATCACACATGATATCAATGCGTTTGCGGGTTTCCTCCGACAACTTATAGTTGGTGACGAGGATGCAGTAACTCTGGTCGCAACCTCGTCCCACTCTGCCTCTGAGCTGGTGGAGTTGGGCAAGTCCGAAGCGCTGTGCATCGAGGATAACCATCACGGAGGCATTGGGCACATTCACACCCACTTCTATCACGGTGGTGGCTACCAATATCTGCGTCTCGCCCTTCACGAAATGCTCCATTTCTTCTTCCTTCTCTGCCGGTTTCATCTGTCCGTGTACCTTGCTGAGGCGGAACTCCGGGAAGGCTTCCTTCAGCGTTTCAAATCCTTCCTCTAAGTTCTTGAGGTCGCTCTTTTCACTCTCCTTGATCAGCGGGAAGACGATATAAACCTGTCTGCCCATATTGATCTGACGGCGGATGCTCTGGTAGAGGCTGGTCAACTGGTTGTCAAACTTATGCAAAGTCTGGATGGGTTTTCTACCTGGCGGTAGTTCGTCTATCACACTCACGTCGAGATCGCCATAGATAGTCATCGCCAAGGTTCTCGGGATAGGCGTGGCGGTCATCACCAATACATGAGGCGGATTCTCGCTCTTTGCCCATAGGCGGGCACGCTGGGCAACTCCGAAGCGATGCTGCTCGTCGATGACTGCTACGCCGAGATGGGCGAACATCACGGGGTCTTCGAGGATGGCATGTGTGCCCACCAATATCTGGACATCTCCACGAATCAGAGCATCGAGCACTTCCTTGCGCTTCTTTCCCTTCACCATACCCGTGAGCAGTTCCACCCGGATGTCCATCCCTTTGAGAAATTCACGGATGGTCTGCAAGTGCTGTTCGGCAAGGATTTCGGTAGGAGCCATCAGACAGGCCTGATAACCGTTGTCGAGGGCGATGAGCATGGTCATCAGCGCCACGAGGGTTTTACCAGAACCCACGTCGCCCTGCAGCAACCGGTTCATCTGTCGGCCGCTGCACATATCGGCACGGATTTCATGCATCACCCGTTTCTGTGCGCCCGTGAGTTCGAAAGGAAGATGGTGGGCATAGAAATCATGGAAGATGTCGCCGATTCGGTTGAAGATGTAGCCACGGTATTTGCGCCGCTGGTCGCTCGCGTACCTTAATATATTAAGTTGCACATAGAAGAGTTCCTCAAACTTGAGTCGCACCTGTGCTTTCTGCATCTCCTGATGGGTATGCGGATAGTGGATGAAGCGGAAGGCTTCATCGCGGGAAATCAGATGCAGGCGGGAGGTGATGGAGTCGGGTAATGTCTCGGGCAATTGAGGAAGCAGTCCTACCAAGGTCTTGGTGAGCTTCTCAATGGTGCGGGAGGAGAATCCGTACTTCTTCATCTTTTCGGTGGTATTATAGAAAGGTTGCATTCCCATTTCTGAAATCTGCAGGTTGCTGGCATCATCCATGTCTGGATGAGCAAACTGATAGCGGCCTCCGAAGAGGGCTGGTTTGCCGAAGACGATGTATTCGGTACCTACATGATAGGTCTTGAGAATGTACTGGGAACTGCGGAACCAGACTAAATCGACCACGCCGAAACCATCGGAGAAATGGGCAACAAGACGCTTGTTGCGTTTGCCTGTATCAAACTCCTCGTAACTTAGTATTCGGCCTTTGATCTGGACATAAGGCATGTCGGGGGTGAGTTCGCTGATGTGGAAAATCCTCGAACGATCTACATATTTATAAGGGTAGTATTCCAGCAAGTCACCATAGGAGTTGATACCGAGCTCCTTGCTCAGTATCTCTTTCTTTTTGGGTCCTACGCCGGGCAGGAACATGATGTCTTGGTCTAAAATACTACTCATATTTTTAAGTGAAGAGTGAAGAGAGAAGAATTCTCTTGTTCTTATTCTGATAACAATGCTTCGGCAATCTTGATGTCGAATGGGGTGGTGATCTTGATGTTCTCTCGATTTCCATCCACCATCGCTACCTGACAGCCGAGACTTTCTACGACGGATGCATCGTCGGTAAACTGTTCCTTGTAACCCTGGTTGAAGGCCTGTTTTGCCAAACTGATGTCAAAGGTCTGTGGAGTCTGCACGATGCGATAATCATCACGGAGCACATTCTTGCCACCGCCACGCTTGTCAATATATCTCAGGGTTTCAGTCACCGCATAGACAGGGATGGCTGCATATTCCTCGCGTGCCGTCTCGTAGCATTCGCTGATGACGTCGATAGAGACGAATGGGCGCACACCATCATGGATTCCCACTACACCATCCTCACCATCGGGGATGAGTGCAAGTCCGTTTTTCGAAGACTGGAAGCGGGTGTCGCCACCATTGGCAATCTGATGTTTGATATCGAAATGATGCTCCTCGCAGAGCTGGTGCCAGTATTCCTGCTGGCTTTCCGGCAATACCAAGATGATATTCAGATGCTCATCGTATTCATGAAAGCGCTCGATGGTGCGCATCAGGATAGGCTTGCCTGCTACAGGCAAGAACTGCTTGGGAATCTCACTTCCCATGCGGAGCCCTTTGCCCCCGGCTACTATAATTACGTAATCCATATTTTTCTTTTTACTTGCTCTTCATGAGATGATCATACATCATTCCGTCCTGCAGGGCAGCCACGGTTTCCTTGCTCACGAAATAACTCAATATCTGGTAGGCATAAGGAAGGGTGGCTGCAGGACCTTCACCTGTAATCACATTGCCATCTTCCTGGAAGAGGGTGCCTGTATATTCTGTGCTGGCATCGAAATACTGTTCGAAACCAGGATAGCAGGTAGCTTTCTTGCCGTCGAGGATGCCTGTGCTGCCCAATACCATAGGCGCTGCGCAGATGGCACCAACACGTTTGCCAGCCTTGTGCTGGGCGATGAGTGCCTGGCGTACTCCCTCATGCTCATTGAGGTTGGTGCTGCCCGGCATTCCACCAGGAATCATCAGCATATCGGCATCTTCAAAACTCTCAACATCCTCGAAACGGAGGTCGGCCTTGATGGTAACTCCGTGGGAAGTTTCCACAAATTCACTACCGGTAACGCTGACCGTCTTGATATCTACGCCCCCTCTGCGGAGGATGTCAACAGGAGCCAAACCTTCGATTTCCTCGAAGCCATTGGCAAGAAATTCATATACCTTTGCCATAATTTTATCTTTTTTGTTGAATAATTCGATAAATAATATTATTTTTGCAACTGCAAATGTAATCATAATATTCGAGATTACAAAATTATTGGTCATACAACTGGTAAAATCAACAGAAATTATAGACTTATGAGTGTTTATGTAGAAATTTTCGAGGATTTTCAGAAGGGTTTGCTTACCTCTTTCTATCAGAAGATGTATGCAGAACTCATGGTCTATGCCTCTCGGTTATTAGGTGCTGAGTTTGCTTTCTTAGCAGAAGATTGTGTGCAGAATGCGGTCTATAATACCTTCCGGAAGAAAAACGCTTTCAGCAGTTCCAACCAATGGAAGAACCATATCTATATTTGTGTTCACAATGAAGTGATGAGTGTCTTGCGCAAAGGCAAGGCTAAAAGCAACTATCTGACTACGTTGGAGGAGGAAAAGGAAGATTTCCTAACGGGGATTATTGAGCAAGAAACGACAACGATGCTCTATGATGCCATCCATCGTTTGCCCGAAAAATATCAGGAAGTATTCAATATGAGTTTTGTGGAAGGTATGAAAAATGCTGAGGCAGCTAAGGCCTTGGGCATAGCCGATGTGTCATATAAAAAGCGCAAGGCTCGTATGTTAGAGCTCTTGCGCCATGATTTAAAGGGAGAGAATGGAGAAAAACTGATGATGATTTTATTGATGTTTGCCCATTAGTTTTTCTCTATTTTCTATGTATTAATAGTTTTGGGTCAATGTGGGGTTATATCTGACAGCATTGCTTGGGAATGGAAGAACCCATAATGAAGATTCTGGGGAGATGCTGTAGCTTCCTAAGTCTTCGCCCAAGTTACGGGTGATGGTTTGCTTGTAGCCCTCCTCGCTATTCCAGCGTTTGCAATCGAAGAAGTTTTCGTAAGACCCTAAGCATTCGATCCATTTTGCCTTTTGCAAAAGTTGCATCGCTTCTTTTTCGCTCATGCCTCCTTCGTCGTAGAGGTCTGTGAAATTTTGGCAGTCTTCTACTCTCATGTTTCTTACCTTATCTACCAAAGCTAATCCTTCGCGTATTTTTCCTGTTCGGATGAGGCATTCCGCAGCTAAATAATAGGTTCGGTCGGCATTAATACCATAGGCAGTGGTGCAAGCAGTCGTTGCGAAACAACTGGCGCAACCATTGATTCCTGCCGTCATCTGTCCGAACATTTCGCTCCATCCCATTTCGTCATAATTTCTTACATAATCTCCATTCTCAAACTTAGCCATGGTTTCCAAGGAGGCTGTTTCCATAAATGGGCAGATACGAGCGGTGGCTCTGACTATCAAATAATTGTTGGGACTGTCTTCTGCCACAACCCATGCCTCATTGTCGGCAGTGGTGCTGCGATCTTCGATTTGACCGTTCAACTGTAAGGCAGCCTGAGCGTAAGGCAGGGCTTCTTGGTATTTCTTCATTTGGAAGAGAACCTTGGCACGAATAGCGTTTCCTGTAGCCTGACTTGGATGGGTAACGTCAGTTGCTGTTTTGGGAAGCTTGGCGATAACCTCGTCAGAACAGTCGGCGAGGATATGGTCGTAGGTGTCTTGCAAGTTGAGCTTTTCCTTTCTTTTGCTCACATCTATGTCGGTTACGTATGGCACGCCGCCTTTTTTTGAGGCTGTGGCTGGGTCATATTGTGCGGCATAGATGTTGACGAGCAGATAGTGGAAGTAGGCTCGCAATACTTGTGCCTGTGCCTTGATGGTGGCTCTCGTGCGGTTGTCGCCAGAGGCATCGTCGGCTTTGTCCAGAATGACGTTCATATAGTTGATGTACTTGTAGAGAGCCTCGTACCTTGCGTCTTGTTGTGACAAGGTTGCGCGGTCAACTTTTTCGTCGTATGTCAGGTAGGCGTAATTGAGTGTCTTGGTCTGAGACAACATTTCGCTTACTGATTCGGAGCTTCCCAACGACTCGTCACAGATAAGTCCTAAGTCGGAGAATGGCATGATCATGAGATCATACTCTTGGTTGAGCAATAATGCCAAGTCATCTACAGTTTCGAGCGTGGTCTGCCCTTTGGGAGTTATCTCCAACTTGTCATCGCAGGCGGTGAATGCCAATGCGATACAAGTTATGTATATGAATTTTTTGATGGTCTTTCTCATTGTTCTTATTTTTTTGAATTTGAAGGATAGACATTAGAAGTTTACGAACAGGCTCATCGTGTAACTACGTGGAGTCTTTTTTAGATCCATTCCTGAAACAGGGTCGTTGGCCTCTGGGTCTATGTTCCATTTGTTGCGTGTCCAGGTGGCGATGTTGTTCATCTGGAAGCGGAGACGGAGTTGGTTGATACCCAACCTGTGACAGATGTCTTGTGAAAAGTTGTAACCCAATACGATGTTACGTAGCTTCATGTAGTCGGCATGGACAACGTTGGTGTCCATGTATTGTGGATTGCCTATGACATTGACTGTACCAAGGTAACCGTTGGCAGGGTAGAGCGTCTTGTCGGCTGAAGTCCAATAGTTGAGGTAGGCGGATGGAATGACATTTACCAGGTTGTCATATCCTACTGCTCTACCTTCGGAAGTCCAGTCGTTTACCTTAGCTCTCATGTAATGTCCTCCATAAAAGGCGAACATGGCAGAGAGGGTGAAGCCACGATAGGTAAATTCGGGAGTAAAGTTCGCAGTAATCTTAGGGTCGAGACCACCACTGAAAACGACATCGTCTGGTGTAAACTCACCATTGGCTATATCCGAAGAGTGGACTTCGCCATCGGCACCACGCCATTTGAAAGACTGGGTATTCCCATCTACCTCCATGCCTTCGTATCGGTAAGAGAACAAGGAGTGGATAGGGTAGCCCTTGTGTAGGGTTGTGGTATATAATGCTTCCTGTCCCGATGCAGCCTCATGGCTTACGTGGGTTACCTTGTTCTGGTTATATGCCAAGTTGAAACTTGCGTTGATTCCGAAGTCGTTGCGACTACGTGCTGGCAAGATGATGCCATCCAATTGTAATTCTACACCCTTGTTGGTGGCCTTTCCGTTGTTGATGGTCAATTGGTTCCAACCTGTTGTCGGGTCAAGGTCGGTGATGGTGAGCAAGTCGCTTCCCTTCTTGTGATAGAAATCCAACGAACCGTTGAGTCGATTGTTGAGCATGGCGAAATCTATACCGAAGTTGAAGGAAGAGGTCTTCTCCCATCTCAACTGGTCGTTAGGTGGTGTGTTTAGGGTTGCCACCTTGTTGCCGTTGATTTGGTTGATACCGATGTTGGCAGTCAGGTATGAGGAAACGGATTGGTCGATGTTACCTGTCAGACCGTATGAAGTACGGAACTTCAGTACATTGAGCCATTTGATGTCCTTCATAAATTCCTCGTTGTGCGCATTCCAACTCAATCCTGCTGACCATAATGGACGTCCACGAAACTTAGGGTCTGTTCCGAATAGGTCTGCCTTGTCCAGGCGGCAAGACACGGATGCCGAGTATCGAGTGTCATAGACATAGCTTCCTGTGAAGTAGAGAGAGTAGAAACGATGCAAGGTTTCTGTTGTGCTGAAATCGTTACCTGTTGGTGCTCCATACATGTAGTAATTGGAACCCAATGCAGATAAGCTTCCCTTGATATCCACCAATTGACCGAAGTTCATCAGACCTTGGTTGTTGGTCTGTGTCTGATCATCGTAGCCCATCAGAAGATTGCTGTTGGTCTTGTATTTGGTCTGTCGATACTCAAAACCAGCCAAGGCACTTAGTTCATGCTTCTCTGCGAAAGTCTTGTTGAAGTCTGTCTGTAGGCGGAATGTGTAATATGCACCTTCTGCCGTGTTGGTCTGGAGCATACCGCCGTCTGGGATGTAGTGCTTTACGCCTGCATCGCTGCCTAAAGTATAAGGACTGACACGTTTGAGAGTACGACTAAGAGCATACATGTCTTCGTCTCCCCCATCATCATCTTCGTCATCTCCTCCATCTTCTGATGCGTTGTTACCGCTGGTATAGAGGTTGTAGAGGTTTCTCATATAGTAAGAGCTCCCTTCTCTATAGGCATCGTTTTTGTAATAAATGTCCTCGTACTGGAACTGTGCTGAGGCTGTCCATCCTGGAAGAATGTTGAAGTCAGCGTGGATGAAAGATCGGATGTTGGTTCGACGGGTATTGTTGAAGTTCATATTTACCTCTTCCAAAGGATTGTAGCTGGCATCCTTGAAACCGTATTCTGGATTTTGGAGAGCTTCCTCGCCCAGGTAAGTGTCTGCTTCCATTCTTGCCAAGGTGCCGTCTGCATTATACATGCTTTGATACGGCATGAAGGAATTGATATTGCTCCATAAGTCTCCGATGTGTGTCTTGGAACGCTCACTCTGGATATTGGCTCCAAAGGTGAGATTGAGCCAATTGCTTGCTCTCAGGATTCCTTTGTAACTCAAGTTCAGGGCGTTGTTATGCTCCTTGACCATACCGTTGTTATCGGTCTTGTAGTTCAAGGTAATGTTTGAGTTCAGTGATTTTCCGTTGGTTCTGATGGCGAGGTTGTACTGCTGGGTCACTTGGGCGCGTTCGTAGGCATCCTGCCATTCCTTGCGGTAGTTGTTCTTGCTCAAGGCATCAAGTTGATTCTGCAAGTCAGCGTCGCTCAGCACACCGCTATAGTTGTCCATCAATAAGCGGCTGACGATACTGAGGTTATGCTTGTTGTTGAGATAACTCTGTTGGAGAGAGTTGAACGCACTTGGATTTTCTGCGTTTTTCAGTCCATTGAAGTTATATTTCTCCAATTGTATGACTTCTGCAGCATTTGCCCAACGGAAGTTGTCGTAGTTGTATTTCTCGCTGATGCACAGGTCGGCGTTGAAGTCAATATCTACTTTTTGCTTTTGTGCTTTCTTGGTCGTGATGACAATGACACCATTGGAAGCCCTTGCTCCATAGATGGATGCAGCGGCAGCGTCTTTCAGAATCGTGATGTTTTCTATGTCGTATGGATTGATGGATTCGATAGAGCCTTCTATAGGAAGTCCGTCAACAACGACCAAAGGGTTGGTCTTGGCTTGGAAAGAACCAATGCCACGGATGGCAAGAGAAGCTTCACCTTCTCCATTGATGCCATTCTTGTAGGATACCAGACCTGGGACTTTTCCCTCTAGGTTGCTAACGATGTCTCCGGTGTATCGCTCATCCATGTCCTTGGCGGTGATGGTTTGGTAAGAACCTGTGGCATTCTTGCGCTTGATATTCTGGTAACCAGTCACCAGAACATCGTTCATCATGATTTCATCGGTTTGCATGATGATAGTCACGTTTCTCCCCTTGATGCTGCGTGCCTTTACCACCTTGTCTTTCATGCCAATATAGGATAGGGCGATTTCTGGGTTTTTGCCTTCCACCATGATGGCAAACTGACCATCAATGTCTGTTGCCACACCGCTCTTTGAGCCTACCTGGCGGATGGTTACGCCAACAAGAGGCTCTCCATTCTCGTCGTTCACGAAACCCGTGACGAGCTTCTTGAAATAAGGGAGGCTCTTCTTGACCTGGCTGATGACAACGGTCTTGTCTACAATTTCGTAGTCTAACTCCGCATCTTCCAAGATGATGCGGTTGAGAATTTGTTGCAGGCTCGCATTGTAGAGACGGCAGTTAATGGTTCCCACATTCTTAATGACGTTTTTTTGATAGACAAACTCATAGCCTGTCTTTTTTCTTAGGTCATTGATGACCTTTTCGAAAGCAATGTTCTGGTAATTAACGGAATAGCTCTTTGCATTGCCTGCCAGTGGCAGTAAGGCAAAGATTACCGTCATCGTCCAGATAAAAATCTCTCTTCTCATGACGAATGTTTTTATGTTAATATTCTATTTTGTTACCATCAGGTGGTTACCGTGAACTTTGAAATGGATGTTACCGCTCTTTTCCAGAATGGTGAGGGCTGTGGCGAACTTGGAGTAGCGTGGAATGCTACCCATGAACACTATCTTCTTCAATTCGGCGTTGGCAAAGTTATACTCGAAAGAATACCAGCGGCTAAGCTCTTGCATGATTTCCTCCAAAGTTTGGTTCTCGAAAACAAATTTCCCCAGTCTCCAACTTGCAACCATTTCTGCATTGACGGACTTGACGTTCATGCTGGATGTCTGCTTGTCGAATTGTGACTGATGACCAGGACTGAGTAATACCTCGCTGTTGTTGCCTTTTCGGCTCAGGGAGATGCTTCCTTCCAACAAGGTGGTCAGTATCTTCTTGTCTTCCTTATATGATTTTACGTTGAATTGTGTACCATGCACAGTGACAAGTTGTCCATCGGTTTCCACCTTGAAAGGTCGGTTGCTTTCATGAGCCACTTTGAAAAAAGCTTCTCCTTTCACGATGACGCGCCGTTCATTTTCAGCGAATTTTTCAGGATAAATGAGTTGGGTCTCGGAATTTAGCCAGACCACCGTGCTGTCTTCGAGGACAATCTTGAACTCTCCGCCACGTGGAATGTCAAGGCACAACTGTTTTTTGCTGCCAGTTATCTTGGAGATGGCTTTGTCCAGGAGGGATGGCTTTTCCTTGCCTACTTTCTCACCCAATGCGATTTGTCTTCCATTGGTGAGAGTCAGGATGGCCTTATTCTCGCCAGGCATGATGCCTTTATTGGTGGCAGGAGACAAGATGGCTGCCACTTCTTGTTGCTCCTTCTGCTCTTGCTTCGTCCACATCCATGCTGCGCTAAGGCTGATGATGGCAAGGAAGGAGGCGGCGATGCCCCAGCGATGCCATCTCTTGGATGGAGACGCTATGCGTTGGAGCATCTCTGCCTGTGGACGTTCTGTATTCACAAGCCTACGCTTTTGCAATTGCCTGTTGATGTATTGGTAGTCAAGCATACGCTGGTATAGCTTTTCATGCAAAACCTCTTCTTTTCGCCAAGCATTGAGTTCCATCTCTTCGTCGGAAGAGATGGAACCTATGATTTTCTTGAAGAGTAAGGCACTGATATGCTCGTTCGTATATTCCTCCATGGCGGCAATTTTGTCTATTTGATATGATTATTGATGTCTTCGATAAGTCCTGGATCTGAAGGACGTTTGGCATCAGGAAAGATGATATTCCCCTTGCTATCCAACATCAGGAACCGTGGAATGCCATTGATGCCCATCTGTTTCATCAATTTGTCTGCGTCTGCTTGTGGCATGATGTATTGAGACCAGTCAGGATTGTCTTTCTTTAGCTTGTTGAGCCAAGCCTGCTTGTTGGCATCAATGGAGATGCTGATAAACTGAATCTTGTCATTGCCCTTGTATTTCTCTACCACTTTTTCGAGGTGAGGAATCTCCTTGCAGCATGGACCGCACCAAGTTGCCCAAATATCTATATAGGTGAGTTTGCCATAGAGGGAACTCAATTTGCATGTCTTGCCGTCTGGTGTCTCTATCGTTGGATCGTATGGCAATGGCTTTCCGCCGAACAACTTCAGAGCAGTTTGTATCATGGGCTTGTACTTTGCAATCATTTCTGGATAATCCTTTGCCAGATTTTCGTAAGCCTTCCAGATGGTCTTGATATCGCCCGCTGGTGCCATCGAATAGCCATACATGAACATGTTGACGAGGAACTTCTTCACCTTGGGATTGGTTATCTTTCCCTCTATGTTCTGTATATTGGCAAGATAGCTCTTTGTGGAGTCGTTGGTCTCCTTGTATAGCAAATCCCACTGGTAGCCAAGCCAAGCGCTACTCAGATTGGTGGCTAAGTTGATGGAGTCGTTGGGGTCGATGTCCTTGACGGCATTGACATATTCTGGATAGTCTATGGTATGCTTCTTCTCATCGTATGAAAGATCCATGATGAGGCGAATCTTGTTCCAGGTGTACATACCTTCGCTCAATCTCTTGTAATAGTTGAAGTAAGGTTTGCCTTTGAGTTTCTGAAGTTCTTTCATCACATGGGCATTATCCTCTTCGAGGATTTTGCGATACTCTGCGTTGGGCTTTGCATCCTCTGGGTCTGGTGACCAGTATTTCATCATGTCGTATCCTTGGGTGTAAGTGTTGTAGAAACGGCTGATGTCTGCGTTGTCCCCGCTGATTTTCGCCTCAAGCTTTCCTTCCTTGTTGCGGAAAATGGTGATTTGTGCAGTCTTTCCTTTCTCTAAGTGGACGCCAAAGATGTCATTGTCGGCTTGGATGATAATGTCCTGTTCTTTGCTTGGGATGGGACCATCATAGATAAAGTTGCCTTTGGCATCTCTTTCGATGTCTGTATTGACGGCTTCCAACATGTTTCCGTCTGGATAGTAGGTAATCATCATGTCGCTGATGCTGTCTGCCTTTACCATTCCTTTCAATAGTTGGGCATGCATGGAGACAGAATAACTAAATAAGCCGAAAATGACGGCTGCAAGTTTCATTTTATTCATAATTTTATGGATTTAATTTCTTGTTAATACGCAAAGGCTGTAAAAAGGTATCAAAAGAATAGTAACTTTTTTGAGAAATCATAGAATAAATGGAAGTTTTTTCCATATAGTTGTTGACTTTTCGATAAAAAACATTACTTTTGCAAGTAAATTTATTATGAACAGATTTTATTGTTATGGCAGAACAACATTTGAAATTTGCAATATTTGGCAATGAATACCAGGCTAAGAAGTCGGTTTCCATCGAAACTATCCTGGCTTTTCTGGAAAAGAAGAAGGCTGAGATCTATGTGGAAAATGCTTATTACGACTTTCTCGTGCGCGACCTCCATCTGGATGTGAAGGTGGCGGGTGTCTTCGAGGATTACAACTTCGATGTGGATTACGTCATCTCCATGGGCGGCGACGGAACCTTCCTCAAGGCTGCCAGCAAGGTGGGAGCGAAGGGGACTCCTATCATCGGTATCAACATGGGACGATTGGGATTCCTGGCTGATGTGTTGCCAAGCGAAATAGAGACTGCACTGGACAGCCTCTATGCTGGGGAATGCCAGATAGAGGAACATGCGGTCATTCAGGTAGAGGCGAGGGGCGGCGTATTGGCTGGCAATCCTTTTGCCCTCAATGATATTGCCGTTTTGAAGCGTGATGATGCTTCCATGATTTCCATCCGTACTCATGTGGATGGGGAATTTTTGGTTACCTATCAGGCGGATGGTCTGATCGTTACCACGCCTACGGGTTCTACTGCCTATAATCTCTCCAATGGCGGACCTATCATCATCCCGCAGAGTGGAAGTCTCTGCCTCACTCCTGTTGCTCCGCACAGTCTCAATATCCGTCCTATTGTAATCAATGATACGGCTGAAATTCAACTGGACATTGAGAGTCGCAGTCATAATTATCTCGTGGCTATCGATGGTAGAAGTGAGCGCATGACGGAGGAAACCAGTCTTGTCATCCGCAAAGCTGCGCATTCTATCAAAATCGTGAAGCAGCGCAACCAGCGTTATTTCTCTACGCTGAGAGAGAAACTGATGTGGGGCGCTGACCAGAGGGAGAGATAGTTTAAGTGAAGAATGAAGAACGAAGAGTGAAGAATTCAAATGCTTAGATGGATGAAGATATTCAAGGTTCCAAAGTTTAAGTATGATGCCAAAACCTTGCTGATTTGGCTTTGGCAGGCATGGCGGGGCAACCAGTTGCAGGCTGTCCTCAATGCTTCCGTGGGTTTGCTCTCGGTGGGAGTGAGTCTGGCACAGGTTTGGGCAGTTAAGCGTGCCATAGATGTTGCTTCTCATGTGGTGGAAGGCGATATCTATTGGGCTGTTGCTCTCATGGGCTTCCTGATTCTTGCCGACTTCGCCCTGAATGTTTCTTCCATCTGGATTCGTAATCTCTTGGGCATCAAGGCGCAAAACCGTATGCAGCAGCGCATGCTCGATCGTATCCTCCGTTCTGAATGGCACGGTAGGGAAAAGATGCATTCGGGAGATGTGCTCAACCGACTGGAGACGGACGTGAGCAATGTGGTGAATTTCCTGACGGAGACCATCCCGAATACGCTGAGCGTATTAGCGATGTTTCTCGGTGCCTTCTTCTATCTTTTCTCGATGGACAAGGTGCTCTCTATCGTTATCGTCATCATGATTCCGATTTTCTTGGCTTTCTCCAAAATCTATGTGGGAAAGATGCGCCAACTGACCCGCCAGGTGCGTGATTCAGACAGTAAGGTGCAGAGTGTGCTGCAGGAAACTATCCAGCATCGTATGCTCATCAAGACCTTGGAGAAGGATGATGCGATGGTGGATAAACTTGAGAATACACAGAAGGAATTGCGTGGACACGTGGTGAAGCGTACGATGTTTAGCGTGTTCAGTAATCTGATAGTCAACTTCGGTTTTGCCTTAGGTTATCTCGTGGCTTTCCTTTGGGCGGCCATTCGTATGAGTGCCGGCAGTCTGAGCTTCGGAGGCATGACGGCTTTCCTGCAGTTGGTCAATAAGATACAGGTTCCGGCAAGAAACCTTACCAAGTTGGTTCCTGCCTTCGTGAGTGTCTTTACGGCAGCAGAGCGACTGATGGAACTGGAGGAAAATCCGCTGGAGGAACAGGGAGAGCCAATCCTGATACCTTCTCCTTGCGGCATCCGATTGCAGGATGTCTGCTACAGTTATAAGTTGGCTGAGGCTTCTCCTGAGGAAAAAATCTTGTATCAGAACCAGCCATTGGACAAGACGAATATCATCAATCATCTGAGTTTTGATTTCCGTCCGGGCAGCTGTACGGCTATTTTGGGAGAAACGGGTGCAGGAAAAACTACGCTTATCCGTCTGCTTTTGGCCTTGCTCCGTCCTCAGCATGGAAAAGTAGAGATTTATCATTCGTCGAAAAAGCAGGGAGAACTGTCGCCTCGCCACCGTTGCAACTTTGTATATGTTCCTCAGGGCAATACCCTGATGAGTGGAACCATCCGTGATAATCTGAGATTAGGCAAGTTGAATGCAACTGATGAGGAGATGCAGGCAGCCTTGCATACGAGTTGTGCCGACTTTGTGATGGAATTGCCACAAGGACTCGATACGGTTTGCAGCGAGCAGGGAGGAGGTTTGAGTGAAGGACAGGCACAGCGTATTGCCATAGCCCGAAGTCTGTTGCGCAATCGCAGCATCATGCTTTTTGATGAGGCTACGAGTGCATTGGATCCAGAAACCGAGCGTCAACTCCTTCAGAATATCTTGGCTTCGCATGATAAGACCGTTATCTTCATCACGCATCGCCCTGCCGTAGTAGATTATTGTGATCAGGTATTGAAAATAGAGCGCACCCCGAGATAGAACGTATTTGAAGCAGTTAGTTTTCGTGTAATTATTATTAAAAATCTCGAAAACATTTGGCTATCTCGTTTTTTATTGCGTAATTTGCGTTGCGTAAAAAGCGCAATGGTTATTTGTGTAATGAATAATGATGAGATATGGCAACATTGAACAATCCTTTTGTTGTGTATGGTTATAAAGGAGCAGAGTATTTTTGCGACCGCCAGAAAGAAACCGAGAAGATGATTTCTACGCTGCATAATGAGCGTAACATCACGCTTGTCGCCCCTCGTCGTATGGGTAAGACGGGCTTGATACATCATGTTTTCCATCAGATGGAGGAGCAATATGAAGGGGTGAAATGTTTCTACCTCGATATTTTTGCCACCAAAAACCTGGAGCAAATGGTGCAAATCATGGCTTCTGAAATCATCGGAAAACTTGATACGGTTTCTCAATCGGCCCTTCGTAAAGTTCAGGAGTTCTTCAGTAGTTGGCGACCTACTTTGACGATAGATGAACTGACAGGAATTCCTACTTTTTCTTTAGATTTAAAGCCGAGTGAGGGTAAGGAGAGTTTGAAGCGAATATTTGAGTATTTGAAGCAGTCAGGTAAGCGCTGCTACATCGCCATAGATGAGTTTCAGCAGATATTAAACTATCCTGAGGATGGGGTAGAGGCAATGATCCGTTCTTATATCCAGTTCTTGCCGAATGTATATTTCGTATTTTCTGGCAGTCAGCAGCACATGATGCAGGAGATGTTCCTGTCTGCCAACCGTCCTTTCTTCCAGAGTTCTTTGGTGTTGTCTTTGCCTTGTATCGAAGAGCAGGTGTATTTGGAATTTGCCAATCGCCTTCTGTCTTCTCAGCACAGGTCAATAGATGAATCCACCTTTTCTTATATCTATCAGCAGTCGGATTGTGTAACGTGGTATGTGCAGGCAATATTGCATGGCATTTATGAGCATGGTTCTTCTGAGATTACGAAGTCATTGGTAGATGAGGTGGTTCAGGAGTTGATAGATGAACAGGCGATGGCTTATCAGAACTATTGTGCCTGGCTTACGGAGAATCAGCAGTTGCTTCTATTGGCAATAGCTCGAGAGGGACTGGTGAGTTCGCCTTTGAGCCAGCAGTTTATCAGATCCCATCAGCTTCCTGCTACGAGCAGCGTGAAAACTGCGTTGAAGGCATTGGTGGATAAGCAGTTGGTAAGCAAGACTCCTAATGGTTATTTAGTAAGCGACCGCTTCTTTGCGAAGTGGATTTGTATTCAGTATGCATGAGAAGATTGGGTGTGCCTAAGTTGTAGGAGTACTAACCATCTTGGGCTCACCAATTTCCTCTTTGAGGTATTCGTAAATGTAGAGCGGACTTTGAATATACAATCCAGTCTCTGTATCTGTTAGTTTTTTGTAAATTTTGGAATTATAAATGGTATCGAAAGCATCAAGTATATTCATGCCATAGTCTTCTTGTAGAAGGGAAACGATTTTTTCGACATCACAATTTATAATAAACTCTATTTTATTGTCGTTTTGTTTCATAATCTTTTCAGTTTTGAGATTGCCTTTTCTGTTCCGAAAAAATATTGTCGGTTTAACTTCTTAAATTCCAATCGTTTTTAAATATTTAAAACTTGCACTTAATTTTTTATAAAAAAAGAAATAAAAAATGGTAAATCAAAATAAAAATCTTATCTTTGAAGAAAATATTATATTAAAAAACGTATCTGTAATGAAAAAGAATAGTTTTATATTGTTTTTGATATTTTGTACAACAGTACTTCAAGCATCTGCTCAACCACGAGTAGATTATACAACTACTGCAAAAATCATTAAGACCTCCCCACTAGCTACAAACTTTATAAATTGGCAATATAATGAGTATTACCTAAAGTGGACGGGATACTTAAATGATAATAGTATTTGTACAAATATAAAGGATAGAAAAAACATCATAAGAACTTCACCAAAGGCTCAATCATTTGATGAAAATATTCAATCATTTAGAATTCGAAAAATCAAATATAATGACAACTATTGGTACTTATTGTCAATAACATCATATGAAGGAGCATATGATTATCCTTTAATTCATAAAGATTGGAAGTTTTGGAAAACTACTAATCTCTATATTTTGTACCCGGACCAATACTTAAAATTATTAAACTTGCAAAACAATAATAATGATATTATTATTTATAATGCAGGAAGTTTCCTCACCAATTCCACAGAAAATACGTTAGAAACATCAATAGCTTTGATCTTTAGGAACAATCAGATAGAATATACTCCTACCTGCTTGCATTTATATATACGAGTCGAAGATTCTAAAACTATTAGGCTTCTATTACCAACACAAAAAGCATTAGGAACATCACGTAATTTAAACTTTCATAAATACTATTTTGAAATTCCCAAAGCAGACTTTGAAAAAGTCATCAACTTTGACAAATGGACACCAGCACCAATAAAAATACAAACACCTAATCCAAAATCAATTTGTGACATAAATAATTATAAGACATATAGTGAAGCACATTTTATAGGAGGCATTAACAACATGCAAACTTATATAAAATGCAACCAAAGATACCCTATTAATTCTTACAATAACCAAATAGAAGGGACGGTTATCGTATCTGCAAAGGTTGACCATACCGGGGCTCTCCATGACATAAAAATAAAACAATCAATAAACCCAGAATTAGATAAAGAGGCTATTAGAATTGTTACTTATATGCCAAGATGGGAGCCTGCAAAAGAAGAAGGTGTTAGTATTGCATCAATCGTAGAAATTCCCATTACTTTTAAGCTAAATGATTTCCTTGACAAATAATAGGTATTACCTTCCACAAAAAAGTTGAAGATGTTTTCTAACAATTCGAATAGACATTAGGTTACAAAATGTGACAATTCAATGTGTACATCCCTTTGACTTTAAAATTTGATTACTACTTTCTCCCTAAATGATCTTGATAAAATAACATTTAGGGAGAAAAGGGGGTTACATCATATTTTTCAAAATTCTAAATTCTTCAAAACATATCATATTGATCAATTGCATTCCACTACATAATTTAATACTTAAAAGTATATTTATCCACGATAAGGTATCGAAGAACATTTTACTGTTACAGCAATATTTCTACTTTCAAGGAAGGATTGTAAAGTACTCTTTGAAAGTTCTTTATTAGCTGTAGGCCCAAGCCAAACTGCCTTTAAGCATGATTTTGGCAAATATTCTTTCATAAAGGGTACTAAATTTCCATTTTTCACCCTATAGTATTCTTCTCGTTCAATACCATCTGGAAAAGATGGATTTCCAATTTCAACAATACGTACTTCATTTTCATAAGAAAATGAAGAGTTTTTAACAACACTAATAAACATTTGAGCGAACATTAAAATCGCAACATTTTTCTGTCTGTCATCTAATTGCTCAAAATCATCATCAATATTTAGACTAGACAATTTCTTTGATACTTTCGAGAAATAATCTGTTCCCAAATAAACACATGGCATTAACCTAATCCAATATTGTTTCAACAATGCCTGAGTATCAAATTCTAACATAACTCCACCACCCTGAGCACCATACATACTCCACATTGGCAAATAATCTCTATTTCTAGAGAAACTAATTGAATGATTGTGGTCCGATGATTGACGATATAGATTAAGAATGCTATCATTTTTTCCTAACATCTTATGCAACAAATTCAGACCTACTTTATTTTCTTGCCTATCATTTAAATGAGAATATTTTGTTGCCCAAAGGCATATCTCTCTACCTTTCTCTGGCGAAGGAACAATTATACCATTGACCAAAGCTTGCATATCTGTATAATAATATAAACTTTTTTCATTTTGAAGATTTTCAAACTTATAGAATAGTAATGCAATCCATTTTGGGAGTTTTGGACTTATACTATTAAAAACTTCATTTGGATCATCAAAATTAATTTTCATTTTATTAACTTTTATTTTACTTGAATACCAACCTTTGCCTTTATTGCAGTTTCAACAGCTTGATAAATTTCAGTTTTATCAGTTTTTATTGACACTACTAAAGAATACTTTATCTCATTGTCCACATTACTCAATTTTCTTTCCTTCCACCAACCTGATCCAGGAAAGACCACGATTTGACCGCATTCAGATAACTCTTGTGCTGTGCAAGTAAACCAATCGGATTGCACAGTACTATTTTCTCTGCGCATTTGCCCTACAGTCCATCGCTTACTATCATTAGACGAAGTAACATCACCTTCTTCAAGCTTGTTACGTCTTCTCAAAAACTCCGCAGTTGTTTCTGTTGAAGTTTTAACATCAAAGTGTAAAGAAGCTGATGGATAGCGATACTTATTCTGCTTACCAGCTGTACCAGGTGCTGGTTTGACATAATATGACAATGTAACACGCATAGTTACCTTTTCATCGTGCATACTTTCCAACAACTTATTCGGCCAAGGTAAGTCATAGACATGCATCTCATTATAACTAGGAGTCTCACTACCATTTTGCTTAAATGGGATCAACACATTTTCGAAAATATAAGTTGCACACTTTTCACTACTAAAAGATGCAACTTCCTCATTTGGCACACCATAACCACATAAAGACATCCTATCAGACTTCTCCAAGGAGTCCATCTCTTTTGTCCATTTTGCAGAATGTACCATCAAAGCTCTCACTGACAATAATGACAGAGCAGGGTTTGCTGTTTTAATTTTAGCAGCTAACCTTGCAGCTAAAGCTGTGGAAGCACTTGTTGCTTGGAAACTCTCCAATGGCTCGTCTAAATCTTGATTGGTAGTTATAAGACTTAAATCTGTCACTGTAGAAGACCCCATAACGTTACTATAGCCAACATTGCCTCCCTCCATAACAATATCGGGTTTATTGATACCATTTTGCCATCGCCAAGAACTCCTAGATAAAGGAGAAACTGCTCCTGGAGCAGCCAAGGCTGTATAGTTATAACGTCTATCGCCAACTATCGTCTTATTCGTAAACGCACCAACAGTTATCGCATTCCATGCTTGTGCAGGACTTTTTATTGCATTTGCCTTACATGATTCGATATAATTTGTTTCGTCGATGTCCGCCGTTTCAATGTTTCCCGCAGAAACGACAACTAATCTATCACATTTTCCATCGTCATAGATACTCTCATCAAGTGCAGCAGAACTAGATGTAGGTTTACTATCATACGTAATAGCATCTGTAATAGCCATACAGTCTATAGACGCACCCATTTCTTGTGCCTTAATAATAGAATCCTCTATTACAGCCCCATAAAACATAGAGTCCGTTTGATGATTATCTTCATAGATTTTCACAGAACACAGCTTATGATGCACATCCTCCAAAGCACCACGCAGGTAAACCAAAGAGGACAAATCACCACAAAGCACAAGTCCAGCCATATCAGTACCATGATGGCTATGGTCTATATTATCCAAACCACCGATAGCACATGCCATTCTTTCATTCGGCAACGAAGAACTAAGTAATTGGTGTTCATTATTGACACCGGTATCTAAAATTCCAACCGAAACAGAATTATCATCATGTACAAAATTCACACTTTCTTTCAAAAGAGCACTCCATTCCCTGTTTGCTTCCCGATTGAAAGTCAATAACGAAGGCTGATGATACATACGTATGCTTTCTATATACCCTAGAGACAAAGGAAGTTCCTGCAATTGGCTTTTAGTTGCTTTGATTAAAAATACATCAACGCTTTCGAAATGAAGGCAATTTTCTTTTTGGCAACCAATACCCAATGCCTCTAAGACACCAAATACCTTGCCAAGTTCATACTCTTCCCTTTTATTTACCCAAAGTTCAAACAACAAGTTTTCTTCTTCGTGTAACTTGTCGAATTCTCCTTCTGGGATGTAAAGAGAATGAATACTAGCAGGAGAAACATCATTAATAGGCTCTACTAAAGCTGCATTTGCAGGCTTGTCATATTTTGTATCTTTAGTTCCATAGTCTTCTAACTTTTTAGAAAACCAAGTTTTATTCTTTTCCTTGACATAAACGGTCACATCAACATTATCCTCTTCGTTTCGAGAAAGGACATTCATCACTTGTACACCATTTTTGGAATCAAGACTTTTTGGAATAGCCTTACCTTCAATATTCAGATTCAAATAAACACCATCAGCTACAGGTCTCTCCTGGGCTTGCCAAGAGTTTAATTCTGCAAATGAAAATTCTATTGCCTGAACATATTGTCGATTCAAAAAAGAAGCATGACCAGAACGATCTCGCTCAATTTTTGTTTTCTTACTTCCTCCAGACGTTCTTGGAGTGAAGTCATGCTTCACTGCAAACTGATTATTTAAAAAGAAATGATCTTTATGCATACTTTGTTTTATTAACCGATTTTGCGACAAATTGCATTACGCATATTCACTACAGACTTAACTAATGTTGCGGATATTTTCACATCATCAAGAAGTGATTCCTTAAAGATATCTGCACATACCATTTTTATCTCAGCATGGCTCATTCCCTCAAAGAGAGGTTCTATCTCTTCAAAATCCAAATTCTTTGCAGTATAAAGAAACTCTTTCAAGAGTTCTAAACGTTGCGCCTTATCAGGAAGGGTATATTCTATGACATCATCAAAGCGTCTAAACATAGCCTTGTCTATAGATTCCACACTATTGGTTGCTGCTATGATAAAACTTTCAGAAGTATCACGCTCCAATAACTGAAGGTACGTATTCAAGATTCGTCGCTGTTCGCCTACCTCATTATCCTTTCCTCGCTGAGCACCAATTGCATCAAACTCGTCAAACAGATATACTGCAGGAACCTCAGCAATAAAATCAAAGACCTTACTTAATTTTAAACCTGTTTCACCCATAAATTTAGTTATGACCTTTTCTGTCCTTACCACAAAGAATGGCAAGTTCAGCTCCTTTGCCAATACACCTGCAGTCATAGTTTTACCTGTACCAGGCTCACCATAAAGCATCAATTTACGTCTATTGGCAAGTCCATATTTATGCAGTTCATCCCTTTTCACATACTCTTTGATTACACGACTAATTTTCTCTTTAACCTCATTAGAAGTTACGAGCTTTTTCAAATCATCAAATGTTTCAACCTGTAATAACAAATCATCTACATCTTTATTACGAGTAACAATTTGCAAAGAGCTAAAGGTGGTTTTCTTCTGACTAAGTAGTTCTTGAATTGTACGAGCCAATATGGCATGACCATTCTTTGCCTCTACAGCTGACACCTGTAAGGCAACCTTTCTGAACTGTGCATCATCATTGTTTAAATGATTGCGAATCAGAGATAATATTTGGTCTGCATTTGCCATATTTTTACTTTTATCTGCTGCAAATTTACTTCTTTTTATTGAATAAGCAAACAAAAATGGGGAGAAAGTTTCATTTTATCCCTATTTTTATCGCCTCCTTAGTTTAAAATGTAAATATTATCCTCCTAACATCTTGACCTTTCTAGTTTATAAAGTAAAAAAGTGTCTACAGAAATCAGGAAAAGTCAAAAGACAAGTCCGGGTTCGGTAAGTCCAGTGGAAGGGTAGTGACTACAAATATAGTACGATTCTTTTTATTGTGTCTATAAAATTAGGAACAAAAAATAAGGAGTGTCTACTATTTCAATTTTATGAAATTGATAGTGTCTACCTTTTTAGTTTATAAAGTAAAAAAGTGTCTACTGAAATCAGGAAAAGTCAGATTTTTTTTTGCTGGCTGCCCATGATTTTTTTTGCGTGCCCACGGAGAAATTTTTGCTTGCCCAGGGAAAAATAAAAGTGGGTAGGGGGGTATGGTATTTTCTCCTTGATGATGAGAATGCAATATGATATATTTTCTTTTTTACATATTGTATGAAATGTATAAATAATTGGATGTGCGCTTGGGAGGTTTGCGCAAGGGATGATGGAAAATTTAGTGCAAAAAAAAAGCGATGACCTTCACAGGCTACCGCTCCAAATCTTCAATAGGTATTAGTTTCCTTTAAGGTAAAAAGATTGTTTTCAGGATAACGATGGCAAAGGTAATGCTTTTTATTTATTCCACCAAATATTTTTTTGCCTTTTTTCTCCACTTTTTGCCTTTTACTTGTATTTCATGAACATTTAACTGATTTTAACTAAAAAATCAGTGCAAACGTTTGCTTTCCTTGATCTATCTCATAATTTTGAATAATTTGTTTCTGTATTGTTTTCATAGTGTTAAAATTACGATCATGACGTTTTTTGTGTGAATAGTATGGACTATCATTAACAAGATTTGTATTTATAAAAAAGAGGGTATGTCACAATCCATGACACACCCTTATTTTTATTGGATATAGTAATTGATACTATTTGTTGTTCTTGATTTTCTCTACGTATGCGTCAATAACAGCTACAGCTGTGATGTTGACGATATCCTGTACGCTACTCTCAGAATCGGTGAAGTGGATAGGTTTGTTAAGACCCATCTGGATAGGACCGATAATCTCTGCCTCAGGACTCAGAGCCTGCAAGAGTTTGTATGCACCATTGGCGCTGCTGAGGTTAGGGAATACCAATGTGTTGACATCCTTACCCTTCAGGCGAGAGAACGGATATTTCTCATCGCGCAACTGCTTGTTGAGTGCATAGTTCACCTGCATCTCACCGTCAATTGCCAAATCAGGGAATTCCTTCTGCATTGCTTCTACGGCATTCTTTACCTTGACAGGTGAACCCTGTGCATCGGTACCGAAGTTTGAATAGCTCAACATTGCCATCACAGGTTCCTCATTGAAGAACTTCACTGTACCTGCAGACAACTTAGCGATATCCACGAGTACATCCTGGTCTGGGTGGCGGTTGATGAGGGTGTCAGCAATATAGAAGATGCCCTTCTGAGTGTTGAGAATGTGCATGGTTCCGAAGGTGTTGTAGCCCTCACGGATGCCAATCACGTCCTTAGCCACCTTGATGGTGTTGGAATATTTAGTGTAAAGACCTGTGATGAAGGCATCAGCATCGCCTTGCTCTACCATAGACATACCGAAGTAGTTGCGCTCATACATCTTGTCGTAAGCCTCCTCGAATGTATAGCCTTCGCGTGCTCTCTTCTCAGCCAAATGCTTAGCGAATGTTGCGCGGCGACCTTGCTCGTTGTCTGCACGCATATCTACAATCTGAATGCCATCCAAATCAAGTTTCAAGCGGTTAGCCACACGGTTCAGACGGTCTGGGTTGCCTAAGAGGATTGGCTCGCAGATGCCTTCTGTCTTAGCCTGAACGGCTGCCTTCAACATAGTTGGGTTGCCACCTTCTGCAAATACCACGCGCTGTGGATGCAGGCGGGCTGTATCATGGAGCTTGCGGGTCAACTTGGTTTCCTGTCCGAGCAACTCGCGCAGGTGCTGCTTGTATGCCTCCCAGTCGGTGATTGGAGTGCGGGCAACACCACTATCCATAGCTGCCTTTGCGATAGCTGCACTTACCTCAGTAATCAAACGAGGGTCAACTGGTTTTGGAATGAAGTATTTAGGACCGAATGTAAGGTCGTTGACATGATAAACTTCATTGACTACATCAGGAACAGGCTGCTTGGCCAGGTCTGCGATAGCGTGTACAGCTGCCAACTTCATCTCCTCATTGATGGCACGGGCGTGAACGTCGAGTGCACCGCGGAAGATATATGGGAAGCCGATTACGTTGTTGATCTGGTTTGGATAGTCAGAACGGCCTGTTGACATCAGTACGTCTGGGCGACTTGCCATCGCGTCCTCGTAGCTGATTTCAGGCACAGGGTTGGCAAGTGCGAATACGATAGGGTTGTCGTTCATAGAGCGCAACATATCCTGAGAGAGTACGTTACCCTTGCTCAAGCCTACGAAAACATCAGCACCCTTGATAGCCTCTTCCAGAGTATGAACGTCGCGACGGTCTGTGGCAAAGATCTTCTTCTGTTCAGTGAGGTTTTCGCGGTCGCTGGTAATCACACCCTTAGAGTCGAGCATCAGGATATTTTCCACCTTTGCACCGAGAGCTACATAGAGCTTGGTACAACTGATGGCAGCAGCACCGGCACCATTGACAACGATTTTCACCTTGGCAATGTCTTTGCCTGCAACCTCGAGAGCGTTCTTCAAACCTGCTGCAGAGATGATGGCAGTACCATGCTGGTCGTCATGCATCACAGGGATGTCGAGAGTCTTCTTCAGACGCTCTTCGATGTAGAAGCACTGAGGAGCCTTGATGTCCTCCAGGTTGATACCACCGAAAGATGGGGCAATGCGCTCTACGACTTCACAGAATTTCTCTGGGTCTTTTTCGTCAATCTCGATATCAAAGACATCGATTCCACCATAAATCTTGAAGAGCAATCCTTTACCTTCCATCACAGGCTTACCGCTCATGGCACCAATATCGCCAAGACCGAGCACAGCTGTACCGTTGCTGATAACGGCTACAAGGTTACCCTTGTCTGTGTACTTGTAAACATCGTCTGGATTCTGCTGAATCTCAAGGCATGGGAATGCTACACCAGGTGAATAAGCCAAACTCAAATCTGTCTGAGTATGGTATGGCTTGGTTGGCTTAACTTCGATTTTTCCAGGACGGCCATTTACGTGATAGGCAAGAGCCGCCTCCTTTGTAATCTTTACCATAATAATATGTTAGTTTAAAGTTTTAAATTCTTACGATTTTTATGCATTTTGTGCACATTTCGAGATTTTTGTGCAAAGGTAATAAAAAACTAGTTAAATTGCGTAGGTTTTTTGTTTTTTTTTGTATCTTTGCACAAAAAAACTTAGACAGAGCAAAAAAATGGTCGAAATTAATGAATATCGCAAGGAATTGAAAAGTAGAATCATCGACTATGCCATGGGTGAATTTTACAAGCGTGGTGTTAGGGCTGTGAAGATGGATGAAATCTCACACGGGCTTCATGTGTCTAAGCGTACCGTATATGAAATATTCGGTGATAAAGAGGAACTGCTCCTTGCTGGCTTGAAAATCAAAAGCCTGGAGATGAGGGAAAAGTTAGAGACCTACTCCTGCAATGTGGCTCATAATGTAGTGGATATTATCGGCTATTTCTATAAGCTGCAGATGGAGGTGAATAGTATGGTGGGGGTTGCTTTTTATGAGGAAATTCACCGTATGCCTCGGGTGATCGAGTTTTTCAATCAGGAGCATGAACGCGAATTTGCGGATAGGGTAAAATTTCTGAAAGCGGGTGTAGAGGAAGGGCTCTTTCGTCAGGATATTGACTATAGCCTTACGATGGAACTTCTCAGTGCCTCTATGAGTGAAATTATGCGTAACCAGATCTACAAGAAGTATAGTATGCAGCAGATATTTGATAACTTTTTCTTGGTTATCATACGTGGATTCTGTACAGAGCGTGGTGCGGCATTGTTGAATAAGGTTATCGAATAGTCAGTCTGTTCGGTAACCTTTGTTCGTATATATGTATTTTTTCTCCTTATATATAATAAGGTATAGGTAATAACTCAGATAATATAGGTAAATCATGAAGATAGTTTTGATAGGGGCTGGTAATCTGGCCACCAACTTGGGAAAGGCACTTCTCTCTGCAGGACATGATATCGTGCAGGTATTTAGTAGAACCGTGGAGTCGGCTACTGCCTTGGCTCAGATTGCAGGAGGGGCACCTGTGACGGATATAGAACAGGTACGTGCGGATGCCGATCTGTATGTGGTCTCCGTAAAAGATTCGGTTTTGGGCGAATTGCTGCCACAACTTTGTAAGGGGAAGGAAACCAAGGTGTTCCTGCATACGGCTGGTTCTATGGATATGAACGTCTTTGAGGGCATGGCTATCCATTATGGTGTGTTTTATCCGATGCAGACTTTCTCTAAAAGCAAGGAAGTGGACTTTTCTGAGATTCCTTGTTTTATAGAGGCAAATGATGACTATGCTCATACCATGATAGCTGATATGGCGCATGAATTGAGTGGGAATGTGTATGAATTGTCGAGTGCTGACCGTAAGTACTTGCATCTCTCAGCCGTCTTTGCCTGCAATTTTGTCAACCACTGTTATGCTATCAGTGAGAAAATCCTGGCAGATCATGGTATCCCGTTTGATGTGATGCTACCGCTAATAGATGAGACGGCCAGGAAAGTACATGAACTTTCTCCAAGAGAAGCACAGACGGGACCTGCCGTACGGTTTGACGAGAATGTGATTCGTATGCAGGCAGCCTTGCTGAAGGATCAGCCTCAGATCAAGGATATTTATGAGCGTTTGAGCTTAGGTATCCATCGTTTTAGTAAGAAATAGTTATCATCGTTTTAGTAAGAAATAGAAGTTAAAAAGATATGATAAATTATGATTTAGATAAGATCAAGGCCATTATCTTTGATGTAGATGGTGTGCTTTCCCGTCAGACAATAACCCTTTCTTCTGCTGGTGAGCCTTTGCGTACGGTGAATATCAAGGATGGATATGCCATCCAGTTGGCGCAGAAATCAGGTTTGCGCATAGTGATACTCACGGGTGGAAAATCGGAGGCCATCCGTCTTCGCTATGAGGGATTGGGTGTAGAGGATATCTATATGGGTTGTGCTGTTAAAATCAAGACCTATCGTGAGTTTCTGGAGAAATATCAGTTGACGAACGAGGAAATCATCTATGTAGGCGATGACATCCCTGATTATGAGGTGATGAGAGAGTGCGGATGCCCTTGCTGTCCTGCCGACGCATGTTCAGACATCAAGGAAATCTCTACTTATGTGTCTTCCTGCAATGGAGGTGATGGCTGTGGTAGAGATGTCGTGGAACAAGTACTTCGTGCACAGGGAAAATGGCTGTCGGGAGCGAAGGCTTTCGGATGGTAGATTAATATGGAAACAGAACAAAAATATGAAGAATTTTAGAATTATATTGGCAAGTAATTCGCCTCGACGCAAGGAACTTTTGGCAGGTCTCGATATTCCTTTCGAAGTGAAAGTGATTCAGGGTATAGATGAAAGTTATCCAGAATCGCTTCCTGCGTACGAAACTGCCCTGTATATTGCCGTAAAAAAAGCGGAGGCATACCGTCCTCTGCTTGATTCTGCTATCAATCAGCAGGAATCTTCAGATGATATCAGAAACCATGAATTATTGATACTTACTGCTGATACCGTAGTGATAGCACCGAGCAGTGAAGAACAGAATGACCAGGAAGGAAAGGGTATCATTTTGGGAAAACCGAAGGATGCTGCGGATGCGATCAGAATGCTGGAAATGCTGAGCGGGAAAACCCATCATGTGGTGACTGGTGTCTGTATCACTTCTCAGGAAAAACAGCGACAGTTTTCTGTCATTACGGAGGTTACTTTCAAGAAACTGTCAAAGAATGAGATAGATTATTACGTAGAGCATTACAAACCGTTCGATAAGGCTGGAGCCTATGGCATTCAGGAATGGATAGGTTATATCGGTTGCACGAGTTTGAAGGGAAGTTACTTTAATGTCATGGGACTTCCTGTGCAAAGAATCTATGAGGAATTAAAGAAATTCTAAGGGGTAAGGATTTTGTTATAATTATGCGTTTTGCATGTGGGGTTCCCAGTTTTTTCCTCTTGTGACAGGAAAAGATTCCTCATTTAGTTTTTTTTAAAAGAATAGTTTTCTCTATGTCATAAATTATGGCTATCTTTGTGCGTTTTATGTAACTTAGGTAGTAATATGACTAATAATGTGAAGTCAAAAGTCAGGGATGTTTTGGATAATTATCTGGAGATGAATAAGCATCGCAAGACTCCAGAACGTTATGCAATCCTTGATGCTGTTTATAGCTTAGATGGGCATTTTACGCTCGAAGACCTTGGGGCACAGTTGGAAAAGATGCATTTCCCCGTAAGTAGGGCTACGCTTTACAATACGATGCATCTATTCATCGAACTCCGGCTGGTCGTGCGACATAGTTTGGTAGATGGTACCAAGTATGAAGCAAGTTTTAATAATGAAAACCATGTGCATCAGGTATGTACGGTTTGTGGTAAGGTAACGGAGGTACAGGCTCCGCTGGTAGTGGATGCCATCAACGAGACCAAGCTGCAAAGATTCCGTCGTGATGCCTTCGCTCTCTATATCTATGGAGTGTGCAGTACGTGTCAGGGCAAGATGACCAGAAAACGTAACAATGGTAAAGTAGAAAAGTCAAAATAACTATTTATAAAATGAACACAGGTAAAGTAGATGTCCTGCTGGGTCTTCAGTGGGGCGATGAAGGTAAAGGTAAGGTGGTTGACGTGTTGACCCCTAAGTATGATGTGGTAGCTCGCTTTCAGGGTGGTCCTAATGCAGGACATACATTGGAGTTTGAGGGACAGAAATACGTTCTTCGCTCTATCCCTTCTGGTATTTTCCAGGGCGGTAAGGTGAACATTATTGGTAATGGTGTCGTTCTGGCTCCAGACCTCTTCATGCAGGAGGCTAAGGACTTGGAGAAGAGCGGTCATGACCTCAAGAGTCGTCTTCATATTTCCAAGAAGGCTCATCTCATCATGCCTACTCATCGTGTGCTCGACGCAGCCATCGAGGCTTCTAAGGGTAAAAACAAGGTTGGTACAACTGGTAAGGGTATTGGTCCTACTTATACTGACAAAGTAAGTCGTACTGGTTTGCGCGTGGGTGATATCCTTGAGAACTTCCAGGAGAAGTATGAGGCTCATAAGGCTTTGCACCTCAAGCAGATAGCATCTCTCGGTTATACTGATTTCGATATCACAGAGGTAGAGAAGACTTGGATGGAAGGTATCGAATACCTGAAGCAGTTCTCTATCGTTGACAGCGAGGTGGAGATCAATAAGGTGCTCCGTTCTGGCAAGGATATTCTTTGCGAGGGTGCTCAGGGTACTATGCTTGATGTAGATTTCGGTTCTTATCCTTTCGTAACTTCATCCAATACAATCTGTGCGGGTGCTTGTATCGGTTTGGGTATCGGTCCTAACCGCATCGGTAATGTATATGGTATCATGAAGGCTTACTGTACTCGTGTAGGTGCTGGTCCTTTCCCAACAGAGTTGTTTGATGAGGCTGGTGCCAAGATTCGCGACCTCGGTCATGAGTATGGTGCTGTTACAGGCCGTGAGCGCCGTTGCGGTTGGTGCGATCTCGTACAGTTGAAGTATTCTGTGATGGTAAATGGTGTTACTGAGCTTATCATGATGAAGAGCGACGTGCTCGATGGTTTCGACACTATCAAGGCTTGTGTAGCATACAAGTTGAAGGATGGTTCTGTAACTACAGACTTCCCATACGAAATCGACGATGTAGAACCTGTATATAAGGAGTTCAAGGGTTGGAAGACCGATATGACTCAGTTTACTTCTGAGGATCAGTTCCCACAGGAATTCAAGGATTACATAGCTTTCCTCGAAGAGTTCCTCGAGACTCGCATCGGTATCATTTCTATCGGTCCAGACCGTGAACAAACTATCGTAAGAAAGTAATTTATAATATAGTGTTTTATGTTTTGTGTTTAATTTTACTTTGAGGGTAGATATTGCGCAGAACATTAAGCACTAACATTTAATATAAAACAATAATAAATGGCTCAGAAACCAAGTATTCCAAAGGGTACTCGCGATTTCGGACCTATCGAGATGGCGAAACGCAATTACATCTTTAATACCATTAAGGATGTATATGCACTCTATGGATTCCAACAGATAGAAACACCTGCCATGGAAACCCTTCAGACGCTGATGGGTAAATATGGCGAGGAAGGTGATAAGTTGCTGTTCAAAATTCTGAATTCTGGCGACTATATGAATAAAATCAGTGATGAGGATATTCATTCTTTAGGATCATTGAGGTTGGCAGCAAAACTTTGTGAGAAAGGTTTGCGTTATGATTTGACCGTACCTTTCGCTCGTTATGTGGTTCAGCATCGTGATGAACTTCAGATGCCGTTCAAGCGTTATCAGATTCAGCCAGTTTGGCGTGCAGACCGTCCACAGAAGGGTCGCTACCGCGAGTTTTATCAGTGCGATGCGGATGTGGTAGGTTCTGATTCCTTGCTCAATGAGGTGGAGTTGATGCAAATTGTGGATACTGTTTTCACCAAGTTTGGTGTTCGTGTCTGCATCAAAATCAATAACCGCAAGATCCTGACCGGTATCGCTGAGGTAATCGGTGAGGCTGAGAAGATTGTGGATATTACCGTGGCTATCGATAAGCTTGATAAGATTGGACTTGACAATGTGAATGACGAACTTCGTGCTGATGGTATCTCTGAGGAAGCTATCGAGAAGTTGCAGCCAATTATCTCATTATCAGGTTCTAACGATGAGAAGCTTGAAGTAATTGCTAAGGTGTTGGAAACTTCAGAAATCGGTTTGAAGGGTGTAGAGGAAACTAAATTTATCCTTGATACGCTGAAGACTGTAGGGTTGAAGAATGAGATTGAACTGGATCTTACTTTGGCTCGTGGCTTGAACTACTATACCGGTGCTATCTTCGAAGTGAAGGCACTTGATACTCCTATGGGTAGTATTACCGGTGGTGGCCGATATGACAACCTTACTGGTATCTTCGGTCTTCCTGGATTGAGCGGTGTGGGTATTTCTTTCGGTGCAGACCGTATCTATGATGTACTCAATGCCCTCGACCTTTATCCAAAGGAGGCTGTGAATGCCACACAGGTCCTCTTCATCAACTTCGGTGAGAAGGAAACTGCATATTGTCTGCCTATCGTCCGTCAGGCTCGCGAGGCAGGTATCCGTGCAGAAATCTTCCCTGACAAGGCTAAGATGAAGAAGCAGATGAGTTACGCCAATGCCAAGAATATTCCTTTTGTGGTTCTTGCTGGTGAGAATGAGATTGAACAGGGGAAGGTTACTTTGAAGAATATGGAGAGTGGTGAGCAGCAGTTGGTTTCTGCTGATGAACTTATCGCTGTCATCAAGAAGTAATTTACTTAGGCGTCATCAAGAAATGTTTTTCTTGGTTTATAGCCAATATGAAATAAAGGCAGGGAGCATCAGTTTGGATGGTCTTCCTGCCTTTTTTAAAAATAATAACTGAAAATTCAAAACTTAAAAACGAATCGTTATGATGAAAAAGATTTTATCCTGGTTTGCCTGCCTGTTTCTGGTGCTCGCTCTGACATCTGGCAGTAAGGTAACGACCGTCTTTGTGATAGGTGATTCTACTGCTGCTGAGAAAGGTAATGCCAAGAATAATCCAGAAAGAGGATGGGGTATGGTACTGCAAGGTTGTTTTGATGATAAAATCATCGTTGATAACCATGCTGTGAATGGTAGAAGTTCTAAGAGTTTTATCGATGAAGGTAGATGGCAGAAAGTATTGGATCAACTGAAACCGGGGGATTATGTGTTTATTCAGTTTGGTCACAATGATGAAAAGCCTCATGCCAACCGTCATACAGATCCAGGCTCTACCTTTGATGCCAATCTGGAGCGTTTTGTCAAGGAAACACGTGCCAAAGGTGGTATCCCGGTTTTGTTTAATTCGGTAGTGCGCAGATGTTTCTATCAGGCACCAGTGGAGAATGATGATGACGAGAAATTGAGAAAGACTACTTTTGCGGGTGAAGAGAAGATAAATAGTGATACACTCATTGATACTCACGGAGCCTATGTCGTAGCTCCTCGTAATGTGGCGCATCGTCTGAATGTTCCTTTTGTGGATGCCACAAAGATTACTCATGATATTGAGACAGAGTTGGGCATTGAGGGAAGCCGTAAGTTGCATATGTGGTTCCGTCCGGGTGAATGTTCTCAGATTCCTAAAGGTCGTCAGGATAATACCCATTATAATGTATATGGAGCTCGCCTGGTAGCCAATGCCTTGGCTGATGAGATTGGTAAGCAGGTACCTGAACTCAAGAAGCATGTTCGCCATTATGACTATGTGGTTTCAACCCGTGGACGTGGCAATTACTTTACACTCCAGGATGCTGTGGATGCTGTTCCTGCAGGTAAGCGTGTTAAGGTTCTTGTACTCGATGGTTCCTGGAAGAAGCCTGAAAACATGAAGGGGAAGAAAATCAAGTTCATCCTTCAGTTTGGAGCCAAGATTACTGATTAATCTCAAAAGGGTGTGTCATGGACTTGTGACACACCCTCTTGTATTCTATCTAATCTTGAACAATTTCAATCTTCAGAATAGTTTCTGTCGTATGCTTGATTCTGAAGTCATCTGAAGTGCGTTCACCCACTACCCATAGAATATTTCCAGCAGAATCTGCCAAAATGAGTTGCGACTGTTTTTCAAATAGATTTCTTTTTCTATCTGTTAAATAGTCGCTAACTAATTTTCTGCCTTTCATTCCGAAAGGTATGAATGCGTCTCCCTGTTGGGTGCGTCGGAGTATGAGCGGAAATTTGATATTTCTGGCTTCCAGTGTAATCAGATGCTTCTCTTTGCTTGGTTGGAAGTCTTCTGTTACTGTTTCTTTGGAAATCCTTATTTTTCCTATTGCAGTCACGTAGCTGCCTGGTTCTGGTATCAGAATTCTTCTGAAATCATCCTCCTTATTTTCTTTTATCAGAATTTGTTCTCTATCTATAAGTATCTGATGAGTAGGTGTTTGCCACGTTTTTCCTGTAGCATTGATAGAGAGGAGTATCTCCTGAATCATCTTGCCGGAGACTCCGTATGGAGAAAGGGTATGAAACAGGGCATACTCTGTGCTTGCCTGGTTTAATAGCCATGATTTGCTGATGCGGATAACTGGCTGTGGCATACAGAAAGAGGCTGGTATTTCCTGGTATATCTGCTCCTTTTCTTTCTCCAGGGCTGCCGTGAGCATCTTCGAAGCTTCAGTCAGATATCGGGCGGTAGCTGCTATGTTGTGGCAAACAGCCGGGTTGATTTCTTTGAGCATCGGGATAATATTCAGCCGTATCTTGTTTCTTACGACGTCATCTACCAGATTGGAACTGTCTGTTACAAAATTCTGCTGGCGTTCCGTCAGATAATCGAGGATGTCCTGTCGGGTGATACAAAGGAATGGACGGATGATGTATCCGTTGACAGGAGAAATGCCTGTAAGTCCTTTCAGTCCTGTACCTCTTACCAAATTGATAAGAATTGTCTCAACATTGTCGTCCTGATGATGGGCTACGCAGATACCGGCAGCGTCCACATCCTTGCGAAGCTGATCGAAAAAGCGGTAACGCAAGTTGCGTGCCGCTAATTCGATGCTTTCATTATGGAGTTTGGCGTAAGTCCTGGTATCGAAGTGGATGCGATGCAATTCTATGTTGAGTTGCTGGCAGAGGGTAACACAAAATCGCTCATCTCTGTCAGACTCTTCTCCTCTCAGATGAAAATTACAATGACATGCCTCTACGGTATAACCCAACTCATGAAGTACCAGCAGCAAAGCTACACTGTCTGCTCCTCCGGAAAGGGCAACCAGATATTTTTTATCTTTTTCCAATAGATGCTGTTGTGTGATGTTTTGCTGTATGGTTTGTACGAACTTCATGTTGTTATCTTATTTTGATGCTCAATATTAATCGTTATTTTGATACCCAACGTTAAGCGGTTTAAAAGTGCTGAGTATTAATCGTTGGAAGTCTGTGCTTTCAGGAAAGCTTCGGCTTTTTCCAAATCTTGCGGAGTATCGATTCCTACTGTTTCAACGTCAGTCTTACCCACTTTGATCTTGTATCCGTTCTGCAGCCATCTGAGTTGTTCCAGACTTTCTGCAATTTCAAGAGAACTCTGTGGCAACTGGGTGATTTTTCGCAGTACCTCCTTTCTGTAAGCATAGATGCCGAGGTGCTTGAGGAAAGGATAGTTGTCGAGCCATTCTTCCTGTTCTTTTCCTCTTACAAAAGGTATGATGCTTCTGGAGAAATACATGGCAAAACCAAAGTTGTCAACTACGATTTTTGGACTGTTAGGGTTGGCTACTGCATCCATGCTTGTAAAGGGTTTGCCAAGGGTTGCTATCTGGGTAGCCTCATCATCGAAGCAGTGGCAGATGGTATTGAGCTGACTTTTAGCAACAAATGGTTCGTCACCCTGTACGTTGACGATGACATCCCAGTCGCCGCCAATTTTCTCAATAGCTTCCTCAATGCGGTCGGTGCCGCTTTTGTGGTCAGAACGTGTCATGACCGCCTTACCGCCAAAGGCCACTACAGCATCATAGATGCGGGTGTCGTCGGTTGCTACATAAGCTTCCTCTAAGGCAGCGGAAACTTTTTCATAAACATGCTGGATGACAGGCTTGTCGCCCAACATAGCCAGCGGCTTGCCTGGAAATCTTGTAGAGGCGAAGCGCGCAGGAATAATTCCGATAAACTTCATATTTACTATGTATTTTGTTCAAATATTCTATTTTAGAAGAGCATTCTTTTTTATTCAAACATTCTTGGTTCTTTATTGATTTCTTTGAGGAAGATTTCCCCATACTTTTTCTTCTTGAATTCACCGATGCCATGCACTAAGCCAAACTGTTCGATGGTTCTTGGTTTCATGGCTGCCAATTCATGCAAAGACTGGTCTGACAGAATGATGTAAGGTGGGTAGCCCTGTTCTGTAGCCAGTTTGAGTCGGAGTTTTCTCAGTCTTTCGAAAAGGTCCTGATTCTCTGTTCTGGTATGTGATACGCGTACCAGTCTTGGATGTACCACTGGGGTCTTGCCCTTATCGCTTTGCTGTATGACAGCCAATTGTACAGGGTGTTCTCCCTTGAGTACCTGCCAGCCGAGGCTGGTTACTTTCATAACATTGTGCTCATTGTAGGCAATTTCGAAAAATCCCATCTGCATCATCTGCAACATATAGTTTTGCCAGTCTTTCACGCTGACGTCACTTCCCACGCCAAAGGTCTTGAGCTCATTGTAATGGTTCCTGACCACTGTAGGTGATTTGATGCCCCTGAGAACTTCGATACATTGTCCGATGTGAATCTTTTCGTTGGTCCTGACGATGGCGCTCAGCGCTTTTTGTGTGACAATCGTACCATCAAATGTTCTTGGCGGATGGGCGCATACATCGCAGTGCCCGCAGTCTTCTGCCGAGGTTTCGCCAAAGTAATTGAGCAGGATTCTTCTGCGGCAGACTCTGGCTTCAGCATATTCCTGCATACGTTGCAGTTTTTCTGCATTGATTGCCTTTTGCCCGCTTGCTTCAGCAAAACTCTTTCTCTGTATGACATCAGCGAGCGAGTAGAATAGGATGGTGTCTGCAGGTGCACCGTCGCGTCCGGCTCGTCCTATTTCCTGATAGAAACTCTCGATGCTCTGTGGCAGATTATAGTGGATGACCCATCTTACGTTTCCCTTGTCGATGCCCATACCGAAAGCAATGGTGGCACATACCACCTGAATCTGGTCCATCTTGAACCGTTCCTGGATGGAAGCCCGTTCTTCTGTAGGAAGTCCGGCATGATAGGCGGCAGCATTGATGCCCTTCTTTTTGAGTTCTTCTGCCACAACCTCTGTATTCTTTCTCGAAAGACAATAGATGATACCTGCATCGCCCGGATGGGAACCGATATAGCGCAGGATGAATTTGATCTTTTCAGCCTTGGTTCCTTCACGGCGTACAGACAGACTTAAGTTGGGGCGGTCGAAGCTGCTGACGAATGTCTTGCCATTGAGGTGTAGCTGCTTGACGATGTCCTCACGGGTGATTTTATCAGCAGTGGCGGTCAGAGCCATGACCGGTACTCCTTGGAATCTTTCGTGAAGAAGTCCCAATTGTGAATATTCCGGTCTGAAGTCATGCCCCCATTGGCTGATACAGTGAGCCTCATCTACGGCAAATAATGAGATTTTGATATTGCTGAAGAGATAAGGTATTTCGCTCAGCAACTTCTCTGGAGAAACGTATATGATTTTCAGGTCACCAGCCTCACATCTTCTTCTGATGATGGTTTCCTCTATCGTATCCGTACTACTGTTGAGTGCTTCTGCCGGAATACCATTGGCTTTGAGCGCTTCCACCTGATCGTGCATCAGACTGATAAGTGGTGATATAACCACAGCGGTACCAGGCAAGGCTAAGGCGGGTATCTGATAGCAGAGGCTTTTGCCGCCTCCTGTAGGCATCAGTACGAGACAATCCTTGCCCTGCATGATTTCCCGGATGATAGCTTCCTGATTAGAACGGAAGGAATCGTATCCAAAATAATTTTTCAGTATATCTATTATTTGCATTTCGCATGAATTTCCGGCAAAGGTACATATTTTTTATTAGAAAACAGACTTTTTATTTGATTATTTCAAAGAAAGTTGTTACTTTTGCATCATAATAAATTAATTAACAGAATGATGAGCAATTCTAACGAACATTTTCAGTTCACAGATGAGCGTTTTGCCGACTTGCAAATGTTGCGCTATCGCTTGAATGGTTTTGAGGATTTGACACTTTCTCAGCAAATATATATTTATTGCTTGGCAAAGGCTACCTTGATGGGGCGTGATATTACCTTCGGCCAGCAGGGAAAGTACAATCTTCGTATCCGTAAGACTTTGGAGGCTATCTATAAGCATTACGATGGAGATAGAACTTCTGATGACTTCAAGGCTCTCGAGGTTTACCTCAAGAGAGTTTGGTTCTCCAGCGGCATCTACCACCATTATGGTTGTGAAAAATTCAAGCCGGGTTTTTCCGAACATTTCTTCTATGAGGCTGTTTCTATGATGCCTGAGACAGAACTGCCTTTGAAAAGAGGCGAGACCAAAGAAGACCTGCTGGATGAATTGGTGCCCGTTATTTTTGATGAGGAAATTCTTCCGAAGCGTGTGAATCAGACTGATGGTGTTGATCTGGTAGCCACTTCTGCCTGCAATTTCTATGAAAACGTTACCCAGAATGAGGTGGAAAGATTTTATGCCAGACTGAAGGATGGTGAAGACTTGACACCACCTTCCTATGGACTCAATTCCAAACTGATGAAGCGGAATGGAGAAATCGTAGAAAAGACCTGGAAAGAAGAAGGTATGTATGGTTCTGCCATTAAGGAGATTATTTCCTGGCTCTTGAAAGCTCAGAAATATACAGAAAATGAGCAGCAGGCTCATGTCATCGATCTTCTGATCAAATATTATCGCACTGGCGACCTTTCTGATTTCGACCGATATAGCATTGCGTGGGTCAAGCAGCAGGAGGGTATGGTTGATTTTATCAATGGTTTTATTGAGGTTTATGGTGATCCTCTTGGACTGAAAGGAACCTGGGAAGGTCTTGTTGAATTTAAAGATATGGAGGCAACCCGACGTACTCAGGCTATCAGCCAGAATGCGCAGTGGTTTGAGGACCATTCTCCTGTAGCTCCTCAATTCAAGAAGGCTGAGGTGAAAGGTGTGACGGCTCATGTTATCTGTGCTGCCATGTTGGGGGGTGATGAATATCCTGCTTCTGCCATCGGTATCAATCTTCCGAATGCTAACTGGATTCGCGAGACTCATGGCAGCAAGAGTGTGACGATAGGAAATCTGACAGAAGCATACAATAAGGCTGCGCATGGTAATGGATTCCTGGATGAATTTGCTATTGATCAGGAAACTCTTGATCTCATCAACCGATATGGTGATGTGACGGATGATCTGCATACCGACCTGCATGAATGTCTGGGACATGGCAGTGGTCAGTTGCTTCCTGGTGTTGACCCAGATGCTCTCAAGGCTTATGGCAATACTATCGAGGAGGCTCGTGCTGATTTGTTCGGCTTGTATTATGTGGCAGATCACAAACTGGTAGAGTTGGGATTGACTCCTGATGATGAGGCTTATAAGGCTCAATATTATTCTTATTTGATGAATGGACTGTTGACACAGGCGATACGTATCAAGGAGGGTGATAAGATAGAGGAAGCTCACATGCGCAACCGTGCGTTGATAGCCAATTGGGTCTTGGAACACTATTCTCAGGCGGTACAACTGGTGAAGAAAGATGGAAAGACTTACGTTCAGATCACTGATTATCCTGCTCTCCGTCATGCTTTTGCAGACTTGTTGGCTGAAATCCAGCGTATCAAGAGTGAGGGTGATTTTGATACGGCCCGTATTCTGGTAGAGAAGTATGCTGTTAATCTCAATCCAGAGTTGCATCATGAGATCTTGGAACGATACAAGAAACTTAACCTGGCTCCTTATAAAGGATTTATCAACCCATGGATGAAACTGGAGTTTGATGAAGAGGGTAATGTGACAAAGGTTCTTCTTGATTATACGGAATCCTATGAACATCAGATGCTCAGATATTCTGATGAATATGGTACGCTATAACAAATAGCATTAAAATAGTAAGGAAAATGATAGATAATAAAGATGAACAGTTTCCGGTAGTAGATGAGATGGGAAATATTTTGGGTGCCATCAGTCGTGGTCATGCTCATGATGGCTGTAAAATATTGCATCCCGTGGTACATCTACACCTTTTTAATAATAAAGGCGATCTATTTCTCCAGCATCGCCCGGCTTGGAAGGATATTCAACCGGACAAGTGGGATACGGCTTGCGGTGGACATGTAGATTTGGGCGAGAGTGTAAATCAGGCTCTGCACCGTGAGGTGAAGGAAGAACTTGGAATAACCGACTTTGAACCGATATCCATGGGACATTATGTCTTTGAGAGTAAGCGTGAGAAGGAATTGGTCTATGTGCACCGCTGTGTGTATGATGGTGAAGTGAAGCCAAGTCAGGATGAACTGGATGGAGGCAGATTCTGGACAAAGGAGGAAATACTCGAAAATATGGGTAAAGAAGTGTTCACTCCTAATTTTGAGAATGAATACAAGAAGTATTTCATGTAATCGGGTGTATGATATAATCCATAGAGATTTTCCGGTATTATCTGAATTCGGTTTTATCGTCTATAAATATAAAATAAAGAAGAAATCCGGCAAAAGTCAGGTGAAAACCTACTTTTGCCGGATTTCTTGAATCAGTATCTATTTACTTCGCAGATTCGAATTCACGCAAGAAACGTGTATCATTCTCTGAGAAGAGGCGGAGGTCGCTTACACGATACTTCAAGTTGGTAATACGCTCTACACCCATACCAAATGCATAACCAGTGTAAACATTAGAATCGATGCCACAAGCCTCAAGATCATGAGGGTCAACCATACCGCAACCGAGAATCTCTACCCAACCGGTATGCTTACAGAAGTTACATCCCTTACCACCACAGATGTTACAAGAGATATCCATCTCTGCACTTGGCTCTGTGAATGGGAAATAGCTTGGACGCAGACGAATCTTGGTGTCAGCACCAAACATCTCGCGAGCAAATGTAAGGAGAACCTGCTTCAAGTCGGTAAAGCTGACATTCTTGTCAACATACAGACCTTCTACCTGGTGGAAGAAACAGTGTGCACGTGCGCTGATAGCTTCATTACGATATACACGACCTGGGCAAAGTACACGGATAGGTGGTTCGTGAGTCTCCATATAGTGAGCCTCATCACCAGACGTATGGCTTCGCAGGAGAATATTCTTAGTCACATCGTTAGGGTCGCTCTGCTCAATGAAGAAGGTATCCTGCATATCGCGGGCTGGATGATCGGCGGCAAAGTTGAGCATGGTGAAAACATGCTTGTCATCGTCAACCTCTGGACCATGATAGAGAGTAAAGCCCATGCGAGAGAAAATGTCGATAATCTGATTCTTGACAACTGTCAATGGATGACGGGTACCGAGAGCTACTGGGTAGGCGGTACGTGTCAAGTCAATATCATCGCTGGATGCATCAGCCTCTTCCATTTGTTCCTTGAGTGCGTTGATGCGTTCTGTAACAGCTTGCTTCAACTCATTGATCTTTACACCAATTGTTTTCTTCTGGTCGGCAGGTACTGTGCGGAAGTCGGCCATAAGGGCATTAATTGAGCCCTTTTTGCTCAAATACTTGAGTCGGAGCTGCTCTACTTCTTCTGCATTTTGAGCAGAAAGAGTGCTCACTTCCTTCAAGAGTTCTTCTATTTTTTCTAATAACATAATCTTAATTTATATATTTTGAGTGCAAAGATAACATTTTTTGCTCAAAATATGAAATATCTCAAAAGAAAGTTGTACTTTTGCATTGAAAATTTGAGAAATTTATAGGTTTATGAAGAAACTTTCTTTTTTATCAGTGTTACTGGCGGTCCTTACAGTCGTTTGTTTTACGTCTGTGGGATGCTCTGACAAGAAGCCGGCTCAGGTGCATGATTCTACATCTGTTGATTCTGTTATCGCAGATACTCAAACTGTTGATTCTACGGAGAAATTGATCGAGGAGACTCCGATGCCTAAGGCTGCAGATGAGCTTTTTGATGATTTCGTCTTTAATTTTGCTGCGAATAGAAAACTGCAGATGAAACGTGTTCATTTCCCATTGCCTGTCTATCACAATGATAAGCTCGTAAAAACGATAGGAAAACGGGCTTGGAAAATGGAGCATTTCTTCATGCATCAGGATTATTACACCTTGATTTTTGATAATCAGAAGCAGATGAATCTGGTGAAGGATACTGCTATCGATCATGTAGTCATAGAAAAGGTGTTCTATGCCAAGAAAAAGGTGCAGCAGTTCCTCTTCAATCGCATCAATGGTGAGTGGATGATGACTTCTATCAATTATAAGCCTATGTACTCCAACATGAATGCCAGTTTCTTGAAGTTCTATGGACGTTTTGCAACGGATTCTGCTTTCCAGGCTGAACATCTCCACAATCCTGTAAAATTTGTTGGTCCAGATCCGGATGATGATTTCAGTACCATGAGTGGTGATATTGAACCGGAAACCTGGCCAGCCTTTGCTCCGCAATTGCCTCATGGAATGATATACAATATTATATATGGACAGAAATATGCTGAGAGCAATCAGAAAATCTTTGTGATACGTGGCATTGCAAATGGAATGGAAACAATATTGACTTTCAAGCGTGTTCATGGAAAATGGATGCTTACCAAACTTAATATGTAATACAGAATGAAGGATATTAAAGATTATAGCCTTTTGGCTCACAATACTTTTGGCATAGCTGCTACTTGCCGTCGTTTTCTGGAATATGCTTCTGTAGAGGATGCAAGAAAGGTGGCAGAGATACTTACAGAGCAAGATCAGCCTGTTTTGATTATCGGAAGTGGTAGTAACCTGCTTTTGACGGGTGATTATCCCGCTACGGTCATCCACTCTTCCATCTTGGGAATTCGTGTCATTGATAGGCAGGAACTCCTAAATGAGGGATGGATTACTGCTGCAGATGTAACTGCTGAAAAGACGATGGACTCTCTTGCTTCTCAAGAGGGTGAAATCTTCGTAGAGTGCGGAAGCGGCGTTGTCTTTGATGATTTTGTTGCATATTGTGTTGAACATGGTTACTATGGTGCCGAGAATCTGTCGATTATTCCTGGTGAGGTGGGAGCCAGTGCGGTGCAGAACATAGGTGCTTATGGTGTTGAGGCAAAGGATATCATTTATAAGGTAGAGGCTGTTGAACTCTCTACGGGTAAGATTGTAAAATTTGATAATTCCGACTGCGAGTATAGTTATCGCCAGAGTAAATTCAAGAAGGAATGGCGCGATAAGTATTTGGTTACCCGTGTGGTATATCGTCTGTCAAAGACCTTTACTCCAAACCTTGACTATGGAAATATCCGCAGTTCTTTGGCTGAAAGAGGTATTTCTAATCCTACGGCAAGTCAGTTGAGAGAGGTCATCATGGATATTCGCAATGCTAAATTGCCGGATCCGAAGAATCAGGGCAATGCGGGTAGTTTCTTTATGAATCCTATCGTGGATAAGACTAAGTATGAGGAATTGGCATCACTTTATCCGAACATGCCTCATTATACGATAGATGCATCTCATGAGAAAATTCCTGCAGGATGGATGATTGATCAGTGTGGATGGAAAGGTAAGAGCCTTGGCCCTGCTGGTGTTCATGATAAGCAGGCTTTGGTCTTGGTAAATAGAGGTGGTGCTAAGGGACAGGATGTGGTCAGATTGTGTAAGGCTATTCAGGATGATGTCTTTCATAAGTTTGGCATTGAGATTCACCCTGAGGTAAATATCAAATAAAGAGTTGTCTCATGAATAATAAATTAAAGATAACTTTATTGGGAACAGGAACATCAAGCGGTGTTCCTGTTTTGGGATGTAATTGTGAGGTATGCAGAAGCCAGAATCCAAAGGATAAGAGGTTTCGCTGTGCCGTATTGGTAGAAACGGATCATACCCGGATACTGATAGATGCAGGTCCTGATATTCGCATGCAACTTCTCCGTGTTCCTTTCCGTAAGTTAGATGGGGTGCTGATTACTCATATCCATTATGATCATGTAGGAGGAATGGATGACTTGCGCGGTTTCTGTAAATTTGGGGATATTCAGGTTTATGGTGACGGGTTGGTTACTTCCACGTTGCCCCATACCATGCCTTACTGTTTCCCTGCTAATCCAGAACTCCTTTATCCCGGTGCTCCAAAATTATCGCTGCATACCATAGAGCCTCATCGTGAATATACGATAGGGGATATCTCCTACATGCCAATTAGGGTAATGCATGATAAAATGCCTATTTTGGGCTATCGTTTCGGAAAGTTTGCCTATATCACGGATATGAAGTCGATGGATGATGAAGAATATGCTTATCTGGAGGGGGTAGAGGTGCTGGTAATCAATGCGTTGCGCTTTGAGAAGCCTCATCACAGTCATCAGTTGGTAGATGATGCCATTCGTGTGTCAAGGCGTATAGGAGCCAAACTGGTTTATCTTACTCATGTAACGCACCAGATTGGCTTATACGAAAAAGCCAACAGGCGACTGCCTGCTGGCTTCCAGTTTGCTTATGATGCCCAAGTGATAGAAATCCTTTAAAGCATACCCTTGGAACTTGGCAGTTCGAAGTGGTAAATGTCTCGCTTCACTGCCATTTTCAGTGAGCGGGCCAGCGCTTTGAAGCTTCCTTCTATCTTATGGTGTTCATTTTCACCCTCTGCCTTGATGTTGAGATTCATCTTGGCAGCATCGCTTAAGCTTTTGAAGAAATGCTTAAACATCTCTGTAGGCATTTCGCCTACTTTCTCTCTATGAAATTCTACGTCCCATATCAGCCATGGGCGACCTCCGAAGTCTAATGCTACCTGGCACAGACAGTCATCCATTGGCAGGCAATAGCCATATCTTTCAATTCCTCTTTTATCACCTAATGCCTGGAGGAGACATTCACCGAGGGCTATACCTGTATCTTCGATGGTATGGTGCTCATCTACTTCAAGATCTCCCTTGGTATGTATGGTGAGATCCATCATGCCATGCTTACCAATTTGTTCCAGCATGTGGTCGAAGAAGCCCAATCCTGTAGATATATCGCACTTGCCCGAACCATCGAGATTTACCTTGATGTAGATATCAGTTTCCTTGGTGGTGCGCTTCACCTCAGCGATACGGTCACCTGCAAAGAGAATTTCAGCTATCTTGTCCCAATCCATTCCGTCTTTGCCGAGAATGAGGCTCTTGCAACCGAGATTTTCTGCTAATTGCGCATCTGTCTCTCTGTCTCCGATAACATAACTGTTGGCCAGATCATACTCTGGATTATTCATGTATTCTTGCAGCATTCCCGTACCCGGCTTTCTCATAGGTGAATGATCTTCCGGAAAATGTCGGTCGATATGCTGTTTCTCAAAATGGATACCTTCGCTTTCCAAACTCTGGATGATAAAATTGTGTACAGGCCAGAAAGTATCTTCTGGAAAACTGTCAGTGCCCAAACCATCCTGATTGCTCACCATGATTAACTTGAAATCTGTATGTTGAGCTATGAAAGAGAGATTTCTGAACACGCCTTTGGTAAAGACGAGCTTTGCAAAGCTGTCTATCTGTTCATCCTCAGGTTCTTGAATCAAGGTTCCATCGCGGTCGATGAAAAGCAATTTTGTCTTTTTCATTGAATTCTGTATTTTTATGTTGATACTATTTTATGATGCTTTAAAGTGAAAGTAGCTTCATTGGCAAGTGAAAGCAGCTTCATTGGCAGATGAAAGCAACTTCATTTAATGGTGAAAGAGCCTTCGTTTGTATTTTGCAGTTCTTTTTTCTTTTTCTCCAGACAGGTATTTGAACCATAGAGGTAGGCATAGGAAATGCCTAACCAGCTTGCAACGTATGTCAGGACAAATATTGTGATAGTCAAGACAATCAAAAGTAATGGAGTGAAATAAGCAGGGACTCCAAGCGGGTCGCCACCTAAAGCTCCCACTTGAGATGACATCTGTGCCCAACTCATGATGAAGGTTGGTATCAATACGATACAGGAAATGATGCAGATAATGATCGTTCCCAAGAAACCCATCAGGAAAATACTGCCCAGGTGTTTGGCGCCTTCTTTGTAAGTGCTCCAAGGTTTCAGCTTTTCTTCTTTTTGCTTGAGCATAACATGGGGGATGATATGGGCAAAAGGCAAAACCAAGAGTGTAATGATAACCAATAAGATTATTGCGACTATGCCTGTTACTGCATAAGTCAGGGTTAATGTGGAATTGGCAGCCATAGCCTTGGTTGCCATGGCTTGGTAAATAGCAGACGTGCCTCCATATCCGAAACCGATGGCAAAACAACCTATTATTTCGAATATAATATATACGATGGTGAATTTCAGCAAATTCTTCCAGAATGATGTCTTGGTAAACCATGTCCAGATAGCAGCACTACTGAGACAGAATGAAAACCATGTCATTGCATAAATGATGGTTTGCAGAAGGTATGACGTGATGGGATTTTCTACTCCCCAATCATGCAGTCCCTTATTGGGCATTCTGAAATATATGGTAATTGCCATCAGAACAGCATAGATGAGTGTAGCCCACCATGTCTTCTTGATGAGTGAAGTAAAATGGCTTCCGGTGTAATCGTAAGCAGCTTTCATACAGGATGTTATGCTGCGATTCTTGAATAAAACTTTAGTATCCATGATCTTCTTCATTTATGAATATTTTCTTCCTTTTAAGAACGTAACCTTCTTTTATGAGAGGGATATGTCCTGTCTTCTAAATTCTGCACAAGTAATAGCGGTGGCTATCGCTACATTGAGACTGTCTGCGGTGGCTCTTCCTTCAGGGAAGTTGGGAATTAACAGGCGGTGGTTGACGAGTTTGGTCAATGCAGGAGTGATACCTTTCCCCTCATTTCCCATGATGATAAAACCACGGTTCTCTAACTTTTGCTGATAGATATTCTCACCATCTAACAGTGTACCGTAAATCGGTGTCTCCTGAGAAAGTGACTCCATCAAAGCCTGCAGGTTTCCATATTCCACTCTTACGCGGGCTATACTACCCATGGTAGCTTGTACTACCTTGGGATTGTAGACATCTGCTGTGTCCAGACTGCAGTAGATATGTTCGATACCAAACCAGTCTGCGATTCGTATGATTGTTCCCAGATTTCCCGGGTCTTGGACTCCATCCAGTGCAAGATTGAGAATCGATGTATCTACTTCAGAAAAGCCAGTAGTAGATGTAGGGTGTTCCCTGCCGGCCTGTTTGAAAACAGCAAGAACCTGTTGGGGATGCTGTAAGAAACTCACTTTTTTGAGTTCTTCATCAGTTACTTCAATCACTTCCGTTGAGGCTCCAAAGCGTTTACCTTTCAGCCATTCTTCTGTAGCAACGAGGATTTCTGCAGGCTGGAGTTCCAGGAGGTCTTCCACCACCTTATGTCCTTCGGCTACAAATACGCCTTCTTTATTTCGGTTCTTTTTGAGCTCAAGAGAGTGAATATATTTAATTTTATTCTTGCTTATCATATATGTATCTTCTATTCTTATTATGAATCTTGTAAGTCCTTTACCATAGGACTTATTTTTGGCAAAGTTACATTAAAAATAGGACATGGCAAAATATTCCTCCTGTTAAAGCCTTAATTTGTTTGAATTTTTATATTTTTTTTTCGTTGGCTCGATTTTTTGTCGTAACTTTGCAGCAATGAAGAGATATAGTTATATTCCGTTTTCAATCCTTTTGTTGACTACGGCTTGCTCTACTGGCAAGTATGTACAAGAGGGTGAGTATATATTAGATAAGGTGGCGGTTGTGTCAGATCAGTCTGATTATAATGCTGCCCCTCTATCTCAGTATGTACGTCAGAAAGAGAAGCCCAAGTTGTTTTCGCTTTTTAGAAATCCTTTCAGTCGCAAGCCTGTCATTTATGATACCTTGCAGGCTCGTCTGTCCTGTCAGGATCTGATGACCGCCATGCAGAATGAGGGATATATGAATGCGGATGTTTCTCTTTATACTAAGACAAAAGGAAAAAAACTGATGGTTACCTATCTTCTTCATCCAGGGCAACCTTTTCTGATAGGAAAGGTAAATTATGACATCCAGGATGAAGGTATCCAGCAGTTGTTGCATCTCGATCAGACTGATAATCAGCAGATAAAACCTGGTATGCGTTTTACTGTTGAAACATTGGATAATGAGCGTAAGCGTATTGCTGGTTTATTGTCAGATAATGGATATTTCCGTTTCAATAAGGATTTTATTCACTTTACGGCCGACACGGTGATGGGACGCAAGGATATTGCTCTGACGCTTCAGTTGAGAAAGTACAAGTCAAATAGCAATTCTCCAGAAGTTGATCACACCCGTTATCTGATACGTGATGTACTTTTCCAAAGTAATGACAGTGATCGAATTCATCTTCGTAAACAGGTACTTCTCAATGCGACCGCCATCAAAGCGGGGCGACCTTATGATGCTTCTGCTTTGCAGCGGACATACAATAATTTCGCCCGCCTGCAAGCTGTAAAATATACGAATATTAAATTTGCGGAAGTGCCGGATACCAATTTGCTGGATTGCCATATTCAGATAAGTACTAATAAGCCTTCTACTATATCATTCCAGCCGGAGGGTACAAACACAGCTGGTGACTTGGGTGCTGCTGCCTCCATTACCTATACCAATCGCAATCTCTTTCATGGTAGCGAACAGTTGAGTATAGAGTTTCGTGGTGCATATGAGGCAATTACCGGTTTGGAAGGTTATCAGGATCAGAACTATACGGAGTTTTCCGTAGAAACGAAATTAGTTTTCCCTCGTTTCCTGGCTCCATTTCTTTCCAAGAGTTTCAGGCGCAGACAGACGGCAAGTTCTGAGTGGGCTGTAAGTTGGAATTTTCAGAATCGCCCTGAATTTCATCGTAGAGTCTTTTCATCTGCATGGCGTTATCGCTGGAGTGAACCGAAGCATCATCTGAATTACCGCTTTGATTTGCTGGATCTCAATTATGTGTATATGCCTTGGATCTCTTCTACGTTCAAGCGTGATTATCTGGATAATGCGGAAAACAGAAATGCTATCCTGCGTTATAACTACGAGGATATCTTTATCATGAAGGCTGGTTTTACTGTCAGTTATACGGATGGTGTAGATGCTGTCAGGGCTAATTTTGAGTCGGCAGGTAATCTGCTGAATGGAGTATCTAAGGGATTTGGATTTAAAACTAATTCTCAGGGACAACATACTTTGTTTAATATCGCTTATGCGCAGTATGTGAAGTTGGATTTTGATTATACTCATCTGTTCCAGTTTGATAAGCGTAATGCCTTGGCTCTTCATGCTGGTCTGGGAGTTGCTTATCCTTATGGTAATAGCACGGTGCTGCCTTTTGAGAAACGATATTTCTCTGGCGGTGCCAATTCCGTAAGAGGTTGGAGTGTAAGAGAATTAGGTCCGGGTAAGTTTAAGGGAACTGACGGCCGTATCGATTTTATCAATCAGACGGGTGATGTCAAACTTGACTTAAATGCTGAGTATCGCTCTTCTTTGTTCTGGAAATTGCAGGGTGCGCTCTTCATAGATGCAGGTAATATCTGGACGCTCCGCAATTATGCAGAACAGCCTGGAGGTCAATTCAAGTTTACTGAATTTTATAAGCAAATAGCCGCTTCATACGGTATGGGTCTGAGATTGAACTTTGATTATTTCATCTTGCGATTTGATATGGGTATGAAAGCTATCAATCCTGCTTATGAATCAGAAAAGGAACATTGGTCTATCTTCCATCCAAAGTTGAGCCGTGATTTCGATTTTCACTTTGCAGTAGGTTTGCCTTTCTAAAGAGGGAAGGGCAAACCTATTTTTGCAAGGTAGGTAACTGCTTGAGTTCTACTTTCCATTTGCCATTATGGATAGTCATCGGCAATGTGAGTTTCGACTTGTTGATGAGACGGGCCTCTTTACCAATTGTATCCATTTGTAGAAAATTGGTTATTTCCAGATTGACGGTAGCAGATACTTCATCTTCTTTGAAGTCTATGTCTCCAATTTCGATGTGTGCATCTTCATTTTTTGCTTTCAGAAGTTCTATGTCTGCTGGGTGTACGTTGCTTGCGGCATAGCGTAGCCAAACCTTAGATTCGGGGGTGCAAGACCTGGCAGCCTTTTCAAAATGCCAATTATAATAATAGGTAGCGAAGGAATCAACGTCTGCTTTCAGTTGTTCTTCACTTCCTTTATGTGGCTGGCAACTCATGAGGGACAAAAATCCGAATAAACTTCCGCATACAATTGAAGAAAGTATGGGATAAAAGCGTTTTTTTGTATATGTGATTACATTTCTTACCATAAAGCTGATGTTTAAATCCTATTAATTTGCTAAAAATTGCTACAAAGGTACTAAAAAACTTTGTAATATGAGTTTTTTTTGCTAATTTTGCATGAAAATATAATTTTAAATGCTGAGATTTATTTCCTTCGGCAGTGGAAGTAGTGGTAATTGCTACTATCTTTACACTGAGACGGATTCTATATTGATAGATGTTGGTGTCGGATTGAGAAGCTTGAAAAAGCATTTTCATAATTATGGCATGCAGTTTGAGGATATTCATCATATCCTGATTACTCATGATCATGCAGACCATGTTAAGTCTGTGGGAAGTTTGAGTAATGATTTTCATCTACCGGTATATACAACCCGTAAAGTTCACATGGGGATAGAGAGGAATTATTGTGTTCGCAAGAAGATTGTTCCGCAAAATGTCCATGTCATAGAAAAAGGGGTTCCTTTTACTCTGGGAGAGTTTAAGGTTACACCATTTGGAGTTCCTCATGATAGTACCGACAATGTGGGCTATTTTGTGGAACAGGGTGGTGTGTGCTTCTGTCTGCTTACTGATGTCGGACATATTACAGAAGAAATGCACAAATTCATAGGTCGTGCTAATTATCTGGTAATAGAAGCAAACCATAGTGTTGAAATGTTGTTGCAGGGTAATTATCCTCAATATCTGAAAGATCGGATTCTGGGTCCTAACGGACATCTGAGTAATGATGCTTGTGGAAAGGCGCTTGCCGAATATGCAACTTCTAATCTCCGACATGTTTGGCTCTGTCATCTTAGTGAAGAAAATAATCATCCGGAATTGGCACGGAAGACTGTTGAACATGTTTTGAGAAGCTATGGCATTGTGGCAGGAAAGGATTTTGGTTTGGAAGTGCTGAAACGTAAAACTCCGAGTGAAATCTATAAGTTATTATAATTTGTATACAGAAGGGGGTGTATTAAGCTGATAATTTTGCTTGATACACCCCTTTGTTATAGAATTATTTGTTGTTGCATTATCTGCAAACAAAATCTATTTCTTTTCTTCTTTCTGTTTGTTTAGCCTTTTGATGACAGAATAAGCATCATAAAGACCTAATTCTCCTGCTTTAGACAAATCTTGGATGGCAGTAGCCTTATTGCCAGTTTTTGAACGTGCTATACCTCTATTATAATATGCTTCTGCCAGTTTGTTGTCTATCTTGATGGCCATGGTATAGTCGTCAATGGCCTTGGATAATTCCTTGCGGTTAGCGTGCAGATTACCTCTATTATAATAAATGTATGCATTATTGTTCTTGCTTAGACGGATAGCATCACTGAAATCTGCTTCTGCAGAATGGATGTTGATAATAGGCTGTCCTTCTGAAACATTGAATTCGTCCATTTCTGTCTGACAAACGGCTCTTTGCCAATATGCTAATGCGTTGGTGTCGTCCAACTTGATGTATTCTGTGAAATCACTGATGGCTGCCTCAAAGTCACGCAATACAGCATTGGCAACAGCCCTGTGTATCAGAAGTTCCTTCTTTCTTTCGTCATCTTTTGCTACGCTTAATTCTGCCGATAGCTTATCAATTAGCGAGAATATTTTCATAGAGCCGTTCTCGTCCAGCTGTTCCTTGTTGCATACGATGTAGAGCTTTGTGTCCTTATTTTGTTTGTTCTGGATATTGAGTTGCTCTACGTCCCTGTCGAATGCCTGTACACCCGTAATATTTTGTGTACTTGGGAAATAACTGATTCTGTACATAGGGAGATAAGCAGTCTCCACCAATCTGTTTTGAATGCGTCCGCGATACTCACTCTTGTATTCGTGCTCGTATTTTGGTTCGTCTTCTACTACAAGGCTTGCAAACTTATTCGGATCAATTTCTGAGCGTTTACGTATTTCTTTCTTGGTCTTGGAGCTCCATCTCGGTTGTATTCCCAGATGTTTGTTCATTTGTGCTTTAAGTATGCGGAATTCGTCAAGCTCCGCCTTGTTTGTCATGCCAAGTCGTCTGTAACAGTTGGCACGATAGGAGAGCCCTGTCCAGAAATTAGGAAATTGATTGATTACCGTTGTAAAGTCACGGATGGCTGCACGGAGATTTCCTGTTTTCTCATGCAGGAGCGCACGGTTGAAAATCGCCATGAAATTTTGTGGCTCCATCTTGATGACGAAGTCAAAGTCGGAGATAGCTCTGTTATCGTCTCCCAGTTGTACACGCATCAGACCACGGTTGTAGTGTGCGAGAAAATTATTCGGATCCAAATCCAGTGCATTGTCGTAATCGCTCATAGCTCCCCTCAGATTGTTGAGGTTGATACGAGCCAAGGCTCTATTGATATAGTTGTTTACATTGTTTGGCTTGAAATGCAAAGACTTGGTGAGAGCCTCATCGGCAATGTTCCATTCTTTTCTTGCGAGAGCCATGTAGGCACGTGTGGTCCATGTATCTCCATCGTATGGATTGAGTTCCAGACTTTTATCCAGCCATTTTTCGGCACTTATGGTATCTTTTTTCTGGAGATACACTTCTGCCTTGAGGGAATATGCATTGGAAAAGTCATGCCACTGCTTGATGATAGAATCAAGTTGTACCAGAGCAGGATCGTATTTCTTGTCCTGCATCAGACAGAGCGCACGGTTGAACCAATAGTTGCGATTTCTCGGTTCAATCTTGATGGCAGAATTGTAATCCTGGATAGCCTCATCATATTTGCTCTGTCTGATACGGCAAATTGCACGTAGGTCATAGATATCATTGATATAAGGGTTGAGATGCAATGCTTCTGTAGCATCGCTCTCTGCACCCGTATAGTCATCGAGGCTGAATTTAGCCACGCTGCGATAATACCATGGTTCATAGAGATATGGCTTGGCGCCGATTGCCAAATTAAAGTATTTGATAGACAAAACATAGTCTTCGTAATACAGAGCACTTCTGCCTGCAGTAATGAGGCGATCTACTCGATATTGCGCAGCAACCGGTGCTATAGACAATGCAAGGAAAGCTATAGCCAAGAATCTCTTTTTGTTCATACTGAATGTATAAATAGAACTAAAACCTATTGAAAATGCTTTTTCGCTGATTAGCGACGAATTTTAGTGCGATAAGCACAGCGGAATTTGCCCTTGATGATGTTTTTAAGTTTACCGGCAATCATGTTTTTGCGTAGAGGTGAAATGCGATCTACAAACATGGTGCCCTCCAGGTGGTCAAATTCATGCTGCATAACTCTTGCCAGATAACCTTCCACCCATTCGTCGTGCTCCTGATACTCTTCATCAAGATATTTCACATGGATACGGGTAGGGCGGGTAACTTTTTCTGAGATGCCAGGGATAGACAGGCAGCCTTCTTCCAAAGACTCTGTCTTGCTTTCCTCGTCGCGCTCGATGATGTGAGCATTGATAAATGCTTTTCTGAAACCTTTGTACTCAGGAAAATCCTCGCTAAGTACATCTAAATCGATAACAACAACACGGATGTCAAGACCAATTTGGGGAGCTGCAAGACCCACTCCATTACTTGCGTCAAGAGTTTCATACATGTTGGAAATCAGCTGTTTCAGTTCCGGATAATCCGGAGTAATATCTTCAGCCACTTTTCTCAATACAGGCTGACCATATATATAAATAGGTAAAATCATTTTCTGGATTGCAAAAAATCTTGTAAAATAATGGTGGCGCTAATCTCGTCCACCAGTCCTTTGTTTTCTTTTCTCACTTTCTTCTTTACTCCGCCGTCTATCATTGCTCGATGGGCGAGTACAGAAGTGAATCTTTCATCATAGTACTCAATGGGAATCTCCGGGTGTGCCTTGCGCCATCTGTTGAAGAAGTTCTCTACACGCGCCAGGTTTTCGCTGGGTTGCCCGTTGGGCTGCATCGGTTTGCCGATGACAATGCGCTCCACCTGTTCCTTTTGTATATAGCCTTCGATGAAGGCAAATAGTTCTGATGTAGCAACAGTGGCCAACCCACCTGCAATAATCTGCAAAGGGTCGGTCACTGCCAGTCCGGTACGTTTCTTACCGTAATCTATGGATAAGATGCGCATTATTTCTTAAAGAGCAACCAAGCGTCTGGGTACTTGCTGGCACGGAGTTCGTTACGGCTCTTTACAGCACCAGCCTTATCTACGAATGTGGAAGCAACCACACGATACATGTTGCGCTCATTGTTGAATACGATTTGTGCGTCATAGCCAGAACTCTTCAATGTGTTGTAGAGACCCTCAGCGTTAGCCTTCAAAGAGAAAGAACCTACTACTACGCTGAAATTCTGGAGACCAGAACCTGCAACGAGTGATACATTCTCTTGACGTACTGATGCATTATCTACTTCTGTATTTGTTGATTCGCTAGGAGTAGTTGTCTCCAATGGAGTAACAACTGGTTCAGTCGTTGTAGGCTGCTGTACTTCCTGAGCCTGTGCTTTCTCGTATGCTTTCTTATACATGCTTTCTTTAGACTTACAACTTGCAAGTGCCAAAACAATGCACAAGCCCAAGCTCAAAACTGATAATTTCTTCATAACTTAATGTTTTTATTGTTTAACTTATTTGATTTCTTTGTTGTTTAAAGTGATATAATCACCAACCGTTGACAATTCGTGTCGCTTTCGTTCTGCGAAAATACAAATAATATTGCAAATACAACAAGAAACCTCGCATAAAGTTTGTTAAAACATGGGTAATACAACACCTTTAAATAAAAATTAAGGAAAAAATCATTGTTTATTGAATATTATTTAGTATATTTGCAACATAAAGAAGTCATCGGACCATCTTTTAAGGTTAGCCCGTTGATCTCTTGATAACATGTTTAACAATAAAAACTTTGTAATTATGAAAGCATTAGGTTACATTGGAGCTTTCCTCGGCGGTGCAATCGCTGGTTCAGCTTTAGGTTTGATTTTTGCTCCTGAGAAGGGTGAGGATACACGTAGCAAGATTGCTGATGCTGTTGACAATTTCTGCAGCAAGCATAACATCAAGCTTAGCAAAAAAGATGTTGATGATTTGGTAGATGACATCAAGGACGCTGCTCCTGAGGTATAATTTATCATGTCTTTTTGAGGACGATAATTTATCATGATGTTTTCTAACGATAAAAATGTAGAAACTATTGGGCAACTTGTTGAAGTGCTCAAACACTATATCGGGCTTCAGACGGAATACGTGAAGCTCGATGTAGTGGATAAAGTAGTACGCTTGCTGAAAGCCTTAGCTGTTACCGTAGTGTTAGTCGGCTTGCTCATGATTGCCCTTATTTATTTGTCTTTTGCCTTGGCTTATGGCTTGGGTGAACTTATTGGAAATAATGTCTGGGGATTCTGCATCGTTGCGGCTATATACCTATTTATATTAGTGGTATTCTTTATATTCCGCCATCAATGGATTGAACGTCCTTTGGTGAAATTCCTTGCCGGTATTTTCATGCAAAAATAATGATAAGATGATGAGTCAAGATAATTCTAATCCGACGCAATATAGTTCATTGACAGAAATCCGTTTGCGAAAAAAAATGCTGCAAAAGGATATCGAGGCTGATGATGCAAGAATCAAGGCTTTGTGGAAATCATTATTTTCAAAGCCTGATGCATTGTCCAAGAACGCAAGCCCAAGCAAAAGAATGCAGAGTCTGTTCTCCATCGGTGTTAGCGCTTTCGATGGTGCTTTGCTGGCTTGGAAACTTTATAGAAAATTCAAAAAAGCATAAAAAAAGGGTCACCGCTGTGACCCATTCCTTGTTAACCTTAAATCTAATACTATGAAAAACACACGTACAAAAATAGTTATTATATTCGAAATAGCAATGGATTTTTATGAAAATCTGTTTATTTATAACAAATTTTAATGCTTATATACTTGTGCTTAAACAAAATTAAGGCTAAATGCGATACTATAAGCATCAAGCATTTAGCCTTTATCTCGTTGAATTTATGCTGAAAAAAGTTATGTTATAACTTCAGCTAACTTTAATCTTACGTTTAGATTCTTATTACCTGTTTTACTCCCTTTACTGCACTCAGTTTCTTGATGAGTGTTTCTGTCTTTGTAGCATCATCTATCATGACTGTTACGTTACCCGAGAAGAGTCCATCCTTGGAGGAGATGTTGATTCCGCGCATCACGAGTTTATCCTCTTTGGAAATAATGTTGGTAATGTTGCTGACAATACCGATATCATCATTGCCGATAATTCGCAGAGTAATGGCATACTTGGAAGAACCTTTACCGCTCCAGCGGGCTCTTACGATACGGTAACCGAAACGTCTGCGCAATTCGCGGGCATTTGGACAGTCGGTACGGTGAATCTTGATTCCCTTGTTGATGGTTACGAAACCAAAAATCGGATCACCATAGATAGGGTGGCAGCAATGAGCAAGTTCGAAGTCTATACCTTTGAGATTTTCGTCTATGGTAAGTACGTCGTCGCTTTGCTTCACCAGTTCCTCTGTAGGATTTTCGTATTCGAAGTTGGCTGCGCTCTCAGCAGGCTTTGTAGTGTTGGACAAGTTGAGATCGTGGTCACGTTCTGCCACGTATCTGTCGATAACACTATTGACATCCAGTTTTTCTTCTGCTATATCTTTATAGAAATCCGAGTTCTCTTTGTAGCCCATCTTCTTGATGATACGCGCCATCGTACTCTCATCAATATCGATTTTGCGGTTTTTGAATCGTCGCTCGATAAGTTCCTTGGCAAGGAGACCATCCTTCTTCTGGGTTTCCTTGAGGGCGAGTCTGATTTTTGCTTTTGCCTTCGAGGTCTGTACGATATTCAACCATTCTTGTCTTGGCTTTTGATTGCTCTGGGTGAGAATCTCAATCTGGTCGCCGGAATGGAGCTCTTGTCTGAAGCTTACGGCCCTTCCGTTGATTTTACCTCCCACGCAGTTGTTGCCAATACGCGAGTGGATATAGTAGGCGAAATCAAGCACAGTGGCACCTTTCGGGAAGTTGAGCAGATCACCCTTCGGGGTAAATACATACACCTCATCTTCCTTCAAATCTGTGGTGAACTGGTCCATCAATTGCAGATCGTCATTGTTCTCCAGCGCACTTCGGATATTGGCAAGCCATTCGTCAATGCCGCCTTCTTCCTGTCTGATACCTTTATAGCGCCAGTGGGCAGCCAGGCCATGCTCGGCGATATCGTCCATACGTTCTGTTCTGATTTGTACTTCCACCCATTTCTTTTCCGGACCCAGTACGGTGGTATGCAAACTTTCATATCCATTACTCTTAGGTACGGATAACCAGTCGCGCATACGCTTCGGATTAGGCTGATACATGTCCGTGATGATGGCGAATACTTGCCAGCATTGTTTGTATTCCATTTCACGAGGCACATCAAGGATGATTCTGATGGCAAACAGGTCATATACACCTTCAAATCCGCATCCCTGCTTTTTCATTTTCTGCCAGATGGAATGGATGCTCTTTGTTCGTCCCTTCATGTGATATTTCAGTCCAGCTTCATTCAACTTTTCCTGAATAGGTTTGATAAAACGAGCGATATAAGCATCTCGGGATGCTTTTGTGGCATTCAATTTCTCCTTTATTAAATAATAGGCATCATGCTCCAGGTACTTCAGACTGAGATCTTCCAGTTCGCTCTTCAGTTTATAGAGACCCAATTTGTGGGCAAGTGGGGCATAGAGGTAACTAGCTTCCTCGCTGACTTCTTTTTTTGCCTCTTCCTGCTTCGTGTCCCTTATCTGTCGCATCACATTCACGCGGTCTGCTATCATGATGAGGATGACACGCATGTCTTCTGAAAACGAGATAAGCAGATTTCTGAAATTCTCGCTTTCTATAATAGGATTACGTTTGTACAAATCGTGAATGCGGAGAAGACCTCCGATGATGTGCTCCACGTTGTCACCATATTTGCGTTTGATGTCTGCTAAGGTCTGGTATCCGTCGATGACGCTGGTCTGCATCAGTATGGAAATGACACCATCTCGTTTCAGACCAATTTCGTTGACAGCTATTTCTGCAGTCTGGAGTGCATGCAAAATAGGATTCAGTCCAAACACGTCACGTCGTATCTGGTGATTTTCGAAAGCATGGTGGATATCCTCACGCAAATTGGTTTCATCTTCCTGCGTGAAAGTCTCTCCGATGGCATTTCTCAATCTTTCGAGGATGAGCAGGGTTTGCTCCTTCTCTTCGGGTGTAAATGTAAAAACTTCGTTCATTTTTATCCCTCCTTGTTAATATTTTGCTGCAAAGGTACAAAAAATCGCGCAAATATTTCGCTTTTTCAAAAAAAGTTACTATATTTGTGGCATAATCGCATAAAATAACATAAATGTGGTATTATGAATCAGCAAGATCTAAATCAAATCAAGGCTCGTGGCATTAGCGAGCAACAAATTGAACATCAGTTGGAGCAGATCAAGAATGGGTTTCCTTTCTTGAAGCTTGAGGCTGCTGCCGCTATCGGAAAGGGCATCATGGCTCCTACAGATGATGAAGTGAAAAACTATGAGCAGGCTTGGAATGAGTACAAGGCTGAGGGGCACAAAATCGTGAAGTTTGTACCTGCATCCGGTGCAGCCAGTCGTATGTTCAAGAATATGTTTGCTTTCTTGAGCGCTCCTTATGATGTACCTACTACAGACTTTGAGAAGCATTTCTTCGAGAACATCAAGAAGTTTGCTTTCCGTGAGGCTCTCTGTGAGAAATGTCGTGAGAATGAAGGCAAGGGCATCAAGAAACTGATGGGTGAAGGTAACTACAAGGCTGTGGTGGCTAACCTTTTGGAAGCAAAGGGACTCAACTACGGTCAGTTACCTAAGGGCTTATTGCTTTTCCATGAGTATTCTGCAGATGAGGTGCGCACTCCTATGGAGGAGCACCTGGTAGAAGCGGCTCTCTATGCAAGTAGCAATGGTGAGGCTAACGTACACTTTACTGTTTCTCATGACCATTTGGAACTTTTCAAGCAGAAGGTGGCAGAGAAGGCAGATTTCTATGCAGAGAAGTTTGGTGTGAAGTACAACATCTCTTTCTCTGAGCAGAAACCAAGCACCGATACGATTGCTGCAAATCCTGACAATACGCCTTTCCGCAATGAGGATGGCAGCTTGCTGTTCCGTCCAGGAGGTCATGGCGCTCTGATCCAGAATCTGAATGAGATTGATGCCGACGTTGTCTTTGTGAAGAACATTGATAATGTAGTGCCAGATCGCTTGAAGGCAGATACAGTTACCTATAAGCAGGTTATTGCTGGTATTCTGGTTACGCTTCAGAAGAAGGCTTTCGAATACTTGAATTTGCTAGACTCTGGTCTTTATAATCATGAAAAATTGGAGGAGATTATCCGCTTCGTTCAGCGCGATCTCTGCTGCCGCCGTGCAGATATCAAGGAATTGGAGGATGCCGAACTGGTTATTTATTTGCGTAAGAAATTGAACCGACCTATGCGTGTCTGCGGTGTTGTCAAGAACGTAGGTGAGCCTGGTGGCGGTCCATTCCTTACATATAATAATGATGGTACTGTAAGTTTGCAGATTCTTGAGAGTTCTCAGATTGACACAAACAATGAGGAATATATGAAGATGTTTACTCAGGGTACTCACTTCAATCCGGTAGATCTCGTTTGTGCTACAAAGAACTATAAGGGCGAACCATTCAATCTGCCTGATTATGTGGATCCTACTACTGGCTTTATTTCAAGCAAGAGTAAGAATGGTAAGGACCTGAAGGCATTGGAGTTGCCTGGTCTGTGGAATGGTGCGATGAGCGATTGGAACACCGTCTTTGTAGAGGTTCCTCTGAGCACTTTCAATCCTGTAAAAACCGTCAACGACTTGTTGCGTGATCAGCATCAGGCTGTCATTGGCGGTGTAAAGCACGAAGGAGGTTGCTGCTGCAAGCACTAATTTGATTGCGCCTATTTATCCTGCACTTACTATGATTCGTGCATATATATAATAAGGTGTAGGAAGAATATGATGCGGCGCAAGAGGACCTCTATAGGGTAATATTGGAAAAAAGTAAAGAAACATAGCAGAGATTCAAAAGTTTTTTGTACCTTTGCAGACTGAAAGCAGCGCTCCGGTCTGTCGCTGGCATTCCTTGATGGGAATGCGGGAGGAAAGTCCGGGCAGCATAGGGCATCCCACTTCCGAAAATAGAAGCTATTGGTGACAGTAGGTGTCGGCAGAAGAAAATAACCGCTTTTACTATCTTGCTCTTTGAGTGGGATGGTGAGAGTAAGGGTGAGAAGGTGGTGTAAGAGACTACCAGCTGGCGGGTGATCGTCAGGCTGTGCCATCTGGGAGCTGTAAGCTCATGTAAACCGCAGTTTGAGGGCGGCTCGTCTGAAGTCTTCGGACTACTGTGGAGGGTAGAGTGCTTGAACCTAAGGGTGACTTTAGGGCTAGATAAATGGCAGACTCTGTTCTTACTTCTGGTAGGATACAGACAGAACTCGGCTTATAGGGGCACTGCTTTCTTTTTTTACTGAAAAGTATGAAGGCGAAGGTTTCTCGTGATAAGATACCTTTGCTTTTTTCTTTTGTAATTGTTGTGGTGATTTTTGTAGGAATATTCAATATTTAATATAATAAGAAAATGAACTTAAAAGATCCAGAGAAGGAGTTTTTTGATGACTTCGAACATAAGGTGACAGACAAGATAAAGAAGTATGGCGACCGTTCTAACTTCCCAAAGTTGGAAGATTATGGTATCGAGCGGATGGAGTTGGAGGATTACCTCTTCGACAAGCAAGCCATCATGGATATGGGTGGTACTCCTCGCCACAAGATGACTGTTGGAGGTATTATTACTTTGATTCCAATCATCATCTTATCTGCAATGCCAGATAGTGCCTACGTTTATGGCAAGACCTGGACGTCCGTCTTGGCGATTGTCATCGGTTTGATGCTGACCCTCTGTTTTTATGCGGTTTTGAAAGCTATCATCCAAATGAGATTGAGCAAGCATAAAGATTCCAAGTTTGAGACTTACATTAAGGCTGTGCTCTTCTATCAACCTACAGAATAAAGTAGGCTGAAACCATTTTTATTGTGGTGTTCAGTATCATATTAGTGGTGCAGATTTCCTGCTAAACAGAGGCATTTGGATGGTAGGTTTTAATGATGCGCTTTATTAGATGCTAATGAAGCGCTTTATTAGGTTTTAATGATGCGCTTTGTTAGAGGTTAATGAAGCGCTTCGTTAAACTGCGTTTTTTTTATTACATTTTCCTGTATTCGAACTTTATCTGGAAAAGTCACAAAGAGTAAAAAAAGTATCTTAGGCTACTTTGAAAAGTCACCTAAGATACTTTTTTTATTGTTTTCTGTCAATAATCAGTTTGTTGTCTTTGTGAACCACAGAAAGATAATTAAACTCATTGAGATTGTCAACAAATTCCTTGATGCTTGCTTTTCTTGAAGCAATGAAATGCAATCTGTAGCTCATCAGAGAGTTGTTGCGAATCTCTACGTTAACATTATACCATCTTCCCAAATCCCTGACTACATCTATCAACGGAACATTATCAAAATAGAAATATCCGTCTTTCCACTGGGTGTAGCATTCCGTGTCAACGGTAGTTACTTCAATCTCCTTGTTCTCGTTGTATTCTGCATTTTGTCCCGGCTTCAGCATGACCTCCTTTCCTTCTGCATTGACAGCAACAGAACCCTTGATAAGCGTTACATTGACATCTGAGTGAGGATAAGCCTTCAGATTGAATTCTGTTCCCAAAACTTTGGTTGAGAGATTCTCGGTCTGTACGATGAAGGGACGGTGCTTGTTTTTACTTACCTTGAAATAAGCCTCGCCTACGAGTTTGACGGTTCTGTTCTCACCAGTAAATCGGGTAGGGAAGGTAATCTTACTATCTGCATTAAGAAGAACCACGGTACCATCAGAGAGAACCACCTCGTAGTCTTTTCCTCTTGGTGTAGAGATGGTTTTTGTTTCTGATTCCGTCCGATGGACTCTGATCTTAGAGAAGTCTGCTTTCGTACTGTTTACGATGATGCCTTCTTCTGTAACATTAGCCTTGATAGGTTCCATGTCCTCCTCCTCATCACCCATCAGAATTTCGTTGGGCGCATTATTTGATTCGAAAGCAAGCATACTATTATCTTGCTTAGGATATTTATTGAAGAGGAATATGATGAAAACCACAGCAGCAACAGAAGCGACAGCATAGAACACATTGCGAATATTAAACAGCTTTGCAGTTCTCTTAGGCTGATGTATTCTCTGCGAGAATTTCTTCCATTCTCTGGAGCTATCAATGGGGTGACTGGATTTTACCTTGGCAAGGCGATATTCCAGAATCATCCGTGCGTCATCAGCACTTTCCTCATCAGAGAGAAGTGCCTGGAGGTCGGACAATCTCGGATTGTCCGATTGCTCAAGCTTTTCAAGCAATGCATTAACCTCTATTTCTTTTATATCTTCCTTGCTGTTCATTTTTGTAAATCTATCAATAATAAAACGATTTTTATTGTCTTTTGGTCCCTTGTCCTTTCTTGTATTTTACAGAAAAAGCATTTCTTAACAGGGCTAAACCCTTCATGACGTTTTTTCGGATTCCGTCACGACTGAGTCCAAGAATTTCTCCCACTTCCTCATATTTCTTGTTTTCATAGTAACACTGTTCCATGATAAACTTAATGCGAGGTGGCATGTCTTCCATTACCCGTTCGATGACAGCCATTCTGTCTTCCTCTTCTTCTCCACTCCAGAGAAAGTCACTCTCGTTGTGAAGTGCTAAGTAAAGTTGGGCGTACTTGTTCTTTACATTCTCATGCTTGATGAAATCAAGGCTTCTTCTCTTGATGCCTTGGAAAAGATAAGCTTGCGTGTAAATAAGTTCCGGATCAAAAGCTTCCCATAGTTCCATGAGGTAATCTTCCACGATGTCGTGGGCCTCTGCCTCATCGTTTACGATAAGAAAAGAGGCATAAAAAAGGCGAGAATAGTTTTCTTCAAACAATTCTTTGAAAATTTCTTCTTTTCTCTCCTTTTTTATGCCCATTGTATATCTTGCTTTTGATTTTGGTGGCAAAGTTACACATTTTTGCGCAAATAAGCAAAATATTTTCCTTTATTTTTCCAAATCATATTTTTGGTCATAGCCTCTATCCTTCAGTTGGATGCCTTCTTTCATCCATCTTGGTTCTTTTGTCTTCTTCAGATAGTAGTCGAAGAACTGCATCATGCGAATGGTCCAGTCTTTTTGAGCTTCGGTCTTGAGGACAAAATGTCCCTCGCCTTTATAATTGACCATCCATGCTGGTCGCTGCAGTCTTCTCATGGCGAGGAAAAGCGCTCTTCCCTGTTCGTATGCCACAGCTTCATCATTGTCGTTGTGGAAGATGAGGAGTGGAGTGCGAATTTTGTCCGCATTGATGATAGGAGACATCGCTTTGTATTTCTCCTTGGCATCCCAAAGTGTAGCACCCATTCTGCTCTGCGTATCCTCGTACATGAAGTAGCGAGGCAGACCGCTTCCGTTTCTGATGCCTAAGTATCCAGTCACCATATCTGTGATAGGGGCTCCTATTTGGGCGCAGTCGAAGAGGTCGGTCTTGGTAACAAGATAGGTAGTCTGGTAGCCAGACCAGCTATGTCCCTGCAAGCCTATCATGCCTTTCTTGGCAATTCCCTGTTCGATGAGCCAGTTAGTACCGCTAACAACTGCATCATAGCTGCTCTGTCCTGGAGTACCAATAGTGAAATGCACATCTGGCATGAAAACGATATAGCCATTGCTCATTGCATAGGTCACGTTTGCCATAGCACTGCATAATGTAGGCATGATATAGTTGGTCTTTTCTTCCGTGTGTGTCTCGTAGAACTGTACGATTACCGGATAGTCTTTTTTGCTGTCATAGCCTTCCGGCAGATAAAGCAGACCGCGGTTTGTCTTACCCTCATAGTTCTTCCATTCCACGATTTTGACGCTTCCCCAAAGATACTCCTTCTGCTGTGGGTTTGCATCTGTTATCTTCCTGATGTCTGTGAAGTTGGCAGTGCTGTGATACAAGTCTGGGAAGGTGCTCACATTCTGACGAGACCAAACGCAGTACTTGCGGTTATCGGAGAAAGCGTATATCCGATATGCATAATCTCCATGTGTCAGTGTTCTGATATTTCCCTTCATGTCTATCTGACAAATCGAATGACTCATGTCTTTCTTGTGGATTCCCAGCACATAGACCTTTTCGTTGGGTCCATATATCTCCTTGTCTATATTACTATAGAGAATTCTATAGGAAATCTGGTTCTTTCTGCCATAACCTCTTGTCAGGCAAGTAGTCTTTTCCTTACCATCGAGCGCCACCTTCCACCAGTCGTAGCCATCCATGACAAATACATATTTTCCGTCTGATGTCCAACCTGCAATTCCGTATGCAGGTGCTGGTGCCGGCTTGTCGTAGATCTCATCATATACAGGATAAGGAATATCAGCAGATACATTCTCTATCGAACCACTTTGGGAATCAAACTTGTTCCAGTTCTTCTTATGAGGATCATATAGCATAGCCCATCTTCCTGTAGGCGACCATTTAGGTAGGTCTCTGTATTCCTTGCCTATCATCTTGCTTTCTCCAGAGTGTATATCTACAGCGTAAATATCAAATGGAAGTTTCTCTTTCCATTCCTTCTCTTTCTTATACGGAGTGCCGTCAGTATAGAGCAGGTAATTCATATCCTTCATATCCCTGTATGGAAGAGAAACCTCTCCTTCGGCAGGAATAACCTTGACGAGCTGACGAGTTTTACGATTGAAGATATATTTCTCGTATGTACCACGCTGGTAAGACTGGGTTGTTTGTAGAGTAGGAACTTCATATTCATCCCAGGTCCACAGTTCCAGTTCAAAACTCTTGTCTTGGGTTCTTGTCTCTTTCTTTCTGGTAGGTCTTGGATGATTAGCATCCGTGAGTTCCAGCAAGACATAATCCTTATTCTTCATCAGGTTGACACGAGCAATCTCAGTGTTTTCCGGCAACTGGACTTCCCTTACGCAGAACAATGTATCGATAGATTTGTCGGCAAGACGGAAATTGCAAAAGATAGAGTCCTTGATGTCAAACTTGCCGATGAGAGCTTTCCTGTCGAATGCAAAAGATGAAGGCATCGTCATTTTCGTACCTTTGAGAAGTTCCTGATAGGGTCCCATCATAGGGCCGAACTTGATGATTCGATTATTGTCTTTCTCCTGCATGAATACGATGTTTTTGCCCTGATTGTAATAATCGTAGCTGAGGATGTTTTCGATGCAGATGGCGTCCTTAGTATTATAATCTCTGATGATGAAATTACTGTGGCTCTTGATATGCTTAATGGTATCTTCTTGCACATGGATGCGAGCAGCAGTATAATGTGAACCCTTTACTGGCGAAAGAGATTCAGTATGTTTCCACTGCCTTTTCTTTCCTGATGGTAAATCTAAGATATAGGTACGGGTCACGCCTGCGGTATCAGTCTGCTTGTAGTACAGTTGCTTGTCGTCATTGAAATAGCTGATGTCCTCAACCAGTCCCAGTTCGATGCTTTTTCCTTTCTTCTGACTGTCATAAAGCATAGTTGGGATTTTGCTGATTTCCTCATAAGTTTTTTCGATAGGCACAATCTTGTAGGTGACAAATCTGCCAGTAGGTGAAATCTTGGCATCATCGATTCGGTTCCATGACGTACATGCCTTGATATCGAGCGGACGTTTCTGCTGCAGTGCAAAAGAATAGCTTGCTACCAATGAGCAAGCTATTATTCCTATGATTTTATTTTTGATCATTTCATTCTTATTTTTTATTCATATAGATGTTCAAATCGGCATTGTCGTTTACGGACTCATCTCCAAGCAGATTCTTTACGAAATGTCGCCACATCTTATGCTCGTAGAACAACTCGGATTTTCCTGAGTAACCATGAGAACAGGTTGGCAAGGTAAGCATTTCAAAATCCTTGTGCTGCTTGATGAGTGCATCGGCAAGACGGAAGGTGTGAGAAGGATTTACGGTGTCGTCCATAAGTCCAGTGACGAGCAGCAGACCGTGCTTGTAGTTCTTAACCAAATCCTGGTTTGGGCGGGTACTCACACTGTATGAATATTCTGTATGGGTATTTCCCAAACTGTCCTTCACTTCTGTCTTTTGTTCGTTGACACCGAAATGAATCTCCACCCAACCTTTGTTGTACACCCGGTTGTCGTGGTTGCCGGCGCTGGCTACCGCAGCCTTGTAGAAATCAGGATAGGTCATGATGGCAGCTGCCGACATGAATCCACCGCCAGAATGTCCGTAGATACCAACTCGGTTGATGTCGATAAATTTATATCGTTCTGCCAACTGCTCTATCGCAGCTTTGTCATCCGCGAGCGCATAGTCGCGCTGGTTTCCGTATCCGTAGGTATGGTATGCTTTACCGCGCATCGGAGTTCCGCCACGATGCCCCACGGTGATAACGATGAAACCAAGCTGTGCCAGACGGGTATTCTTGTTGTCGTTGATGGTGAATCTGGTAGGTACATATTCGAAATGAGGACCTGGATAAACATTGCTGATAATCGGGTAGGTCTTTGTACTGTCAAAATCTGCAGGTTTCCACATCACTCCATACAGGTCTGTATATCCATCTGCCGCTTTCACCTTGAATCTTTCCGGTGCTTTCCAGCCCAAAGCATAGACATCTTTCAGGTCTGGGTCTTCCAAAGTCATAATCACTTTTCCGCGACGGTTTCTTACCACATTCTTATTTGGCATTTCTACCGTACTGTAGCTGTCTATATAGTATTTGTAGGACGGACTGAAGCTGACATCGTGGGTTGCATTCTCTGAAGTGAGTTTTTTAAGAGAAGAAATACCCTTGTCAACGTTCACCTTATATAATATATAGTAATAAGGATCGATATCTTTCTCTTTTCCATATCCATAGAAATAAACCTCACGTCGTTTTTCATCCTTGGCAAAGATAGGACCAGCTACCCATGTACCGCTTGTTACAGTATTCTTGAGTTTGCCGGTAGTGGTATCGTAGAGATAATAATGTCCCCATCCAGTACGCTCAGAGCGGAAGAGAATTTCCTTGCCGTCCTTGAGGAACTCCACGCATCTCATCTGGTAATCGAGATATGGTTTGTTGTCCTCATGTATTACGACTCTTACTTCACCTGTTTCTACATTGACCTCACAGATGTCAGCCTGATTCCAAGGACGGTTGTAGCGCTGGAAGTAGAGACGTTTGCCATCTTGCGATACGTAGAGTACGTCGATATACTGGTCTGGCCAGCGATAGGTATCAATCTTCTTCACTTCCTTGGTATCTACATTGCCTATGAGCAATTCATATTGAGAAACATTCTTGTCTCCAGCCAATTCTGCACGGTATTTTACCAATTCTGGTGTCGGGGTGATTGCATTGACGAGATACTGATAACCTACCTTGCGGTCATCCTCCCTAAGTGCAAAGAAGTAGTGGCTGTTTGGTATCCAGTTGGCGCCCATTGCTCCAAATCTCCCTTCCATCTTACCCTCGTCTTCGCGGTTGAAAGTATAGTCCTCTGCTCCATCGAAGGTGAGTTGCACTTCTGTGGTATCCTGTCCTTTCTTGCCATTGCCCACCATGTAGAGGTTGTGCTTCTTGGCATAGAGGAAGTAAAGACTGTCTGGAGAGTATTTCATCCAGTAAGGATCTATCTCCTCATAGTCTTTCTTCTTATCAGAAGGTGTCAGCTTTTTGGTGAATATGTTATAGAGAAATTCATCAGAACCTACACTCAGTTCTATTGTCTGATTGTCTTTTAGAAACTCGAAATACAGACCAGGCTGTTTGTCATCATAAGCTTGATGAGTATAGGCGGCTATCTTGCTCAACAGTTCTTTGTTGTCGAAGAGCAGTCTGTGCTCGCGTTTCTCTGGATTCACGTAATAATAGCGAGTTCCCTCGGATGTAGTGAATGGATAATAAAAACAGTCGGTATTGTTGATGAAAGTAGGAGATACTTTCGAGGTCAGTCTGGCGATAGGGGTTTCTTCCAGTAATCTGAAACGCTCGGCCAGCTGATAGTTTGCCTTCGTTTGGCAGAGAGCGTTGCAACAACAAAGCAACGCTCCTGCCAAAGCAAAGGACTTATGTGTGAGAGAGAATTGTATTTTCATTTGCTACCTTTTTTTATTTTGTTTGAAAGATGTCGCCCCAGTTGTCTGCACGGCTGTCGCCGATGAGATACTTTGCAAAGTAGCGGTACATCTTCTGCTCGAAATATTCGTCTGCGCTTCCGTAGCCATGTCCTGCTCCTGGAATGACAAGCATATCAAAGTCCTTGCCGGCTTCGATGAGAGCCTGTGCCAATCGGTATGTGTGGGCAGGATTCACATTGGTATCCATGTCACCTGTCACTAAGAGGAGATGTCCTTTCAGGTTCTTTGCCAACTCCTGATTGTACTTCACGCTGAACTTGTATTCGTAATCAGTCTTCTTGTTGCCCAAGCTGTCGGTCACGATCTTTTCCACTTCCTTTACACCGTTATAGCATTCGCCCCATCCACGACCGAAGATACGGTTGTCATGATTTCCAGAGCAAGAAACGGCTGCCTTGTAGAAGTCTGGGTAGGTGAGGATGGCTGCTGCTGCCATGAATCCACCGCCAGAGTGACCATAGATACCCACACGATTGATGTCGATGAAACTGTATCGCTTGGCGAGCTGCTCGATGGCATACTTGTCGTCGGCTAATGGATAGTCGCGCATGTTGCCATATCCATATACATGGTACACTTTTCCGCGCATAGGAGTATCACCGCGGTGACCTACTCTGATAACGATGCAGCCCAATTGAGCCATGGTACTACAGTAGGCCTCACCCAATGCAAATGTGGTAGGTACAAAACCATAGTAAGGCCCCGGATATACTACTGATATGATAGGGTACTTCTTGTTTGGGTCGAAGTTGGATGGTTTGTACATGACGCCGTAGAGATCAGTACGGTCATCGGCTGCTTTCACAGAGAAATTCTCAGGAGCGGTCCATCCCTTGGAAATCGCCTGGCTCAAATCAGGTTTTGCTAACTTCACTACAGTCTTGCCTTGCGCATCTTTTAGAAGAATTGTAGGTGCCTGGTCTATCTTAGAGTATGTATCCACGAAATATCTTTTTGATTTCAGGAAGTCAGCATTGTGCTGTCCGTCTTCTACTGCAATAGGGGTAACACCTTCATGATCTATGTGTGCTTTATAGACTGTATAATAGTGAGGATTTACATTTTTCTCCTTACCATATCCATAGAGGTAGAAAGTACGCTTGAGAGTATCGATAGCGATGACGTTTCCCGCCACCCATTTACCGGATGTAATGGTGTTCTTGAGATTTCCATTGCCATCATAGTGATAGTAATGTCCCCAACCTGTGCGCTCTGAACGGAAGAGAATGTCTTTTCCGTTGTTGAGGATACATACGCTCTTGGCGTGCTGGTCACGGTATGGTTTGTCTTCCTCATGAATGATAGTCTTTACCTCCAGTGTGGATGTGTTGACAGAAATGAGGTCTGTCTGGTCCCAGGTACGTTTGTTGCGTTCAAAGAATAGCAACTTGCTGTCTGGTGTTGCATGCACGAAACTTACATACTGGTCTTGCCATTTTTCTATCGCAGGCTTCTTGTTGGTACGGTTCTTTACGTCAATGACATTGAGGATATACTGTGTGATATCCTTGTCACCAGGAAATTCGTACTTGTAAGTTACCAAACTTGGCTTTTTGGTAAGTGAATTGATTACCCAGAAGTCTCTCAGTTTGCGGCTGTCGTCTCTGATGATGAATACATGACGGCTATCAGGGCACCAGCGGGCAGTAGTAGAAACTTTTCTGTTCTTGCTGGCTCCTTCTTCATCATTGCTGTTTCCATAAGAGAAATTCTTTTCTCCATCAAAGGTGAGTTGTACCTCTGTAGTATCCATGCCCTCAGCCTTGTTGCCCATTACGAAAAGGTTGTAATTCTTGGAATAGAGGATATATTTCTTGTCTGGAGAGTATTTCATACAGCTATACATCACCTCGTTGTCTTCATCCTTCTTTTTCTTGATTTCGCTGATGGTTTTGGTATAGCGGTTGAATTTATATCGTTTGTCTCGATATTCAAATTCAAATGAAGACAGGTCTTTGGGGAAATTCTCCGGTAGGATGCGAAGGTTGTTCTCATCAATTGTTTCGTGCGTCTTCATGCTGAGTTGCTCTGCCATGATGGTGTTATCAAATAGAGGCTCCTGTTTGCGTTGTGCAGGTTTTACCAGGTAATAGTCTCTTCCTTTTGAAGTGTCGAAATCGTACCAGAAGTTATCTGTCTTTCCGATGACGTTTGGAATGAGTGAGAGAGAGATGCGGGAGTATTTTCCTCCCATATTAAACTCCTTGAATTGCTGGGCTAACTCATAGTTGGCAAATGGTTTTTCTTCAGTTGCTTTTGAGTTAATTTGCGCTTGGGAAGTGGCGCAGAGCGCCACCCCAAGTGCTGATAATAAGAGAGAATTGTATTTCATGTTAACGATTGTATGTTTCTTTTAGAATTGATACGTGATGTAGTTTTTAGCCTGACCGCCCTTATAGAGTACATCAACAATGGTACCAAACTGGTTGTTTCCCACAAATTCATTAGGGAAGTTCTGGATTATGTTGACTGCCTCACAGTTGCCTTCTTCATCCTTCTGTTCTACGAGCGAGAAGATGAAGAACTCACCATTTTCTAAGGCTACACCCAACTGACCTGGGTAGTCATACTTTTCAGTATAGGTGTTTACTCTTACATCCTGACCATTGATTGCTGTAATATTGTGATCGAAGGTCTTGATGAGCTTTCTTTCACCGAGCAATTCTGTATCATGATTTGGTAATGTACCATACTGGCAATAGTAAAGGCTGTTGCCATCTGCCACGATCACGTAATGCTTGTGCTGGAATACCGTCATGCCCCGGTAGTCGTTGATCAGACCGAAAGGACGCTTGATGTAATCTTCAGCATGTACGAATGATGTACTTCTATAGCTGGCGTAGATTTTGAAGTTCATCAGAGAATACTGCTTGCTGTCTGGATCTTGTGTTAGTCCTACATACCATGGATAGCTATACTGATAATCAGTTTCGTCGCAGGCTGGGAACAATTCTACGATGTTTTCTTTCATCTTGCTGAAATTCATGTTTTCATCCTCGCAAGTTACATCATATACATTACCTGATTTGTAACGGCTGTATTCACTGATGGTCGCTTCGCTACCGAATGATGGAACAGTACCACCATCGGCAATAGCCATCAGACTGTTGTCATCTGAAAGTGCAAGGATGGTATTGAAGTTCATACCATATTTATAGTTAGGGAACAGACGCTTGAATTTCATGCTATTGTTGATTGGCATAGACATGAAGTTTCCGATATGGAAGTCTGCAGCATCTGTCTTTACATTACAGTAGATATAATTGTCTTCTGAACGAACAGCCTTCAGACTGTAAGTATAGGTTCCTTCTACTGGTTTGAAGCCTTCTGGGAGATCATCTCCAAACTCCTCTGCGGTGTATGTTTCATGCTCCAGCGTGTTACCGTTTAACTCTTCCCACTTGTCGCCCTTGATGATTACCTCGTCAAATTCCTCAATACCGAAGTCACCATAATAGTCAGCATTACCGATGCTCAGGAACATTCCAGTAGGGTTCTTGACCAGATTCTTGTTGAGATCTACTGTGGATGTCTTATAGACAATAGAGTCTCTTGAAAATTCCTTTCCTTCATAGGTGGCTGTGTATTTAATGGAAGAAGGAGTGATGAAGTTGAGAATAGCTCTGCCATCCTCTCCCTTGCTCAGAATCACCCAACCTCTCTGGTAGGCAGCCATAACCTTGATGATTGTGGAAGTTCCATACTTCAAGCCGGTCTTGTTGTCGATGACATAGAAGGAAACATCATGTGAACCGCTTTTGTCGAAGCTGAAGGTATGAGACTGCTCATTAGCACCCTCAATTTTCTTGCCATCCAGCGTCCACTCGTAGCTTACATCAGGATTTTCCTTGTCTATGGTAAACTTAAAGGTTGGACAAATTGTTACTTCCTGTCCCACAGCAACATTGTATTTGCTGTTGATATCGTTGAAATTATTGCTGCCTCCTTCTATCTCGTTCACCTGTCTATAGTTGTAGTTGTTGTCATCATCGATGCAACTTACCATGCAACCGGTGGTAGCGAGCAGCCAGGCATAAAAAAATATCTTTTTCATCTTCTTTTCTACGTTAAGTTATTATCCTGCAACAGGTACTTCAATTTCCACACCGTTGCTGTCTGTGAGAGGTCCCAAGCCTTGTTTAGCTCTCTCTGCATTGATATTCTTGAGGGTATTCTTCAGCTTGATGGCATATTTGCGCAGTACCTGCTTGTTCTTACCATCGAATACCATATCGTCTTTCTTCAGCTCGTCGAGGAACATGAGATATTTTTCCTCAGAGTATTCTCCCAGATAATAAAAATCTACAGTATTTCCAGGATTCTCTGCCGTACCAGCATCGTTTACTGACCACCAGTCAGGCTTGAAGAGTCTGTCAGTTACGCTGATGATGGAACGTGCGTATTCTTTGGTACCTTGCTTTACCTTACCTTCTTCTACTACCTGTAAGGCAATGAGGAAAGTCTTGGTCTGCATTTCAGGAGATTTGATTAACTCGATGGTGATTTCGTTTTCTTCCTGATTGTGCTTGATGACACAATCTTCAGGCAACTTATAGAGATCAGCAGGAAGGGTAGTGCGAGACTCATCCACGGTGACATGGAAATGAAGATCCTCTTCCTGAACCTGTCCGAATACCTTTACAGGAATAGAAATTTTGGCATTCTCGCCATCTTTATACATCTTGAAAGAAACGGTAGTGGTATCTTTCGTGAAATCTTTGTCGAAGATGATATATGCCGTATCGTTGCTGTTGACAAGGATACCCTCCTCTGAACATGATGTCAGAGGCAGGGCGAGACAACCTATTGCCATTGCAGCCAATATATGATTCTTTATTTTCATTTGATGAAATTTCTTTTAATACGTTCTACTTGATGTTGCTTTCAGATTCTGGCTTTGGCAATACATAGATTGCATTGCTTGGAATCAGGTCGCCATTGTCGTAACTTGGCAGCACTTTATTCAGGCGCTTGTACATGAAAAGGGTCTGACCTTCGCCTACAAATTCTCTACGCATGTCATTGAACAGAGCTGTCATAAACTGCTCTTTGGTTGTGATATCGTCTAAGTCTGGCTTTCTGATACCTCTACCTTGTTTAACATACTTCAGATAGCTCTTGGCTGCTTTCAACTTCTCTGGGTCATTAGCATCGGCCAGACATTCGGCAGCGATGTAGTATATTTCAGACATGCGAATCATAGGAATTGTCTGGTTGTTGACAGGTCCGAATGATGAACTTTCAGACTGCTTGTAGTACTTCAATGGGCGATAATAGTAGCCGTAGTATTTTGATTCAAACTGATACTTGAATCTCCAGTCACTTTCCTTTTCTTCACCGAAATACTGATCTATCATATCTGCGTCCCAGCAGAGATAATATTGAGAACTTTCATCCTGACCATCATTAGCATGGTTGAGGGCTGCATCCCAATCAGTTAATTCCGTAGGTGAGTACAGTCCGAAGATGATGTTTTCATACATCTTGATGTTACCTGCTTCGATGTCCTTCGGACCGGAGTAAGAAGATGTGGTAGCCTTGAAGAAGCCATGTTTGTTTTCCTCATCGATGAGGATCTTAGCTTCCTGATAAGCCTCTTCTTTCATGCCTGTATAGAGATAGACGCGGGCGAGGAGAGCGGTTGTAGCCCAGTAGTTGAGACGATAACCACGCAATGAAAAGAACAGGTTCTTACCAGATGAGGCAAGCTGGAATCGGGTGCTTGCACTCAGATTTACAGCCTTCTCACCTTCCAGTTTGAAGAGGGCAGCCTGTGCTGTCTTTAAGTCACTGATGATGTGCTTCAAGCATTCATCTACGGAGATGTTCTCATTGACGTAGGCAGGGTAATAATTGACGTATGGAATATATGTCTTGTCACCAGGATTTGTGACAGGCGATGGCGCATATATACGCAAGAGGTCAAAATGCATGTAGGCTCTTAAGCCAATAGCCTCGTTAAGAATGAGCTGGCGTTCGTAGTTTCCCTTATAGAAAATGGTGGAATCTGCTTTTTCTGTCTGCTGAATCAACTCGTTGCAGTTGGCGATAGTGTTCCATGCGGCAGTCCACATATTGTCTGTTGTAGGAGTCAACTCTGAGTTGCTGAAATTGAGACGGGCAATCTTGTGCATAGCCTGTCCTGAACCGGATGTAGGAGCCTGTTTCATGCTATAGGCCTGTCCCCAGGCATCGATGATACCCCAGGTCAAATTGCTGCCGTAGAGGTTGAAAGTAGCCATCTTACGGTAGATACCATTTAGGGCAGTCTGATAGCCGTCGCCTGTCTGGAATAAGTATTCTTCCTTAATCTCGTCTGATGGGTTTACATCCAACCAGTCTGAGCAAGAGGTGAGGGCGATTCCTGCCACCATCAGGGAGATAATGTTGATATAAATCTTTTTCATTGTGTTCTATATTTAGAATTGAGCTTTCACAGAGAAATTAAACTTGTATGATTTTGGATAGCTAAGACCGCGTTCCTGTCTCACTGAGTTCCAGTTGATGAGGTCGCTGGTACTTGTTTCCAATCGCAACATTCTCAAACCCAGTTTGCGCTTCAGCCATGCTCTGTCGAAATCATAGGTCAGAGTAAGGGCATTGAGACGCAAGAAAGCATTGTCCTGTACGAAACGTGATGTTGGCAAGGTGGTCAGTGACGCATCCTTGATGTCCTTGAACTGGGCGATGTCGCCTGGCTTCTGCCAACGGTCGGTGAGTACGCGCAAGTCAACGTTGCTCTGGCTGATGGTTGCATTCTCTACGCGATCTACCAGAGTTTGGTTGTACTGCTGACCTCCCCATTCGTAGAGGAATGATGCGAAGAGACTCCACTGCTTGTAGCTTACGTTGAAACCGAATGCACCATTGAAGTCTGGTTGGGTATTACCGCATACCACTTCCTGGGTCGCATCCCACTTGTCTGTTACGCTACCATCACGGTTCAGGAAAATCTCCTTGCCTGTAGTAGGATCGATACCCAATGATTTTACAGCCCAGATAGATGTAAGCGACTGGCCTTCCTCATACTGTGCGATAGGCACAGAGTAGTTGGCATCGTTGAGTGAATAGCCGATATTCTGCTGGTTCAACTGCTCTTTCTTATAGAACTCAGCCACGCGCAGGTTGTATGCACGCTGAGAATCTGAAATCTTCAGAATCTTGTTGGTGTTATGAGCGATATTTCCCCAAAGTGCCACAAGCCAGGTCTTGTTTCTAATCACATCATAGCGTGCGGTCAACTCAAAACCTTTGTTCTCAACCTCACCCATATTATTCTTATAGGTAGAGAAACCAGAGGTGCTGGAAAGTGTTACGTCGTTCACCAGGTCGATGGTCTTCTCGTAATAGTAGTCAAAATCGAGAGTCAGGCGCTCCTTGAAGAGCTGGGTCTCGATACCGAAATCATACTTGTCGGTCTTCTCCCAGGTCAGATCTTTGTTACCCAATGCCTTGAGCACAGCACCATAACCTGTTGCATACCACTCGTCGAAAAGAGGGTCATAAACGGTCTGGGCTGCATAGTCAGGGAAGTTTACCTTACCGGTACGACCGTATGAGCCACGTACCTTCAACTTGTTGAGATACTTGTTGCCTTTCAGAAATTCATAGTTGTGGATGTTGACACCCAAACCTGTTGAGAAGAAAGGTGCCCAACGCTGATTGGCTCCAAACTCAGATGAACCATCGAAACGTACGGATGCATCTACCAGGTAGATGTTGTTCCAGGTATAGTTGGCTGTAGCCAGCATACTGACCATGCGTGATGTACCCTCAGTCTTGGTAGGTTTCTTGTAAATCTCATTGGCATAGTTCAATGAGTGGAACTGACCTGAAGGGAAACCACGATAATGTGCTGACAGGTTATCATAGGTAGATGTGTTGATCTCCCAACCTGCAGATGCATTCAAGTTGTGCTTATTGAAGCTTTGGTTGTAGTAGATGAATGCATTACCAGTGAGGTTCAGGTTGTTACCAGAAGTGGTATAGAGGTCACTCAACTTGTCTTTCTGTGAAATAGAACTGTTGCTATCTACGCTTGTGTTGGAAGACAATGGGTCTATGAATTTCTCGCTGCGGCTGTACTTCTTGCTTACGCTGAACTGACCTTTAGCCATCCAGTAATCGTTGATATACCAGTTGAAACTCAAGTTGTTGACAAACTCGTCGTATGAGTTCCAATTGTAGTTGCAAAGTGTTGCCTCATAGAGTGGGTTGTTGCGCACCCGGTTGTTACTGCTGATAGAGTAGTTGAGCTTCTGTGTGAGTACTCCCTTCTCGTATGGGGTATCGTATGGCATCAGACTGGTATAGTCGCTGAATGAACCGTATGGAGATTCCTTAGACTTGGTATGATTAAAGGTTGTTGTATTTTTCACCTGGAAGTTCTTCAGACGGTAATCCAGAGAGATACCGAGACTGTAACGGTCACGACCAGATCCCTTCATGACACCTTCTACCTTGTTGAACGAACCGTCAATACCATAACGCAGATTCTGTGTACCACCTTCGATGAATACACTGTGCTTCTGGTCGAATCCATTTCTCAATGGGAGAGAGAGCCAGTCTGTATCTATACCTCTTAATATAAGAGCCAGTTTGCGGTTATAAGCGTTCACACCATCTGATTCTGAATTGATGTTGATATTACCTACCTCGAAAAGACCTGCACGGCGCTCGATTTCCAACTTCTGGGAAGCGTTTGCAAGGTTATAGTCACGCAAGTCTGGTGTCTCCAATGATCCTGTGAAACCATAAGAAACACGAACTTCACCAGGCTTTGGAGCTACGGTAGTTACAACAATGACACCATTGGCAGCACGTGAACCATAGATGGCTGTAGCAGCAGCGTCCTTCAGAATTGTGATACTTTCGATACGGGTAGGGTCGAGGTCGTAAATCTTTTCAAGACTTACCTCGAATCCGTCCATGATGAAAGTTGGAAGGTTTGGATTATTCTGGAGATTTGACTTAGAAAGTCTGTCAGTGTCCAATTGGCGGACACCCACACCAGATTGTCCACGAATCACCATTTCTGGCATAGAGTTTGGGTCAGAACCAAACTGTGTATTATCGAGCAGACGGAAAGATGGGTCGTAGCTTTGGATGGCATCCAATATGTTTGTTTGGGAAACCTTACGGAGGTCGTCACCAGTAATCTGTGTAGAACTACCTGTGTAACTGTTTTTGCTAACGCTGCGGTAACCTGTTACCACCATATCCTCCAAGTGCTGAGCGTCTTCGCTAAGAGTTACCTTCACGTAGCCGTTTTGTGCATTGAGAACCATTCTCTTTTTCTTCATTCCGATAAAAGAGAATTCTACGGTTTCCTTTTCTGATTTCAAATCAAGTTTGAAGTTACCTTCTACGTTGGTAGTAGTACCATAGCGGCCATTTACCACTACGATATTGACACCAGGAATGGCATTGCCATACTCGTCGATAACGATACCTCTTACAGTATGTGTGCCTTTCTCCTCGCCGTCAGATAGACTGAAAATTCGCTTTTTCTTCTTAGATACGTTGATAAAGTTACCTTTGAATTTGTAGTTGAATGGCAATTTGTCAAAGATAGATTTAAGGATAGAACCTACCTGTTGCTGTTTTGCACTAATTGTAACTTTATAATCCTGTACCTCATCATAGGTAAACAAGACTTTGCATCCAGATGCTTTCTCTACTTTTTTCAGAACATTCGCCAGAGGTTCATTTTTGCAGGAAATGCTGATTTTCTTGCTGGAAGATTGTGCAACGATGATAGCACTGTTACCAAACAAGAAAAGCATCATGATGCCAACTTTGATACCCTTTTTAGTTGTGCGCTGATAAATTTGATACTTTTCTCTCATAAATTATTTCATTTTGTTATTTTATGCTTTTAGCTATAAAACGACAAAGAGAATGTTATGGTCCCTGAAAATTTATCTTTTTTAAAAAAAATCAATAAAAAAGTATCAAAAACGAATATTTTACGCATAAAAAAAGAAAGTAGGTCAAAAACGGCCTACTTTCTTTGAGTAATATCTTAAAGTTGATATGATTATACGATACCCTGAGCCATCATAGCCTTAGCTACCTTCAAGAAACCAGCTACGTTAGCACCCTTTACATAGTTAACGTAACCGTCAGCCTCTGTACCATACTTCACACAGTTAGCGTGAATATCGTTCATGATGTCGTGGAGCTTAGCGTCAACCTCCTCACGAGACCACTTCAAACGCTCTGAGTTCTGGCTCATCTCGAGACCTGATACAGCAACACCACCTGCGTTGGCAGCCTTACCTGGAGCGTAGAGAATCTTAGCATCCTGGAATACCTTGATAGCCTCTGGAGTAGATGGCATGTTAGCACCCTCGCTGACTGCGATTACACCATTAGCGATGAGAGCCTTAGCAGCTTCCTCGTTGATCTCATTCTGAGTAGCAGATGGGAGAGCGATGTCTGCCTTCTCAAACCAAGGCTTTGCACCCTCTACATACTTCACGCCATATTTCTCAGCATATTCCTTGATACGACCGCGCTCTACGTTCTTGAGTTCCATGATGTAGTCGAGCTTCTCGCGATCGATACCATCTGGATCGTAGATGTAACCGTCAGAGTCAGAACATGTCACTGGCTTAGCACCCAACTCAATCAACTTCTCCATTGTATATTGAGCAACGTTACCAGAACCAGATACCAAAACAGTCTTGCCCTTGATGTCGATGTTCTTTGTAGCGAGCATGTTGCAGAGGAAGTAAACGTTACCGTAACCTGTAGCCTCAGGACGGATACGAGAACCACCGAACTCCTGACCCTTACCAGTCAAGACACCCTGGAACTGGTGAGTCAACTTCTTGTACATACCGAAGAGGTAACCAACCTCACGGCCACCAACACCGATATCACCTGCTGGAACGTCCTCGTCTGGACCCATGTGACGGTAAAGCTCAGTCATGAAAGCCTGGCAGAAACGCATCACCTCGTTGTTGCTCTTACCACGTGGAGAGAAGTCAGAACCACCCTTAGCACCACCCATTGGGAGAGTAGTCAAAGAGTTCTTGAATGTCTGCTCGAAAGCCAAGAACTTCAAGATGCTCAAGTTTACAGACTTGTGATAGCGAATACCTCCCTTGTATGGACCAATCACGTTGTTGTGCTGGATACGGTAACCCATGTTAGTCTGAACGTTACCCTTATCATCTACCCATGATACACGGAATTCGATGATACGATCTGGAATGCAAAGACGCTCGATGAGGTTTGCTTTCTCAAACTCAGGGTGCTTGTTGTACTCTTCCTCGATGGTACCAAGTACCTGACTAACTGCCTGAATGTATTCAGGCTCATTAGGGAATCTTCTCTGGAGATTCGCAATGACTTCTGATGCTTTCATAATCTTAATCTTTTATTGAGTTTAAAATTTTTATTTTCTTGTTTGCGATTGCAAAGGTAAAGAAAAAGATTGTAATAACAAACAAAAAGAAAGAAAAAATGATGTAAAAGTAGAAAAAAGTCACTTTTTTAACTTTTTGTAAGACGAAAGGGGCTATTTTTAGTGTACGTACACCTTATTATATATAGGGAATGCCTAAATTTATATCTGTAGTGTATTGAATAGGATAGTAGGGTACCACTTTTATTTTTGCGTGGGCAGGGAAAAATTTGCGCCTGCCCACGCAGAAAAAAATCCTCGGCGAAAGGAAATTTCCTTCTGCCGAGGATTCTGATGTTTATGATAGGAAGTAAAATTGTTACTTCTGTATCGTTATTTTACTTTTTAGCATTACTTCTTGATAGCCTTCTTGGTCTTTCCGTCAGTGGTCTTCACAATGTAAACATTGCCAGAAGTCATAGAACTTACCTGCTGACCAGCGAGGTTGTAGATGGCGTTGATGCCGTTAGGGAGAGTAACGGTCTGAGGCTTGTTGATGCCTGTGGTTGCGCCTTCAATATGAAGGTTGTACATGTTTGCCTTCTTTAAATCGTTAGATGTGACAGTGATAGCTACATCTACGCCACCATTCTTTGAGTTATTCAAAATTTTGCTGACATATGCACCTTGTGCATTAGTTTGCACATTAATATCTTCAGGAGAAATGGTGCCAGATATGTTAGCTTCATATGCAGTTCCATTTGCTGTAGTAGCCTCAACTCCCTTTACCGTAATAGACTTTACTTCTGCATTGTAAACCAGTTCTATATCATCTACATATATGATATCAGGATTTGTTTCACTCTTGCTTCCGCCGCTTGGTACAGAACAGGTAGAAATGGTAACCAAAGCGCCTAATGGGGTAGTTGTCGTGTTTGCATAATTAAAAGGAATTTCAATTTGCTGCCAAGCGTTTGTGCTTGCAATGTTTGTATTGATGGCACGAGCTATGATGTCATTTTCCAATTTGCTGTCTTCTGGATCTTGTATCTTTTTACCATTGCTCAGTAATGCACTGATAGAAGCTGTAGGGTTATTATTGTCATCACCAGCCTTGAATTTTATCCATGCTTTGATAGCATCTGGCTTGTTGTTTAATACAGCATAGTATGGATCACCATTTCCGTCCTTGTCTGTCAGGCTGAAATCCAAAAATGCACAGTTGGCCTTATCAGATGCAGTCAAACTGCCAGCTTGCAGTCGACCTGTTGTGATAGTTCCGTTAGCAGAAGCTACAATTTTTTCAATTATACCAAGTTTTATTTTTACAGGGGCAGATGCAACTTTTACGCACTGTCTGTTTTCTGTTTCTGCATTTTCGCGAACTTCGTTTGAAGCCCAAGTGTGTGTGATAGTAGCTACTTGACTCGCCAGATTTCCACTTGCACTCATAAAAGTATGCCAGCTATTTGGCTCTTCGCTTGTATGTGAATCATAGGTTGCAGTGTGGAATGTTTCAAAACCTGAGTTTGGCAATTGCCCTAAATTATTTACGCTTTTACCCAATTGAACACCTACAAGCATATCCGCACTCAGAGGAATATTGAGTATTGCATTAAATTCACCATTTTTAATCTCTCCCTTCAAAAGAATTGGTAATGGGCCAAGTTCTGGACCTGTCCATTCTTCAGGCTTTCCTGTAGAACCTGCAGCAATGGTGATTGTTTGTTCTGTAGACAATACCGTGGTGTTACCACAGTTAGTAGCATCTACATCAGTAACTTTAATAGTACCAATAGGAAGAAAAAATTCGGTTAACGTAAAGTCTTTCAGTTCCATGGTGTATTTACCATTACTCTGTTTGTTTACAGTAACGTTGATAGGATCATTTTCCATTGCGGCACCATTTACGGTTACAGTCAGTGGGCATGCCGTGTAGTCTTCTGCCATAGCAGTTAAGGAGCATAATGCTATCGCTATGCAAGTAAATAATTTTTTCATGTCTAAAAATCCCTTTCTTTATTTTATATTATGTTTTTTATTTCAATTGATATATTAATCCGATTTCACCATAGATGGGGTACATAGGCTGCTCAATAACACTGAATTCTTTCTTAAATACTTCAGAGAGTCCCCAGGTAAGTCCTGCGAAACCACCCCAGCGTTTAGAGAAATACCAGTCAACACCAGCATCGATTCCAAACTGCCAGTTACGCATATCATCAGAGAAGTCGAAGTCACCGCATGAGTTGGCATCATTCCCCAATTCTATCTTTGGACCAGTAGGACTGCCTTCACGGAGATAGCCGTCATAGGCATATCCGCAGAATTTGTGAGAGCTGACGTATGAGAAGTAGGGGCCTAACTTCAGGCGAACCTTATCGCTCAAATCGTAAGTAGCCTGTACAGGGATAGTACCTAAACTTTGGTCAACTTGAGTCATAACTCTACCGGTAAACATACCTTCGATAGACTCTCCTCCCTGAACCATTTTCATGTGGTAGTTCTTTACCGTAGCATCTACCTTCATGCCCTTGTTCTCGAAATGGAGGCCGAACATGATTCCCCAACGGTCGTTGAAAGGATGGTAGGCATCTACGCCCAACATGAAGTTAGGGCGTAAGCTATAGCTGTTCATTTTGCGGATAGTAGAAGGCATTCCGATAGGGGCAGTACCACCCAGATTATAAGCAGCACGAGCGTAATAGCTATAATTATGTAGCAGGTCGGCAGGTTTCCATGCGTATGTTGCAATACTGATTGTAAACAGCGAAATTGCCATGAATATCTTTTTCATTCTTTTTGGGCTTTATTTTTATTATTTATTCTGCATTGGCGCATTTTATACTGTAATTGTCTATCCATAAGGTGCTACCAATAGCACCTTCGAAGTTTGCGCCGTTGATGCTTGATGAACTAACAATGGCCAAGTTGTAGCCTCTGTTGGCAAGCTTCACCGGGTCGATAGCCTTACCTGGCTGAATGGTAAAGTTGATGTTGAAGGCTGTCCATTCTGGAGTTTCATCTATTTTTCCCAAATTCGCTATAGATATAATCTGGTCACTTGACAGCACATCATCTCCATGGAGAACAAAAGGCTTTCCTTCTGCATCGTGATTATCGTAGAATACTGCATAGATGGAGCCGAAGTCTTGCTTGTTTTGTTCTGCTCCTTTCTTATCAGGAAATACATTGCCACGTTTATATTTGTAGAAACCACTGAAAGATATTGGTTGGGAACTGACAGGCACACCGAATCTTGTAGCCAACACTCCTTTTAAACCGGCAGCATTGGCAACCGTTGCTTTGGACAAATCAAATTCGCCAAGGAACAAGTTTCCTGCAGCAATAGGCATCTTCATTATTTTACCAAAATCCCCCGTTTCTCTTGTAGTGAGCTTTACGCATGTTTCGTGTCCTGGTTCACTTTCTGGAACTGTTGGATATTCTTCTGGTGTGGCACTTCCTTTGGCAAGTCTATAGCCTGGGTTTCCGTTAGCCCAATTGTTTAAAAGATTTTTTTCTGAATCTATATCGCTCCATACGTAATATTTATTAGCTGGTAATGGGGTTTTATTCAAAAAGAAATTGTCGAAATTATACTCCATGATATCCTTGCTTGACATAAAGTTGATGCGGTAAGTGCGCCTATACTGTTTGTCTTCAGATGTTACGGTATATTCTATAGGGCCATTGCTGAAATCTTGTTCTGAGCCATTGTCTGGATAAATGGTGGCGCCTGGTGTCAGGCGGAACTGAGGAGCCAAAGATGTGAGGTCGGTACTTTTGCGTACAACAAAGTTGATGTCTTCAGCTGTTGATAGTACACTTATCAGTGTGTCACTTTTCTGAAAAAACATTTCCTGTGGATTATCCACATGAATATATGCCTGCTCAATATCGCATTCTGCGTTAAGAGGCTCATCCTTGAAACAAGAGGTGAGGGTAGCGCTGCCTATCATAGCAGCGGCCATCAATTTAAAATATTTCATAAGCTATTTATATAATCTTTTTTACCGAGTGCAAAGTTACGATGAAAACTTGTAACTTCCAAATGTTTTTCCCTTAAAATGCATATTTGTTCTCTTTTTGGCATAAAAAAGATGAAAAATGATATGATGTACCTGAATTGCAAACTATTAGCTACTTCCTTTTAGGTGCTTTCACTTTGTTACGAAATATCAGTAGAATAGGGGGCTTTTATAACTAAACTATTATTAAAATGGTGAGATAAAAAATCCCCGATTCCGAAGAACCGGGGATAAAATATTTTGCATTGTTATTGAATGCGATTCAAATTGAAGCGAAAGGCTAATGATTAAGCCTTACCCTCCATCTGAGCCTTCAACTTAGCAAGTGCGTCGATATCACCGAGTGAAGTACCTGCTGCTACGTTGTTGATAGCTGCAGCCTCATTCTTGCGACCTGCGTTGTTGTGCTTGCGTGGAGCTGCTGGCTTAACATCGTCCTTGCCCTCCTCGAATGTACGAGAGTGAGAGAGGATGATACGCTTTGTCTCCTTAACGAACTCGATAACCTTGAAGTCGAGCTCCTCGCCCTTCTTAGCCATTGAGCCATCCTCCTTAGTGAGGTGCTTTGGAGTTGCGAAGCCTTCGCCACCCTCTGCGAGAGCAACTACAGCGCCCTTATCCATCATCTCAGTGATGGTACCCTTGTGGATAGAACCTGGAGTATAGATTGCCTCGTACTCATCCCATGGGTTAGCCTCCAACTGCTTGTGGCCAAGGCTCAAACGACGATTCTCCTTATCGATCTCGAGAACTACTACGTCGATGTCAGCGCCTACTGTTGTGAACTCAGATGGGTGCTTAACCTTCTTAGTCCAAGAGAGGTCAGAGATGTGGATCAAACCATCAACACCTTCCTCGAGCTCTACGAAGATACCGAAGTTAGTGAAGTTGCGAACCTTTGCAGTGTGCTTGCTACCTACAGGGTACTTAACCTCGATGGTCTCCCATGGGTCTTCCTTCAACTGCTTGATACCAAGGCTCATCTTACGCTCAGCGCGGTCGAGTGTCAAGATAACAGCCTCAACCTCGTCACCTACCTTCATGAAGTCCTGAGCAGAACGCAAGTGCTGGCTCCAAGACATCTCAGATACGTGGATAAGACCCTCTACACCAGGAGCAATCTCTACGAATGCACCGTAATCAGCCATAACGACTACCTTACCCTTAACGTGGTCACCAACCTTCAAGTTAGCATCCAAAGCATCCCATGGGTGTGGAGTCAGCTGCTTCAAACCAAGAGCGATACGCTTCTTCTCCTCATCGAAGTCGAGGATAACAACGTTGATCTTCTGGTCGAGTGTTACAACCTCGTGTGGATCGCTTACGCGGCCCCAAGAGAGGTCTGTGATGTGAATCAAACCATCTACGCCGCCGAGGTCAACGAATACACCGTAAGAAGTGATGTTCTTAACAGTACCTTCGAGGATCTGACCCTTCTCGAGCTTACCGATGATTTCTTTACGCTGCTGCTCCAACTCCTGCTCGATGAGAGCCTTGTGAGATACAACAACGTTGCGGAACTCCTGGTTGATCTTTACAACCTTGAACTCCATTGTCTTGCCTACGAAGATATCGTAGTCGCGTATAGGGTGAACGTCGATCTGGCTTCCTGGCAAGAAAGCTTCGATACCGAAAACGTCAACAATCATACCGCCCTTAGTGCGGCACTTGATATAACCCTGGATAACTTCCTCGTTCTCAAGAGCCTCGTTAACACGCTCCCAAGACTTGCTCAAGCGAGCCTTCTTGTGAGAGAGAACCAACTGACCCTTAACGTCTTCCTGGTTTTCTACATAAACCTCAACCTTGTCACCTACCTTCAAGTCTGGGTTGTAACGGAATTCAGAAGCTGGGATAATACCGTCGCTCTTGTAACCGATGTTTACGATAACCTCTTTCTTATCAACAGAGATTACAGTACCCTCTACAACCTGATGCTCAGTTACTTTGTTAAGGGTTTCGTCATAGGCCTTCTCGAGGTCCTCTTTGCTGACGTTTGCGCTGCCGCCATTCTCAAACTCGTCCCAATTGAAGTCGTCCAATGGCTTTACGTTCTTTAAATCTGACATAAAATTAAATAAAAAATTAAAAATTAATAAAGTTAGACTTTATGTGAATTATATAAATCGGGCGCAAAATTACTCATTTTTGGCGGAATAACCCAATTTAGAGAGATGTAAATACAGATATTTATTGTATTTTAACATTTTTGGGCTGTAAAATGGGGTTATTTCCTGTTTTACCTTATTATATATGTGAAATATACTCTATAAAAACTTCTTGGGTGCAGATGCTAATTGATGATAGATAGATAGTTGATGGGCGTAGAAGGAATATTATTGCTGCTTAAGGCAATATTTTTTCCTGGTTAGCGTTTTATAATAGATGGAAAATAAAGAAAAAGAAGATAGCTACTCTCATATTCTCAAATACACCGGCATTCTTGGCGGTGTACAGGGACTTAGTGTGCTTGTTGGTATTGTACGCAACAAGTTCGCTGCTTTGTTCTTGGGGCCAAATGGTATGGGAATGGTCTCTCTGTTGAATTCCACTATCAATATGATGGTTTCTGCTACTTCTTTTGGTATTCCTACAAGCGCAGTACACGAAATATCAGAGAATTATGACCGTGCTCCTAAACAATTACTTGAATCTATCAAGCTGATTCGCTCGTGGGTACTTCTGACTGCTGTTTTGGGCGTGCTGGTATGTGTATGTTTAGGACCACTTTTCAATAACTGGACTTTTACTTGGGGTAATCATACGCTTCATTACATGTTATTGGCACCAACGGTTGGATTGACTATTCTTGTTGGCGGGGAAATGGCCGTGCTGAAGGCTACCCGTCAATTGAAGGCTTTGGCCTATTCTTCTCTTTATGTTGTTGCAGCGTCTTTGATCATATCTGCTCCTGTATATTATCTGTGGGGACAGTCGGGAATCGTCTTCGTGCTAAACTTTCAAGCGTTTGTTCAATTGGTGTGTATAATGCGCTATTCTTTAAGGTATTATCCTTATTTAATATCATTAAGACGTAGCTATTTGAAGTCTGGTGTTCATGTCATCAGATTAGGAATTGCGTTTGTTCTCTCCGGCGTCATCAATAGTGGCGCTGAGTTCTTGGTACGCACCTATCTTAATAATGTGGGAGATTTGGAAGAGGTGGGTCTGTTCAATGCCTGTTCTACGTTAGTATTGGTGTATGGTGGTCTTGTTTTCTCTGCTATGGAGTCTGATTATTATCCGAGATTGTCTTGTATTAAGGGAAAGGGAAGTGAACTGAATGCCTGTGTTAACCGTCAGATAGAGGTGAATACGCTTCTGATATCTCCTTTTATCATCATGCTGATTTTTGGTTTGCCTATTTTGATTCCTCTGCTTTACGATAAGAGTTTTATGGGCATTCTTCTGATGGCGCAATTTGCTGCAGTCAGCATGTTGTTCCGTGCCGTGTATCTTCCTATAGAATATCTTCCGTTATCCAAAGGACAGTCTTTTGTGTTCTTAGGACAGGAAACTTTTGCTGTCGTACTTCTGTTTGTTTTCGAAATCGTTGGTTTCAATTTATATGGTCTTACGGGTATGGGAATTGGTATTGTTCTTGCTTATTTTGTGGAGGCCATAGCTGTGTTTTTCTTTAGCAGGATTTATTATTCTATGGCAATTTCTAAAAGTGCTTACCTCTATATTGGTATCGAAACGCTGTTTTGTTTTTTGGCATTGACTGTTGTTGTTTCGGTAGATTTGAACTTCTATTATTGGCTGGCTGCTTTCGTCTTTTCTGCGATGAATGTTTGTTTCAGTTTGTACATCATCAAAACCAAGACGCATCTTATTGATAAAATAATGGCACGGTTGAAGCGGTAAAAGGGCGATATTGCTAACCGTATGTGGCAAAAGTGTAACAAAATACTCGTAAATTATTACTTTTCCGTTAAAACCGGTAAAAAAATCCATTCGAGTTGTCGTTATATTGAGAATAATTGTTATCTTTGCGTTCGAAATGTAAAGATAATAGTTATGACATTAGTCATTGTAGGCATATTTTTGATTGGTTGTCTCCTCATTGCGACGGAGAATGTTACCAAAGTTAACCGTGCTGCCGTTGCGATTTTCGCGGGAACGGTAGGATGGGTACTCTATATTTGCTTTGGTATGGACTTCGTGACCAGTCAGCATGCGTATGAATTTTCTAACTATCTGCATGCCGATGAATGGAATATTATTCCTGACAATAGTGTTGCTGTCAAGAATTTCATTTCACGTTTTGTCTTTCTGCCATACGTGGGAAGAGCGGCAGAAATCGTACTCTTCCTTTTATCTACTATGACTATTGTTGAAATCTTGAATAATAATGGTTGCTTTGATTTTATCAGTCAACTTTTGCGTACCCGTAAAAGCAAGAAAATGCTGTGGACTTTAGCAATAGTTACCTTTATTATATCTGCCAATCTTGATAATCTCACGACTACTGTGATGATGCTTACGATTATGCATGGCATTATACCGAGTCGTCGTCAGCGTATGTTTTATGGCAGTGCTATATTGCTGGCTGCCAATTGCGGTGGAGCTTTGACTGTGATTGGAAATCCTGAAGGTCTGGTGCTTTGGAATGGAGGTTTGGTTACGGCTACAGCTTTCTCTATGGCATTGTTTTTGCCTTGTTTGGCAGCCTGGCTGATTCCTACTTATATGATTTCCAGACAGTTGCCAGAAAGGGTAGAGACGGAGTGGATTGTGATGCCCTACAGAGGCGATGATACCCGTCTGAATGTCTGGCAGCGCCTCGTGATGCTTTTTGTGGGTATAGGGGGATTATGGTTTATTCCTACATTCCATAATATTACGAAACTGAGTCCATTCTTGGGTGCACTCTGTGTTCTCGCTATTTTGTGGGTGGTAAATGAGATTTTCAACCGTAAGCTCATGAATATGGATGCCATGGTGGATCGTCGTACACCTCGTGTGTTGCAGTATGGAGTCATTCAGATGATTCTTTTTGTAATGGGAATCATGATGGCGGTTGCTGTGGTGAAGGAAACTGGTGCTTTCAATGCGCTGACTGAGTATCTGGGTGTGGATGCACAGAATCCGAGTGTGTGGACACATGGTGTGGTAGCAGGTGTTATCAGTACAGTTTTGGATAATTTCGCTACAGCCATCAATTTCTTCTCTTTGCCTGATCTTCCTTTGCAGAATGAATTGTTGGAAGGGATGACAGATTACAGTTGCAATGGCTTGTATTGGCAGGTGATTGCTTATTGTGTCATGGCAGGTGGAAATGTATTGGGTATTGGTACGGTAAGTGGATTGGCTCTGATGAAAATGGAGCGGATGCGCATTACTTGGTTCTTCCGTAATGTTGGTTGGAAGGCTCTTTTGGGTGGCGTTATTGGACTTGCCATCCTCTGGCTCTCACACAATCTTGTTTCGGGAGCTACGTGTTTGTTGATTTAAAGAATTTATCCTTATTCTTATATTTTGATAAAAGAGTATTCTTATACTCTGGAAAATGAGAATAAAAATATGAAAAGCATTTACATTGCGTGAAAGGCACGTAATCAGAATAAAACTGAATATAAATTCAGATAAAACTAATTCAGAATAAACATATAATAATATAATAAGGTATATAGTTATGACAAAGATTAAAACTATAGGTATTTTGACCTCTGGAGGTGATGCTCCAGGAATGAATGCAGCTATCCGTGCGGTAACTCGTGCTGCAATTTACAATGGTTTCAACGTAAAGGGTATCTATCGTGGTTATGATGGTCTTATCAATGATGAGATCAAGACTTTTACCACAGAAAATGTGAGTGGTATCATAGGTACGGGTGGTACTATGCTGAAAACAGCTCGTTCTAAGGAATTTATGACAGAAGAAGGTCGTCAGAAGGCTTTCGAGACCATTCAGAAAGAAGAAATCGATGCCCTTGTGGTTATCGGTGGTAATGGTTCGCTGACTGGTGCGATGAATTTCGCCCGCGAATTTGATGTTTGCTGCATTGGCCTCCCTGGTACTATCGATAATGACCTTTATGGAACAGATAATACAATCGGTTATGATACTACCATGAATACGATCGTGGAATGTGTGGACCGCATTCGTGATACAGCCCAGAGTCATGAGCGTATTTTCTTCATTGAGGTAATGGGACGTGATGCTGGTTTCCTTGCACAGAACAGTGCTATCGCAAGTGGTGCAGAGGCTGCTATCATTCCTGAAGACAGTACGGATGTTGACCAGTTGGCTCAGTTTATGGAGCGTGGTATCCGTAAATCTAAGAAGAGTTGTATCGTTATCGTCTCTGAAAGTCCTAAGTGTGGTGCACTCTACTATGCAGACCGTGTGCGCAAGGAGTTCCCTGAGTTTGATGTGCGTGTTTCTATCTTAGGTCACTTGCAGCGTGGCGGTCGTCCTTCTGCCCGTGACAGAATCCTTGCTTCCCGTACAGGTTGTGGTGCTATAGAAGCCATCATACAGGGACAGAGAAATGTCATGATTGGTGTGCGTAATAATGAGGTTGTTTATGTTCCATTGTCAGAAGCTATCCGCTCAGACAAACCATTTGACCGTAAATTGATCAAGGTGCTTGATGAATTGAGCATCTAAACTTGATGATATCAAAGCCGAATGTTGAGTGTGGGTTTCTGAAAAGGAATCAGAAAAACACTCAACATTCATGGTTTCGGGATCAGTGTAAAAGTAAAAATGATTTAAACGGCACTAAAAATGGTTTAAAGGAGAATTAAACTTCATTTTTATTTGGAGTTTTCTTAATTTGTTGTTACTTTTGCAGAGTCGTTAAATAAGATAACAAATACAATAACAAATAAATTTAAACATATAGCTTATGTCACAAATTAACGGACGCATTTCGCAGATTATCGGTCCTGTTATCGACGTTTATTTCGATATCAAGGGCGAGAACCCTGAGAAGGTGCTTCCAAAGATTCACGAAGCTCTAAAGGTGCAACGTCCTGACGGACGCGAATTGGTCATCGAGGTGCAGCAGCATATCGGTGAGGACACAGTACGCTGTGTCGCTATGGACAACACCGACGGCTTGCAGCGTGGCTTGGAGGTTGTCTCTACGGGCAGCCCAATCGTGATGCCTGCAGGCGAGCAAATCAAAGGTCGTATGATGAATGTCATCGGACAGCCTATTGATGGTATGAATGAATTGGACATGAAGGGCGCTTATCCTATCCATCGCGAAGCTCCTAAGTTTGACGAACTGTCAACCCACAAGGAGATGCTTGCTACCGGTATTAAGGTGATCGACTTGCTCGAGCCTTATATGAAGGGTGGTAAGATTGGACTTTTCGGAGGTGCTGGTGTAGGTAAGACTGTGCTTATCATGGAGTTGATCAACAACATCGCCAAGGGACACAACGGTTACTCTGTATTCGCTGGTGTAGGTGAACGTACTCGTGAGGGTAACGACTTGATTCGAGATATGCTTGAGTCAGGTGTTATCAAGTATGGCGAGAAGTTCCGTAAAGCCATGGAAGAAGGTAAGTGGGATCTTTCCCTCGTTGACCCAGAGGAACTTGCCAAGAGTCAGGCTACCCTGGTGTATGGTCAGATGAATGAGCCACCGGGGGCACGTGCTTCTGTAGCGCTTTCTGGTTTGACCGTAGCCGAGGAATTCCGTGATCATGGTGGTAAGAATGGTGAGGCTGCCGATATCATGTTCTTCATCGATAACATCTTCCGTTTCACCCAGGCTGGTTCTGAGGTTTCTGCGCTGTTGGGTCGTATGCCATCAGCCGTAGGTTATCAGCCAACATTGGCTTCCGAGATGGGTGCTATGCAGGAACGAATCACTTCTACCAAGAATGGTTCCATCACCTCTGTACAGGCTGTTTATGTGCCTGCCGATGACTTGACCGACCCTGCTCCAGCTACTACATTTACCCACCTGGATGCTACCACAGAGCTTTCACGTAAGATCGCTTCTCTCGGTATCTATCCTGCTGTAGATCCATTAGGTTCAACCTCTCGTATCCTCGATCCACTGATCGTCGGCAAGGCACATTACGATTGCGCACAGCGAGTAAAACAGTTGTTGCAGCGTTACAATGAGTTGCAGGATATCATCGCCATCCTCGGTATGGATGAACTTTCTGATGAGGATAAGTTGACCGTGAACCGTGCACGCCGTGTACAGCGTTTCTTGAGTCAGCCATTTACCGTAGCAGAGCAGTTCACCGGTTTGAAGGGTGTAATGGTACCTATTGAAGATACTATCAAGGGCTTCAATGCTATCCTCGACGGCGAGGTGGATGACCTGCCTGAGCAGGCTTTCCTCAACGTAGGTACTATCGAGGACGCAAAGGAGAAGGCTAAGCAGTTGCTTGCAGCAGCACAGGCGTAGTCTTTAGTGAAGAGTGAAGAACGAAGAATGAAGAATTCGATAGCAATATTGGGTTATTATAAAGTTCAAAGTTCAAAGTTCAAAATTCAAAGTTAAAGATTATGTTAAAACTTAAGATAGTTTCTCCCGAGAAAATAGTCTTCCAAGGTGAAGTGGAGAGCGTTCTGGTTCCTGGAACTCTTGGTTCATTCGAGATTCTCAACGATCACGCTCCTATTATCTCCTCGCTTGAAATAGGCAAGGTGGAATACACTACCAAGGAAGGCAAGCAAGTGATGAACATACAGGGTGGATTCGTGGAATGTAAGAAAAACGAAGTAAGCCTCTGTGTAGAAGTATAGATATGGAAAAGGAAGAAAAGATGCGCTTGCAATATATCAGGCAAGTTGATATCAAGTATAAACAGATTTCGCTCTGGTTGACAGCGGGTGTGGCCTTGGCCATACTTTTTGCCTGCAGATTGTCTGCTCAATGCGAAGATATAATTGCTCAGGTGGTTAATCCTCTGATTGTGAGTGCGTTGTTCTCGCTTGTTGCAAGTACTGCTTACAGTGAAGCATGGAAAGCGATAGCAAAGTCTTCACCTGCAAATCTTGCCAAGTTTTACTTGGCGGCTTTGGTTGTGAAGTTGATGGCTGGAATCTTGGTGTTTCTCATCTATGTACTTGTATGTGATAAGCAGAACATATTAGGCTTTACAGCTATCTTTGCTCTTTTCTATATAGTTCTTCTCGTATTCGATTGCGTTTATTTCACTCGGGTAGAGAAAAAAGGTCGTCTTTCTTAAGCGACTTTGAGACAAACAGATTAATAAATTAAAAATAAGAATTAAAGAATATGAAACATCTCAAGCAATTCCTCTTGATGGCGATGCTGCTTTTCACGCTGGCACCTCTGCAGGTATCGGCCAAGGAAAACATCGACGTGAAAGAGATATTGTGGGGTCATATCAAGGATTCTTATGAATGGCATATCACAAAGGTGGGAGACCATCCCGTAGTGATTCATCTGCCTATCATCGTGAAGAGCTCAACGGGCTGGCACGTCTTCTGCAGCAGCGAATTCTCGGAAGAGAAGGATGCCAATGGAGACCGTCCAGGACCTTTCAACCTGGTGATCAAGAACGCTGATGCGCAGGCGAATCCCAACAAGATAGTAGAGAAGGTGGGAGGCCAGGAGGTTCGTCCTCTCGACATCTCCATCACGAAGACCGTTTGCGTGCTCTTCATCGATGCTATCATCCTGTTGCTGTGTGTCCTGATACCAGCCCGCTGGTGCAGGAACCACAAGGTGGATGATCCTGCACCAAAGGGATTTGTGGGACTGATGCACATGTTCATCATGTCGGTATATACCGATGTAATTGAGGCCACACTGGGTAAGGAAGCCCCAAAGTACGCACCATGGTTGCTTACTTGCTTCTTCTTTATCTTCGTGGCGAACATCATGGGTATCGTACCATTCCCTCCAGGTGGTGGTAACCTGACGGGTAATATCGCCTGCACCGTATTCTTCGGTGTAACGACATTCTTGATCACCAACTTCACCGGTACCAAGGAATACTGGAAGGAAATCTTCTGGCCGGAGGTACCAACGTGGTTGAAGGTGCCAGTGCCACTGATGCCATTCATCGAGCTCTTCGGAATCTTTACGAAACCGCTGGCTCTGATTATCCGACTCTTCGCCAACATGATGGCGGGTCACGCCATCGCACTTTCGTTTGCGGCTATCATTTTCATTATGTTCAACATCAGTGAGAATGCTATCGCCAACTATGTGGCAGGTACGGGTATGACAATAGTAAGTGTTGCGATGAGCGCTTTTATGATGCTCCTCGAAGTATTGGTAAGCTACATTCAGGCATTGGTATTCACCATGCTGAGTGCAGTATTCATCTCGCTGGCTCATGTAAAGTCTCATGAGGCTGAGCCAGAGGTAGTGAAGTAATTTATAATTACGGAATCTACATTCAATTAAACATTAAATAAAGAAAATATTAACAACTTAAATTATTAAGATTATGTTATCACTTTTATTAGCAGCAGAGATTGCAAAGTTGGGTGCCGCAGTAGGTGCAGGTTTGGCCGCTATTGGCGCAGGTATTGGTATCGGTCGCATTGGTGGCCAGGCTATGGACGCCATGGCTCGTCAGCCAGAGAAGATGGGCGATCTCCGTTCTTCTATGATTATCGCAGCTGCGTTGGTTGAGGGTGTTGCGTTCTTCGCAGTCATCATTGCCATCTTGGCTATCGTAATGTAATATTTTGTTGTCACAGTTTGCCGTTCTCAATATTTGTTTTTAAATAAGATTGAGGACGGAGAACGGTGGCTCAAAAAGAGTTAGTTAATTAAAAACGTTTAAGTAAAACTTTAACCAGTATATATGGATTTATTGATTCCTGATAGCGGTTTGCTTTTCTGGATGACGTTGGTCTTTATCATCGTCTTCATTATCCTTTGGAAGGCTGGATTCCCAGCCATCATCAAGATGGTGAACGACCGAAAGGCCTACATCGACGAGAGTTTGCGTAAAGCTCACGAAGCCAATGAAAAGCTTGCCAATATCCAAAAAGAAGGTGAATCCATCTTGCAGGAAGCTCGCGAGAAGCAGGCTGCCATTCTGAAAGAGGCTGCTGAAACCCGTGATGCCATCGTAGAGAAAGCACAGGACAAGGCTCGCGAAGAGGGCGCTCGTCTTCTTTCTGATGCCAAGACTCAGATTGAGAACGAAAAGCAGAATGCTATTCGTGAAATCCGTGGACAGGTTGCTGAACTCTCTGTTCAAATAGCAGAGAAGGTGCTCAAAGCAAAACTCTCTGACGATAAAGCACAGATGGATTTGATAAATCGACTGCTGGACGAGGTTTCTTCTGATAACAAATAGTAAAGCTTATGGATATAGGTGTAATATCGGTGCGTTATGCCCGTGCTCTTATCAAGGCAGCTACCGGCATGAAGCTCGAAGATCAGGTGTACCAGGAGATGCAGACGCTCTACAAGAGCTACATCGACGTGCCTGAACTGAGATTTACGATAGACAACCCTATGCTTTCTAAGGATAAGAAACAGACACTTCTCACAACTGCTTTAGGTGAAAAACCTTCAGACCTCAGTAAGAAGTTCGTTGCTCTTGTACTGAAAGAGGATAGGGAGAGCACCCTGCAATTCATGGCTGCTTCGTATATCACTCTTTACAGGAAACAGAAGAACATCATCCGTGGTAAGCTGATTACCGCCACAGCAGTAGCTCCTGAAACTGAGCAGAAAATGCGCCAGATGGTGGAGCAGCGAACGCAAGGTACTGTGGAGTTCAAAACAGAGGTGAACCCTGAAATCATCGGTGGCTTCATCCTTGAGTATGATACTTATAGAATGGATGCGAGCGTGAAAACAAAGCTCACAAACATTCTGACACAGCTTAAAAAGTAAGAGATAAGTGAAGTGTGAAAAACGAAGAGTGAACTACTCTGTTGCTTTTCCCTTCATATATTTCTAAATTCAAATTTTAAATTTTAAATAACAATGTCAGATAAAATTAAACCAAGTGAGGTGTCTGAAGTTCTTCAGCAACAACTACAGGAGGTAAATGGCGCTCAGCAGTTTGACGAAGTTGGTACTGTACTCACCGTCGGTGATGGTGTGGCTCGTATCTATGGTCTTCGTAATGCAGAGGCTAATGAGCTTCTTGAGTTCGAGAACGGCACGATGGCCATCGTCATGAACCTCGAGGAAGACAACGTGGGTTGTGTCCTCCTGGGTCCTACTGCTGGCATCAAGGAGGGACAGAGCGTGAAGCGTACTCACCGTATCGCTTCTATCCGCGTGAACGACAACTTCTTAGGTCGTGTCGTTAACCCTCTGGGTCAGGCTATCGATGGTCAGGGTGATATCGATCTCACCGGCGCTTTCGAGATGCCTCTGGATCGTAAGGCTCCTGGTGTGATCTATCGTCAGCCAGTGAAGGAGCCTCTGCAGACAGGTTTGAAGGCTGTCGATTCCATGATTCCTATCGGTCGTGGACAGCGTGAGTTGATCATCGGCGACCGTCAGACCGGTAAGACAGCCATCGCAGTGGATACCATCATCAACCAGAAGAGTTTCTATGAGGCAGGCAAGCCTGTATATTGTATTTATGTAGCTATCGGTCAGAAAGCATCTACCGTTGCAGCATTGGTACAGAACCTCAAGGAGCATGGCGCTTTGCCATATACCATCATCGTAAGTGCTACCGCTGCCGATCCTGCAGCCATGCAATACTACGCACCATTTGCTGGTGCTGCTATTGGTGAATATTTCCGCGACCGCGGTTACTCAGCCCTCGTAGTATATGATGACTTGAGTAAGCAGGCTGTGGCTTATCGTGAGGTATCCTTGATTCTCCGCCGTCCATCAGGACGTGAGGCTTACCCTGGTGATGTGTTCTATCTCCACTCTCGTCTGTTGGAGCGTGCTGCTCGTATCAACGACCAGCAGGAGGTAGCTGAGCAGATGAACGACCTGCCAGAGTGCCTGAAGGGCAAGGTAAAGGGTGGTGGTTCTTTGACAGCCCTTCCTATCATTGAGACTCAGGCTGGTGACGTTTCAGCATACATCCCAACCAACGTAATTTCTATTACCGATGGTCAGATCTTCCTGGAGACCGACCTCTTCAACCAGGGCTTCCGCCCAGCTATCAACGTAGGTATCTCTGTATCCCGTGTAGGTGGTTCTGCTCAGATTAAGAGTATGAAGAAGGTGGCAGGTACCTTGAAGATTGATATGGCTCAGTATCGTGAGTTGGAGGCTTTCTCTAAGTTCTCCAGCGATATGGATGCTGTGACAGCGATGACCTTGGACCGTGGTCGTAAGAACGACCAACTGTTGGTACAGCCTCAGTATCGCCCTATGCCAGTAGGCGAGCAGGTGGCTATTCTCTATTGTGGTGTTCATGGTTTGATGCACGACGTGCCTATGGATAAGGTTCGTGAGTGTCAGGATCAGTTCCTCGACGCTATGCGCAGCCAGCACGCTGATGTCATAGAAACTTTGGCAGATGGTAAACTCACCGACGACTGCATCAAGGTTGTCGAGGAGACCATGGCAAATGTAGCTGGACAATATAAAGTGTAATAGCCTATGCCGTCATTAAAAGAGATAAAAACTCGTATTGCCAGCGTCAATAGCACCCGTAAAATTACGAGTGCTATGAAGATGGTGGCATCCAGTAAGTTGCATCATGCTCAGGTTGCTATACAGAACATGTTACCTTATGAGAATATGCTGGAACATATTCTCAAGAGTTTCTTAGTCAGTACTCCTTCTGTTCAATGTGAATTGGAAGTAGAGCATAAGTTGGTTAAGCGCGTAGCTCTTGTGGTATATAGTTCGAATAGTTCACTTTGCGGTGGATTCAATTCCAATATCATTAAGATGATGATGCATGCTGTGGATGAGTATAAAGCTCAAGGCATTGACGACATTACGGTTTATCCTATCGGTAGAAAGGTTGCTGAGAAGGCGCAGAAAATGGGACTTCATATTGCAGGTGATTTTACAGAACTTGCTGAAAAACCAAATTCTTGTGAATGCGCTGCTATTGCAAAGGAACTGGCCAAGAAATATGTGGCAGGTGAACTGGACCGAGTAGAAATGATTTATCATCATTTCAAAAGTGCTGGTTCTCAGATTCTTACCCGCAAGACATTTTTGCCAATCGACCTCTCTACGGAGGCTATTGGTGAAGATAACGACCGTGATCTGACTTCCAATATTGCTACAGCCAAAGCTCAAGAATATCTCCGCAAAAAACAGGAAGAACAAGAGCGCCAGACTACAGAAGCAAAACCGCTGAATGATGATTTCATCGTAGAGCCGGATTTGAATACTGTACTGAGCGTGCTGATTCCTAAGCATTTGCATCTGATGATATTCACAGCTTTGCTGGATAGCTTAGCCAGCGAACATGCTGCTCGAATGGTGGCTATGCAAACTGCTACGGATAATGCCGATGAACTCTTGCGCGAACTCAACTTGCAGTACAACAAGAGTCGTCAACAGGCCATTACAAATGAATTGCTTGATATTGTTGGCGGTAGTGTCAACAATTAAATGTTTGTCTTGAGTATTTAAGAAAATATGTAGTAATCTTGATGATTTCAAGGAAACATTCATTCTAAATAAAAAAGGAGACAAGCGGTGAGCTTATCTCCTTTTTTCATGTTTCATTTTAAAGCACCTTTTTGTTTCTTGTTATAGTGCCATCCTTATATCTTCTTTATTTTTAGTGCCATCCTTTTTTATACTTTATACCCTTTAAGGTTTTAACTGTTTTTTATATCTTGTATCGTAGCCCGATATTGAGATCAAAAGTTCGGGATTTTACATTTTCATGATACGAATAATATGTATATCTCAGATAATAAGATGCCCCCATTTCAAAACTCAGATGTCTCGAAAGATTGAAGAACATCTTAGCGTTTGTAACAAGCAGTGACGCATTTCCCTTATCGCCCTGAGCGTTCAGGTAGAGTGGGTCGGTATTTTCCCAGTCTTTCTGCTCATACCCTTTCCATGTGAAGATGCGGTAGTAATCTGCACCGAGTCTGATACTTCCCACTTTTCCAAATTCCATGAAACTATTCATCTTCACGCTGTATCCGCTACCCATATTGTAGTCTCTGTCTATGATGTTATAGTAGTCGGTCAGGCTTCCACCGAGAATGATGCCGTCTATGAAGATGCTCTGTTCCAGTTTGGTCAAATTTCCGATGGTAGGATAACTGCATAAGATTCCTGGTCCTACTGAAGCGGCTTCTGATATGCGGTATGGAACCTCACTGGTTCCGTCCTTTACAGGCTGGGAGTCATAATAGTTGAAGTGCTGGAAGATACCAAACTGCACCTTCAACTCATCTTTCTCGATGACATGTGCTCCCCACAGTCTTCCTAACAAGTGTACTGATGTAATGAGCGGTTGGTTGTTGCTCAATCCGAAAGTCAGATCCGTGGTGAAATAATCGTACGGTTTGTTCGTTTCTTCCTTGAAAGCATCACCATATACTAAGTTCAGATTGATATATGGATTTCCCTCACCCCTGAAAAGAGAATTGTTGTCAGCAAGATAGCGGTAACCTGCAGAAATGGAAAAATCAACGGGTAATTTCTCGTAGTCATGATATTTATAGTATTTGCCCCTTACTCTCCAGGCATCACCGCTGATGATACGGTTCAACTCTTTGATAGGACAGACTATGGCTCCAAGAAATTCTCTCAGAAATCGACTGAATCCTCTCTGGCGGTCATCATATACCAGATTGCTGATGCGGTGTGTGACCTCACCGATGCACACTCCTCCCATGGTTGTTGCCATCAGGTCATTGATAGCAGGCGGTTCTATCTCGCAGGTCGTCTCCCACATCAGACTTCCACAGAAAGAATAGGGGATGGATTGCCAGAAATTCATGCCGTTGCTTCTCGCAGCATTAAAGTACAGACCGCCATGATAGGGGTGAGCAAACAGGTTGGTAGAAAATTGGTCATTATCCCATACGAAACCGTTCTGGATGTTGTGCTTGATACTGTGGAGAGAGATTTTTGCAAAATCTTCATTCATCACAAATTGATCAAAGCATTGTACGCCCACATTGATGGCAAAAGCTTCCAGCGCAGCTTTCCATGGATGTTTCTTCTGGCGGGATGGGGCATTGGCTGCATAAACCTGTATCAGACTATCGGTTGCTGGGAGATATTGGTCTGCTTGTTTATTGCCGGAGGTCAGCGATTCTATGATGTTGGCTTTTTCTTCTTTTTTTTGATTTTCCAAAGCCCTGTTTCTGATAAGTCTGAATGCAATACCCCCTTCTAACAGGAAACGGTTGCGATAGTATTGGGCATGGTGGTAATACCGGGTGTCTCCATAACCTACCGATGCAAAAAGCGAACTGTAGTGGCCTAATTGATAGTCTGCGTTCAGGCGTGCTTGGAGGGAGAAGAGTCTTTTTGGCTTTTCTGATGAATGTTCTTCAAAAGTCTCCACATGATAATATCCCAAATCGCCGCTCAGAGAGAATTTTGGATTCAGTTGAAAATACTGTCCGATGCGATAGAAAAGTGCTCCAGAGAACTTGCTGTCGAGTCCCATGTAATGAGTTCCGATACCTATTATATTATAGGTACTGCGATTTCTGAATCTGAGAGCCATGTTCAGTTTTGTTGAGGTTCCGATATAGCTCAGCAAGTCAATGCGGGTCTTGGGATTAACATTGACCAGACCAATTTTGTGAGCCACCGTGTCTCTGCTATAGTTGATGATGCCAATCTGGACACCTCGTGGATGGCTGATGCAAGCATTGAACAATCCTATTTGAGAACCATTGAGGGTATCAGCATAGTTATAAACTGCTGTTTGAATTCCTCTCATGGACGAGGAACAGATATTGGCTGCTCCCGCCAATTGGATGCCACGCTTCATTCCCATGGAAACGTTAGAAATTCCAGCCAACTGGATCCCCTTGAACGTAGAAGTGGATGCATTGCTGAGCATACCTATCTGGATACCATTTCCTTTGGTAGCAAAGTTGTTTAATGCAGAAATCTGAACTCCCTGCATATCTTTTTTGATGGCATTTGTAAGGATGCTCAGATTGGCCCCTTTTAAGGAGTCGGTATTACAGAATAAAGAGATGTTGAAATGCTCAACGCCTTTCTGCGCCTGAACTCCTGTGGAATTCAGACTCAATGTCATGCATATCAGCATTCCTATCTTCGTTTTTGTCATATTGCATAGTTTATTTTAACAGCGCTTTCTCATCATACTTACCATTCTGCAGTGCTGTTTGTTAATTCTTCAATTAATTATTATATGGATAGTGTATGACTTTTCCTATCCGTTGCAAAAGTACATATAATTAGCGTAATAAACCATAAAATGAGCAAAAGTTTTCGTTTTTGCTTATAAAAAATATAAACAGAAAACGTTTACGCTTCTTTTCGTATAAAAACTTTACTAATATTTTGCAGTTTCCGAATAAAGTATTATCTTTGCATTCAAATACAGTTTGCTATCTCGACTTTGCAATGTGTAGGTATTAAAGACTGACTTGCAAGTTATGGCATACATTATGAATTAAGTAAAGAAATGAGCGATAAGATAAAACATTCTGGTATAATCAATGCTATCAGGGGAGAATGTATATCAGTACGTATTCTACAATCCTCCGCCTGTAGTGGCTGCAAGGTTGCTTCTCACTGTAATTCTTCTGAGACAAAAGAGAAGATTATTGAGGTAAACCAACCTGGCGTTCAATCGAAATACAAAATCGGTGATCATGTAGTAGTGGTGGCTGATATGTCAGTTGGCTTTCGGGCAAGTATCTATGGTTATATATTACCATTGGTCCTGATGGTTGTAACTTTGGTTCTTGTCATAGCCTGTGGGGCAGGTGAGGGCATTGCTGCACTTTCTTCTTTGGGAATCCTCTTTCCTTATTATATGGCCCTGTTTCTGTTGAAGGATAAGCTGAAGGAAAAGTTGTCGTTCACCTTGGAATAGTAAGTAAAGAGCAAGAGAATAATCATATAGTAATGAACCTGAAATAAGTAATTTCGGATAAATAACTAAAACAAATTATAATTATGAATTTTATCGTGATTGCAATCTTGGTCCTTGGTTCCATTGCGCTTGTTGCTGCATTGGTTCTTTTTGGAGTATCCAAGAAATTTGCCGTCGAAGAAGACCCAAGACTTGGACAGGTGGGAGAAATCCTGCCAGGTGCTAATTGCGGTGGTTGTGGTTTTGCCGGATGTTCTGGTATGGCTGCTGCCCTTGTCAAGGGTGCTGATGCCGGTTCTATCGAAGGACTGATGTGTCCTGTAGGTGGAGCTGACGTGATGAGCAAAGTGGCTGACCTTTTGGGCATCGCAGTGGCTAACACTGAGGCGAAGGTGGCTGTAGTGCGTTGTAATGGCTCTTGCGAGAATCGTCCTCGTATCGCCGAGTATGATGGTTTGCACACTTGTGCAGCTATGAATTCCTGTGGCGCTGGTGAGACAGGCTGCGGATTCGGTTGTCTGGGTTGTGGTGATTGTGTTGCTGCTTGCCAGTTTGGTGCGATAGCTATCAATCCAGAAACAGGTCTTCCTGAGGTTGATGAAGAGAAGTGTACGGGTTGCGGCGCTTGTGCTAAGGCTTGTCCACGTCACATCATCGAACTCCGCAAGAAGGGCCCTAAGGGACGCCGTGTTTACGTTCAGTGCGTAAATCACGACAAGGGCGCTGTAGCTAAGAAAGCTTGTAGTGCTGCTTGTATCGGATGCGGTAAGTGTCAGAAAGTATGCAAGTTTGATGCCATCACAATCGAAAACAACGTGGCTTATGTTGACTTCAACAAGTGCCGCATGTGTACAAAGTGTGTTGACGAATGCCCTACAGGTGCACTCGTGAAAGTAAATTTCCCAATTAAGAAGGCAAAGCCAGCTGCTGATGTTGCTCCTCAGGCAGATGCTCCAGTTGCAGCTCCTCAGGCAGAGACTTCAGAAGTAAAGAAGGAGGACTAAATCATGAATTTGAGAACATTTAGAATTGGTGGAGTTCACCCAGAAGAGAATAAAATTACTGCCGAGATGGCTACTCAAGTAGCTCCTCTCCCTAAGCAGGCTATTTTCCCACTTGGACAGCACATTGGTGCTCCTGCTAAATCAGTTGTTGCTAAGGGTGACAAGGTGAAAGTAGGTACTCTCATCGCAGAGGCTGGTGGCTTCGTGAGTGCTCCTATTTACAGCTCTGTATCAGGAACTGTATTCAAGGTTGATACGTCTATTGATGCAACAGGTTACCGTAAGCCTTGTATTATTATTAATGTTGAAGGTGACGCGTGGGAGGAGAGTATCGACCGTTCAGACAAACTTGAGACTTTGGAAGCTCACGCAGAATTGACTCCAGAGGAGATTGTCAATCGCATTAAGGTGGCTGGTGTCACTGGTATGGGTGGTGCTGGTTTCCCTACTTTCATCAAACTTTGTCCCCCTCCAGGAGCTAAGGCTGAATGCGTGATTATCAATGGTGTAGAATGTGAGCCTTATATTACAGCCGACTATCGTCTGATGATGGAGCATGCTGATGAGATTCTCGTAGGTCTTAACCTCCTGATGAAGGCTGCTAAGGTAGAAAAGGGCTACATCGGTATTGAGGACAATAAGCCTGCTGCTATCAAACTCTTTGAAGAGAAGACAGCAGGTGATTCTCGTATCGAGATTGTACCACTGGCAAAGAAGTATCCTCAAGGTGGTGAGAAACAGTTGGTGGATGCAGTTATCCGTCGTCAGGTTCCTGCTCCTCCTGCAATCCCTGTCAATGTTGGAGCAATAGTTCAGAATGTAGGTACAGCCTTTGCTGTTTATCAGGCAGTTATGAAGAATAAACCTCTCTTTGAACGCTATACCACAGTTACTGGTAAGCAGGTGAAGAATCCGGGTAACTTCCTCGTACGTATGGGAACTCCATTCTCTCAGATGATTGAAAACTGTGGCGGTTTGCCAGAGGGTGATAATAAGGTGTTGGCTGGTGGTCCGATGATGGGTAAGGCTGTGATTAGCCTCGATGTACCTGTAACCAAGGGTACTAACTCAATCACCGTATTGAGTGATGCTGATGCTCATCGCAAGAAAGCTCAGCCATGTATCCGTTGTGCCAAGTGTGTGGATGCTTGTCCTATGGGATTGGAGCCATACTTACTTGCTACATTGAGCGTAGTGAAGGATTATGAGCGCCTGGAGGCAGAGGAGGTAACTTCTTGTATCGCTTGCGGTTCTTGCCAGTTTACTTGTCCTTCTCATCGTCCTATCCTTGATAATATCATCAATGGTAAGGCTGCTGTGATGGGTATCATCAGAGCTCGTAGCGCTAAGAAGTAATCATTCACGTCAAGAAGAAATTTCATTCGCATCAAGAAGGAATTTCATTGAGAAAAGAATCTAAAGAAAATTCATTTACGAAAGAATTTAAAAGATAAAATGGGAAAATTAATCGTTTCATTATCGCCACATGCCCATGGAAATGAGAGCGTGGAGAAGAATATGTACGGAGTAATCATCGCTCTCGTGCCTGCTATCCTCGCATCTTTCTATTTCTTTGGCCTGGGTTCAGCAGTTGTACTGCTCACCTCAGTGGCAGCCTGCGTTTTCTTTGAGTGGGCAATTACAAAATATCTCCTAAAGGAGGAGACTAGTTTGCTTGATGGTTCTGCTATTATCACCGGTCTTCTGCTCGGCATGAACTTGCCAAGTAACCTTCCTCTTTGGATCATTATTATCGGTGCCTTGTTTGCCATCGGTGTAGGTAAGATGACTTTCGGCGGTTTGGGTAACAATCCTTTCAATCCTGCGTTGGTAGGTCGTTGCTTCCTGCTCGTCAGTTTCCCTGCCCAGATGACTTCATGGCCAGTAGCTGGACAGATGCTCAGCTATACTGATGCTACAACAGGTGCAACACCATTGGCGATTATGAAGACAGCCATCAAGACTGGTGATGCTTCTCTTCTGAATCAGTTGCCTGATTCTTTGAGTTTGCTTTTCGGAGCAACTGGCGATACGTTTGGAGCTGGTACTACTGGTGAAGTTTGTGCTGTCGCTCTCTTGCTTGGTTTGGCTTACATGCTTTGGAAGAAGGTTATCACCTGGCATATTCCTGTCAGCATCATCGCTACCGTATTTGTATTTAGCGGTCTGATGCACTTGGCTAACCCTGTTTATGCCAATCCATTTGCAGTCATTTTAAGTGGAGGTTTGATGCTCGGTGCCATCTTTATGGCAACTGATTATGTTACCTCTCCAATGACTCATAAGGGTATGCTCATTTATGGAGTTTGTATCGGTCTTCTGACCATCATTATCCGCAACTGGGGTAGCTATCCAGAAGGTATGTCGTTCGCCATTCTAATCATGAATGCGTTCACACCTCTTATTAACACATATGTTAAACCAAAGCGCTTCGGTGAGAAGCCTGCTAAGAAATAAGGAGGACTGAGACATGCAGAAATTAGAATCATCATTAAAGAACATGGTGCTTGTTCTGGTGGGCGTAGCGCTCATCGTAGGTGCCGTTCTTGCTTATATCAATCATCTTACTTCTGGTCCTATTGCTGAAAAGGCAGAACAGAGTCTTGCTGCTGGTATCAAGAACGTGATGGGTACTGATCAACTTCAGGTAGCAGAACCGCAAGAGGTGAAGCAGGAGTTTGGAGGTAAGGAGTTTACTTTTGTACTTCATAATTGTTCAGACAAGAGTGGCAAGCAGTTGGGTGCTGCCGTAGAGAGTACAACCGGTGGTTTCGGTGGCGATGTGAAGGTACTTGTTGGTTTCGATACCGAAGGTAAGATCTTGGGTTATACCATTCTTCAGGCTTCTGAGACTCCTGGTTTGGGAGCTAAAGCTGCCACATGGTTCCAGAAGGACGGAAAGGGTAGTGTCATTGGCATGACTCCAAAGGATGGTGACCTCCACGTAAGTAAGGATGATAAGAGTGGCAATGCTGTAGATGCGATTACAGCTTCTACCATCACCAGCCGTGCTTTCCTTAAGGCCATCAATCAGGCTTACAAGGTTTATTCTGGTAAGCAGGTAGATGGCGAGAGTGGTGCATCCAAGCATGCAGAAGGCGAGGGTGATGGAGCAAAAGTTGAACAAAATGAAAAGAAAGGATAAGCCGATATGAGTAATGTTAAGATTTTGATGAACGGACTCATCAAGGAGAATCCAACCTTCGTGTTGCTTCTCGGTATGTGTCCTACCTTGGCTACAACAACCAGCGCCATCAATGGTCTCTCTATGGGATTAGCTACTATGGCAGTGCTGATTTGTACCAACTTTGTAATTTCTTGTATCAAGAAGATTACTCCGGATATGGTTCGCATCCCTGTGTTTATCGTAGTGATTGCTGCTTTTGTTACAATCCTTCAGATGGTAATGAGTGCTTATGCTCCAGATAGCATCAACCAGGCTTTGGGTATCTATATTCCGCTGATTGTCGTAAACTGTATCATCTTGGGCCGTGCAGAGAGTTTTGCAGCAAAGAACTCGCCTCTGTCCAGTTTGGTAGATGGAGTAGGTTGCGGTTTGGGATTCACCCTTGCCTTGACGCTTCTTGGTTGTGCCCGTGAGATTTTAGGAGCAGGCAGTATCTTTGGCATCGCCTTGTTGCCTGAGACTACTAACATTCTGGTATTCATCTTGCCTCCTGGTGCATTCCTCACATTGGGATACATTATAGCAATATTTAATAAGGTTAAGAAATAGAAATTATGGAATATTTATTGATATTTATCTCTGCGATATTCGTTAACAATATCGTCTTGTCGCAGTTCCTCGGTATCTGTCCTTTTTTGGGCGTATCGAAGAAGATTGATACAGCCATCGGTATGGGTGGAGCCATCGCCTTTGTCTTGACCTTGGCAACCATCATAACTTGGTGTGTTCAGAAGTATGTACTCGATCCATTCGGATTGCAATATCTCCAGACTCTGGCATTTATCCTTGTGATTGCAGCCTTGGTACAGATGGTTGAGATCATCCTCAAGAAAGTTTCCCCTGCACTTTATCAGGCTCTTGGAATTTTCCTTCCATTAATTACTACCAACTGTGCAGTGCTTGGTGTTGCCATCTTGGTTATCCAGAAAGATTTCAATCTTTTGGAGAGTGTTGTTTATGCATTCTCTACAGCTTTGGGTTTTGCTCTGGCTCTGATTGTTTTTGCTGGTATCCGTGAGCAGCAGGCTTTGGTTCGTATTCCTAAGGGTATGCAGGGAATGGCTATTGTGCTTATTACCGCATCATTACTCAGTTTGGCCTTTATGGGATTCTCTGGTGTAGATGGTGGTCTGAAGGCTTTATTTGGTTTGGAGTAGTATTCTGAATGATTTCAATAAGAATAGCTTTTTAGATGTCCATACAAAACTATGGGCATAGTTTTCGAATATTAGGAGTATTTAGATTTTTGATTTAAATACGATTGTTATAATTGGTATAGTTTGAAGGAGAATATTTGGATATTTCAAATGTTCTCCTTTTTAATTGATGACAAAGAGATTTTAATAGGTTATATTGTGGGATTAGTTTTGCTTCTTAGAATTTTATTTTCCAGACAGAAGGATAAAATATCGGTAGGGGTTTATTTATTACTTTTTGTTATACAAACTATTTTCTATTAATCATAATGTTGATTACAACTTAATAGTAGGATGTTGTAGGAGAGGGATCAGTTCCTGTTTTACCTTTGTTTTATTTATCGAAATCTTTTGTATTTCTTCCTTCATATTTCTGTTTTTCTTTAATCTATAATTTGTTGTTTTCTTATTGAATTTTCTTACTTATTTTCTTTGATGTTTCTCTGAAATTGTGTATTTTTGCATTGATTTTATGAACAATCAACATTAATTTGAAGAATATGATGAATATTGTAATTTTAGATGGTTATGCTTCTAATCCCGGCGACTTGAATTGGGATCTTTTGGAGCAATTGGGAAACGTTACTGTTTATCCCCGTACAACAGATGAAGAAAAAATCGAGCGTGCTAAAGATGCTGATATTATATTAATTAATAAGGTGCAGATTGATTCAGAAACTTTAGATCAGCTTCCAAAACTGAAATATATAGGTATTCAGGCCACTGGCTATAATGTGGTTGATATTGAGGCTGCCAAACGTCATGGTGTAGTCGTAACCAATATTCCTGCATATAGTACTGATAGTGTTGCACAAATGACATTCGCGCTTATTTTGGCAATAACAAACAGAGTTGAACATTATACGCTCGAAAATTGCAATGAGCGCTGGGCTTACAATAAGGATTTCTGTTATTGGGATACACCGCTTATGGAATTGTCCGGTAAATGCCTGGGAATTATGGGACTTGGCAATATCGGTATGAAAGTTGCTACTATAGCTCGTGATTTCGGAATGGACGTTTATGCCTGCACCAGTAAGAATGCCTGTGATTTGCCTGATTGGATAACCAAAGTAAGCAAGGATGGACTTTTAGCAGTATCTGATATCTTGTCACTGCATTGTCCGTTGACTGATGATACTTACCATTTCGTCAATACAGACAGTCTGAAAAAGATGAAACCTTCCTGTATTCTGATTAATACGGGACGCGGTCCGCTGGTTGATGAAGAAGCTGTGGCTTCTGCTTTGCATCATGGTAAGCTTGGAGCCTATGGCGCAGATGTGATGACACAGGAACCGCCAGCTCAAGACAATCCACTTTTCAAAGAGCCGAATGCCTTTATTACTCCTCATATCGCCTGGGCCACTTTAGAAGCAAGAACTCGATTGAATAAGCAAGTTGCTGCAAATGTTAAAGCCTTTATTGAGGGGCATCCTATCAATGTGGTGAACCCATAATTTGTAAGGTTTACCTATTATAATATGGATAAGAAATCATCCTGATTTATAAATTATGATAAATAGACGAAATCGTTATTGTCTAAATAAAACAGTAATCATGACTAAAATGCCAGAATCTTTTGGATATTTCAAAATTCAATCTGGACAACTGTGATGATGAGATAGTTTTAGGTTAATTTGAAAAAAGACTTCAATGAAGACAAAATAATGCCTCCTTTGAAGTCTTTTATTTATTCTTTCATCCTACGATTATATGATGATTTTATAATCGTAGGATTTATAGATTTTAATTAGTTCTGGCTATCAGCCTCAGCCTGCTTGGTCTTAGGATCATTAGGACCATAGAGACCATAATAAGCCTGGTAGCGGTTGTAACCCCAGTTGTACTGCTTCTTCTCTGGATCGAGCTCCTTAGCCTTGTCGAGGTACTTGATAGACTCCTGGTAAACTACCTTGCGTCCGTTAGGATCCTGAAGATTAGAAGCCTTAACGTTCAAACAAGCACCGAGATAAACCATGATAGCACCATTTTCTGGCTGAATCTCCAAAGCTTTCTTCAGATACTTGATAGCATTGTCTGCATCATTCTTCTGGATATACATCATACCCTTGTTGGCAAGAGCTACGAAGTTGTTAGGGTTCTTTGCGATAGCATTGTCCAAAAGATCAGTCTGCTCCTTCTCCATCTTTAATGAAGAATACATAGAGTTCAAACCATCGAGTATAACCTCATTGGTCTCGTCCTGCGCAAAGATATCCTTAAGCTTGTTAACATAAGCAAGAGAATCCTCGTGAGTCTTCAAACCATCCTTCATTACATAGAGTTTGAGGTTGAGGGCATCCTTTGCTTCCTTCTCGCTCTTCATGGCGATGTCGCAATACTTCTCGCAACGGGCAGGATCCTTAGCCTGGTATGCATAACGGGCTGCAAAGAGAGCAACCTGACCAATATACTCCTTCTCGCTATCCTTCTGCTTCTGGTCAACAGAAGCGAAGAGAGGCTCATTGTCTGTATCAAGGAATGCACCCCAATACTTCAATACGTCAGCCTCCTTGTTGTTCTGAGCTGCAGTCTGACCAGCATTAACGAGCTGAATACGAGCACTCCATACACGATTAGCGTTGTTGTTAAACTTAGGAGCAATCTTACCCTTAGCGTTAGGAAGCTGATCGTACTTGTAGCACTCAATAGCATTGATCAATGCATTGTAAGCACCCTCAGACATAGCTGCCTCGTCAACTGGGTCGTTCTTCTTCATAATCTGATTGGTCTGCTGGATGCTCTGCTGGTCGTTAAACTGCCTCATAGAGAGTTCTACGAGGTAGTTGTAGGCCTTAGCTTTTTCAGCATCATTAGCCATTGAACCGAGGTTTTGCTCTACCAAAGCCTTTGCATCTGCATAAGTCTTGGCTTTGAGTACTGCCTTGAGTGCATCGCTGTCTCCAGCGAAAGCTGATGTGGCACCTAGTACCATCATAGCTGCAATCATTAACTTTTTCATTTTTCTTAATGAGTTTAAAAGTTGTTATTATTTATTCTTTACACGTCTTTTCGTTTATTCGAAATCCACGTTTCCGGTGTCAGTATCCTCAGACTCTGTAGCTTCGTTATCGAGATGAGCCTCTTCCTCGGCTGCTTCTTCTGCAGTCATTGCACCTACGTTGTCATTCTCGATTTCTTCGCTCTTCTTAGCCCAGGCAGAACGACTTTCCTCCTCTACTGATGCTTCGAGTTCAGAACTCATCACCTTGCATACGCTGGCGATGACATCATTCTTTTTAGTCAGATTGATGAGGCGGACACCTTGAGTAGCACGACCCATTATACGGCAGTCTGCCACAGCAAGTCGGATTACGATACCACTCTGATTAATTATCATCAGGTCGTTGTCGTCTGTTACGTTCTTGATGGCTACCAGTCGTCCTGTTTTTTCTGTGATATTGAGCGTCTTCACACCCTTACCGCCACGGTTGGTTACGCGATAGTCGATAACATCAGAACGTTTGCCGTAGCCCTGCTCACTCACAACCATCACGGTCTCATGCTCTGGATCGTTGACTACAATCATACCAATCAAAGCATCGTCACCCTCATCGAGGCGCATACCGCGAACACCTGTAGAAGTACGTCCCATGGTACGAATCTGGTTTTCATCGAAACGAACTGCACGTCCATTACGGTTGGCAAGAATCAACTCGTTATGACCATTGGTCAGACGAACATCTACAACCTCGTCTCCCTCTACGATATTGATAGCAATCACACCATTGGCACGAGGACGAGAGTATGCTTCCAGACAAGTTTTCTTGACTGTACCATTCTTGGTAGCAAATACCACATAATGGTTGTTGATGAACTCTGCATCATTCAAACCTCTCAAGCGGAGGAAAGCGTTCACCTGGTCATCGCTCTCAATATTGAGCAGGTTCTGGATGGCGCGTCCCTTTGAATTACGGTCTCCCTCAGGAATCTCATAACACTTGAGCCAGTAGCAGCGTCCCTTCTTCGTGAAGAACAACATGGTCTGGTGCATGGTAGCAGGATAGATGAACTCCGTGAAGTCCTTATCACGTGTGCGGGCACCTTTGGCACCTACTCCACCTCTTGCCTGCTCACGGAACTCAGATAATGGTGTGCGCTTGATGTAACCGAGATGACTGACAGTTATTACCACTGGGTCGTTTGGATAGAAATCTTCTGGGTTGAACTCGTGGTCGTCAGGTTTGATCATGGTGCGGCGTGCATCGCCATACTTATCTTTTACTTCGTTGAGTTCGTCCTTCATTACCTTCTTGCAAAGCTCTGGATCGTTCAAGATCTGATTCAAATAATCGATGGTCTTCATCAATTCGTTGAATTCATTATGCAACTGCTCCAGACGGAGTCCAGTCAACTGAGACAAGCGCATATCAACAATAGCCTTACTCTGAATCTCGTCCAGTTCGAAGCGCTTCTCCAAATTGCGTTGTGCATCAGAAGGAGTCTTGCTTGCTCGGATGATATGAACTACTTCGTCGATATTGTCGCATGCGATGATAAGGCCTTCCAGGATGTGAGCACGCTCCTGTGCTTTCTTCAGTTCGTACTGTGTGCGGCGGATTGTTACGTCATGACGGTGCTCTACAAAGTACTTGACGCATTCCTTGAGGGTAAGCAGACGAGGACGTCCTTTGACAAGAGCGATACAGTTGACAGAGAATGAACTCTGGAGGGCTGTCAGCTTGAACAACTTGTTCAAGAGAACGTTGGCATTGGCATCGCGCTTTACATCTACAACGATACGCATACCCTGGCGTCCAGATTCATCGTTTACATTTGCAATGCCATCTACCCTACCTTCTTTGGCAAGATCGGCAATAGCCATAACAAGCTGCTCCTTGTTTACACCATATGGAATCTCTGTGATAACGATTTTGTCGTGAACATCTCCGCTTTCGATTTCAGCTGTAGCTCTCACAACAATTCGTCCACGTCCAGTTTCGTATGCATCCTTTACTCCCTGGATGCCATAGATAGTAGCACCTGTAGGGAAATCTGGAGCAGGAATGTATTTCATGAGTCCTTCTGTGTCGATGTCAGGATTGTCTATGTAGGCACAGCATCCGTCTATTACCTCGCTCAGGTTATGGGTTGGTATGTTTGTTGCCATACCTACTGCAATACCATTACCACCATTAACCAGAAGGTTAGGAATCTTTGTAGGCATCACTGATGGCTCCTGAAGGGTGTCATCGAAGTTGTTCATCATATCTACGGTTTCCTTGTCCAGGTCATCCATGATGTGCTCACCCATCTTAGAGAGGCGGCACTCTGTATAACGCATGGCAGCAGGTGAGTCGCCGTCAACAGAACCGAAGTTACCCTGTCCGTCTATCAAGGTGTATCGCATATTCCATTCCTGTCCCATACGAACAAGGGCACCATATACAGAAGAGTCTCCGTGTGGGTGATACTTACCGAGTACCTCACCTACTACACGCGCACATTTCTTATATGGTTTGTCACTGGTGTTTCCAATACCCAACATACCGTAGAGAATACGACGATGTACAGGTTTGAAACCATCGCGTACATCAGGAAGCGCACGAGCCACAATCACCGACATAGAATAGTCGATATAGGATGACTTCATTTCTTCCTCGATGTTAATCTTCATGATTCTATCATGATCAAGAGTCTGATTTTCGTCCATTTTTTATATTGATTATTTGAATTGTTATCTTATACTTCTATTGTGGAGCTTAGAACTTCATTTGGAATTTCTGATTCCGACCCATCTACTTTTGGTGGAAAATTGTCGAGAAGGGCATTTGTTTGCGTTTTAAGCGATTTTGTTCCCTCTAAACTAACGACAAAGATACAAACTTTTTTTCTAAGAGAAGACATTGTGACGTAAAAACAATAAGAATTTAGCGTTTTTTGTGTTTTAAGTTGCTTGTTATCTGCAAATATTCCTTGTTTTGTTCATTAGCCGTATTGTTTTACCTTTTTCTCTTTAGATATGTTTGTTGAACTCATATTCTAAGTTTTATGAGTAGTGTGCTGTTGTCTGTTATACTCTTATACTCTGTGGTCAATTTTGTATCCCCGTCATGGACTTATGCTCTCCTCTCTGTGTTCTCTTTCCTCTTCTTTTGGCATAAATTTTGTGATATGGTAATTTAAAAATATGAATATATAAAAAGAATCATTGAAATTTAAAATATTGAGCAAATATGGAATGTCAAAAAAACATAAAACGCATTACTGTTCTTGATGGTTTTTCTTTTCCAGAAGATGATGACTTCTCGCTGAATGATAGTGAATCTAAAAAGGATTCTGCTGAATCTGCTTTTAAGACTAACAGCAGTACGGCAAAAGGGCAGTTGCACAATAATAATAAGACTCCATTCTTAGATAATTATGGTACAGATTTGACCCAAGCTGCTAAAGATGGAAAATTGGATTCTGTTGTGGGAAGAGAACATGAAATCCAAAGGGTTTTGGAAATCATCGGTCGTAGAAAGAAAAATAATCCCATACTCATCGGTGAGCCAGGTGTAGGTAAAAGTGCTATTGTAGAAGGGCTGGCGCAACTTATTGTAAAACAGCAGACTTCTCCAGCTTTGTTCAACAAAAGAATTGTTTCTGTTGATCTTACTGCTATGGTGGCTGGTACCAAGTATAGAGGACAATTTGAGGAACGTATCAAGGGGCTTATTACGGAATTAGAGAACAATCCGGACATCATCATTTTTATAGATGAAATACATACTCTTATAGGAGCTGGTGGTGGTGGTGGAGCTATGGATGCTGCCAATATTCTGAAGCCTGCTTTGGCTCGTGGTACAGTTCAGTGTATAGGCGCTACGACCTTTAAGGAATATACAAACAGTATCGAAAAAGACGGAGCTTTGGAGCGTAGATTTCAGAAGGTTATTGTAGAGCCTACTACGGCAGAACAGACTTTGACTATTCTTAGAAATATCAAGGATCGTTATGAGGAGCATCATGGTGTGACATTCTGTGATGAGGCTCTTGAAGCATGTGTCAAACTGACAGAACGATATGTCACAGACCGCTTTTTCCCTGACAAGGCGATAGATGTCATTGATGAAGTTGGTTCCAAATTGAGATTGACAAATCTCAAAGTTCCTGACTATATTCTGGACCTTCAAAATGAAATCGAGGAAGTAACATCCAAGAAATTGGAGGCTGTTGGTAATCAGAATTTCGAACTGGCAGCCAGTTATCGTGATAAAGGCTTGTCTTTGGAGAATAAGTTGGATTTGATGCGCAAGCAATGGCAAAGTGGAGATCGTACTGAGCGTATTCCTGTGAAGGAGTCTGATGTGGCTGATGTTGTCAGTAAAATGACGGGTGTTCCTGTTCAGAGAATGGCTGAGGAAGAAGGTGCTCGTCTGAAAAATATGTCTGCAATCCTGAAGAAAAATGTGATTGCTCAAGATGATGCCATCGAAAAGATGGTTAAGGCTATTCAGCGTAACCGCATAGGATTGAGAGATCCTAACCACCCTATCGGTGCTTTCATGTTCTTAGGTCCTACTGGTGTGGGTAAAACTTATCTTGCCAAGAAACTTGCAGAGGAACTGTTCGGTTCTAAGGATGCGCTCATTCGTGTAGATATGAGCGAGTATTCTGAAAGTTTCAATACTTCCCGACTTTTGGGAGCGCCTCCAGGATATGTAGGTTATGATGAGGGTGGACAGCTTACTGAGAGAGTTCGCCGCAAACCTTATTCTATAGTACTGCTTGATGAGATAGAAAAAGCCCACGACAAGGTGTATAATATGCTTTTGCAGGTGCTTGATGAAGGTCGTTTGACTGACGGTAATGGACGCTTGATAGATTTTCGCAATACCGTTATCATAATGACATCCAATGCAGGTACACGTCAACTGAAGGAATTCGGATCAGGCATCGGCTTTAATGCTGGCGGACTTACGAAGTCTGTAATGGATGAGAAGGATAAGGAATATGCTCGAAGTATCATTCAGAAAAGTTTGAGTAAGCAGTTCTCTCCTGAGTTCCTGAATCGTCTGGATGAGATTATCACTTTCAATCAGTTGGATATTGATGCGATTAAGCGTATTATTGATATTGAACTGCGAGGCCTCTTCGGAAGAGTTCACGATATGGGATATGAAATTCAGATTACTGATAAAGCGAAGGAACTTGTAGCCACTAAGGGCTATGATGTGCAGTTTGGCGCTCGTCCTCTGAAGCGTGCTATTCAGACCTATATAGAAGATGGCGTCTGCGAACTTCTGTTGGGCGGCAAACTTAAAAAGGGTGATACAATCAGTATCGGTAAGAATCCGAACAGGGAGGAACTTACTTTCAAGGTTGCAGTAGTAGAGTAGTTCTTCCTCGGGTGGCAAATTCTCATGAGAAGATAAAAATCTGATGTGCTCCAGGATGATTGCCGTGTTAATATAAGTTAAGGGTAATGAATTATTTCATCAATTAGAAATATTTCATTACCTTTGCAATCGCTTTGAAAATGAAAAGCCATGATGGCTCAGTTGGTAGAGCAACGCATTCGTAATGCGTGGGTCGCGGGTTCGAGTCCCGCTCGTGGCTCTTTTCAGCACTATTTGTGCGGGATTAGCACATCGGTAGTGCACGGGCTTCCCAAGCCTGGGAGGCGGGTTCGATTCCCGTATCCCGCTCAAAAGATAAGGTGTTGAAAATCAGATAGTTGTGGTTTTTAATACCTTATTTTTTTTCTTCTCCCCTATCCGTCAGTTCTTATTATATATAAGGTATAAATAGCCTTTTTGTGAGTAATATGTGAGTAACGCATGAAAAGTGTAGATTCCTTGTGAGTGAATATCTCCTCTAATTACGCAAACCTTTACGGACGATTTTGGTGCATTTATGATATAAGGTAAGGGAATATTTTATACCTTTGCATCGGAAATTTAAAACAAAATAATAACATAAACAAATCATGAAAGAACTTAAAGCATTAAACAAGCGTACCGCTCCAAAGAGTGTCGCTCCTGAGAGAATCATTCAGTTTGGTGAAGGAAACTTCCTCCGTGCATTCGTAGATTGGATTGTATGGAACATGAATAAAAAGACCGATTTCAATGGTTCTGTCGTTGTAGTACAGCCTTTGGCTGGTGGTATGGTAGATTGGCTGAATGGTCAGGACTGCCTCTATCACGTAAATCTTCAGGGTAAGGAGAATGGTCAGGCTGTCAATACATTGGAGCGTATCGATGTTATCAGCCGTGCACTGAATCCATATTCTCAGAACCAGGCATTCATGGCTTTGGCTGAGCAGCCTGAGATGCGTTTCATCATCTCTAATACAACTGAGGCTGGTATTGCATTCGATGACGCTTGCAAGTTTACAGATGCTCCTGCTGCATCTTATCCAGGTAAGTTGGTTCAGTTGCTGTTCCATCGCTATAAGTTCTTCGAGGGTGATCCAACTAAGGGTATGATCTTGATGCCTTGTGAGTTGATTTTCTTGAACGGTCACCACTTGAAGGAGTGTATTTACCAGTATATCGAGCTTTGGAAGGAAGACATGGGGGCTGACTATGAGGGCTTCAAGGAGTGGTTTACTAACCATTGTTATGTTTGCGCTACACTCGTTGACCGTATCGTTCCTGGTTTCCCACGCGATACCATCAAGGAAATTCAGCAGAAGGTTTGCTACAAGGATAACCTCGTAGTAAAGGCTGAAAGCTTCCACCTCTGGGTAATCGAGAAGGCTGAGAATATGACAGTTGAGCAGATGCAGGAAGAGTTCCCTGCTCACAAGGCTGGTCTCCATGTTCTTATTACAGACAACGAGAAACCATACCACGAGCGTAAGGTTACTTTGTTGAATGGTCCTCACACAGTATTGAGCCCTGTAACATACCTCAGCGGTGTCAATATCGTACGCGATGCTTGCGAGCACCCAGTATTGGGCAAGTATATCCACAAGGTACAGTTTGACGAGTTGATGCAGACATTGAATCTTCCTATGGATGAGTTGCAGAAGTTTGCTTCTGACGTATTGGAGCGTTTCGAGAACCCATTCGTTGATCATCAGGTAACCAGCATCATGCTGAACTCATTCCCTAAGTATGAGACTCGTGATCTCCCTGGTGTAAAGGTTTACTTGGAGCGTAAGGGTGAGTTGCCACAGGGCTTGGTATTCGGTCTTGCAGCTATCATTACTTACTATAAGGGTGGTACTCGTGCTGATGGTGCTCCTATCCAGCCACAGGACGATCAGAAGATTATCGACAAGTTGAAAGAGCTTTGGGCAACAGGTGATACTCAGAAGGTGGCTGAGGGTGTACTTGCTTTCGACTATATCTGGAAGGAAGACCTGAACAAGACTGTACCTGGTTTGACAGAGTTGGTTAAGAAAGATCTTGATCTTATCCAGGAGAAGGGTATGCTTGAGGCAGTAAAGACTATTTTGTAAGAAAATAGAGTGTGAAACTTAGATAAAGCATTTTCATGCGTAAAAAAGGGAAGTTCCGAAAGGAACTTCCCTTTTGTCGTATTTATGTCTATCTGTTTCTGTGTTTCATATACCATGGATGAACACAATAATTATAGAAAACTAAAGTCAGTACCAGCAAAACTATACAGATGGACAGGATGTACTCATGGTCTGTCTGTATCTTGGGCAAGAACTTTTGCAGTTCTACAATTCTGTGATTTCCCCAGAAGCCATATCCTAAAAACAGTCCGAGACTGATTCCGAATTCCCAAGACAGGAAAAATGAACTCTGACTGGTTCCTCTCTGACAGTGTTTGGCCAGTTTGATATAAAACAGCAGGAACCTGCTTCCTATGACACCAATGCCAAATCCGATCAGGGATGGAGAGATAAACTGGATGGCCGACTGATGGTTTGTGAAGAATATCAAAACTGCAGCCAGCATGAAGATGACTCCAGAAAAGACTTCACTCTTCAGCTCTGCATTCGGAAATGCGAATTTCTCAGCCAGTAGGGCTATGATGAAACCTCCCATCAACATGGTGTAAAATACTACGGAATGCTGTATGGAAAACAATAATCCCACAACAGTTGTTATTGCAGCCGTGTTGAGGAATAAGAGAAAACCCTGAGGAAGGAAAAATCTATCCAGGCTAAGGATTTTCATATTGTCTGACGGAGCCTTGAAAGGAAATTTTACCCATGAGATGAGCAAGACAGGAATTAATGCGAAGCATCCTCCGGCGATGACTACACCTCTATAATTGAGCCACTTGAATAAAATCAGGGCAATTACTGGTCCGAGAGATAATGCGAATCTTGAAAACCATGCAGCCGTATAATTAGCTTCAGTTCTCTGAAACGACTCACAGGTATCAATGATGAGCGTACTGGCTAATGTCATTTGAGCCAATCCGATGAACGCACCTTGCAGCAGTCTTGCCAGCATCAACATCCAAAACTCTATTTTTACCTGCAGGACAAACTCCAGATAATAGATAAGCGCGAAACACACAGCTACGCCCACAATCGCAAACTGACATACATGATTTCTCCGATATTTCTGAACCAGATAAGAGCAGAAACCGCCAAGCAGGAATATTCCGATGCCATAGGCACCCATGATACTTCCCACTTCAAGTGAGGAGAAACCAGCCTGTATTAAATAAGGCGGAAGAGCCGGTATCAGCATGTAAGTGCTCGTCATCAAGAAAAGGTTTGCTATTGCCAGCAACCAGAAATCCCGATGCCACAACTTGAAGTGTACCGGCGTGTTTTGAGTATCCATCTTTTAAAATAGTGTTTGTAATTAGCTATTTTAATAGCTTTCTTCAATATTGGGATAATCACCTGTCTTGACAGCATCGACGTATGCCTGAACGCCCTTTGTCATCTCAGCCCCTACCTGTGCAAAGTGGCGCAAGAATTTAGGCTTGAAACCCTGGGTCATCCCCAATGCATCCGCATAAACCAATACTTGACCGTCGCATCCGTTACCAGCTCCAATTCCGATAGTTACGGCTTTTACCTGACGTGTAACTTCAGTAGCTATTTTGGCAGGAACTTTCTCCAAAACGATGGCAAAGCAACCAGCTTTATCCAGAGCGATGGCATCGCTGATGAGCTTTTCAGCTTCTGCTTCTTCTTTGGCACGGATACCATAACCTCCGAACTTGTTGACGCTTTGAGGAGTCAATCCTAAGTGGCCATGAACAGGGATTCCGGCATCTATCAGTGCTTTGATGGTATCTATCATTTCTACTCCACCTTCAAGTTTGAGGGCATCCACACCCGTCTCTTTCATCATTCGACAAGCATTGCGCAAGGCTTCTTCGCGTGAAATCTGATAACTTCCGAAAGGCATGTCGCATACTACCATGGCATGATTTACGGCACGCGCTACGCTTCTGGCATGATAAATCATCTGGTCAACGGTGATAGGTAGTGTATCAGCGTTTCCTGCCATAACGTTTGATGCAGAGTCTCCGATCAGAATGCTGTCAATACCGGCAGCATCGATAATACCTGCAGTTGTAAAGTCGTATGCAGTGAGCATAGTTACCTTTTCACCAGCTTGCTTCATTTCAGCAAAAGTCTTGGTGGTAATTTTCTTTTTATCTGTTGATAAATATCCCATTTTTTGTGTTGTTTTTATAAATCGACTGCAAAGTTACACATTATTTACGAGATAGGCTAACAATTTTAACTAAATCTGCAAATGTGAAGCCAATATAGTCGGAAATCACTTCGTCAGAATAAGGTCTGATGGCATCAGCAGCGTTTGTTGTGGCCAATCCGAGCGTAAAGGCACCAGATGCTCTTACGGCTTTCAGGCCGTTAAAACTGTCTTCCAAGCCAACACACTCTTCCGGTTTGACTCCAAAATAAGCCGCTCCCTTGAGATAGCAGTCTGGGTCAGGTTTGCTCTTGGCAAAGTCCTCACTTGTAAGAACCCTGTCAAAGTAGTCTTTAAACTCTGGTCGCTGCTGATAAACATTGAGCATCTTAGGGATATTGCTGCTGGTTACAACAGCGCATTTTATGCCGTTATTGCGTAAATCCTTTACAAAATCCTCAAATCCAGCAATATAGTTGTAGCTCATGTTTTGCTCGAATTCATCCAGACGGGCGGTAATTTTAGCCTGTTCATCTTTCACGCTACAGAAATTAACTTTAGAAGCGAAAATCTTGTCATCGGAAAAATACTTGTCGTAGATTTGAACCAGAGTCTGGCCTTTGATGATTTGTGCGAAATCAGAAATTTCAGGATGATACTCCTTTCCTATCATTCCCCAGAAAACCGAATATTGCGATTCGGTGTCAAAAACGACACCGTCTAAATCGAAAAGTGCTGCTTTAATCATTATTTTAATTTGATAAATTGATTGATACAATCTCTTTTAATTCTCGAAATTGGTTGCAAAGTTACATATTTTTATTCTAAAATCAATAAAGAAAGTAAATAATCATAATCATTGTCAGTTATTTCGTATTTTTTTTATATTTTTGCACTCAAATAATAATATATAAGGTATGAAGATAATCGAGAAATACTTTCCGAATCTCACGGATAAGCAAAAAGAACAGATATCAAAATTGGATTCTCTCTATCGTGACTGGAATGCAAAAATCAATGTAATCAGCCGCAAGGATATAGACAATCTCTACGAACATCATGTGCTGCATTCCTTGGCAATAGCGAAAGCCATCCATTTCCGTGCGGGTTCTGAAATCCTGGATTTCGGATGCGGTGGCGGATTCCCTGGCATTCCTCTTGCTATTCTCTTTCCTGAATGCAAATTCAAATTGATTGATGGAACTGGCAAGAAAATCAGGGTTTGTAATGAGGTAGCTGCTGTTATTGGACTGGAAAATCTGAAGGCGGAGCATATTCGCGGTGAGGAGGAAAAGGGAAAATATGATTTTGTGGTCAGTCGTGCGGTGATGCAACTTCCTGATTTAATGAAAATTATCAAGAAGAATTTCAAAAAATCCCAGCAAAATTCCCTCCCTAATGGTCTTCTTTGCCTGAAAGGTGGGAATCTTCAAGAAGAATTGAAACAATATAAAAATATTGCAGAGATAACTCCGTTGAGTGATTTCTTTGAGGAAGAATGGTTCAAGCAGGATAAGCAGCTGGTATATGTGCCGGCGTGATATCATCATGCTGAACTAATGATGGAGTCTTTCATGGAAAGGTCTCTTAAGAGTTTTGATTATACAAATGTTTCTAATTATTTAAAAGAATATTCGATGTTACATATTGAAAAATTCGAAGTTAACATGCTTCAGGAGAATTGCTATGTGGTAAGTGATGAAACCCGAGAGTGTGTCATCATTGATTGCGGAGCTTTTTATCCGGAAGAAAGAACAGCCATCGTCAATTATATCAAGGAGAATAACCTTCAACCGGTTCATCTTCTTGTAACCCATGGACATCTTGACCATAATTTCGGCAACAATACGATCCATGAAACTTTTGGGTTGAAACCGGAAGTGTCGGCAGCAGATGAGAGTCTGATGAAGAACCTGAAGCAGCAGGCTGAGGTTTTCTATCAGATGCAGTTGGATTACGATTTTCCTCCTGTAGGTCATTTCTTTGAAGAAAATGAAGTGATCCGTTTCGGAAACCATCAGTTTGAAATCATCCTTACTCCTGGTCATTCCCGTGGTTCAGTCACATTCTATTGTGCAGAAGAAAAGGTAGCCTTTACGGGCGATACACTTTTCCGTGGTTCCATTGGCAGAACAGATTTTAAAGGCGGTTCTATGTTCCAGATTATCAACAGTCTCCGTTTCCTGGCCCAGTTGCCTGATGATGTAAAAGTATTGCCAGGACATGGACAGGCAACGAGCATCGGCGAAGAACTCGCTCATAATCCATATATGGATCGATGAATCAAGTAGAAAAAATCATTCTTGGTATTGACCCTGGAACCAATGTGATGGGCTATGGGGTCATCAGGGTGACAGGCAATAAGGCTCAGCTGGTAGTCATGGGTGTCATCGATATGCGCAAGGAGAGTGATCCTTATCTCCGATTGGGTAAAATCTTCGAGCGTGTAACCGATATCATTGATGAGTATCTCCCGGATGAGATGGCCATCGAGGCTCCTTTCTTTGGAAAGAACGTTCAGTCTATGCTGAAATTGGGGCGGGCTCAAGGAGTGGCTATTGCTGCAGCTATCCATCATGATGTGCCGATTCATGAGTATGCTCCTCTGAAAATCAAGATGGCCATTACGGGACAGGGACAGGCTTCTAAGGAACAGGTGGCGGGCATGCTGCAAAGAATGCTGCACATCAGTGATGAGGATATGCCGAAATTCATGGATGCCACGGATGCCTTGGGTGCGGCTTATTGCCATTTCCTGCAAATAGGCAAGCCAGAAACCAATGCCAGGCATTATAGCAGCTGGAAGGATTATGCTTCCAAGAATCAGGCAAGGGTTGCTGGCAGCGCCACCGTTACGGGGCCGAGAGCCCAGTTGATGGCTGCTCTCAATCGTACAACACATAAATAATTTTGATTATAAATATATAAGAAGATGCAAACAATTATCAAAATAGAAAATGGCATTACGCGTATGCCGGAATGGCGTATGGCTGAGCCTGTCAATTTTGAGGCTTGTGAAGGTGAACATATTGCCATCGTAGGTCCTAATGGAGGTGGAAAATCTATGTTTGTGGATATGATAGTGGGTCGCCATCCTCTGGTAATGCATGATCCATATTATGATTTCTCACCGAGCAACAAGCCGATGGTGAGTGATAATATCAAATATATCACTTTCCGTGATACCTATGGCGGTGATAATGACCGTACTTATTTCTTGCAGCAGCGCTGGAACCAATTGGAGATAGATGAGTCCACTCCTATTGTCAGAGATAAACTGGAGGAAGCTTATCAGATGGCTGGAGAGGATACGCCGGAGCGCCGTGCCCTGCAAAAGCACATTTACGAACTCTTCCACATGGAGCATTTGCTCGACAAATATACGATACTTTTGTCCAGTGGAGAGTTGAGAAAGTTCAAGCTGGCTTCTACCCTCTTCGCAGAACCACGTGTGCTGATCATGGATAATCCGTTTATCGGACTTGATGCAGATACCCGTGATCAGTTGAAAGAGCTTCTGAAAACACTCTCTTCGGAGCGTGCGCTGCAAATCATTCTGGTCTTGAGCAAGAGCGACGATATTCCTGATTTCATCACACATGTTGTGGAAGTGAAAGATATGAAAGTATTGCCAAAACTGACAAAAGAGGAATATTTGAAGATGAGGCAGCCTGTTCCTGATCACATCTTAAGTCCAGAATTGGAGCAGGCCATTGTGGATCTACCATATAGTGAGCGTGAATACCATAATGAGGAAGTTGTCAAGATGAATAAGGTTCGCATCCAATATGGTGAACGTATTATTCTGAAGGACCTGGACTGGACGGTTCTGAATGGAGAAAGATGGGCTTTGAGCGGACAGAACGGAGCAGGAAAATCTACCCTCTTGAGTTTGGTTTGTGCTGATAATCCGCAGAGTTACGCTTGTGATATTGCGCTCTTTGGCAATCCACGTGGAAGCGGTGAAAGCATCTGGGACATTAAGAAGCATATAGGTTATGTCTCTCCGGAACTGCATCGCTCCTATCAGCGAGATCTTCCTGCCATCCGTATCGTAGCAAGTGGTTTGATGGATTCTGTAGGTCTTTATGTTAAACCTAAGGATGAGGATTTAGCTATCTGCCGTTTCTGGATGAAGGTCTTTGGATTGGAAGGAAAGGAAGAAGCGGGTTTCCTCAAACTCTCCAGCGGTGAGCAGCGTCTGGTCTTGTTGGCTCGTGCTTTTGTGAAGGATCCTGAACTTCTTATCCTTGATGAGCCACTTCATGGACTTGACAATGTAAATCGTAGGCTGGTGAAAGATGTCATAGAGGCATTCTGCAAGCGAAAAAACAAGACTATGATTATGGTGACCCATTATAAGGAAGAATTGCCTGCTTGTATTGATCACAGCATCTTCTTGATTCGTCATGCCTGATAGTAGAGAAAGTCTTTGATACTTTTGTGAAAGGTTTGGATACAGATAAAAAATCTTTAACATTAATTAAAAAATAAGAAAAATGAAAAGAATGATCATAGCAATGGCGCTCATAGCGCTCACATTTGCATCAGCTTCTGCACAGGATGTGCTGAATGAAATAGTGAAGACCTCATTTGCAACCGTAAATGATACAACCCAAAATATCGAAGTGCGCAAGACTGCGGTTTTCAAGTATGATGCCATGACTTATCTTCGTTCCAAGTTGTTGCAACCAGCTGACCTGCTTGACAAGAATGTAGATTTGAAGAAGGTGAATGCCACCATCCAGGTACTCAATGAGCAGGCTTTAGCCATGAATCAATATGTTGCTCTCTATCAGAAGCGTCTTTATGAGGCTAAAAAGAAGAACAGAGATATTGTAACCAATTTGTTCAAGCAGGCAACCCGAGATCATAAGTTGTTCAATGATACTGATACAGAGGTAACCTTAGCTTATTATGACCGTAAGGACTACCCTATCCAGTTCTGTATTGATTGCGATTGGATAAAGACTTTGGATTTCATCCGTACAATCGATTGGAATGGTCTTTAATAGTATTGAAAGAAGTACACCTTATATATAATATGGATATTTGTGAAGGTACACCTTATTATATATAGAGAATAATAATGAAAAATATCTCATAAAATTTGCATATTAAAAAATAAGTAATTACTTTTGCAAAATAAAAGAGAATTTATGATGAAAAAGGAAAATAATATGAGTCTCAAACACTTGACCAAGTCAAGTGTTTGGGAAATACAGGAGAACGATGTGTTCCGTCTTTGGGAAGCTGCGGAGAAGGATACTGATCTGAAAGATAATCAGCGCCGCTATGTGGATGTCATCCGTAGTGCCTTCGAAATAGAGGAAATCAAAGTTGATAAACCTATCGTTATTGATAAATATATCCAACGAGGTTTTAAAATCGGAAACTTCCGTATTGATGATATGAATGTAAAGTACGCTATCAAGAAGCGCCCAATTCTTCGTGTTACCGATTTGACTTATGAGAATATCCATCACATAAGTGCTACAAAACTCATCGAAGTGTTGGAACGTAACTTTGGTGGTGGCTGGGAATCTCTCCCACAGAGTATCCAAGATATCATTCAGAGTGGTTTTGATATCAGCACAACTACCCTTCCTAAGGATCGTCTTCATAAGCCAGGCGGTCTCTATGAGAAGAAACTTGATGATGGTTTCGAAGTGCTGGAAATTCCTAAGGGAACATGGACCGAGGCGATTTTTGCCAAGGCGAAACCTCAGGTTGAGAAGGTGCGCATGAAATTTGCCGATGAAGACGAATTGGATCGTGAGGATGATCTTCGTGCGCGTGCTGAGGATGATGAAGACGACGATGAGGATGCACCAGAGATTGAGGATCATTACAATGATATCGATGAAGATGATGACGCTTTCGATGATGACAAGCTGACAGAGGAAAGTTATCGTACTACATTTGAGGATCCTGAAAATTTAGGTCTTGATGATGCGAATGATGTCGCTGACGATGATGAATATTAAAAAATAAATAAAATGAATGCATTAATTGGTTTAATAGCTTTAGTAGTTGTAGCCCTTGTCGGATGGGCTATCGCCGAGTTTAAGTATAAGGCCTTCACTTTCACCCGTTCAGAAAAGGATATTGAGGAAGAGAAGGAATTGGAAGAATTGAAGCGTGCTGATGGTTTCAAGGAGATGAATATCCGCGACATCATGCGCAAGAATTCTACAAATGGTTATAATGCCGTAGGTTAATCTTTATGGTATTTCAATACATCATAATAGGAATAGTAATAGTGGCATGCCTTGTGTATGCCACTATTATTATGTGGAAAAATGGCAAATCTCAGCTGAAATGTGGCGATTATAAGTGTGCAGGATGCCCTTTTTTCGAGAAATGTGAAAAAAAACAAGAAAAAGTTGGGAAAAAATTTGGTGGAACCAAATAAAAGTAGTACCTTTGCAACCGCAAATGAGAAATACAATATCTCAATCTACAAGGTGTCTTAACCGAGCGGTTAGGTAACGGTCTGCAAAACCGTGTAGAGCGGT
>ENA-OPKX01000004-OPKX01000004.1-human-gut-metagenome-genome-assembly--contig:-NODE-4-length-114405-cov-3.362344_pt1 | contig 114405 bp, 92 predicted proteins | sample MGYA00241791_ERZ501709 | MGnify/ENA primary metagenome ERZ501709 (study PRJEB25962, sample SAMEA2042091) | human gut metagenome | biome: human gut; feature: human-associated habitat; material: faeces...
CTATGTGTGAGAGTGGAAGGAATATCCTAGCTAAGCATAAGAAAAGCTTATTTGAAATAGAGACTTTGATGTTGGGTGAAGGTGTAATATTAAACTAGTCTTTCATCCATGTAGGTATGTGTGATGAAATCAATGTAGTAATTGCTCCTTGTGCTTATGGATTCACTAAGACTACGGCTCTATTCAGTTAAAAAAAAGATTATCAAACTATAATCCAGTAAATTTTAATTTGATTAAAGCTAAAGTGATGAATGGTGGCACTCTTTAAGTAAATCATTAATAACCATCACCTAAATACAATCTTTTGACCGATACTAATTTTTATAAGAACTAAATAGTCCTCTTTCTTCTATAATACTATCGATATAAATTAAACGGATATGAACAAAATAGCAATTGTAGAAGATGATGAATTGGATCGTTCCAAATTAAAGACATTCATCAAACAGTATGAGATGAATAATCCAAGCTTTTCGTTTGAAATAATCACATTTTCAAATCCAATTGTATTTATCGACTCTTATTCATTTGATTTTGATCTAATCTTCTTAGATATAAAGATGCCTGAAATGAATGGAATGGATTTAGCTAAGAAGATAAGAGAAAAAGATAAGAATGTTATTTTGTTCTTCATAACCTCTTTAGGGCAATACGCAATAAAAGGATATGAAGTAGAAGCATTGGATTTCTTAGTTAAGCCTATTCAGTATCAAGAATTCGCATTAAAATTTGATAAAGCCGTAAATAGAATTCACAAATCCAATTTAGAAGAAAGCATTGTGGTGACATATAAAGGAAATTCAATCAGACTAAGCATAAATGAAATCACCTATGAAGAAGCAATACATCATAGAATCGTATATCACACCGATTCTAAAAGGGAATTTATGTCTTTAGGAACTCTTAAATCTGTGATAGAAAAATTAAATAGCAACTTATTCTCACTATGTAACAAATGCTATCTAGTAAATCTAAAGTTCATAACTAATATAGATGATACTTACTGTTATTTAGGTAATGAAAAATTATTGATTTCTAGGCCTCGAAAAAAAGAATTCAAACAAGCCTTTGTCAATTATCTTCAAGGTAATTCAAAATGAATGAATTCTTAAGCAAACTTTTAGGAGAAGAAATCCTTAAACAGCTTGTCATAATATTATCAGCTGATTTTGAAGTCCTTCTATCTATTTATCTATTCAATATAAAAGGTCACTATAAGAAGAAGTGGTGGTTTTGGAATCTCATTACTATTTTTTCTCTCATTCTTTTATCTGTTCCTCTTGCATATTTAAGAAGCACCATGTCAAGCATAAGAGCCTTACAAGGAATAGTTCATTCCTTGTATATGTTTGGATTAACATTACTGCTTTTGTTAATCACTTATGATGAAGAGAAATTCCAATGGATCCAATCATTATGTGCCACACATGCAACAAGAATATTCACTGCAAAATCATTAGGAGCAATCCTAAATCTAACAGGTAATGATACTATTTTAACCATGTCTTTCTTCGAAGGTCAGAATATATATTTAGATTGGACAATATATTATGCTTATCATATAGCAATCTACATAATCTTCGGCTTCATTTTTAAAATGAAAAACAATGTCAGTTTATCTAAAAAAGGAAAACGCAACATTTCAATTTTAACGATTTTTTCTGTATTAGCGACTGATTTCTTCTATTGTTTCGTCACTCCATATGAATCACAAAGTTTAATTCTGTCTGGAATGATTAAAATAGTTTGTTGCTTTATGGCTTTGATGATTCTAATCATTAGAAAAGGAATCTTCTATTCATCGAATCAGGAACAAGAAATGGCTTTGATGTCAAACTTGTTAGACAAAGAAAGAGAGCAGTTTGAAAAAAGTAGAGAAAATATAGATATCATAAATTCTAAGTGCCATGATTTAAATCACCAATTATCCAAACTAGAAGGAAAGATAACAGATGAAGAACTATTATCTTTGAAAGAAGCTACTTCCTTCTATGATTCAACCATAAAAACGGGTAATGATGTAGTAGACTCAGCAATTTACGAGAATCAACTGATTTGTCAAAAACACAACATCAAATTAACTTGTATGTGCGATGGAAATCTTTTGAATTTTATGGAAAAGACTGAGTTATATTCTTTGATAACAAATGCTTTGTCTAATGCAATCAAAGCTGTCGAGAATCTCCCTAATGATAAAAGAATTATCGATTTTACTTTAGCCAAGAAGAATGGAATTATATTATTAGAGATTGATAATTATTTTGATGGTGAAATCAAATTCAGTTCTTCTAATCTTCCAATATCGACCAAAACAGATGGAAAGAACCATGGCTTTGGGTCTAAATCAATTTCATACATTGTCAATAGATACAACGGAACATTATCCTATTCTACCGACAATCAAATATTCAAATTACTTATTTCATTTTAAAAATCCTAGCCGCTGAGCTAGGATTTTTAATTTCAATGTTTCTAATCTACTTTTTATTCCCTGGTAAGAATAAAACAACTATTTCAGCTATAGTTCCAATAAGGAATAATATCAAGAAAGTCAAATAGATTCCAAGATTTCCTCCAAACCAATTAACACCGGTCATCAAGTCTGCTAGGGGGTAGCAAGCAAGATATAACTGTCTTCCACATCCAACTGAATAGAATGCGACAGAAACTAATGGTGCATAATCATTGATGTACTTAAATCTAACAAAGAACGATATTATTCCTATCAAGCTTCCGATTAGAAACATAATGAATGCAAATGTTCTCGAATAGTCTTCAATCTTCAATTCACCCGGATTAATAATCAAATAAGGGATCGATACGATCAACATAAACAAAGATATTCCAAAAGATAAGTATTCAATCCAAGAACAATCTTTTGAAAAAATATTCTTAAAATAATTCTTCATTTGATTACATCTCCTTTTTCTTTCTGTTTTCCAAGACTTCGAAAGTAACATCCAAAGCTAAGAAAATGGCAGTAACGCTTCCTAGCACTGAAATGACACTGATAATTCCTGTTTCCCACCAGCTAGCACCTGTATCGATGACAACATCATCACCAGCCATAGCAAAATTACGTGAAATCGTATAGAAATAATGTTTAGCGATGGTTCTAGCTTTACCCCAAAGATGACCATCTTTATCCTTTATCAAAGCATTCTTCAAATCAGATGTTCCTCTAGTCTCATCATTATTGAACTGATCGATTCCAGCATCAACGGATTCATTAGTATATAAATAATATCTACTTCCTTTAGATGAATCTGTCATAGCAACACCTTTGAATCCCCATTCGTTTCTTAGTACTTGAGTCATAGTAGCTGGATCCATAGAAACAACCTTAAATCCAACCCTAGTATTTGAAGTCATCGTACCCAATGATCCACCTTTGGTAAAGCTTCCTTCAAATCCTTTCAAAGGTCCTTGTCTATAGGTTTGCTCAGTCATGATAGTTGAATTACCATTTCTCCAAGTTTCTTGATCGTTAGCACAGAAATGCTTTACATAAGTGGTCAAGCCTTTCTCGGTAGCAGCCTTAGTTTGAATAGACCCGACCAAATATGAAAGGATAGTATCTTCGGAATAGTATTCATAGTTTCTTCCTGCATATGGTGTTCTATGCATGTTAGCTCCGAATCCATACACTCCGTTTTGACCTACAGCCATTCCATCCTCAGCCATGAATTTTCCTCTCAAAGCGATAAGTTCATCGTTGAATGTCGAAGTCGCAACTACTTCACTGACATGTGAGAATCCGACATTTGATTGAATTCCATCTGGTCCATCAGCAGCTGAGGTTTGAGGAACTCCAAGTTCTTCAATAGCGTCATTTCCAAACTTTTCGCCACAAATCTTTGCTAATTGAGTAGGAGTCAATTGATCGATGAATTTATCCCATTTCTCATCATCTTCATAAGGAACATTGCGCATATCCTTCAAAGTGATTGGAGTCTCATATTTCTGTGAAAACTTATACGAAGTCACATCAGGTGCATCGCTAGGTTTAACATAAGTATGACCTTCCAAAATAGTTTTAATTTGATCGTTGACGGTCAAGTTTTCAATTCTAGATGGATATGTATTCCAATCAGATCTAGTCAAATAATTGACTGTATCTTTCATAAAATAATTTATATCCATATCGTCGAATTGGTTAGATACTATATTTCCAGTATCAGGAGATTTAGCGTAAGTTATATTATCCAAAGAAGACAGAGTAGTTTTAACTGCATTTTGCTTATTTCCGGTTACTATTTGTCCATCTTGATCAAACAATCCAGAAATGCCTTGTAATGCCATAACATTATTTAAAGCATCATGACAATCTTTTCCAATACTGAAATAATAATCTCCTGGATCAAAAACATAGCAACCTTTCTTTGTTGAATCAGCTCCGTTAACAGCTTTATTATCATATGTTGCAAATAAATAATCATCTGCGGTTATAGTTATGGTCTCACTCTCATTTGCTTTAAGGTTCTTCGTCTTTCCATAGCCTATAAGCTGTATAGCTGATTTCTCTGCATTTCCAGTGGTATAAGGAAGTGAAGCATATAGTTCTACAACATCCTTACTCTCTCCAGAATAATTGTCGCTTCCCAAATTGGTAACTTTGACTTTTGCCTCGACCACATGTTTGTCTCTATTCCACTGTATGCTTTCAATTTTTTCTTCAAACTTAGCATATGAGATTCCATATCCGAAAGGATATGAAATTTCATCCGCATAGTTCCAAGCACCATTAGAAGCATAAGATCCAATTGTATTCTTTGCATTATTCTTTCCTTGAACTTGATCAAAGTATCTAGTCTCATAATACTTATATCCGATATAAATATCTTCTGCATAGACTAAATATTTATTTTGACCTGGTTCAGTAACATTTGAATAATTGAAGGATCCAAAGTTTCTCATAGCCGGTGAAGACAATGAGTTTGTAGCATATGTATCAACAGTTCTACCGCTTGGATCATATTCACCTTTCAATACTTTAGCTACACCTTCAAATCCAGTATATCCTGGATAGCCTATCCAAAGACATGCATCAACTCCTAGCGACTCTAATTCACCAACTTCCATCGTGGTAGCTGTATTCAAAAGAACGACAATCTTTTTGAATCCACTGGCTTTAGCCAATTCGATGGTTTCTCTTTCTTCTTGATGAAGTGAAAGCATCCTAACACCTTGATTGTCGATAGGATCTCCGTTTTCATCTGCCCCATTATCTTGGTTTGAATCGCCTTTACTAGCAAAATCTTGCTGTTCTCCTGAAAATCTACCCAGAGTGATCAAAGCCACATCGTTATATTGACTGAAAGAAGACTTCATTCCATCATCGTAGAAGTCCTTTCCGACTTCCCCGATGAATCCACGACTTCTTTTCACAGTCGAGTTCTTCAATGCATTATAGACATTATCATTTATAGAATATCCTTCGTTCTTCAAGGCTTGATATAATGAAACAGCTCCGCCTTCTTCAGTTGTGATAGATCCTCCAGATGCACCCTTGAATATATTGTCTGCACTAGTTTTACCTAAGAGTGTCATCTTAGAACCAGCTGCAATTGGCAATGCATTGTTGTTGTTGAATAAAAGAACAGTTCCTTCAGCTTGAGTTTGAATTTCATTCAATCTCTCTGCTTTTCTCATTTCTTCAATTGAAGAATAATCAGAACTTTGGGTATTAGGTTTTGATATTCCAAGGAAAATATCTACTTGTCCTGAATTTTCAAATGCGAGAATTCCTGCATAAGAACAAAGTGCAGTCAAAAGAGCAAATGTTCCAGTAAGTCCCCTAAACAACTTGCTTTTTTTCATTTTATATCTCCTTATCTATTAATAAAGTTGAGCAGTGTAATCAACATAATCAAAATTAGCTGTTCCTTCAGTTACAGCAATACTTGTGGCTTTTGTATTAAAAGAATTCAAATATTCGCTACCACTGGCATATTGTTTAACTTCTTGAGTTGTATTATCCGTGAATTGAGTATGAGTCTTAGCTGCATCGTCCCAGTTATCTGAATCAACATAATATTTACCATCATAATTCATTGTAACTCTACTAGGAGCAGAAAGGCTTATATCAGACATTGAATCATCCAATTCATTGGCTGTTTTGGTATATGTTCCATAGAAGGAAAGAACATAATTTGCTCTTTCATTTCCTTGAACACCATTTCCTTCCTCAGGAAGAACTAATCCAGAAAAAGAAGTCGAGTAAATGGAGAAGCAATAATGAGTCGAGTCCAAGAGATCCAACACTTGTTGATTCATAGTTGTCACATAATAATTATAGGTAGGTCTCACATTCATATAGCCTAAGGATGCGTTGCTCATGTAACTACCTGTAATTGAGTATCCTACAGCAGAGGTTGAAATACTTGTTCCTTCATCTAAGGCTTCGGTTTTGAAGAAATCAAAGCTAGCTGCTGTTTTCGAAACTGAAACATTAACAGGCTTAAAGGCTAAAGCTTTCATGAAATCTTCTTTGGTCTCATAGGTGACTTTATTAAAATAGGCACCTGTTCCAGTAACAGGATGAAAGTCCTCTGAATCGACATAAAAGTTAGAATTGAAATTTCTTACTATTCTTGTAGGAGTAGCTAAAGATACATCCAGTGTATCTTCATCTAACTCATTAGTTTTTTGAGTACAGGTTCCATAATAACGAGTTACAGAGCTTTCACGAGCAGAACCAGTGGCATCGTTTCCTACATCAGGTAAAACCACTCCTGAAAAACATGATGAATCCAAAGTCAAACAATAAGTGTTGTCTGAATAAAGTTGAATAGTTTCAAATGAAAAAGTGGTCCAATAAATTTGGTTTGTTGGTCTCATATTTTGATACTGAAGAACAGCAGGTGAAATATAAGCACCAGTCAAAGTAACATCGGTAGGATCGTCTTTCTTTCCAGTGTTTTGAGAATTACCTACATTGGAATTTGCTGAATTTCCATTAGTAGGCTTTGATTCATTGCAAGACATAAGTCCCAATAAAGAAGAAGACAAAAGAATAATTTTTAATAATTGTTGTTTCATATTACCCTCCTAGGTAATCGCTTTCAACCATAATTTCTTTCTCTTCTATTATCAATTGAATTAGAACAAACTGTTTATTTTTTATACTGAATTGTATACTCTTACAATAGTAATGGATTTAAATTATGAGTAAAACAATAGAACAAATAGTATTCGGTAAATCTAAATTCAATAATGAAAAACTACTCAATTATGGATTTAAACAATATGATGATTCTTTTAAATTCGAAAAGAAATTATCGATTGATAATATGATGCTCATCCTCGAGATTCAACCAAACAATGTCATCAAATCCAAAGTTATAGATTTAGATGTCAATGAAGAGTATTTAAACTATAAATTCAGCAATAAACTTGGTGAATACGCCTATAAAATAAAAGAAGAAGTAATAAATATATTAGAAGATATTAAAGAGAATTGCTCTATTGAAACTAATTATAGATTCGATCAATCCAATCGAATCGATTCATATATTTGTAAAGCATACAAAGTAAAGCCAGAATTTCTAGGAAAATCAAATCCTAGTTCCGGTGTATATAGGCACTTAGAAAATAGAAAATGGTTTGGTCTTATCATGAACATAGACAAAAGAAAATTAGGTTTGAAATCTTCGGATGAAATAGAAATTATCAATTTGAAAATCACTCCTCAAATCATAGAAGAAAAATTAAAATCGATCGGATATTTCAAAGCATATCATATGAATAAGAAATCATGGATTTCAGTATCTTTAGATGATTCTTTATCGGATGAAGAAATAATAAGATTGATAGATTTGTCATTTGAATTGACAAAAGACTAGTAAATATTGTGTTTATTACCTATTAAGTTGTTTTTTATTACTTGTTGCCAACTAAATAATTGTAAATATAAGTTTTACAATACATACTATAAGAAATTTCGACAGATAGATTTATAATAAAGCGTTAGAAGGGTGATAGTTATGTTCAAAAGAAATAAAAAGAAATATCTCATCGCATTTGATATGGATGGGACTTTGTTAAGAAGTGACAATACTGTAGGAAAGAAATCTAGAAGGATTATAAAGAAATTAGTAAAAATGGGTAACTACGTCACAGTTGCTAGCGGAAGACCTGTTAGAGTAATCTTATCCTATTATGAAGACTTAGGTTTGAATGGACCTATAGTCTCATATAACGGATCTTTGGTATCTGATCCATCAGATAGTTCTTTTGTGCCATCTAAAAGATTATTTCCTAAGGAAATCATTATCGATTTTCTTAACAAAGTCGGATACGATAAAATCGACAATGTCCTCATAGAAACTGAAAAAGCAATAATATCAAAGAAAAAAGATCAGACTTTGCAAGGCTTTTATCACAAAGAAGGAATGGAAGAAAGAATTGGAGATGTCAGAACACTGATCGATGACGATTGTTTTATTTGTGTATTATCGATGGCAGATCACAAATTCGATGAAAGATTAGTGAACGCTGCTTTCTACTATCCTAATATGGGACTTAGATTTTGGGGTGGAGTCGAAAGCAATTTTTCCGAACTATATTGGTTAGATGTATCAAAGACATATGGATTGGAACAAGCAAGACAAAAACTGGGTTTATCAAAAGATCAAATAATAGTAGTAGGCGATGCTGATAACGATGTAGAGATGCTCACTGAATACCCCCATTCTATAGCAATGATAAATGGTGAAAACCAAGTAAAGAAAAGAGCGTCGACTGTCTCTAAATACGATAATAACCACGATGGTGCTGCAATAGCAGTCTATGAAATGATAAAAAAATTAAGAAAAGAAAATTGAAGAATATAATATCGACTAACCTATCTCAATGAGAAAGAAATAGATACCTGCACTATAAAAGTAACATCACAATCAGATTTAAAGAAATTGTTTAAATAAAAGAAGCGAAAAAGCGAGGCCTTATGCCTCACTTTTTCTATACATTTAAAGCAGGTAAATAATAGCAATAATAACTAATGATATAACCTATAAAAAACAAAATAGAAATCAAGATATAAGCAGAGAAATTCCACTTTTTCTTCTTTCCTGCATTTGTATTCAATTAAATCTTTATATGGTCTAACGATGTCTTTTCTAAGAGCACTGATAGTTGAAGCAAAACCATAAGAGGCAAAATCAAAGAAGACAAAGTTATTGATCAATGAAAAAGCACCAATAGCTAAAAGGCAGGAACCACTTATAGCAAATCCATCACACAAAGACTTGTAGTCACGAGACATTCCATAATAAACAGCTAAAAATATCGATATTCCTAATATTATACTGATCAAACCCCTGATTCCTATTTGACCATATTTTGATTTCATTATCTTTTTAACATTATCCATACCTTATTCCTTTCTTCCTAATTATTTACTTTTTTCTCATTAAAAAAACCATAAGACAAAAAAAGCTATCAGTCTTGGACTGATAGCAATTTTAATTCTTTTTGAAATTAGTCGAGCTTAAGATGGCTTCTGAAATCATCGATGATCTTATGAGCCAATTCTTGCCCTAATTTTTCATTTGGAGTTACTGTTTCAACATAAATCTTGCATTTAGGTTCAGTTCCAGAAGGACGGCAAGCAAGCCATCCATCCTTGAAGAAATACTTCAAACAGTCGCAAGAAGGAATCTCAGTGATAGGTGTAACTTCACCAGTTACTAAGTCGAAATGCTTTCTCTCGAGATAGTCATCACATGCGATGACCTTATCTCCTCCGATTACCTTCAAAGGATTGACACGAAGCTCATGGAGTTGCTCGGTCATCTTCTGACGTCCAACCAATCCATTGACATAGATGTTATCGACGACATTTTCATAATGACCGAATTCCTTCTCAAGTTGTGCAAAGTATTGATCGACAGTCATTCCATTACGATAGCACCACTCGACCATATCAGCAATTGCAATATTGGATTGGAGACAATCCTTATCACGTACGAAGGGTTGGGTGATATAACCATAAGATTCCTCATATCCAAATTCAAATGGTTCATCAGGAGTATGCTCAATCATGTATCCGGTGAACTTGAATCCAGTAGGAACCCACTTGACCTTAAGGTTGAACTTCTTTGAAGCTACATCAGCACCGAAATTAGATGTGACGAATGAAGAAACGATATAACCATTGTCATGAAGTGTACCGAGTTTCTTACGCATAGTCATCAAATAATTGATGAGAAGTCCGCCAGTTCTATTTCCGGTGTAAAGGTGGAATTCATTATCACTTCCGATAAAGCCGAATCCGACACGGTCAGCATCAGGATCGTTGCAAAGTGCGATGACATAAGAAGGATCCTTGGCATGTAATTCCTTCAAAAGTTTTTCAGCCTTCACAAAGGATTCAGGGAATTCAGGGTTAGGGAAGTGAACACCATCAAAATTTCCATCCCAACGGTCTTGACCAGGAACAGAAGTGACAGTATATCCGAGCTTTCTCAAAGCCCAAGGACCCAAGAAGACGTTACATCCACATTGAGGAGTGTAAACAATCTTGATATGTCTTTCACCAGGAAGTGAAGAAGTGCTAGCTTCACGAGCGATAAACTTCTCATCGAAGTTCTCACCGAGAACAGTATTGACTCCAGAAACTGTACCTTCTTCAGGCTTGACTTCAACATCGAGGAAATCAGGAAGAGAGGCAATCTCCTTCATCAACATATCGATGTTCTCATAAACCATCTGGCATCCAGTTTCATCATAGACCTTGTATCCGTTATAAACACAAGGGTTATGTGAAGCAGTCACCATAACACCAGCACAGCAATGCATCTCACGAGTTGTATAAGAAAGCTCGGGAGTAGGGTGTGGGCAAGCAAAAGTGAATGTGTTGATTCCATATGCATTGAGAATCTCACATACTTCCTTTGCAAAGTCTTGAGAATTATGACGGGAATCAAATGATACAGCTACACCACGCTTCTTTCCTTCTTCTCCATAGTGGTGGATGACGAATTGTGCCATTCCAACAGTAGCCTTTTGAACAACCAAAGGATTCATTCTATTGGTTCCAGGACCCATTTCTCCACGAAGACCGGCAGTTCCAAAAGCGATATCGCCACCAAACATATCACGTAACTTGTCGTCGCTAGAATTACGAATGATTTCCTTATCAGCATCACTGACTTTAGGACTATCCAACCACATCTGAGCACGCGCTTTAAAATCCATTGTTTATTTCCTCTTCCTACCCTTTTTTTCCATATCAAAACAAGGGTTAATAACCATTTGTTATTATAGTCTTTTAAATATACTTTTTTCAATAAAATTTAAAGTTTAAACATCGTATACTTTATTTACTCTTCAAAGTCGGAATTTCATTTATATATTCCCATTCAATCCCCCAATGAAAGTTATAAGACATCATATCTTCCACTTCATACGAGGAAGTATTTCCATTAAAGAAAACAAAGGAATCTTCACACCATGTCTTTGGCTTTACATCAGACTCCAAAATTTAATAGCACTCTCGTCCACATCGATAAAAGCCTCAGCTTCTATACAGACGATATCTTTAGATAAAACCAATGCCTCAGGACCATATCATAAAGATATAAAAGTTCAGGGCGAATGGTATAAGTTCTACCAATTATAGTTTAAGAAGTGTCAACAAAAATATCAAAACGTAAGTCAATTATCTAATTCTATTGATAACTAATTTGTTAGAATCAATCATTTCATTATCTTTTCTAATTGAAAATACTTTTTATGATCATCATCGATCAGGCTTTTCAATCTCATCAACCCATCGCTGAAATTAGAAACCTTAGCGTATGAATTGATATAAGGCATCGTCAAAAAATCATATGAAGTCATGATTCTTTCATCTCCACCATTGATGGTGAAGAATTCCTTCAGTGTTTTATATTCTTTTCCTTCGAAAAAGAACGATTTCTTTTTCGATAATAAATATCCTAAATCGAACCAACTCTCAATAGGATGAGAATTATATTCATCTGTTATTCTCTTTATCGAGCTATAAAAAGTCGGTCTATTTTTATCCAGTCCTCTAATTTCTAAGAATCTGAGAAGCAATCCTTTAGATAGTAAAGATTGTAATTCGACAATGGGTCTAGGCGCATTGTTCAATATCGTGAGTCCTAATTCATTCGAGTCATTCAATCTAATACCGCCCAATGCTAATTTATGTCCAGGATTTAATAGAAATGATATTTCAAAAAGAGCAATTTCTTTATCTTTGTTGTCTAAAAAAATACTGACTGCCCTCTTGCCTTTCTCAATATCCATCTCATATAGCCAGTTAGTAAATGATGAATCGTTGAATTGATCGATGAACAAATCTGGGTAAAGGCACATTTCATCACCGACTTGTTCCAAAGATGAATAAGACAATCTATCGTTGATTCTAAATGTTCTCTTGATCATATGGCGATTCCTCTTTGCATGTCGATGATGACTACTATAAAGCTAAACACTACCAAGAAGAAAAAGACCCAACTTATCGAGGAGAACAAAGTATCCAATATTCGATGGTTCTTTTGTCTAGTAATCTTCAGCATGCTTTTAATCTTGGTCGATTCTTCAAACACAAATCTATTAATTGAATCTTTATCTAATATCATCTTGTCTTTAATATGTTCGACAAGATAAGACATCAAACTTCCTGCCAACTTGTCTATTTTATTCAAAAGTTGAACAGATTTGTTTTTGGAGAAATTCAAGACATAATCAAACCCACTATCTCTTCTAGATTTTATGGAAAAGATAGTAGCGAACAAAATATCGTATATCAATGTTCCGACAATAGGAATAAAAAGTGCGTAAGTCGATAAATAAGACCAATCTGGAGAAATCAAAAACTCTCGCATCAATCCATTAGAAAAAAGATAAAGAGAGAAGAAATTGCTGAATAACAACAATAAGACTGATAGGAAGGACTCAATAAATCTCAATCCACCAGCTCTTCTATCTCTACTCTTAACTTCATCGATTACATTGGTCATTCTAAAGACTTGATCTTTGTGCCACCCGTCGATTCTTTTGGAAACAATTTCAATTTTATCTTCATCAGAAATATCATTATTTACTATTAGTTCATCTATAGTCAAAATTTCGCCTTTATAGTCGATCAAGAGTTGTCCTATGGATAAAGGACAATCCTTGGGTTGCTCTTTTTCAAAAGGGTTGACCCACCAATTGACAAAGGAATGTATAGCATACTCAAATACATGTGTCTCTAAAGAGGCGTAATCCATCATATTGGTAACTGCAAAATCCAAATCACGAAGTGAAGCATATTCATACATCAGTGAAGGAAGATAAGTCAAAGAAGCTTGTTGCAATTTGATCATGGATTCTATGTAGACAGGCGAGTTCTTCAACGAAACTGAAAGTTGTTGAACAACCTTATAGCAATTGATTCCTGAAGCTTCCATCAATAATCTATTTCTATCAAGAGTATTCATAAAGGCATCACCTCACTATAAGGAACAAAGTAATTGAATATCGGTTCAAAAAATCCATAGTCTATAGTTAAAGCTGGTCTCATTCCACTTATAAAATAAAATACAGTTGTGACTGACATGCACATAAACAATATGGAATAGGTTAGATGGATAAACTTATGACCTATTCCTCTATTGAAAGGATTGGATAAATGCACAAAGTGCTGGGATGATATTCTAAATGTCAAAAGCAAGACTAGAAAAATCACCATTATCAAAAATGTTCCCGAAGTCAAATATAACGCCTCTAAGTTCTTTGGAGAGTAAGCGAAAATAGGTTTAAGAAATTCATAGAATCCTTTCCCGATTGCATTTAGAACTTTATACTCAAAATAAAACTTGTCGAATAGAAAGAAAAAGAATAAACAAATATAAGGAGGAAAGAAAGACCAAAACAAAACTTTTATCTTGTTGTAGGAAACAAAAAAGGAAATAGCTATACAGCATACCAATGGAATTGTTATAAGCCATGATAGGACCATGATAACCGTCTCCTTTTATGTTTCTTATTTTACCTAATAATTAACTCAAATCAGAAAGTATTTTGCGAAGGTTATCGGGAAGAGGCGCTTCAAATGTCATACCAGAAAGATATGATAGAACACCATCGATCTTCAAAAAACTGAATGTAGCTGCGTGAAGAAATTGAGACTTCAATCCATAGAGATCTTCAAATTCTTTATTTATTTCAAAGTTTCCGTACTTTCCATCACCTACAACCGGATGACCAATCAAAGAGAAATGGGCACGAATCTGATGTGTTCTACCAGTCAACAATTCAACATTTACCAATGCAGTATTGGAGAATTGCTTGACTCTTTTATATTCAGTTATCGCTGTCTTAGCACCTTCTTTCAATGTACCAGCCCTGACCATCACTTTATCAGCATCTTTGAGCAAAGGAATATTGATAGTTCCTGAGCCATTCAACTTTCCATAAACCAAGGCTGTATATGATTTCTTTATTTGAGTTCTATCTCTGAACAAAGCCAATAATTCCTGCATTGCAGGAAGATTCTTGGCACAGATGACAATGCCAGTAGTATTTCTATCCAATCTATGACAAGGTCCAGGAACAAAGCCATAAGAATTGTTCGGGTTGAATTCACCTTTTTGTATAAGATATGAGGTCAGCATATTAGCTAAAGTGAATTTGCTATCCTTTCCATCAGAATGAATGAGCAATCCTCTCGGTTTATTTACAACCACTATATTCTTATCTTCATAGATGATATCCAAAGGAGTAGAAATCGGTTTTTCTACATAATCCTTCTTAAATTTTTCTAAAAGATCTGGTTTTAAATATATAAATAAGGTATCGCCATCTTGCAAAATATACTTAATATCTACCTTTTTTCCATTAACTTTGACATCTTTTTGCCTAAAAAGCTTATATATGAAGGATAAAGGAGCTTCTTTTATCCATCTTTTGATAAATTTGTCGACTCTTTGGTTGGCCTGTTCGGCGGTAATTTTAATTTCCATGCAAATTTCTCTTTTCAAATCAAATCTTTTCTATTATAATACTACACGCGCTGGAGAGATACCCAAGTGGTTGAAGGGGTGGGCTTGGAAAGCTCATAGTGGCAGAAATGCCAGCAAGAGTTCAAATCTCTTTCTCTCCGCCAGTTGAAATGCTATTTGAACTCTTACTATTAGGTAAGAAGTTCGGATTTAAGACTAGCCTTGCCAAAATCAAGAGTAGTCGATAGAAATAGAGGGTATGAAAACTCCAGATTTGAGGGGTAATACCCTCTTTTTTAATGCAAAAAACAGGTTGGAGTCGAACAAAATACGTCAAAAACTAACAGCCTTGAAAAAAGGATATGCCTCGGCTAGCCTTATCATGAGAAAATTTTAGCATTCGGAAAAACATATCAAGCTTTTTATCTTCTAAAAGAAGAAAAAACATTAGTTTGATCCAAATTTATGAAAAGAAAGGATTAAGTACATCCAAATGCAAAAGGAGAAGAGGGAAAAACTTAATAGTTTATGCCAACAGCTTTTAAAATTTCTTGATTTAGATTGGTTGACATAAAGAAGTAAAACTACTATATTCTATTTTTGTAAAGATTAATGAGGGAATAAAAATATGGAATCAATAATTGTATTAGGACCAATGATTATTTCTAGCATCTTAAATCAACAAGCTTCGTTAGCAGTTAATAACATCAGTACACTAATTGATAGGTCGACAAATTTTAATCATGTGTATGTAAAGACAGAACCAGTCGATGATGGTACTAAATGTTATGTCAGCGAGAATTCTGTTACAGCACTAAGAAAATTAGGATGGAAAATTAAAGAAGAAAAATATCTTGGGCAAAAGAAATACTTCTATTTGACTTCGAAGGAAAACCCTAAAATTGTTAGTGTTGCTCTCAATAACTCTTACATTGATGAGTTAAGAAATAAAATAGTTGTTGCTGAAAATACAGCAATCACTTACGAAGCCTTTCTCTTAAATCCTGATCCATTTGTGATGGATAACTATGTTTTAGGCTATCTAAGGAGCTTTAATAAGAATTATACTGGTGAAGGGAATAGTTATAGCCATTTTATTGAATGGAATATCGTCGCAGGTGCATTGCCTCCTGCTGCGTATATTTCAACTGTTGATGCTATACAAGGGTGCAAGGATTATTTTTCCCGCTTTGTTAATGAAAGCAATTACAGTTCATATTATCATGGTGCTCGACCAAAAAATTTAAGCAATAATGCCGATTATTTTGTAGATCCTGTAAGCAGTAACCAAAGAATTGATTTAATTCATCTTTTTGCTGCACTTGATGGCTGCTACGATAGAACAAACACCTATGGGTCTCAGATAATGGATATCTATCCAGTAGCACTTTTTCCTCAATATACACATGATTTAATTTCTTGGGCGGGTGATTTGCAACAGGCGGCAGATTATATTCAAGAAAACCAAAATAAATTTAATTTAAATTCTGATGAATTCAGTAATATTGGCAATAATGAAGCCACAGGATGTTCCTTTGAAGATATTCTTGCCGATATGGATGCTGTAAACATAGCCGATAAATTCTTAACAGGTCCTGGAAGGATTTCTGATGCAATAGGCGAGTATTATCCTCGCATTTATTCGAATGGATATCGTACAAGTAGATTTATTGATGGCGTGCTGAGTGATAAGAATAAGAATTGGTCAGGTGATAGGTATCATCAATTCGAGCAAGAAATTTATGACGCTATGGGCTTAAAGTGGAATGGTTCTAACTGGGTGACTAGTGATGAATATAATTCTGCTAACATAGTACAAGAAAATAGATTTAAGATTTTGCACAATAAGAATGCTGATGAAAAGGTTAGAAAATATGTGGCTCGTTCTTTTGTGAAATATGTTTTGACATTGTGCTAAATAATTAAATATGAAAAAGAAAATAAGTTTATCAATTTTATTAAGTTGTCTTATTTTAAATTCTTTATATGGATGTTCATCTGAAGATGATTATTTCAAGCAAAAAATAACTCCCTATTTGAGCTTTGAAGCTTTTATCAATTATTTAGATGAATCGAAAGAAGATGATGAAAGAGATGTTGGGGTTATTGAATATGAGGATAGAGGGGAACAGGGGAAAGGTTTTAATATTAATACTGACCAAGTAACACCTCTATTAAAGAAAATAAAATTTAGTATCGATAAAACTGTAAAAGAAGAATATGCACCTGATAATTTTTTTTGGATTTTAGAAATCAAATCAAAAATTCAAATAAAAGGGTATTCCTATGAAGATAGAGAATACGACTATATTTTAGAATTTAACAAAGATTTTCATGTAAGAGTTATTGTAGAACATTGGGAAAGATGGTCATATAACGATTTTTTTTCAAATGATTATTATACCGATTTGGATAGTCTGAATTTACTAAATGATTTTTACAAAAAGGGTGTGGCAAATGATGATTAAATATTCGATATTAAATAAAAATATCTATATTAATCCAGTCAATTTTACTTATTCCTTTAACGAAGAAGATTTACAAGGAATTGCCCCTGCATTAAGCACCAGTTTACCGGAAGATAAAATTCTGAGAATCTTTAAGCCAAAGTGTTATTCGTTTGGAATCGATATCTCGGATAAGTGTAATCTTCGTTGTTCTTATTGCTTCAATAAAAATATGACTGGAAGAATCATTCCTTTCGAAAAAGCAAAAGATTTTCTAGATAAGATGTTCTCGACTTTTCCAAATGGGGAAAAATACTTTGTTGATCTTTCTGGAAAAGGCGAGCCTCTCATGAATTTACCTGTGATTTTAAAAATTGCAAAGTATTGCCAAGATAAGAGTGATGAATTAAATGTTGAGGTATTACCTACTTTTGTATGCAATGGGACTTTGCTTTCTCCTATCGTGGCTGAAATATTACAAAAGAACGGAATTCTTTTTGGCGTAAGCCTGGATGGCGATAAAGAAACACATGATCTTTATAGAAAGGACAAGAATGGTGAGGGCACTTATAGTGAGATTATTCACAATGTCTTACAAATTAAAAATCGAGAGTATATCGGGTGCACTGGAACATTGACTAATCGGGTGTTTGATCTCAAAAGCTCTGTTGTTTCTTTATCAAAGATTTTTAAAACGATTTGCTTTAAACCAGTTAGAGGAAAAGAATATGGATTTACTGAAGAGTCAGAGAAAGCTTGGAAGGAAAAATACGATGAACTATCTTTATATCTTGCTGAATGTATAAACAATAATGATCCAAGAATCTTCTATTGCTTAATGAATGGGGAAGATTTCTTTGGAAGATATTTAAATCGAGCATTTGGCGGTTTTAGAACAATGAATAGGTGTGATGCTGCCATTTCAAGACTTTCATGTGATTTGGATGGCAATATTTATCCTTGTTCTGCGGCAACGTGTGATCCAATATTTATTTTGAGAACTGATTTGAAACAAGTTTTTAAAGATAATTTGATAGCACAGGTTCATCTCTGTTTGGAATGTCCATTTAAAAAGATGTGTGGTGGGGAGTGTCTAATTGAAATTGCGTATAACAATGGGATTAATCCAATCATGTGTCGATTCAAGCAACATTTGATCTTATTAGCAGCCTATTTAGAGCTTACATGTTGGAATAAGAATCCTAATTTATATGAGAAATTGCAGTCCTTCTCCATTGAAAAGCAAAAGAGATATCAAAAAGATCCAGAACTTTATAATTTCTTATCAAGGCATCCAGAGTTAAGCTTTGTGGAGGGAAAGAAGTTGTTTGATAAGCAGATGAAGCGTTATTAAATTTAAAAATTATGCCTACCTTTTTGTTTATTCTTTTGAAAGTGCATTTTAAGTTTTTAATAAGATAATTTTACAGCCTTTTGTCTTTTTTAGAAAAGGGATTTTTTCAAAAGACCCTTTTTTGCAGGTGAGTGATAAAAAGGTATTTGGCGGTACCAGCAAAGGTGATATGAAATTTTATCCGGATTCGTTATTTTTTTGACTATTTAGGCTTTTTTCTTAATTAGCCTTGTCTTCTTTTTAAAAACTTTAGAAAATCTAGTCGTTTTTATCGCTGCAATCATCCTATGAGCAATGACATGATAAGCGGCATCTTTATAACTGTGATAACATTGTTTCATAGCTCTCAAGAACAAAAACCAGTTGATGTAATTCTGTAAATTCTTTGTCTTTATTCCGTTATGTTTTCTTAGTTTATTTTCAATATAAGCACATAGATTGTTGATTGGTTTCATAGCTTTTAAGGCTTCTTCTTTATTCTTAGATATCTTATATTCCTCACTTTTCATCAAGCCAAAATTAATCAAATCACGATGTGATTTATCTCCATCGTGAATAATACTTGATCCTATTTTTATCCGTTGATGTAGTGCTTCTGCTAGTTCAGAGCTTGAGACTTTCCCACGTTTTTTATAAACAATTCCGATGTAGTTTTTATGATTATCCATTGCAAGCTCAACGCATTCTTGATCCTTGCTTAAGCCAGATAAATAATTGCGTAATTTTATTCCATTTGTAACATCAGAATCATTGCTTCGAACATACTTTTCGTCAATCATGACTCTATCATAAAGAACAACCTTGCTCATGTATTCATTAGCGACTTCAAACATTAAATCTCCAGAATACAGCAGTCTTTTTATTGATTCCTAGCATTAGACATGTTGTCTTGTAAGTCTCATCATTAGACATGCACTTTATGATTTGAATAATGATTTCAACCGGGAGTTTGCTATTGGATAAACCACCTAATGAAGTGAAGACAAATCTCTTTCCAGAGCCCTTGCATTTATACATCTGCAAATGTAGTACTTTTCCATCTTTTTCTTTGAGCTTTTTAAATCCTGCTTAACAATATTCATAGAGCCGCAAGAACATTTAGGCTTATCAATATGATTTCTTGTAATGCCTTCTCGTGCTTCTATTGTTGGTGATTTCTTTATTTTCCGTATCGTTTCTTTGAACTTCTTATCTGCACCGCGAATATGCTTTAAAGAATTATTTCCATCTAAATCAAATTTATATGAAGAGTCCTTCTCCATTACTTATCTCCGAGAGACAGTGAGCGATTCTCTATGGAGATAAGTCGCTAAACAATAACCTTAGAAACCGCTCGCTATCTTTGTTTAGCGGAGATTATTCTAACACTCCTAAAATTTCATATCACCTTTGCTGGTATCGCCCAAAAGGTATAATTTATACGGCTTTCTAAATAAAGCTAAGGGATTTATGAAGGCTGAGATTATTAGCGCTTGGCGGTGCTGATTTCAGCCTTTATAAGTTTCGCACCGCCAACATGACAAAACATATTTCCTTAATGGAGAAATTCTCTCCAAAAGATCTTTTGGGTCGTTTATATTGTGAGACCATCGATGATTGGTATTCTTCAAAGCACCGGAAAATTACCATCATCGAAAATGCCTATATTAATTCAATAAGTATGAGTTTTTGTCCTGGATGTCGAAGCACAAATATTGTTAAAAACGGACATCGTGGCAAAGATCATATTCAAATTTATAAGTGCAAAGATTGCAGCCTGCTATTTAATCCTTTAACTGGTACCATATTTGATAATCGCAAAATACCGATTTCGGAATGGTTTGAGTTTGTATGGCACTTAAAAAATATCATTCCATAAGTTCATCTAGTATATTCAGCAGAAATGCAAAAAGTACTGGATATTATTGGCTTTCTAAGCTATTTGCTTTGCTGAAAAATTGTCAGGATTTTGTGGAATTAAAAGGTACTATTTATATTGATGAAACCTTCTTTAGCGTGACTAAAAGCCAAATTGAAACAGTAAATGGTATAAAACTTCGTGGAATTTCAAGAAACAAGATTTGTGTTGCTACAGGGGTTGATCTTAATGGAAACCTTTTACTTATTGATGAACAAGTTAGCAAACCATCGCTTTTATCAACATGGAAAGCTTATGGGAAACACATTTGCAAAGGAGGAACACTAATACATGATGGCGAGAATTCTCATTCTGAATTGATTGAAAAATTATCACTCGAAAGCCAAGTGTATAAAACAGAAATAACCAAGAAATTAACTGAAGAAGAGAATCCTTTAGCCCCAATAAATAGGATTCATTATTTTCTCAAGGAGTTCATGAAAAAACATTCAGGGTTTTCTAGAGAAAATCTTCAAGAATGGCTCAATTTGTACTGGCTATTCTACAAATTTAGAGAGGATAAGGATGGTTTGGAATTAAATAAGTGGCTTATTAATAGAGCGTTTTCGGAACGAAAGTTAGTCCGATATCGAGCCTTTTATAGTGGTAAGAAGCGATGAATAAAGGCTTTTATTGCCATTGGCATCACTCACCTGCAAAAAAGGGGTCTTTTCAAAATTAATATTTTATGTTTTCTAAATTCAAACAGGATAAGGGGATGTGACGCTATGAGCGTCATACATTCCGCTAACCCCTTGGGTTCAGTGGGGTGCAGTACAAAGCTTGGCTTTTCCTTTTATTCCAATTCAAACGCACCAGTATATAACTGATAGTAAGTTCCTTTCATGTCAATCAATTGATCGTGAGTTCCTCTTTCGATAATCTTTCCGTGATCCAATACCATAATGACATCTGAGTTTTGAATTGTGGAGAGACGATGAGCTATGACAAATACGGTTCTACCATTCATCAAGTTATCCATACCTTTTGTAACTATGGCTTCTGTTCTAGTATCGATAGAGGATGTAGCTTCATCCAAGATCAAGACAGGTGCATCATTTACTGCAGCACGAGCAATGGATAGTAGTTGACGTTGACCTTGAGACAAGTTTCCACCATCATTGGTGAGCATTGTCTGATATCCGTTAGGAAGACGTGTGATGAATGAATCGGCATTAGCTAACTTTGCAGCAGCAATACATTCTTCATCAGTAGCATCCAGTCTTCCGTAGCGGATGTTATCCATGATAGTTCCAGTAAACAAATTAGTATCCTGCAAGACCATTCCAAGAGATCCTCTCAATGAAGATTTCTTAATCTTATTTATATTGATTCCGTCATATCTAATCTTTCCATCAGCTATGTCATAGAATCTATTCAACAAATTGGTAATGGTTGTTTTTCCAGCTCCTGTGCTACCGACAAAGGCCACTTTTTGACCAGGCTTTGCATATAAAGTAATATCGTGAAGAACAACCTTATTTGGATTATAAGCAAAGTCCACATCGAACATTCTTATATCGCCTTCGAGCAAAGTATAAGTAATAGTACCATCAGCAGTATGAGGATGTTTCCAAGCCCAGATTGTCTGATTTTGTCTTGTAGCTTCGACGATGTTTCCTTGCTCATCGTATTTAGCACGAACCAAAGTGACATATCCATCATCTACTTCAGAAGTTTCATCCATCATTTGACATACTCTTTCACAGCCACCATATGCCAATCCGACAGAGTTTACCTGGTTAGCCATTTGAGAAGCATTGTTGGTCATCTGTTTGACCATAGGTAGAAACGAAACGACTATTCCTACTGTGATTTCAGCATAACTTCCAGACAAAGTAGGATTCTTAACGTGTCCAATATAAAGCAATGTTCCAACAATAGCGATAACCACATACAAGATATTACCGATATTTCCAAGAATTGGCATCATAGTGTTTGCATATGAGTTTGCCTTGGTGGAAACATCTTGCAAGTTTCTAACAATAACATCGAAATCCGCTTCGCCTTGTTCCTCATGGTTGAACGATTTGATCACCTTCAAGCCGCTCATCATCTCTTCGACATATCCTTCTTCTTTTCCTAAGACTCTTTGTTGAGCGACGAAGTTCTTCGATGATTTTCCACCTACTTTATAAGTCACGAAGAACATCCAAGCCACAAAGAGCATAACAATAAGAGTTAAATATATAGAAGAGAACAACATGACGAACAAAACACAGACGAACAGTATTCCAGAAATCATTATTTCTGGAATAGATTGAATCAAGAATTGTCTTACCGTATCGATATCGTTGAGATATACAGACATGATGTCTCCCTTATCGTGACGATCGAAGTAAGAAATAGGAAGACTTTCCATATGGATGAAAACTTTCTTACGAAGCTCATCCATATACTTTTGACCATATGTGGCATTAATAAGTGAATAGGAGAACGATCCTATTACCGATATAACATAACATGTCACTAGAATCATTAGCCACGGGAAAATCTTGCTCCAAAGTTCATCTGGTGAAACAGATAAAACATAGTGACCTGTCAGCTCATTAAATACTGCATATTGACCATATATGTTGGTGACTTGTTGTATGACAACAGGTGCAACAATATTTCCGACAGCGACAAAGAAAATACAAATCAAAGCGATTGAGAATGCCCATTTATGGTTTCTAGCATAATCCAAGACACATCTCATCATAGGATTCTTACCTTTTTTAATAGGTTTGTCCTTGATATCGATGTTTTCTTTATTCATTGAGATTTCTTCAGACATTTTGAGCACCTCCCACACGATTTTGAATATCGTTAATTTCTTTGTAGATAGAGCAATTTTGAACTAGATAATCATGAGTACCCTTGTCTACAATCTTTCCGTCATCCATGACTAAAATCATATCTGCATCTTTGACTGATGAAACACGTTGAGCGATGATGATCTTAGTAGTATCGGTCAAAGTATCTTTAAGACCCTGGCGAATCAAAGCATCAGTCTTTGTATCGACAGCCGAAGTGGAATCGTCGAGAATCAAAATCTTAGGCTTCTTTATGATTGCTCTGGCGAGACACAATCTTTGCTTTTGTCCACCTGAGACATTTGTTCCACCTTGGAGAATTTCAGAATCATATTTATCGGGGAATGATTCGACAAACGATGAAGCCTGAGCTATATCACAAGCCTTTTTTATTTCATCATCTGAAGCATCTTTATTACCCCAAAGCAAATTAGACTTTATTGTTCCACTAAATAGAACATTTTTTTGTAAGACCATACCCACAGCATTTCTCAATGTTGTGATGTCGTAGTCTCTGACATCTACACCCCCGACTTTAACATCGCCTTGTGATACATCATAGAATCTTGATATGAGATTTACCAAAGTCGATTTAGATGATCCTGTCGATCCTATGATTCCGACGGTTTGACCGCTCTTGATATGTAAATCGATGTCCTTAAGTGCGAACTTCTCGGCTTCAGGTTTATACTTGAAAGAGACATTATCGAAGTCTATACTTCCATCCTCCACTTTCATTACAGGATTGGTAGGATTGGAAATTGTAGGCTTTTCAACTAACACTTCATATACACGACGCATAGAAGTAGTGCTCATTGAAATCATCATAAACACTGATGAAAGCATCATCAAAGAAGACAGAATCATTGCACCATATGTAATCAATGATGTTATTTGTCCGATAGTGATAGCTGTTGTAGCACTCTCTCTAACCAGCAATGTATATCCACCAAACAAGACTAAGCTCATAGAAATATACATAGCACAGTACATAGAAGGATTGGTCATTCCAATCAATCTCTCTGCTACTATTAAACCATTCCTAATATCTTCACTTGCTTTAGAGAATTTCTTGTTTTCATAATCTTCACGAACATAAGTTTTCACAACTCTTATACCACGAACATTTTCTTCGACCGACTCATTCAATCTATCGAGCTTTTTGAAAACTTTATTGAATACAGGAATGACATTGCCGATCAACAACATTAATACAACTGCAAGAACAGGTATAGTAATGGCAAATACCCAAGCCAACTCAGGAGATTGTATGATAGCCATCACTAACGAGAATATGAACATCAATGGAGCTCTCAAAGCGATACGTATCATCAACATATAGGATAGTTGTATGTAGGTGATATCTGTCGTTTGTCTAGTCACGAGACTAGATGTCGAGAACTTATCAATATTAGCAAAGGAAAACTTTGATACTGCCGAGAACAAATCCTTACGAAGATTTGTAGCAAATCCAACAGCAGCCTTCGCTGAGACCTTGGCAGCCGTATAACCACAGCCAAATGAGCAAAATGCCAAGGCTATCAATCCCAAGGAATAATAACCGACTGTCGCCATTGCTTCGCCTTCAGTCATCGTCTGGTTAAGAATATACCCTTCGCTCTTCTCCATGAATGTCAACAACATAGACATAACAAAAGGAATAACACACTCAAATACAGTTTCAAATGTAATGAACAATGCTGCTAATATTGAATCTTTCTTATACTCTCTAACGGAGCGAAGAAATACTTTGAGCATCTGGCCATAGCCGACTTTTTTCTCTTTTGGTTCTTTCTTCTTTTTCATACTTACCTCCTCAAAAAAGTGGCCACCTTCACAAACAAGATATCTTATTTATGGAGGTGGCCACTCAACCATTTTTCTAGGTCTAGTTTACATTTAATCCGTTTTTAATTATAAGAAAAAAATAATTTTTTTCTAATCATTTCTTGTGAATGCGTTTACACTTTTCAATCTTGTAAAGCACATCTTAAAGAAGCCTCAATTCAATTAGCGATTTAAAAATAAGGGTTTAAAATAAGCATTGGAATTTATTTTTATAGAATAACAATTTTTCTTTTGAACTAGTAAGCTCTAACATATATAATTAAGAGTAATTGGTTGGAGGCTTTAAATATGGCTGAAATTATTGGAATTGACTTAGGCACATCATCTACTAGAATCTATGTTAAAAGCAAAAAGGCTGTCATCTTCGATGAACCAACTTGTCTATCCATAGATATTAAAACAGATCAAATCGTTAACATCGGTTATTTAGCATTCAAATCTTTAGGTAGAACTCCATATGGAATAGAGGTAGAGTTTCCAATGAAAGAAGGAGTCGTTTCCGATATTCAATCCGCATACCAGCTCATCGATCAAGTCTTTCAAAATCGTGGAAAAAAGAGAATGTTAAGAGGTGCAAGTTTCTATGTATCAGCACCGAACCAAATGACAAATGTCGAAAAGAATGCATTGATAGATGTCTTCAAAAAGATCGGAGCTAGAGAAATAATATTGCAGCCTTGTGGGAAACTAGCAGCTTTGGGAGCCGGATATGATGTAAATTCACCTACAGGAACAATAATACTTGATATTGGAGGCGGAATTTCTGATTGTGGTGCAGTCTCCATGGGAGATATCGTAGTAGCTCATTCAACCAAAGTCGGTGGAAAAGAATTCGACCATGTCATAGAGAGATACATTAAGAACAAGAAGAATTTAGATATCGGTCCTAGGGCTAGTGAACAAGTAAAAGCTAGAATAGCAAGCATAAATCCAAAAGCAGAGAACCAATTCTATGAAGTATCAGGAAGAAACATATCTACAGGATTACCATCAACAGCAATCATCTCTACAGCCGAACTATATCCTCTATTAAGACAACTCATCGATCAAATAGAAGATAACGTCAAGGAAGTTATCCAAGACATTCCTTCAGAGATGGTAGGCGATATCGTAAAATCTGGAATTATTCTCACTGGAGGAGGAAGCCAAATAGCAGGAATGAAAGAAACACTTCAATCCGATTTAAAAATTCCTGTAAATCAAATCAAAGATCCGTCCAATGCCGTCATATTGGGGTTGGCGAAAATGATAGAACAAGAATAATACAATGACTAAGATAGGAATAGTAGAAAACGACGAAAAAGATATGGCTCTTTTAAAAAATGCCATAGAAGAGTATTACAGCAAAAATGGTGACAGAGATTTTAACTTGGTTTGTTTTCCAAGTGCTTTATCATTTCTCAACGATACAGACAAGTTTAACGTGGCCTTTTTAGATATCATGATGCCACATATGGATGGGATGGAATTGGCCAAGAAAATAAGAACAACAAATAACAAAATGATAATTGTTTTTACGACTAATCTCATCAACTTTGCTATCAAAGGTTATGAAGTCGAGGCTTTGGATTATCTAGTGAAGCCTATAAATAAGAATCATTTATTCAAGACATTGGATAAGATTTCATATATCATGAAAACTAGAGAAGATAAATTCGTAACACTCAAAAACAAAACAGCGATAAAAGTTGTTCCCGCTAACAGTATCACATATATCGAAATACATTCCCACCTTATCTCATACCATTTCATGGATGGAACTACTTTCGATGTTTGGGGCACTTTAAAAGAAGAGATGAGCAAACTACCCGAAAATGAATATGTCAGGATTAATTCATCAGAGATTTTGAATATGCAATTAATAAAATCGTTAAATAACAATGAAGTGTCCATAAACGGGGTGGGTATTCTTTATATTTCTAGACTATTTAAAAAAGACGCAACTAAGAAAATCATGGAGTATTTCGGCTCTAAAATATGATACAGAATCTTGGGTTAGGAATCTTCGAAGAATTGAGATTCATAATAGAATTATCGCTTGGCTTATACCCTGTCTTTTTCATATATTTTCAAAAGAAAAAGAATTTCTGGTTCAAATTTATAATTCCATATATAGGGATATTAGGAACTAGTATTTCTTATTGCTTCTTTTTCCAATATATCATCAGTGTAAGCAATTGGGGATTTACAGTCTTTTTTTCATCTACATGGTACCTATTCTTAACATTCTTAATATTTATTCATAGCATCTATTGCTTTGAAATGAAAATCAACGATGGAATTTTATTCATCATAGGCGGATACGCAATCCAGCATTTAGATATGATCTTAGCTAATGAAATCGTAAGATTCATTTTATATCCAGATGTTGTAAACCATCTATTTATTTACTTTTTGATTTGTGTTGGCTTTACTGTTCTATTCTATACACCTTATTATCTGACCATATTTTTCTTCAACAAGAGTAGAGCTTCAATTTTGGGCGATAATATCAGCACAAGAATTTTGTTATTGGTTCTCATCGTAATGCTTTATGTATCAACATATTGCTTCCAGAATTTCTTTAGATCATATGGCTCATACGATATACAAGTCATCAGCGCAATTGGAGATTGTTTCACCTCTACAATGCTTATAGTCGCTATGTTCATGATAGAAAAAGCGTCTATAGATAAAAGAGAAAAGGAATTTATGAAGTTGATGTACCAAAAAGAGAAAGAACGATACGATTCTTTCAAAGGAAACATCGACTACATGAATGTCATGCTTCACGACTTGAAATATGAGATAAAGAAATTAGCTGATGATGGTGCAATCTCTGTAAGTTCATACGACGAAATCAAAAAGAACATCAGCGCCTATGGTGCCAATATCGATACAGGAAATGAAGTTATGAATTTAATAATGAGCGATATTACATATAGATGTCAGTCTAACAATATCGCATTTTCGCCATTAGTAGATGGTAAAGCTTTAAATTTAATCGATAAAAATGATTTATATATAGGAATGTCGAATTTATTCGACAATGCGATTTCTTATGTGAAAGAGCTCCCGAAGGATAAAAGATACATAAACTTCATAGTGAAGAAGGTAAATAATTTTATAATAATAAAGGAAACCAATTATTTAATGAATCCAAATTTAATTGAATTCAACAAGGATGGAAGCATAAAATCAACCAAAAAAAGCGATAAACAGCATGGATTTGGCACTAAATCCATTGTTTTATTTGCTAAGAAATATAAAGGTGATGCTTATTTTAAAGTCGAAAACAATGAATTCATAACAACCATAACTATTCCAAATTAACTACCACTTATGTAATTAACTAGACCAAAAACGCTTTTTTGCTGTAAACGCTTACCAGTTTTTTGTAACCTCTAATCGCTAAGCACAATGGAGGTAACAAAATGCTAAAAAGACGTGTAAAGTCGTTATTAGGATTAGCGATTCTCAGTGTGAGCATGGCATCTGCTCTGTCATCCTGTACGAGCGGTAACACCAGCAATCAAACTGAAGAAAAGGTAATTCAAACATTAAACGGATCTGGTTCGATCAATGATACGAATTATGATTTCGAATTAAGAATTTTGGAGGCTGACAACGAATTCTACATTAAAACCTTAAACACCGAATATGAAAATATTTGGGGTGAATGGACATTCACTGAAGGAAAAGGATATATCTTGACATTCGATGATGCCTATTGGACTGAAAAGAAAGTCAAGTATAACGAGGACTCAAAAGAATTCTTCTTCACCTATGAGGTCAACCTTGGAAGTGCAGTAGGAAAAACTAAAGTCAAATTCAGTGGATCTGCTGATAACTTCACTTATGATGGAGAAGGATGGGGATTTGAGCCATTCGAATTCTCTGCTTCTAATCTCGATGTCATGGGAATGACAACCATCGATATAACATTGACTTGTTATGAGGATTTGACATTCAAAACCCAGGCTTCTTGTCCTTTAATCGCCGTTCCAGAAAGAAACGGAACTTATTCATTCGATGAAGCAAATAAAGTGTATACATTCAAATTCTCCGACGAAGAGAATCCAACAGAAACAACATATGCTGACGGAACTTATTCATTAACATTGAAATTAAATGTTGGAATGCCTATGCAATTCACCATCACATATACACCAGAAGCATAATAAATAGGAGAATAGTAAAATGAAAAGAAAAGGTAGAATTATATTAGCTTCTTGCTTAACAGGAATCGCTGCTGCTTTGGCTGTCGGAATCACCATCGGCAACTTCTATGCATTCAAATACGAACCTATCATCGCCTTAAACTTAGGTCAAGACACTTATAAGATTGTCAACAACGATTCAGATGAAAAAGTTGAAGATATCTATAAATCAGAATTTTCAAGCTCTAGAAAACTAGTCAGAGAAGAAAACAAATATGCTGAGACTATTCAATCCGAAGGTAGTGTCCTTCTAATGAATAAAAACTACGCACTTCCTGCTACAACTGCTAAGAACATAACTTTGTTTGGAACAACTTCAGTAGATTTCCTTTATGGTGGAAGTGGTGCTGGTAGTATTTCGACTTTAGGTACTCCAACTTTAAAGCAAGCTTTCGAAAATCTCGATTTCAAAGTAAACAGCACAGTCTGGGATTTGTATAGCAGTGGTGCAGGATCATCCTATAGAAGAGCAGCCAATTCAAATGTTTATAAAGTTGGTGAAGCTCCTGTTTCTATTTTCACCGATGATATCAAGAGTTCATTCAGCGATTACAACGATTTAGCAATCGTCGTAATCGGTAGAACCGGAATGGAAAACAGCGATTTGGCCTTAACGACAGTCGAAGATAGCTCAAAACACTCTCTCCAACTTTCACAAAACGAAATTGACACAATCAAATTAGCTAAGGATTCGGGATTTAAAAAGGTTGTAGTTCTTCTCAATACATTGAATGCAATGGAATTGAATGAACTCGACGATTTAGGTGTCGATGCCTGTCTTTGGGTTGGAGCAGGTGGACAAAAGGGTATCAATGCAATTCCTAAGATGATAAAAGGAGACCTGGTTCCTTCTGGAAGATTGGTAGATACATATGCAGTCGATGCCTTATCAGCTCCTGCAATGAAAAACTTTGGAGATTATACCTTCACCAACGCAGCTAGCCGTAACACTAGCAAGTATTTGAATTATTCCGAAGGAATATACGTCGGATACAGATATTATGAGACTAGATATGAAGACAAAGTCCTAAATCAAGGAAATGCTGGAGACTATGACTACAAAAAAGAGGTTCAATTCCCATTCGGATACGGATTGTCCTACACAAACTTCGAATACAGCAATTTCAATGTGAAAGAGAATACTGATACATTTGACTTCAGAGTTACTGTAAAGAACACTGGTGGATTAGCCTCAAAAGATGTTGTAGAAATCTATATGCAAAGCCCATATACAGACTACGACAAAACTAATAACGTCGAAAAATCAGCTATTGAATTGGTCGGATTTGAAAAGACAAATATAATCGAGCCTAATAAATCAGAAACATTGACAGTAAGTGTGAAGAAGAGCGAAATGGCAAGCTATGATTATAAAAAAGCTCAAACATACATTGTCGATAGTGGAACTTATTACTTTGCTTTAGGTGACTCAGCTCATGATGCTTTGAACAACATCTTGGCTAAGAAAGGTAAGAACACTTCTGATGGAATGGATTATGATGGAAATCAATCATTTGTTTATACATATGAACAAAAAGATTTCGATAGCACAACATATGCAACATCATTGTCTGGAGGAGCAGTAAACAACAAATTATCATTTGCTGATTTAACTAACTACGACAAGGGTGTGAAATACTTGACTCGTTCAAATTGGGTGGATTCATTCCCCAAGACTTACGAAGTTGAAGATGGATCTAGAAAAGCTCAAGCCAGCAATGAATTGCTGAATGATTTGCAAGTGCCGACAATCACTGATAATGAATCTAATTACACCATGCCAGATTTCAATTTAATAAGTGGAAATGGTGAATTATCCTTGGTCAACTTGAACGGAAGATCTTATGATGATCCTTATTGGGAAGTCTTGTTAAATCAAATGAGCAAAGAAGATATGTATAACCTTGTTCGTGTTGGAGGTTACCAGACTGGTGCAGTCGCCTCAATAGGAAAACCTGGAACAATCGATAAGGATGGATCCGCAGGTATTTCTTCGACATTGGTCGGTGGAAAAGGTGCTTTCGGATATCCTGTCGAAAGTGTCGTCTCTTCAACTTGGAACAAAGCTATCGCAAAGAGAATGGGTGAGTTGGTCGGTGAAGATGGAATCTATACTAAGACCAGTGGATGGTACGCACCTAGTATGAACATCCATCGTAGTCAATTCTCCGGAAGAAACTTTGAATACTTCTCTGAAGATGGCTATTTGAGTGGACAATTCGGTGCTGCCATGGTAGAAGGTGCTGAATCCAAAGGATTGTACTGCTACATCAAACACTTCGCCTTCAATGATCAAGAGACAAACAGAGGTGGGGTGGCTACATTCATGAATGAACAAGCTGCAAGAGAAATTTATTTGGAGCCTTTCAAGATTACTGTCGAAGAAGCTCATCCACACGGAGTTATGGCAGCTATGAACAGAATAGGAACCAGATGGGTCGGTCATTCTAAAAAATTGATGACTGATATTCTAAGAGGTGAATGGAACTTCGAAGGGATGGTCATCACTGATCAAGCTAGTTTCTACACAGACTATATCGGAGATGTAAGACCTACATTGTATGCTGGAGTTGATTTGATGCTCTGCACCAATTCAAGTCTTTGGAAGATTGAAGATTATGAGACTAGCAACATGTATTGCACCTTGCTTAGAAGAGCTACAAAGAATATCCTTTATGCAGTTGCAAACAGCAATGCCATGAATGGTGTCTCAGCAAAGACAAAGATCATTCGTGTAATGCCAGATTATGAAAAATGGTTGATTGCTTTAGATTGTGTCGTAGGTGTCCTTTGTGCCGCTGGAATCACATGGGCTGTGTTCTTATTCAAAAAGAAAGATAAAGTCGAAAACTCAGTAGAAGAAAAAAAGGCTAACTAATTAAGATAGAGAAACGGCAGCTGATAACTGCCGTTTTTTCTTGCCTTTTCAAGATATAAACAACTGAACGATAGAAGAGTATAATAAATATTTGTGGAGGTCATATATATGGCTGAAGAAAAGAAATCATTATTTCAAGAAATCATGGCTTATAACATGGAGGCTTATAAGGCTCATGACCAGGAAGCAAAGGATGCTTGCGGAGCTTTGATATCTGCTGCAAGAAATGCCCAAGTCGTTTGCAAGAGTCAAAATAAGCCTTTCACAGATGCTGAAATGGGAAAGGTAGTCACTAAGACTTTGAAAGTGTTAGAAGAAGAGCTCGATGTATACGTGAAAGGTAATCGTCCTGAAAGAGCAGAGGCAATCAAAAAACAAATCGAAGTCGTCAACAAATTCAAGCCCCAACTTATGAGCGAGGATGAAATCAGAAAAATCATCGAAGCCTTACCTGACAAATCGATAAAGTCAGTTATGAAGGAATTCAAGACAAACTATCCAGGAAAAGCTGATATGAGCTTAGTCTCAAAGATAGCCATGTCATTCCAAGGCAAATAACTAATCAAAGACTTAAACACAGCCAAAAGCTGTGTTTTTTTTATAAAACCTTATCATTTTTCATCTTTTATCTTGTTTATTTCCTTAATTTGAGTTTTAATATTACGGCTTTGATAAAGCTAATTTTAAAACCCTATTTGGGGGAATAGTTAAATGGTATAACTACGGTCTCCAAAACCGTTGTTCTGAGTTCGATTCTTAGTTCCCCCGCCAAATAGATCAATATGCTTGATGTTTAAACGCATCAAGTTTTTTATTTATAAGCACTTATTTTTACACATTCAATAATATTTCAATGTTTTTCTTTCATTGATAGTCAAATCTAAATAAAATAACAATGTGTTATTAATGGAAGGAAAAAGAAAATGAAAGGATTCAAAAAGAAAGGATTTTTAGTTTTAATCTTGTCAGTGTCATTGTTCAGCTGCAAAAATTCTTTGACAAGAAATTATGTTGACTTAAACAAAGGCGAGGTTTTAATCGTAAAAAATAACGATATTAGATACACTAACACTACAGTCTCAATTACAAGCGATGTCGTTATTACATATGATGTTAAAAGAGACTATACATTAAATAGATCCTCCTCTGATCGCTACTCCAATAGTGTTCTATACAACGGTTATTATTACTATTGGACTAAGGAAATAACTACAGATAAGATGGTTGTCGGACAGAGCACCACAACAGTTGATAAAATATATTTTTACCTACCCATAGGAGAAGATAATCTCGGGTTAAGCGTAAAAACTCAAACCACAACGACTACTAATTATTCATTTGATAGTCAGTGGATTTCTACTCCTAATGTAAAAATCAGTACACACATTTTTGATTTTAACAGTTTAGTAGATATAAAAGAAGAATGTCCAGATCTATATAATCAAGTGGACTTGGAAAGAACACAAAAGCAATATATTTCAGGTAAGCCAACTAAATCGGTAACTGTCAATTTCCAAGACTACCAATCATCTTATTACTATATTGAAAAAGTCTAATAATAAAAATGTGTTCCTTGATTTGGAACACATTTTTTATCATATTTTATTTGACATCATCGACATCGACCTTAACAAACTTTCCTTCGATAATCGAATATAGGTAACATTCAATTTTGTGAATGTCTATATTCAGCAATTCAGCTAAGTTCTTCCTATATATCGACACCTGTCTTCTATATGCCAAATCAGCTGTAGATGAAGTTTTATAGTCGATGACATACGATGTATCATCGGTTACTATAGCTAAATCGATGCTTCCTTCATGATGCGAGACAGGATCTATGAACTCGAATTCTTGATAGAACTGTGGATGTCTTCCAACTAAATTAGAAATAAAGTCTGATCGAATAAACTTGTCGATCAACATCTTTTCTCTTTCATTCTTTATAAAATCTGATTTAGGCAATGTAGGATAGTTTGACCAATCTAAGTTTTCTAATTCTAAATGAAGCTTGGTTCCAAATTTCTCATTATCCTTATCTGCAAAAACTGAATCAGCCTTACTAGCTCTAGCAAAATTGTTGAGCTTATTCTTAGTTACCGAGTCAGGTAACGGATCACATAATCTAATAGAAAATGAATTTGAATCCAATAATTCTTGCTTATATGGGATATTAGATTTATCGACATCGCTGATGATATCTTCCATAGAATAATGAGCACAGTCGCCATGTTGAAGTCTCATAAAGCTATGCGAAGCTCTAGCACCAAAATCTTCAAACGATTTAGGAAGAAGTCTAGTGGAATAGTAGAGTCTGCTCTTCATCGTAATGCTATTTGAAAAGACCATAACATTAGCTAATCTCGCTCTGGTCAAAGCGACATAGACCAAACGTAAGTGCTCGCTCAAATCATCTTCCATTTTTTGTAATTCGTGAGCTAAAAGCTGAGGAAGAACAAATTTGAACTCGTTTTTCTTATCGGGATTCCATATTTTTCCTTCTCCATTAGCATCCTTTTTGGAATTATCTCTTGGACATTGCTCTCGAATAAAATCCTTATCCGTCTTAGTAAAACAAGGAATAAATCCATAGTTTTCATCAAAGATAAGACTACCATTCTCATCTTTAGATTTAGGTCCTTTATTCGACATAGGAACTATGACAAAAGGATATTCCATACCTTTCGATTTATGAATAGTGGTGATCAAAATAGAATTACCTCTGGCTTTATAAAGTTTCAATTCCTGTGGAGTATCAGACAAATCGCCTTCTCTCAATTCCTTGAAGTATTCGATGAATTCATTATATGAGAATCCCATACTAGACAAATTATCTATTTCGCTGATGAAGAAATTATAAGAAGAAAGTATTTCATCAGGATTGTTCAAAGTTGAAATCTTATAATAGACATCAAACTTTGAAAAGATTTCTTTGATGATTTGATTTGGCGATTTGATTTCGGACTCGCCGGGAACATTGACTTCATCGAGCATTTTCAAGACTAAAGGTCTTTTAGCTTCATCCAACGAGAGACAATTCTTAACATCTTCAATTATCTGAATGTCCTTTACGTTGAGCAAAAAGCTTCTTTCTACTGAAGCTATACAATGCTTGTATGAATCTAATTCATCATTGGTGAGTTTTCTACCAGATTTCATTTCAGTCAAATAATACTCTAGCTTGACCAAGTTTTCTAAAACCATAGTCGCTGTATTCATCTTAAAATCTTGGTCGATGTCCAAAGTGCAAGGAATATTCAAACTAGAAAAAGCTTTGACATATGGATTAGCTTGATTCTTTGCTCTTACTAAGATTGCGAAATCCCTATATTCGGCAGGACGTCTACTACCATCCCTCTTTTCGGTGACAATCACTTTTTTACTTTCGACCCAAGACTTAATTTTCTTGGCGATATCAAATGCAATTATGTGTTTCTTAAGCTGACCATTAGTAATTTTTGCAGGAAGTTCCTTATTTTCAAAATCATAATCATAAGAGCCTAAATCAGTGAAATCAGTCGAACTGATTTGGTTTAGTGTTTTGTTTGATGCTTTGATTTGTTGATTTATATCATTTGCATAATCTACACCTCCAACTTGTAACGTCATGTTGCTAGTAAAGAAGCTATTGACCTCATCCACGACTTGACTATCGCTACGATAATTATCAGTCATAGTCAATAATTCAAAATTATTGTCTTCTGGATTTTGATATTTACTCATAAATAAATCTGGCTTAGCATTTCTAAATCCATAAATAGATTGTTTGACATCACCGACCATGAAAGTGATATTTCTATTAAATCTGTTCTCGGCGAAATTAACAGTGAATACTTTATTGTCATCATCCATTGCCAGCAATTGTTCTTCATCAGTTCCTAACAACATCAGAAGCTCTTCTTGTGAATTATTAGAATCCTGATATTCATCGACCATTATGGTTTTAATTCTATTTTTTTCTTCTTCTCTAATATCAGAATTTTCTTTTAATAGCTTAAGACACATATAAGAGACATCGAAGAATGTATATGCGTTATGTTCCTTCTTTTGCTCTTGAACTATTTGATGAATCTTCTTATTCAATTCAATTACATAATCTATATATTCGGCATTCTTGTCCATCAATGCAACTGAGGTTTCGGTAGGTAAAATCTGAATCAAAGAATTCTTGATATTATCATAGGAGTCTTTAATACACTTCTTTTGCTTTTCCAATAATTCTAATTTTTGATCATCACCTTCATACTGACTTACAACTTCATTCTTCCACCAACTACGGTCCATCGGCCTAAAGATTTCTTTAGGACCGCTTTTCTTCCCTTGAAATGAAATGTTTTCCATATCATGAATCATATTTTGGACTTCAGAATAGTAATCCTGGCATTCAAGATAGTAATATTTCTCACCGATTTTTCTAATCTTTACTGCTGCTCTTTCAAAGAATGTTGCTGAGTTTTCCTCATCATTAGCCTGAACATCGACATAATCAAGTCTAAACTGATCCAATACAGCACCAAGAGCCATCATATATTCAGCATAATAATTCAAGCAATAAAAAGTTGCATTATTTTGAATTTCTTCCTGATTACTTAAATAATTTTCTTTCCAATTACCGAATATATCTTCTGCATTAGATTCAGTCTGTCTCATCTTTTCCAATGAGGCAATCATAGATTTAAGTAATCCACTATTAGTCGAAACATCCCTATCAAAAAAAGATCTAATCTTTGAATTTGGATTGTTGAATTCCTCATTGATTATTTCATCTTCGACTTTATAAAACATATAGTCATTTACTGTTTGATCCAAAATAGTAAATGTTGGAGATACTCCTAATCTATCAGCATATTTTCTAACTATAGCATTTGAGAAAGAGTCAAATGTAGAAATCTGAGCCGAATCAACCTTTTCAGCTTCATCTAATAGCTTTTTGCTAGCTCCCTCGTTGATGAATGGATATTTTTCTTTTTTAGTTGCAAACTCTTTCAAATCATCCTTTATTCTATCTTTCATCTCTCTAGCTGCGTTATTGGTAAAAGTCAAAATCAGCATATCTGATACGGATAAATCCTTCACCAAGATTCCATATAAGACTCTTAAAGATAGAGTTGTGGTCTTGCCACAACCAGCACCAGCAGAAAGGAGTATATTTTTATTGAAAGTAGTAATAGCTTCGAACTTTGAGTTATGAGACCCATCGGGTGAAGTTCCATATTTTTTCATCAAGAACTCATTAAAATCAGCTAATTCATTATCGTTGAGCAAACCCATTTCATCAATTCTCCTTTTTACTATCTTCAGTACCATCGTCAATAGCATCATCCTTCACTTCATCATCGATCAAACCACCATCAGGCATTTTCATACCATCATAGTCCCCATGCACACTTGATAGAGTTGATTCATCAAAATCTGCAATAACTATCTCATGTTTTTGATATGGTCTTGTAAAACTAATGTCTGGATAATCATCTTCTGCCATGGCCTTGTTAGAGCCATTGTAGTAAACATAAGTCGGATATACAGGAAACCATTTAATTCTATTTGGATTGTCCTTATCAGTCAGTCTTCCTTCTCTCAAGTATTTAAGACAATAAAAATAAGAAGTCAGAGTAGCCGATCTGATTCTATCGTTAATACCCAGTCCATCTGTAGATGGGCTTCCATTGGGATATAAAGAATCTGATTTTGCACCAAATGTCAAATCTTTCGTGATGAAATCTTGAATCTTACAGATAAGATTGTATTTAACACCTTCTTTAGAAATATCATTTTTTGAAGTTAGCATTACTTTTTCATCAGATAAATTTTTTATAAAATCCGTATTTTTAGATACATTATCGATTCCAAAAGCCTGTTGGAAATCTTCCTTGATAGGAAGATATTCATTTTTGAATGAATATCCAGTCATTATTCCACTATAGTCCAAATCATAGGGAGTCGAGTAAGGAATCCTACATATATAAGATCCTATTAAGTCTCCTGTTTCCATTCCATTTGCCTTCATGACTCTATCAAAAACTACTGAATACAAAGGAAGTTGAAGCATCCTACCCAAAAGGGAGTTAGTTCTATTGACATAATAAGTGGTAGAACTAGAAGTTTTATAATCCACCAATACATAATCATTATCGCTTCTATACACTTGATCATAGAAAACTCTAATAGATGAATTCATAGGCATGTCGATAGTAGCAGTAAATTCATCACCTTCTTCAGGTCTAATTTGCTCCCATCCACATGTTTCTTCAAACCTTTTTAATATTCCTAAATCATGACCGGTAAAATTCAAATCAGCATTCTTTAAGAAATATATTAATTGATTTCTATTCATTCCACAAAAGATCTCAGGAATTGGATGTCTGGCATCATTTAGAAGATTATCGACAGTTTTGTCAAAATCAAACAAGCCTCTTTCCTCTGCATGAGCATGAATCAATTGACCTGCTATATTTGTAAAGTTCGATGATCCCTTCAGCCTTAAAATATTTTTACAATAATAGGAGAAAGGATTATTCATATAGCAATCTAAGGATGTATGAGACAATTCGATTTTAGAGTTCTCCTCAAAATAATTTCTAAAATACTCTTGAGTTTCTTCATCACTATCGAAATCGTTATCGTAAGAGCAATAAACATTTGCACTTTCCTTAGCATTCTTAGAAATTGCTTCAGCCATATCATCTTCATATCTAACAGAATCATATCTGTTATGAAGAATAGAATGATAAAAACTTAAGTCCTTTCTTCCTTCTCCAATAACAGAGCCGTAAGAATCATATTCATTAATTGAGTTATCTATTTCTGATATCCAATCAGATCCCTTTAAGAAAAATACTTTTGGATATTCCTTAAAACAATCATTAGCTGCTCTCGACATCCTTACATTTTGAGAAAGCGAAAGATTGTCTTTTATTATCAATTCTTTGGATTTATTCTCTTCAGTAGATAGTTGCTCATAAGTAAATCTTCTCTTATAGGCATCAGCAATCATTCCATTATCCTTTGATACTGAAACTAAAGCATCAGAGAATCCTAGAACTAGTAGGTGTTTGGAAGGAACTAAGTTAACTAAATTATCAACCACACTTATTCCTTCGATTCCATCATCAAAGTCGATTGCTGAAGATAAAGAACTCTCCAAATATTCAACAAGTAAATTCAATGGTAAATCTATATTTCTTTTTTTCTTTAATGTATAGATAGTAGATAAAACTTTGATGATTGCTGACTGTGCTGTCGTATTTCTTATAAGACTAGCTTTTATAGCTAAGTCATCTAAAGACATCCCACCTTTTACATCGTTGATAAACTCTTTAACTTCTTTTATATTTCTCACACAATCAATAGGAACAGAAACAGGTAAATTAAATAATGAGGCTGTATTCTTTACAATGCTGAAATAAGAACTAGGACAAACAATTTGATAATCAGCAAAATCTACTTTTCCACCCTTTATATCATTTGATACTTCTGAGCATAACCAATTCAATCCCTCAAGAACTTCAATCCAGGATTCACCATAGAGAATTACTTTTTCAATGAAATTATCATGATAAACATTTAAAAAATCTTTCACTTCTTTAAAAGAGTTAGAGATATCAATATTTAATGATTTGAAAGCACTAATCAAATCATAATCATTTTTAGTATATCCGATAATAATTACTGGTCTAGAATTTAATGCATATTGATTCATATAATCAGGCTTATGCAAATAGCCATTAGTAATAGCATTATCTCTAAGTTCTCTCAATTTAATTAATGTTATAGATTCATCACCGCTAAAATTCTTATTATCAGTAAGAAGATGGAAGCTTTCAAAATTCTTTTTTGCAATAGCAAATGAGACATTTCTATTCAAAGCATACGATAAGACATCTTCTTTTTCATAAGTATAAAAGGCACTATCTAACACATCTTTCTTAGAGAAATAATGAGCATGGTTAAAAACTCTATTTTGAATTAAATAAAGCTTTAAATTATCAGGACAAATAACATTGATATCAGTAGTGATCATATTGCTTAATCCTCCTTGTATTATTTTACTTCTATTTTTGTTTCTAGAAATATAAATATAAAGTACCTATTAAGAATGCTATATTTTTTACCCATTGTTTTCAATCAACAATTCTTAATTAGATTACAGAAATTCAATCGAATAATACCTTACTGATAAAGAAACTTATGCATACATCTATTAAAAGAAACACATGAGTCTCTACCTTTATGCTATAAAACAATCAAATAATTCTTTTAAAAATTATTTTTTAATATTTAAACTTTATTATTGGTCAAATTTATATTTATAAATTAAAATTGGTTATCCAAAATATCAATGTATTTCTTTTATTCTTAAAAAACTAATAGATATTATATTTATAACAACCGTATATTATTTTTAATAAGTAATAACTATTAAAATTTTCTTTACAAATATCTTATCTACTTTTCGTGGACAAAGATGGAATACCCTATTTTTCGTGGAAATCTTATAATCTTATCGAATGGAGATAAAAACATGGATCAAATTAAAACCGGAAACTTCTTAGTTAGTCTAAGAAAAGAGAAGAACATTACTCAACAGCAATTAGCCGATATATTACAAGTCAGTGTAAAGGCCGTATCCAAATAGGAGTGTGGCGAAGGTTATCCTTCTCTTCAAAGCTTAAAAGATTTATCTGATTTCTATGGTGTTACCGTAGACGAAATCATAAATGGTGAAAGAAATAAAACAGAAGCCAAAGAACCAGTCAATACTTCTATTCAAATCAAGGAAAAGAAACCATTGAACTTTCCTATCCTAAGATCAATTTCTTTAGGAATTACAGGATTAGGAATCATGCTTTATTTCATTATAATGTATTGCTGTTATTCAACAGCAGGCAGTTTGATTTGCATACTTTTCACAACCTTAATAGGATTAGTTTTAAGCTTAATAGAATTGAAGCATTATAAAGATAGAAAGAATAGCATAATAGCTTTATTCAATTATGAATTCATAATAATTGGAATAGCTCTATCCTTTATTAGTTTTTGTTTCTCGTTAGCCACATTAACTGCAATTGTCGAGAATTACTACGTTACAGTTGACTCTTTCCACTTCGCAACTAACTTTGTTAACATTGCAATATGCCTTATAGGATTCCTAGTGTTGTTGATTTGGGGTGGAATAGAATATGAGCTTTATCTTAAAAAAGGAAAAGATTTCTTCGATGCATTGAAAGACAAAGGAAATAGAATTCTAGCAGTTAACAATGTTAGTCTTATTATCGTCCTAATTCTTTATGTAACGCTGGATTCTAATAAATACAATTGCATTTGGTACCAAGTTGTATTCTTTGCTATCCCTTCTTTATTTGAAATAGTAGAGGCTTTTATCAACAAGCATGAAATCATATTCAAATCTATCAATTTAGTTCTATGTATAGCAGCATTTATAACATCAATTGCTATGATAAATGTATTCAGCAATTATGTGGTAGAGTTGATTACAATAATGTTTATAGAAACAGCAGCCTTATCTTTTTCATTGTCCTTTGTAATATCTTCTTTAAAGAAAAAAGAAGTAAAATCAATTGAAAACAAATAAAATTATTGATTAAAATATTGAATCTGTGTAAGTGCTTACACTATAATTTACTCATAGAAAGGAGGTTTCTCCTAATATGGATAAATACATTCAAGATATAGCGACGATGTGGAATAATGGTTGGGACATAACCTTATATTCATTAATAGTAATTGTTATGAGTGCAATACTTACTGGACTGATAGGACTAGAAAGAGAAAAGCATGGATATTCAGCAGGCTTAAGAACTCATATGCTTGTAGGTGTCGGATCTACTTTATTCACTATTGTTTCAAAGTATGCTTTTGGAAGTGGAGATCCTGGAAGAGTAGCTGCTCAAGTAGTTACAGGTATCGGTTTTATAGGTGCGGGAACGATAATCCAAAATGGAATCAACGTCAAAGGATTGACTACAGCTGCTACCCTTTGGGTAGTGGCTGCAATAGGAATGTGCTGTGGGGTCGGTTATATTTCTGTAGCGATGATAGGAGCTTTAATTGCTTTAATAGTTTTAAGTGCTCTAAAACTATTGGAAGATAAAAATCCACGTAAAAAGTCATATAGATTAGCCTATCTTGTTACTAAAGGTGAAATGACTTTGTCAAAGGCTGTAGCAGCCATGGACGAAATGAATGTCATCGTCAAAGACATAGATATCGGTTCTGCTATGCACGAAAACACTAGATGCACAAAAGTAGTCCTGACTTTGAAGATAAAAGGCATGAATACAAAGGCTGAAGTAATGGATAAGTTGATAAATATACTCCAGCCTCTGGCAATGGAAGAATTGACTTGATCATTATCCGCTCGAATTAAAATCGAGCGGATTTTTATTAAAAACCGTATTCTAGGATCAAAAATATAACTTCTAGATCTGGTCATTTTACATATAGTCAATAAAATAAGATCAGAAGGTATATTTATGGAACAAACTGATGAATTATTCGTTTCTTCATTGATAAACGCATATATAAAAGATAATGATGATATCAATTCTGATTTTTCACCTGAATTCATTTATAACTCAAACAATAAACTAGATAGAAAACAAGTCATTAAAGTATTAGCTGAAAACCTTAAGACTTGCGATGAATTCATGTTCTCTGTAGCTTTTATCAGCGATTCAGGAATAAGTCCATTAAAAATAGCTTTAAAAGAATGTCAAAACAAAAATGTGAAAGGCCGAATATTAACTAGTAATTACTTGGATTTCACAGAGCCTAAAGCCTTAAAAGAATTGGATGAAATGCCAAATGTAGATGTAAAACTATTATGGATTAATGACAAATATACAAAAGATGAACCATCAGGATTCCATACAAAAGGATATATTTTCAAATTCAAAGATACATACAAAATAATAATCGGATCATCGAACCTAACAGGATCAACATTAACATCTAACGAAGAATGGAATAGCCTTATAGTCACAAAGAAAGATGGAAAAATAGCAAAAGAGATTTTGAATAGATTCGAAACACTTTGGAGCAATGATCATTCATTGAGCATAAAGACAATAATCGACAAATATGAAGAAGAATATGAATCTTTCAAAGAAATAAGATTATCGAATTCAAAAGAAATAAAGAAAGAATTCAAGCCTAATTCGATGCAATTAGCATTCTGTACCAAACTTAATGAATCCATAGATAAAGGTAATAAAAGAGGTCTTTTGATTTCTGCGACAGGAACTGGTAAAACATATGCATCAGCATTCGGTGTTAAATCCATAAAAGATAAAATTGATTTAAAGAAAATGTTGTTTATAACCCATAGGGAAACAATCTTAAAACAAGCTATAGAAACATATAAAAATGTTCTTGGTCAAGATATCAAAGCAGATTTATTCTCTAATGGGCATCACGATATAAAAGACAAGAATTATATTTTCTCTACAGTCAATACGATGAATCTTCATTTAAAAGAATTCACAAGAGATGAATTCGATTTAATTATAGTCGATGAATGTCATCGAATCGGAAAAGAGGGAATGTATCAAAACATTTTAAACTACTTTCAGCCAAAGTTTCTTCTAGGAATGTCTGCAACACCAGATAGAACTGATGGATACGATGTTTATAATTTCTTCGATCATAATATCTTATATGAGATAAGACTATACAATGCTTTGGAATCAAAAATGTTAGTTCCTTTTTATTATTTTGGAATATCGGATATCCTTATAAACGGGAAACAATTGAGCGATGATGCAACATTCGATCAGCTTACATGCGATGATAGAATAGACAATATAATCAACAATAGAAAATATTACGGATCATCTGGAAGTAGAATCAAAACTTTGATGTTTGTATCAAAGATTGAGGAAGGGATAGAATTATCAAAGAAGCTGAATAATCGTGGGCTCAAAACGATTTTCCTATCAGGAAGCAGTTCAAATGAAGATAGGGAAAGGTATATAAAACTATTGGAAGAAGACAATACTAATAATCCATATTTAGATATGATTTTAACAGTCGACATCTTCAACGAAGGAGTCGATATTCCTTCAGTGAATCAAATTATTCTTTTAAGACCTACACAGTCTACAATTATATTTCTCCAGCAATTGGGTAGAGGTCTAAGAAAATTTGAAGGCAAGGATTATTTGACTGTAATCGACTTCATTGGAAATTATAAGAATGATTTCATGATTACAGATTCGTTCTCTTCAAAGAATAATGGAGAAGAATATCAGTCTAATGGTGGTGGTCGAGATGCATCTAAAACGACAAACATAATGCTTCCAGGTGGAAGCATTATAGACTTCGACCCTATAACAATAAAGACAATAGTCGAAATAAGCGATAAGGCGAGAGATTCTGATAGTAGAAGAATTAAAGAGCAATATATAGCTATTAAAAACAAGTTAGGCCGCATTCCAACTTTAATTGAATATGATGAAAATGGAGATTTGACAGGCAGAGTTTTCTTAGATTTATTCAAACAGACTTACTATGATTTCTTATCGAAAGAAGAAATAGGATTATTTGAAATATTAAGCCAAGAAGATAGGGATGAAATTAAATATCTATCTAATAGCTTTGGTAACGGATTAAGAATTCATGAAGGTCTTCTTCTCAAAACTTTGATTGAAGGTGGAAATGAAGAAGAATTCATAAAGCAATTACCTGTAAATCAAATATATGATGAAAAAACTAGAAAGTCAGTGATATCAGTACTAGATACATCATTTTTATCAGCCAAGGGATCTTTAGCTTATTCGACTATTGCAATAAAAAATGACAAGATTCAATTATCTGATAAATTCAATCAACATCTTTCAAACAAAACTTTCAATAAGTTTATAAATGAAATAATTGATTATTCAATCTATTCAAACAAGAAATATTTCTCTAATGTCACTGGAAATAATAATTTTGTTCTATATGAAAGATATTCTAGAAAAGATGTTTCTCGTCTAATCAATCTAACTAAGAACCAAGAAAGCACGATATATGGATATAGAATCTTCAAAGATCTAAATATTGTCCCTATATTTGTAACCTACAACAAATATTTGGATAAGGAATCACAAATCAATTACTCCGATTACTTCAAAAATAAAAATATTTTTTGTTGGGATTCAAGGCATGATAGAACGACTGAATCACAAGAAATAAAAGACTTGTTGAGCGTAGCTAAGAACAACGGCCAAATAATGTTGTTCGTACAGAGAGAAAGTCCAGATAACAAAGATGGTTTAAATAAACGTTCTTTCTACTATCTAGGAAACACAAAAATACAAAAATATATCGATTCGAAAAACACTACTGAATCAGGAAAGAAAACAAACGTGGTCAAGTTTGAATTGAGGATGGACAATCCTATTCCAGAATATCTTTATAAATACTTCGTGATTTAATAAGAAACAACTAAACTGAATGATTTTATGTATCATCAAATCTTTAAATACAGATTGAAAGAAATCTTTTAGATGGATTTCTTCAATTCTTTTACAACGAGTAAATCAGCTGGTAAAAAATCGATATTATCTAGTTGATCTTTGGTTATGAATTTAGCATCTTCAGCCTCAACTAATTCTAAGTGGCCATCTATCAAAGAACAGATAAAACACTCCATCTTCAAATGAAAATTCGGATAATCGTATTCTACAGTACATAAATATTTATCTATGTTTATATCTGCTTTCAATTCTTCTTTAATCTCTCTTTTTAAACATTCTTCAGGAGTTTCACCTTCTTCTATTTTTCCGCCTGGAAATTCCCACCAATCTTTAAATTCCCCATATCCCCTTTGTGTCACAAAGATTTTATTATCTTTCATTATTATAGCTGCCGATACATGAATGTTTTTCATTGCTGACTCACCTCTTACAAAACAGTATTTTATCTGGTGAAGGATCAGAGATCAAATCAAAAATATCATTTGACTTGTTATTTAAAAAACATTGGAGTAAAATACTCCATTGCAACCTGTCCGAGAGATAATCATTCCTCGGTTTTTCTCATGGGCATGGTCGAGCTAAAATTCCAAGGAGGAAAACTATTATGGCATTAGCAAAAGAAGAAATCGTCGAACTTACCAAGAAGTACGGAAAAGACGAGAAGGACACTGGTAACACCAAAGTCCAAATCGCTCTTTTGACCAAAGAGATTGCAGATCTCACTGCTCACCTTTTGGCCAACACTCACGACTATTGTGCAAAGCGTTCTTTGACAATTCACGTCGCAAAGCGTACCAAGCTTCTCACCTATCTCAAGAGAACCGACTATGAGGGATATCAAGCCCTTATCAAGGATCTCAAACTCAAAAAGTAATTCGAGTTTCCATGTCATATACCCGCATTTCAAAACAATGCGGGTCTTTTTATTCCCAAAAATAAGGTAAAATATATAAGATGAAGGAAGGAATAGATATGATTGATAGTTTCAATGATGTTCTCAAAGCTAGAAGATCTACTAGAGAATACACTGAAGAAGGTGTATCCAAGGAGGACATGCAACAAATAGTAGAAGCTGGTACATTAGCTCCAAGCGGAATGGGCAAAAAAGAATTGATGTTTGTTGGATTGACGAACGAATATGCGGAAGAATATTTGTCGATTGCAAAGAATAAATTTGGAATGGATAGATATTATGGTGCAAAGCACATAATCCTTGTATTTAGAAACAAAGAAATAGAATCCTTATATCTTTTGGATGTTGGTGCTGCTATGGAAAACATGTTGCTCAAAGCTACAAACTTAGGACTTCAATCTTGTTGGATTCATGCCGCTAAAGATTTAGCAGAAAATAAAGACTTTTCTAAGTTCCAAGAGAAGCTTGGATTAGATAGCAAATACGAAGTATTAGAATCTATAGCTATAGGACATGGCGAAAAAACTATAGATAAAGAAGTGGACAATTCCCGTGTCAAAGTATTCTAAACATAGAATTGCCATCTTAGGTGGTGGAGTAGCCGGAGTCTCTTTAGCTCTATTCATAAAAAATAGAGATCCTAGTTTTGAAGTCTCGATTTTTGATGGTTCAAAAAAAGTGGCTTCTAGAATTCTTATATCTGGAAACGGACGATCAAACTTCTTCAATACAGACTATTTCAACCCATCGAACTTGGAAGACCCAATCTTTAACAAAGCAAAAAGTATCGTGGAAGGATCGATAGGATTAGATGCTTTTAATGAGTTCATCAAAATAACAAATTGTCCTTATTTCAATCAAGGGAATCTCATATATCCTTTTGCGAACAAATCATCTGCTTTATATGATTCAATGATGGATAAAATCCAACAGTACAAAGCACAAATAATTCATGAGAAAGTAATTGATGTATTTGAAAACAAAGATGAATCTATTTCTTTTAAAACTATCGATGAGAATAATGACATAAAGAAATACTCATTCGATAAAGTATGTCTTTCATTCGGTGGTAATTCATTAGCATATCCACCTTTTGATTGGTCTATTTTGAAATCCTTAAATTTAAAACATATCGAATATACCCCCGCTATTTGTCCTGTAAAAGTAAAAGAGAAAGGACTTAAAGCCTTAGATGGAATAAGAGCTAAATGCATCATGTCTCTTTATAAAAAGGATGATTTGATTTATAAAGAAGAAGGCGAGATATTATTCAAACCTGATGGATTATCTGGAATATGTATCTTCAATGCATCGATTAGATTAAATCCAAATGAATTGAATTCATATTCTATTCATTTGGATTTAACTAAACATTCCAATTCTAAGATAGAAGTAGATATGAATAATATCTATTATGCATATCCAAAACAATTGAGTGAATATATAGTTAAAAAATCTAAAGAAGATAGTAAGACTTTGAATAATGAAGCTAGTGATCTATCATTCCAAGTCCAAGGTTTATATCCTTTTAAGTTCTCACAAGTATCCAAAGGCGGTATCGATTTCTCTGAAATCAATACAAAAAACATGAATCTAATTAAGCATAAAAATATCTATACTTTAGGTGAAATGCTAGATATACCATTACCATGTGGCGGTTATAATATTGGATTGTGTATAATCGAAGCCTACAAAGCCATGTTAAGTTTATTAAGTTAGGAGAAAGAAGCTATGGAAACAAACATAAATCAATTAGTTAAAGACAATTTAGGATCTTATCCAGCTCAGATCTTTGAAGAGTACTTTAACGAAAGAATTCCGGAAGCTGATAGGGATGGAACGTTAGCTGTTTTAAAGAACACACTAGATATCTTAAAACAAACAGGTAATCTTCCAAAGAATTCTTCCTTATACTCATTGGTCTTCGATTTAATAAACTATTCGTATGGTGAATGGTGGTTTGCAGTAAGAGATAACAAGAACAAAAAAGAAATAGTAAAAGACCATTCTTTGATCGTTTCACTATCAAATAAAGTTGCTGTTAAATTCTTGCTATTGGTAAGAGGAGTTAGAAAAGGTCAACTTAAAATATCTTCTTTGAGCCCTTATTCACCAGTCAACACTGCTTTAAAAGCCTTGATTACTGAGCTTATAAATCTCAATTTTCCTTTCATACAAAACAATCCTCAGAAGACTTTAATCAACGATTTGTTCGGAAGGATTTTCTCAAAATCAAATGGAACTTTAAAAATGTTATCGCAAGGTTTAGCTAGTGATGCATATGTATCGTGGAGAACATTGCATGAGGCCGAATGCATCCTTGCAATCCTAGTCAAAGATGGAAAACCTATGCAGGATGAATATGTCCAACATATCATCTACGATAACGCCTTTAGAGGATCTATACAATCCAAAGAGAGAACAGACGAAATATTCATAGCTTTAAAAGCTGATTTAAAGTCTCACGGATTGAAGAGTAAAGATATGAAGAAGTTCATCGAATACGGATGGCTTTATCAAACCCCAGAATACAAAACACTGGAAGAGAAAGGAAAGCTATTTGAAAAATACGCTGTTTCTATTCGTGATTCAAATGGAAAAGAAGGATCCTTTAAAATCATTAGAGGACCATCTATCGAATCTGAGGACTATCCTTTATTTGAAAAATATCGTGCTGAATTGATGTCATGGGATCACAACCAATTACATGATTTTAAATTGAACTTCAGGGATGGAATAGAATTCTTAGCCGGACTTTCAAAATATTCCGAATGGTACGAAACAGCCAGTGAAGTCACACATTCCTCACCTGTTTTCTTCTATTCAAACGATCAATTCTTCTTTGACTTATCAACTGTCGCATTATATCAGTTAGTACTGAGAGTCACAGGAATCTTCATGTCATATATGGACGAAGTATTCTCGGCCAATCCAAACACAAAGGGATTAGTTCTTCAACTAATCTCTTATGCCAAAGAGATGTGTGATGATCAATGCCAAAGATTTAAGAATCTATATGGAATAGATGTCTTAAACGACGAAGGTAGTGTCAAGGATCCACATTCGAGAACAAGAGCTGAAAACAAGAGTGTGGATGATGGTGAAGCCTTCGATAAGCTGAGTGACTCTATGGATGATAAAAACTAAAAGGACTATTTAAAATGAGTGAAAAAACTATATATAAAAACCTTCCTATTGTTAGTGCCAAATGTACAGGATTGGATGATTTAGGGCAAGGTGTATGCAAGGATAAAGATAACATTCTTTTCGCTAGGGGACTCCTTCCTGGTGAGGAAGGTGAAGTACAGCTTAGAGCTGTCAAAGGAAAAGTTGCTTTTGGTGACACGATCAAAGTCACTAAAAAAAGCCCTGATAGAGTCAAATGTCCTTTTGAATTGACAGAGACAGGAATATCAGATCTAGGTCATTTAAGATACGAAAAAAGGCTTATCTATAAACAAGAAAACATAAGAAACCTTATAAAGAAGTTCACCCATCTCGATATCGAAGTAAAGCCAACAATTCCTTGTCCTTTAAAAGATGGATTTAGAAACAAAATACAAAGACCTGTAAAGTATTCTGCTAAAGAGAAAAAAATAGTCAGTGGATATTATAGAATCAACACCCATAAGCTAATAGAAATGGAGCATTGCCCAATCGAAAGCAAATTATCCGATATAGTTTTGACCAACCTTTTAACCATATTGAACAAATATAATATTCAGGCTTATGATGAGGATTCACAAGTAGGACTATTACGTCATATATTGATTAGAACTTCATACAACTACCAAGAAGCTTTAGTCACATTAGTCGTCACAAGTTTTGAAGTTCCAAATCTCGATAACATAGTAAAAGATTTGATAGATATATGTCCTGAAGTTAAATCGATAACACTGAATTTAAACAAGAGAAGAACAAATGTCATTCTAGGAATGCTCGATAAAGTCGTATATGGCGATGGCCATATAAAAGATTCGATTCTCGGAAAGACATTTATCATATCAGCAAAATCCTTCTATCAAACGAATCCATCTCTTTTAGATCAACTCTATGGGAAAGCAATCGAAGGCCTTAATCTAAACGGAACAGAAACTATATTAGATGCATATTGCGGAACTGGTACAATTGGAATTTGTATGGCTGACAAAGCTAAGAGAGTCGTCGGTGTAGAAATAGAGAGCAGCTCTTATGAAGATGCTTTGACAAATGCTAAAAACAACCATATAAACAACATTAATTTTCACTTAGATGATGCAACTGAATATCTTCAAAGAACTGATGAGCATTTCGATTGTATAGTCTTAGATCCTCCAAGAAAAGGAACGACGCCAGAGTTTATTAAAGCCTTGATAAAAAACGGTCCTGAAAAAGTAGCATACATATCTTGTGACCCTGCTACATTAGCTAGGGATTTAAATCTATTGAAGAATGATTATTCAATTATTTCAGTACAAGGTGTGGATATGTTCCCTACTTCGCATCATGTTGAGACCGTAGTTTTATTAACCTTAAGAAATCAAAAATAATCAAAATTTAATCAAAAATATAGGAAAAATGCCCATTTTTAATCAAAATAATCAAAGAATTGATTAAGATGGGCTCTTTCTTTTTAAAAGTTTATCAGCATTATAATGGTTTCAATTTAGGGTTGAAGTAACAAAATAAGATGTCCGAGGGAACATATTAAAGGCATTTATCAGCACTAAAGTGCCAAATTCATAGATACAAGACTATGGTGTTTGGAAACATAAAAATGGCAAAAATCGGCTTAAAATCAGCACTTTTTCGATTAATTTAGTTGCTGTATTGACCAATAGATCTATGCCATGTTTGAGACTACTCAGCATTTTATGGATTCAAATAATGAGATCTTTTTCCTAGAACTATTTTTAGATATGTTACTTGAGGACATAGGGGTGAAAGTTAATTTAATGCTGATGAAGTATTATTGATTTTTTTAGTTTTGAAAAAGCGAAATCAAATTGCTCTAAGTAATGGAAAAACATTTTATAAAGTGATATAATATGATATGTGAATTGGAAGTTGATGATAATGAATAAATGGGAATTAACAAGATATCTTATTGATGCTAAAAAGTGTGTTGATAATATAATGTTTATTTCATTAAATATCAAATCATTAATCAATCTATCAGTTAGAGATATAGTGGATAATAGACTTAGAAAGTTTTATATAAATTTAAAAGTGGTCTATGATAAATGTATTTCAAAAGAAAAGCGCAGAATACTTGCAAATGAAGATTCTATTTATAGAGATACATGTACAGAAAGAGATAAGAATTATGCACACAAAGATGATAATTATGTTTCTTCAGATTTTAATTCATTAAATGAAGTTGTCGAAGTTTTAAAAACAAGAATAATTCATTGTTTTGAATTATGCAAAGATAAATTGCCAGATGTCATTACACTAGATTTTATCGACTACGATAGAGATTTATATCGTTTTATTAATGGTATTAATTATGCAAAAGAACAAGAATTAATTAAACAGCAACACCCACATTATGGCGATAATAGCGATTTTGTTTCTGATGGTAATAATACTGTTACAAAAAAAGTATTTTATGATACTAAAGATATAAAGAAGATATCAAAAGTTGAAGACTATACTGTAATTTTAAATGCTGGTTTGACTGTTCGAGAAGGAATTCAAGAAATGCAAGATGGATGTATTAGAATAAATGTTCTTTTTAATCAAAATATGTGGGTAACCCCTAATATGGACGTAATAAATGAAATGAAGAAAATGATTGAAGATCATCCAGAATTGCCATTTTTATATTAATGTGGAGGTTTGATGATGAAACAAGTTGACTATCCTAATGCAATAAGGAAATTACGAGCAAAATTAAATATATCGCAACAAGAGCTAGCCGATTTACTTGGCGTTTCTTTTCCGTCTGTAAATAGATGGGAGAATGGACATTATGAGCCAACTTTAATCGCTAAAGTGAAATTGGAAGAGTTATTTAAAGAGCATCATATAGATGTTGAGGAGGAAAAATAATGGCAAAATTCAAGTTTATAGATTTATTTGCAGGAATAGGTGGATTTCATATTGCTATGGATAACCTTGGTGGAGAATGTGTTTTTGCTTCAAAATGGGATGATGATTGCAGAAAAACATATACTGCTAATTTTAGTAAAACATCTAAAAATATTTTTACTGATGGAGAACCAAACGAATATTTTGTTGGGGATATAACAAAAGTTGATCCCAATAATGGTAATACTATAATTCTTGATTTAATCTATTATAGAAATGAAGTAGTTAAATATTTGATGAATGAAACAAAATTAGACTCACCAAGTTCATCTAGATATAATATGTTACATCTATATCAATTGCCAGATGATGAAAATATATATTTTACATTTAATTTGCAAATTAGGTACAAAAAGTAAGCTTGACTTGACATATGAAAAAGAATACAAGAATAAGATGCCCTATATGCGGAAATTATGAAATTGCAACTCAAGATCATGTTCCACCAAAATGTTGTGATAATAAAGGCAAAAGGATAATTCATTATTTTTATACTAAACAAAGAGGTATTCCTGCCAAAAAAGAAACTCAAAAAGGAGTACATTATGATTACATTTGCTCAAATTGTAATAATGGAATATTGGGTTCTAATTATGATATAGAATTTAAAAAATTCTATGATTCAGTAGTTGAATCGGATGCACTTATAGTAAATTGGATTGGTGATGTTTCAAAAATATGTAAATGCATTTTTGGACATATGTTAGCAACTAATAAGTACTCCTCATCTGTATGGGATAAAGAAATGAGAAAATATGTCTTAAATGACATTACTCCAAATTCAATATCCTTATATTTATTTTATTATCCGTATGATGCTATATTTACAATTAAACATGCAGTTCCAATCTCCATTTTTAATAGCTACGGGCGAAAAAACTATGACTTTCCTAATAATTCAATGGTGGATTGTTTATATTTTTATCCATTTGCTTTTATCGTAACCGAAAAAAATACTCTTTCCCGTGGAGTAGATTTGATAAAGCTTATTCAAAATAACGAATCTTCAATTGAATTAAAAAAAAGATGGATGGATTGATGCTGAAGATAATAAATTGCTTCCTCCATGTTGGCCATGTATGATTTCTGAAGCGAAAGAAGATAATACAGTAGATGCGATTGTTGGTGGCGGAGATTTAGATTCATTTAATATTAGTTTTAAAAAACAAGGGTAGGTGAAGACTGTATGAAAAAATTGTTAGCTTTAATTTTGTTTATTCCTGCAATGTATTTATTGCTTTGGATATTACCAGTTGTTTTTAAATTTGCTGAATTTCTTTTTATCTTAGATAATACCGATTTTGGTATTCCTTGGTGGTTGGATTTACTAATTGATTCAATTGCGGGTGGTATTGCATTTGTACTAACAAAGTCTATATGTGGAGCATTGCGTATTCGTGATAGAGAATCAAAAGATACAATTGATAATGTTCTAAGTATTATTATTGGTTTTGTGATTGCTTTAGTTGTTCATATTTTTATGAAATATTGGATTGTGATTGTTTCCATTATAGGTGCAATAATCGTTGTATTTATCACATATATAATCATCTCTAACCATAAAGAGAGAAACAATGAGGTTGCTAGAAATAAAAAGCAATTGAAAGATGGAAAAAATAATGATTAGAAAAATACCAAACATCATAATAATAGCTTTAGTTATATCTTTAGTTTTCGTGCTTTCAAGTTGTGGTAATAAAACTAATACAACAACTAATACTGAAACTCCATCGACTATAACTACTGAAGATAACACACCTACAACTGATACAACACCAAAAGAGGATGATGAGTATATGAATAAAACATTAGTACTTAAAATAGATGATACTATAATAGATGTATATTGGATGGATAATGATTCAGTAAAAGAATTAAAGAAACTTGCTAAAGATGGTCTTACTATTAAGATGCATAAATATAGTACTTTTGAACAAGTAGGATCACTTCCAAATTCTATTAAATCATCTGATACTAATATAACTACAACACCTGGTGATATCGTATTATATTCATCTAATCAAATAGTATTGTTCTATGGTTCAAATACTTGGAATTATACTAAACTTGGACATATCAATTTAACTAAAAACGAACTAACTGATTTACTAGCAGATGAAGATGTTACTATAACGTTATCATTAAAATAGTAATAGATATGTATATAAAGACTATGGATGTCAAAGTGAATATAATGCTGAAAAGGTAAAATGATGCTAATAAATATCTGATATTTATGATTTAAAATTTAATGGTAAGCAGAACTATTGCTTCAACCTAATTTTATGAGATTTATCAGCATTAAACTAACAACAACCCCCGTAAAATAGGCGTTTATCAGCAATAAACTCACCAGCATTCATGTTGAGACGGTGGTGTTGCTAAGGTAAGAAAAACGGCTGAAAACAGCCGAAAATCGATAAAAATTGACGGATTTCCTACTCCTCAAAGAAGCGGGAAATCCTCTTTTTTGTTGCAAAAATGGGCTAATTGGCGGTAAACCGGTAAAAGACAGGGCTTTACTCGTATGGGGAAATAGGTCAACTTCAAAAATGAGCACCCATCCTACCTAGTATCAACATGGGGATAGGTGACTGGTATGTTTACACGATGGAGGGAATAGGTGAAAAAGCCCGTATTCATTGGCTTTTATTGAAATCTGCCGTTTCCTTGTTTTTTTGCGTTTTCGGAGTAGACTTCAACGACACCGTTAAAAACACAATCCTTTCGGGCTCCCCGGCAAAGAAAATTACGGATCTGGAGGCGAGGATTTCAAACCTCGAGAAGCAAAAGGACAATATCGTTGAACCGAGGGTGAGTGGGATCGTCTCCAAAGAGGACTGTGAGAAGAAATACGCCTCGATAACGAAAGAAATAGAGATGGCGAAAGGTGAGCTTGACCGCCACCAGGACAGGAAGCGAGAACAATCCGAGATGAAGGGGAAGGGGAAGGAATTCAAGGAGACCATACTCAAGCACAAGAGAATCGACGAGTTCCAAAGGGAGATACTCGAGACGACTGTGGACAAGATCATCGTTGGCGGTTTCGATGACGACGGCAATCCCGATTCGCACAGGATGAATTTCATCTTCAAATGCGGCGTCAGCGCGAACGCCGTCTACTCTAGGTGTTTTTTCGACTACTTCCTGAAGAGGCTTCGCTTTTTATGCGACACGGGTAGGTTTATTTCAACAATTGATTTCTTAATTTGCTTGTTGTCGTTGCAAATATTTAGAAAATATAAAAAATTGCCACGATAACTATGAAATAGTGAGGCTGTAGTGTATAATAATGGCAAAGGAGGCAGGCTATGATACTATACAAACGGGAAAAGTATTTGTCCAAAATGCGCGCGTTCTTCCATGACGACGACCTCATTAAGGTGATAACCGGCATACGCAGATGCGGAAAATCCAGCCTTATGCAAACGATAGCGGAAGAACTAAAAGGGGATGGCGTTGCGGAAAGCAACATCATTTACATCGATCTCGATAAACGTGGGTACAAAAGTATTCGAAGCGCCGAGCAGTTAGATGCATTAATCGAATCCGCCACGCAAGCGAAAGGGATGAAATACCTTTTCATAGACGAGATTCAGAACGTGGAAGGCTTTGAGGAAGTAATCAACGGATTTCGGTCCGAAGGAGACTATTCGATTTTCATAACCGGCTCTAATTCTTACTTGCTCAGCGGAGAACTTGTAACGAAATTAACCGGCAGGTATTTGGAATTCGAAATGTTTCCGCTGACATTTGACGAATACGAGGACATGAAGAAATTTTATGGGCGGGATATCGATGCCAACGCCGAAATAGAATTGAACCACTATATTTTGGAAGGCGGATTTCCACGTGCCATCAAAATCGACAATCTTTCGGATAAACGTACTTATGTGAGGGGGATTATCGATGAAATCTTTGAAAAAGATATCAAACGAAGGGTGAAAATCAAAGATGTTCAGTCCTTTGAGCTGGTTAGGAACTACATCATTAACAATTTCGGTGCAACGACTAGCATCAACAGCCTGCACGAAGCCCTTCTCAAAAATGGTATGGCCATCAGCCGTCAGACGGTGACTCGGTATATAAAAACGTTGGTTGATGCCAAAATTCTGTATGAGTGCAAAAGATTTGATATGAAATCGAAAAAAGCACTTTCGGGGGAACAAAAGTATTACGTTGCCGACTTGAGCTTTTACTATGCGATGAACACGGACAACCGGATCAATTACGGGCCAGCATTGGAGAATATCGTGTATCTATATGCACGAAGCCTCGATTATGCGGTAAGCGTAGGTCGCATCGGAAAACTGGAATGCGATTTCATCCTCCGAGACGGCAATATGGATTATTCCTATGTGCAGGTGGCCTATAAGATGCTGCAGAGCAAAGATACGGAAGATCGAGAATACAGACCATTGGAGAGCATACGAGATAACTATAAAAAATACGTGATGACAACGGACTATATGCTGCAAAAGAGAAATGGAATCCTCCATGTTAATCTGATGGATTTCATAGGCGATGGGAAACGATTTTAAGCGTAGGACTTGCCCATTAAAAGCATGCCAAAGGAATAGCCTTCGATGATGTCGTCGACTCCATCGACCGATTGATTGAAATCGTTGTTTGATTAGATTTGAGATAAGGAGGACGCGTTCCTCCTTTTTGTATGGTTTGAAGTCGGATGAGCGATTAAAGCGTTCCGAAAATATACTAGAAGTGTGCATGAGGCTTGGAGGAAAAGAAAAAAATCATTTTATTGATACACCTCAAAAACTTCATTTTGCGGGGTGGCTCCTCCCAAAAAAGCCTGATGAATACAGTCTCGATTCGATACCATCTATCAGGAGGAATAAGACTATATGCCGTTGCTTCGAGATGGTTGGTTTAATAGAAAGGAACGGAAGCGGCTTTAAGAAGATATACAACATATACAAAAAGCTGAAGTTCAAGGAACCTCAGCTGAATGATCAACACGATTGTTTCCTGATCACACTATACAATATGCTGGGTGAAAAGAATAATAGTGTGATAATCAATGGCAAGTATGATGAAGCGATATTGGCCTTCTTTAATGGTGTTGCCAACAGGATTCTGAGTCATGCGCGTCTACCTGTTCCGCCACGAAGGCATTCGCCTTATTTTTCTTTGTCCAATTTATCGAGGAATTCTCTTGTTTCTTTGATGAATCGGTCAACGTTTGAATTATCTTCCCATTTCTTCTTCGCCGCCTCGTAATCGTCCTTTGGGGTAGGGGAGAGAAGAGCATCGAGTTGCTTTTTTCTTTCTTCCTCCTCGCGTCTCATCTCTTCGTCCGTGAGATACCAGCTCCACCATTCAAAGAAATCGTCGTCCATTTTTCATCTACCTTCCTTTCTGCGTTTTTATTGTATCATCGTTTTTCCGTGAAATTACAGTTTCTGATTTTTTGCGTTTTCAGGATGCAATACAACATTATAAAAACAGAAAAATAAGAATGACAAGAAAAAATCATTATTCTTTTTATCAAAATTTAGAAAAGAGCCTAACTGAGAATCAATGAAGCTTTCTTTTGAAAATGAAACAGTATATTCATTGTTAGCTGTTAAAGCGATAAGATGATTATTGATGATTATAAAATCTATTCGTCTTCCATATCTTCTTCGATATCACATTTTGGAATTGTGATTTCATCAATATATTTCCCGATGGTGTTTTTTATGAATTGTTCTGTTTTATCCTTTTCAGAGCGTACTAAATAGGTTAAATAACGATAAACCAGGAACAATGGATTTTCCTTGTCTGAAAGGAGAGTCTCATATTCGAAAACGTTATTGATTGAATTATCAAGCAAATCTTGAATCTTTTCTTCATCTTCTGGGTTGTTATTGAACAACATATCAAGGACACTTTTATCCGTCTTTAAAAATGTCGGGCAACTATCAAATTCATCATTAGTATAGTAGATGATATTTCCTTTTTCGTCTTCTACCTTCAATTCTCCGATTACCGTGCCGAAATCAATATCATCTCCGGCTTTGTATTTCGCATCGATGATTTTCAAGTGACTCATTTCTTTTCCCCTTGTTATTGAAAATGACATATTTATATTAAATTATATTTTTCTATGAATCAATTACAAAGCGATTATTGGATCACGTCTCCGCCCTTCTTCGTGTTTATGAAGAGCCAGTTTTTACGGCCGAACACGAACGGTTTCATAACTTCACATTCACAAACTTATCCTCAATTCGGCATAATACGCCGAACGGGCGGTGAAAGACTTCGTGATAGCAAGGAAGAACTTCCTTTTCAGCTATTCAGAGAAGGGAGCCGAGATTGCTGGGGGCCACGGGTTTTGCCGTCTAATCCTTCCATGGCCTCCTCATTGATAACCTATTGTAAGTTGAAATTGATTAGCAAAGTTAAGACGTCCAATTTAAAGAAAAAAAACTAATTTTTCCAATTTTAAGATTTTCGCACCAAGAATTGTCGAAAAATTGAATTCATCAAGAGATACAATTTTGTATTCATCGATTTCTCTATCTACTCTTTCGCAATCCATAATATCCCCTTCATCTACTGAACCAGGGCGTTCTAATTGTCTTTTATCTTCACAAAGATCCATATATTTCTTAAATGACGTTTCATTCAAATAGATGTGATATTTAGACGCTTCAAAAAGAACGCAAATGCTTTTGTCTTGAAGACGATCTTGAAGACCCTTTTCTATGCGCTTCATTTGAGAATTATGGTCAATTTCATATTTTTTATTTTGAAACATGATTTCATCATCTACAGCTGTGTCTTCTTGAAATTCTTTTAGGCGCACATTCCCTATTATTTCAAAATTGGATTGCTCTATTTGCTTTATGTTCCGAAACAAGAAATAGAGCTCACTGATGCAAAACATTTTTTCATGATTGAATTCAGTGGAAATCGAAGAAATTTCATCTAGTACTTCTTGGCAGTGATAGGAACGAAGAGAAGAGAACTTCTTAAAGATTTCAAATTTTCTTATTTCTTTGCTAGCATTTAAATTATTAATAATCGCTCTAAATTCTTCGAATGTTTTTTTATCAGGCTTCCTTTGGACATAATCCTCCCCTTCATCAACATTCGCTTCGTATTCGAATTTTTTGTTAACGATGTCCTGAATTTTCAAAAGGAAAGCTGTGTCTAAGGCAAAAGGTGATACTAAATACAGAATATTAGAATGATAATTCCGATTGATGTATTTTCCTTTTTCTCTATCAAATTCTAATACTTTCTCGATGGTCAGAATGTCTTTAGCTGCGATGTATAAAATGCTGTCATCGAGAATTTCATTATCGTTAGATAATAAAGAATCCTGAATGTCTTGAATTAGTCCTGAGTTGTTTTGGTATACTTCCTTAATTTTAAGAATGGCGACTATTGGGTTTGCTAGTCTAAGCTGAGGATCCGTTCCCAACAAGCAATCATTAATTTTGTCAAACTCGCATAATTCCGGATAAATATCGCCTATTTTTGTGTAGTTATTACCTCTGGGTATTGAACCAGTAAATGTTTCATTAACTATCAATCCAAAAGAATAAATATCGGTGTTTTTTGTAATATCATAGTCTTTCTTTTGAGTTATTAGTTGCTCCGGAGATGCGTAATTAAAGTTAGCAAGCTTTTCCCCTTCTTTGGTCAAGTCTGATTCTTTAAAATGCGAAATACCAAAATCACCGATATATAGCTTATCGTTTGACTTACAATAAAAAATGTTCTCAGGTTTGATATCTCGATGCACAACATCCGCATTATGCAATTCTTCGATTCCAATGGCAATTTGATAAAGCCAATCGATCCTCTTTTCTACGCTGAAGTTATCTTTGCTGTTTAGCAAATCACGATAACTTCCATCGAATTTTTGCATAACATAAAAATAAAAAACGTTATTCGAAATTTCATGAATTCCATACCCCAAAGCTTCAACAACATGTGTTGATTTATTGCTAGCCAAAAATTTGGCTTCATTTATAAATCGGTCAACATCTTTTGACTTTTTGCCGGACTTTAAAACACATAAAGTTTTTGCAATATATTCTTGTCCGTCTTTTATTACTTTAAAAAGACAGGCGTTTGTTGTGTAGCGAAAAATCGAATTAACAAAGAATGTTAAACCATTAGTGCATTTAATTGTCTCGTTATTTAAAAGTTTGTACTTTCCCTTTGTATCGTTTTTCATAAAATTACCTCCGTTATTTTTAATATTCTTTAAACACTGATGAAAAAATACACATTGTTCTACGAGCATGGGTTCTAAGCATCTTCAAAGAGAAGCGATTTAGGTTATAACAGTGGCGTTTTAATTACTAATGCTAATTTGATGTTTTTTTAACTCTTGAGTTTCTTAGTGATTTCCGAATAAAGTTCCTGTCCTTTTTGACAATAAATTGAAGAGGTTTTGAGTGTTGGCAGCAATGTTTTCGCCTGCCTTTGCCAAGACATTTGATGTCTCTTTATCGATTTCCTTTTTTGATTCTTTATAGGAATCTTTGAAAAGCCTGCTCATACATATGCACAGGGTGTACATGATTTGGTTGAACAAATAGAAGAGCCCGTTCACGTCGGACCATGCTCCAGTGTTTGCGTACCAAAGGTATCCGTTTGCGTGGGAGACCATCTGAGATTCGACGTAATGGAGCTTTATCGAATGACCGTTTGATAAGCCTTTGCCATCTTCCTTAAATAAATCAGCCAACTGACTGACAAGCTTCGTCAAGGATTTCATCTTCCCCTCGGCATCCAATGTGTACCCTGTGGTTTTCTCGAAAGCTATGTCGAAGCTTTCTTTGCTCAAGCCGTTTGGGTATTTGGATTTATAGAACCCATATGCCTCCGAAAGGATTTCGTCGATGTCTTCCTTCGAATTGCAGAGACGGGCAATCGACAGGTTATCATGGCATTGCATCAGCTTATAGGAATCGTTGACGTCCTCCGAGTTCAAATAAACTTCGTAGAAGACGCTTAGAAGCTCTATGAGGACCTTCCATTTGGACTTGACTTGCTCCGTGAAGCCGAATACGGTATCGAACGCCATCTCCTGTATGATCATCGATATGTTGTGGAAAGTGTTTGAGACGTAGTTATCTCCGAAGCTTTTGTTGAAAATGTCGATAACGCTTTCTAAATCCGTGCATTCAGATTTGATTGAGTCTATGAACCCCTCAGCATCCTTGCTTGAGAGAATTAGAAAACTGTATTGCTTCAAATTCATTCCTTTAGGAAGGGTTGAATACTCCTTCTTTAGGATTTCAAGCGTGTCCAATAATAGGTAAAGATGCCCCTTAGAGGTAAGGCTTTCATTTGATGTAGGATGAATCATTGCACTAAGGATTGAGTATCGCTTTTCCCATTCATCTCCAAGATTGTCTTTTACCACTTTTTGGAATGACAATTTTGGATTACAAGCGAAGGGGAGTGGGGAGCTGGCTATCTTCTTCAAATCGGCTTTGCTTATGTCCGGGAATGCGGCTTGGAAAAAGTCTAAAGCCTCGTTGAATTTGTCTTTGATATCGTCCGGTATGATGCTTGAATCATGGCATTCTTGGAATTTCCTATATTGCTTGTACTCGATGATGGGAACCTGGTTCTTTATGAGATCGAGGCTGATGTTCTCAAAATATCCGCTTTTGCAGGCCGTTTTCATTGCCAGCCCTTCGATGATGCATCTCGAATTCAAGAAGATGCCGGGAGATTCGATGTACTCGTAATAGAAATTCTTGAGGAAGCTCATCGCATGGGACGTGATGTAAAAATCGAAAATCTCGTCATAGGATGGCGAATATCCCTTCTTGTTGCATTTTTCAAGAAGAACGTTGTTGTATGGGAAGACTTTTCCGAAAAGGGCGTTCACATCCGATAGGACTTTCTCAAGAATGTCCCGGCTTTTGTTTCCGTCATCGTTTTTTCTCAGTACGAAGTAGCTATCAGCAAGATTTTGTTCCAGCCACTTCCTCGTCATGTAGACTTTTGAGTATTTTGCAATGTTGCACAAAACTCTTATCAAATTGATGTCAGGGCAGTCATGAAGGTAATCGTAAAGATTCTTGCTGTATGCATAAGCGGCTTGCTGGCCTAAGCCGTCGTAATTGATGCCATAGCTCATGTCAACCTCTTTGCCTGTTCTGGAATCTATCGAACCGTAAACTGGTCCTTTAGCCATCTCTTCAATGAATGGCATCGAAATCGCCAAGTCGTATATTTTGTCGTCAATCACCAGCCAGGAGTGATCGAATGGCTGGAAGCCTTTTTGCTTACATTCTCCGATGCATGGCGTTGCGTCGATTCCGATTTTCTTTGCGAAGGCATACATCATCGCAGTAGTGGCATGGCAGGCTCCGTACCAATTATTTTTCCTCATGAATAACAAAAGGTTGTCGCAGAATTGGATGAATAGGTTCTTTTGCTCATCGTTCATCTTTTCGTTCCCTCACCTTTCATTCCATCGAGATAGGCATTGAGCTCTTTGAGTTGACTTTTGCTTAATCCGTTGATTTTCTCTTCGATAGATTCCTTCCTTGTTTTAGTTTCCGGTGGAGTGGTCTTTGTTAAAAGTATCTTGTCCCCGTTGATTTCTAGGCTAACATACTCCCCTATATGTAATCCTGCTTCCTCAAGCCATTTTCCTTTGAGAAGAATTGTCGGAACGGAAGTGTAGTTTCCTCCGCCCATGGATTGGTCATATATCTTTAGCTTTCTCATATGTTGCCGCCTCCTTCATTTTTATTATAACTTATCGTTAATAAAGTCTTAACGATTGCACTGAACCAGCACAAGAAGCAGTTGTTTTCTGTAAAATTGATTAATTGATACACGAATGTTATAATAATTTATAGAAAAATAACGATTAAACGGATTATATATTTGCATTTAAATTATCGTTATTTTAAAAGTAGAATGGAGGTGTTCATATGATTGACAATTTTTTCAAAGTGAAGTTGCTTCTTGCGATTGGTACCTTGGCGATTTGCCCATCTTTGCCGGATTTTTATTCGTGTTCATATAATGTTTCTTCTAAACAAATTAAAAAAGAAACAAGCGAGAAACTGCAGTTCATGCAACCTTTGGAGGAATATGATATTAATGTAATCGATTCTGAAAAATCGTTTGATGCTTCGGTTGAAACCTTTTTGTTTTCATCATCAAAACCCATTGATTATATAAGCAAAGAGGGTGAGGCTGATCTTGCCAATTTTGAATATAGTGATGGTAAAGTTTCTTGTAAACTAACTAACTTTAGCAACAATTCAAATATAACACTTAGTTTTTATCAAAAAAGCGAATTGATAGATAGATGTTCGCTTTATTTTGCCCAATCTGCAAATGGTTTTATCTATTCGTCTGCGATATCGTTGGATACAGCTCGTAGAAATGCAGGTCAAGAATTGAATTATAATCTGACGAACGATAAAGAGGAAAATACGACATTCAATAATAAGTCAAGTATTGTTCCTTGTGGTATCGGTGCCGATGGAACGATATACGGCACATTAAAATGGACGGATGAACAAGGAAATACGCATCCACTGATTGGAGCAAAAGTTAAAGCAACTATGTCTATGAGCTGGTGGAGTGCTGAAACATACACTAATTCTAGTGGTTACTATGTAATAGATTATTCTGATATTTGGCATTTTTTCGGTGGAATTCCAATGATTCATGTTTATACCGAAAGCGACAATGTAAAGGTACATAACGGCGGAACATATGAGAAAACTCACGAATTTAGTTCTGGAAGTGGTGGTGAATTTTCTTATACATTCTCTCCAAATAAAGATGGAGATATGGGAAAAGCGATGATGATATTTCAAGGCGCAAAAAATTTCTCAAATTATGCTGAGGAATTGAATGGGGGAGTACCTATTAAATATTGCAATATCAAATATCCAGACGGGACAAATGGAGCTTATTATGATGGAAATGATACGATTCATATAAGTGCTGAAACTCCGAGAAATAGTACATCACCTGAATCTTATGCTTCGTGGGATGTTCTCGGTCATGAGTATGGACATCATGTACAAGAAGTCTTCGGTATAAGTGCAAATCCTGGAGGAACTCATTATATACCGGGTAACAATATTGATGATCAATTTAATTCTGGATATTCTCTTGCTATTGCTAAAGAAAGGGGTCAAAAACTATCTTGGGGTGAAGGCTGGCCTACTTATTGGTCTACAGTTGCACAATCACATTTTGATAATGATTTAAAGTCCATATATACCGTTGGGGACACTAAGTATACTTCAACAAATGGTTTTGATTATGAATTAGATTCATATGGGACGGGATATGGCGACGCAGATGAACAGGCAATACAACGTTTTCTTTACAAACTATATGATTCTAAAACCGATAATTATGATAAATTTGATTTAGGAGAAATGTCTCTTTGGAATATCATTATCACAAACAAACCAGTCACTTTTAGTGAGTTTATTCAGAATTTGTACGATGGTGGTTATAACAAGCATGATCTAGGAATATTGTTAGATCAGTACAATATCATTAATGGAAAAATTAATGCAACAAACTATCAATATTTTGATAAATTGCCAACATTTAGCTGGTCTGCTGAGTCTGGAAGTAATAATTTGAAATTTGATAAATTCGATTTGTATTTTGAAACCCCTTCCGGTTCTTTAATACAAAAAGTTAGCAATATCTCTGCTTCCGGCAATTCAGCATTTTATACTCCATCCAATATAATTTGGAATAATATTTACAATGCTTATGGTTCAACCTTTAATGTTTACTTTGTTGCAAGGCAAACTTATTCTTATGTTAGCGGAAATTATTACTCGGAAATCCGCACATTTTACAAGCCAAGCATATTTTCTTCCGGGAAAGTACAAGTAAAACCAAATGAATGGGGATTGGATGGTAGATATTATTTCTCTAATGAGATAAATGATGTTGATTCATTAGAAAATGATGCTGGCAACGTTCGTTTTTCATCAGTGTCTAAAAGTGGTTTAACAATCACCACCGAGCGTCTAAGATGCGGATATATTGAAAATTCTTATATTAATCTATCTCCGCGTCGTGCTAATGCTGGTTATGCTTATTTAGAAATGGATTTCAATAAGCCCGTATATTCTATTTTATATAGTCTTGGTTTTTGGAGCAGCAGTGAAAATCTAGATGGAACTGCTTCGTTGTTTATTAAGGACGCTAATGACAATTGGAGCAAATCGCAAGATCTATTGGCGCTGCAGCTGAATACAAAAGGACAAGGACTCAAGCGATACTCTCAGTATTTTGCAAACGGAATCTATGGTCTTAGATTTGAATGTACTGCAACTGCAACGGGTAGTCGAAATAAAGGCAGGCTGTCAATTGATGACATGGTATTTGGAACAAGAACAGGTATGAGTGAAAATCAATTCTATATCACCAATTATGGAAAAACATCTGCATAATTTGGAGTTTTTGGTATGAAATATAAAAGAACTAAATTTTTGACTTTATTTGCTAACGCCATGGCATTAATTAGTTGCAACGGTGGTTTGTCAAATAGAACCTTTGTTGAAGTTGGTTTTAATAAGTATTACGGCCCATCTAGTTCAACAAGTCAGGTGGGGCTGGCTTTTAAAGCGGAAAAAGAGCAATCCTTAAATGCAACCTTTAATGTTTATATAGGTGCAAGAAAAGGATTTGCAAAAGATTGGGAAAATGATCTATGGGAATGCAATCCTGGTTATGGGACATTTGTAATCAATAGAGTAATTGAAGATAAAGTGGGGAATGAACTTCAATGTGACTATATTGAACTCGACGATTTTCCTGACGACGAAAAATATCCTTTATCTTATGAAACAATTGAGGGCACTACCGATGGGGTCATCATGCATTATGAGGGCTTTGTGACAGACACATTTGATTTTGGCTCAATAGATATTTCAGAAGGCCACGTCGGCTATTATATTTGCTATTACGATGATGTAAACCAAAGGCCATTTGAAGAGAATTGCTATCTGTATGGTATCTCTTGGGGCGGAAAGCTGAATTTCAAGAAGAACGATGGAAATCGGGTTTCCTTTGAACAAATTTAGAACTTATGTGAATAAAAGGCTCACTGAATTATTTGTTTAACAAAAATTTGTTTTCTAAAATATTATCGAAACAATGATAAAGACATATCGATCTCATCGTTTTCTAATAAGGTAGTTACCTTTTACCTGTTGCACTGTCAGTCATAAGGGTCTACAAAAGATGTCGACTTCATAACCTTGGTTGTATTTGGGACATTTTTTTGAGGAAAAATTATGCATGTCGAGACGGTAGTGTTGCTGAGTAAAAAAACGGGTGAAAGCAGACGAAAATCAATAAAAATTGACGGATTTCCTACTTCTTAAAAAAGTGGGAAATCCTCTTTTTTATTGCAAAAATGGGTTAAGTGGCAGTAAAACGGTAAAAAACAGAGCTTTACTCGTATGGGGAAATAGGTCGACTTCAAAAATGAGCATCCAACCTACCTAGTATCGAAATGGGGATAGGTGGCCGATATGTTTACACGATGGAAGGAATAGGTGAAAAAGCCCGTATTTATCGGATTTTATTGAAATCCGTCGTTTCCTTGTTTTTTGCGTTTTCGGAGTAGACTGCAACTACACAGACAACCTGGAAAACAAAATTTGGGGCGAAAAACTGGCAAAAACGGAGGTATAGTTTGATTGAAAAGCCAAAAAATCAAGAAAACCATTGCCTTCACTTCAAAAAATATGCTAAGAAAAATTGGAATCCGTTTTAATAAGCGGGAATTTTTTAATGTGATTTCTATCCACTTACACGATTGAAAGCAAACTCAAAAAGTGTTACATTCATATCATGAGCGACGGAAATAGGAGAGCATTGTATGACTTACTTTGAAGCAATCAAGAAATTACGTAATAAATTGATACTTACACAAACTGAATTTGGTGAATTATTCGGCGTTTCTTTTGCCACGATTAATCGTTGGGAAGCAGGTAAGTTTAAACCAACGACAAAATTGAAAAGAAAGCTTGCTCCTTATTTTAGAAAGTACGATATTGAAATTGTTGAATGACTGGCTCACAGAAAGGAAAAATATAAGATAAGTAAATATGAAGAAACGTGTATTTATTTCGTTCGATTATGATCATGATAGTGATATCAAAGGCTCTTTAGTGGCTCAAGCTAGAAATGACGATTCTCCTTTTGAGATTGTAGATATGTCCATTAAAGAAGCTATTGATCAAAATTGGAAATCTTATGCGAGAAAAAGAATTAAAGGGTGTGATTGTGTAATTGTTTTATGTGGGTTTAATACAGATACCGCCAAAGGGGTAACTGCTGAATTGTCTATAGCTCAAGAAGAAGGCGTTCCTTATTTTCTTTTACAAGGCCGCAATTCTTGCCATGTTGCTAAGCCAGTTGGCGCAAAAGCGACTGACAAAATTTATAGTTGGACTTGGGATAATTTAAAACTACTTTTGAACTGATATAGATGATTGATTTTTGCTCTAAGCACACCGCTTTTTAAAAGAAAACACATAAGAATGATCGCCTGCAACTAAGGAGGAGATTTAAATGAGAAATGCTTTAATCGTTGGCATAAATAATTATCCAGGCCATGAACTAAATTGCTGCGTTAATGACGCAAACGAGGTTGCTCGACTCCTTGAATACAACGAAGACGAGAGCCGCAATTTTTCAATAATCAAATTGCTAGATGAACAAGCAACTTACGATAATATTTTAGACAAACTAGCCGAGGTGTTCGGTGATGATTCTGATGTCTCACTTTTTTATTTTTCCGGGCACGGATTTGATGATAAAAACGATGGGAAAATTTGTACTATAGATTACCAATCTCAACATTACGGGATTCCGTTTAGAACAATTCTTGAGCATATCCGTGAATCTAAATGCAAAAATAAAATCATCATCTTGGATTGTTGCCATGCTGGGAAATTAGGAAACTTCTCTATGATTGGAGACGCGACTATTTTAGAATGCGGGACGACTATTCTTACGGCTTGTAATACAGGTGAATCTGCGATAGAAACGAATGGACATGGACTCTTTACGAAGCTTCTTATAGATGCTTTAGAAGGTGGAGCAAGCGATATTTTTGGGCGAATTACCCCTGGGTCAATTTATTCTTATATCGATTCGTCATTGGGCAGTTTTGATCAAAGGCCTTTATTCAAATCACATGTTCAGTCTTTTGTTACTATCCGCGTGGCTAATTCTAAAATGTCTTTTTCTGAGATGAGACGATTAATGAAATTGTTTCCGACTGAAACAGACGTTTTCCAGCTCGATCCTTCCTTCGAGCCCACGAATTATCTTGGGAGCAAAGAAATAGGAAAAGAAGATTTAAAGAGACCTTATTTTCAGGAAAATAATGGAAAAATTTTTGGACTACTTCAAAAGGCAACTAGTAATGGTCTTGTTCGACCATCTAATGAAAAACATATGTTTTATGCGGCAATGCATTCCGATACTTGCGAATTGACTGCTATTGGAAAGCATTACTGGTGGCTTGTAATAAATAAAATTATTTAAAGCATACTAGCATTTTTGTTGGCAATAAGATCGTAACATTGGAAAATATATTATTTGCATGCTTGAACCCAATGGACAAATCCGAAGGAAAACCCCGATGAACATGATGAACACGGATTTATGCCCTCCAACTAGAAGGCAACATTTCTGTCCATCTTTTTTGCTTGCCTTTTCGATAGAGCAAAGATGGCTTCTTCCAAAAAGGCAGAAAACAGGATCGAGGCCACCTACTAGACTTACTTTCTCTTATTACTAACAAACACATGTTGAGTGCATCACGTTGTTCTAAAAAACAGCTAAAAAAGGCTAAAAGTCGAGGGCTTTGACCGATTTGGAAAGGTCGAGGCCCCTTTTTCTTTGCTGGAAATCCGTCCGATTTCGGCCGAAACCCCCGAAAAAAGCCGCTTACTAGTAGGAGGAAACATGTCCCCACCCCAAATGTACATACAACCTACCTCGTATTTTACCTTGGCAAGGAAGAATTCATAAAATTAAATCAACAACAATAGTCAAAGAAATCTATTCCGATGAATCTTTGAAAAAAATGAGGGATATCTGATCAAATCTTAGAGATCTTGCACTAATTGATATTTTGTCATCAACAGGAATGAGAGTTGGAGAGCTCATTCTTTTGAATAAAGCCGATGTAAATTTTGTTGAAAGGGAATGCAAGATCTTAGGAAAAGGTAATAAAGAAAGAATTGTATACTTTGATGCAAGAAAAAAAATTCATCTCCAAGAATATTTAGAGTCTAGGTCCGACACTAACGAGGCTTTGTTTGTTGGTCTTAATGCTCCATTCAACAGAATATCAATAGGGGCGATAGAATTAAGGATTCGGAAATTAGGTTTAAAGATTGAAATCAAAAAATCGCATCCACATAAGTTTAGGAGGACATTAGCAACTAAAGCAATTGATAAAGGAATGCCAATAGAACAATTGCAAGTACTGCTTGGTCATAAAAGGATTGATACAACTTTACAATATGCAATGGTTAATCAGGCTAACGTAAAAGCATCTCATAAAAAATATATAGGATAGGAGCTGAATTTATGAACAAACTTAGCAAAATTAGACTTCAAAAATTGTATGAAATGAGTTCTGGTGTTAGTACATCAAAGAACTCTGCTGGACATGGATTCCCATTTATTTCTTTTTCTACAATTTTTAATAATTTTTATTTGCCAGATATATTAGAAGATTTGATGGAAAAAACAGATAAGCAAAGAACCGAATCTTCAGTTAAAGAAGGAGATGTACTTATGACTCGAACGAGTGAAACGCCTGATGAGTTAGCCTATAGTTGTGTAGCATTAAAAGATTATCCTGATGCGACATTTAGCGGATTTGCAAAAAGACTAAGGACCATAAAAAGAGATTTGGTTTATTCAAAATATATGGCTTTCTATTTTAGATCACCATATTTTAGAAAACTTATTAACTCTTATACAACAATGACGTTGCGCGCGAGTTTCAATGAACATATTTTTTAGTTTTTAGATATATTTTTACCGACAAGGGAAGAACAAATTAAAATTGGCGACTTTTTATATTCCATTGAGGAAAAAATCAAGCTGAACAATCGCATAAACGATAATTTATCTTATCGTTAATCGATGGTTGCCTGCTCATTCATGAGCAATGGCAACAAGAAATCTCTTAATTTAGTTAAATTAGAGTTTTCTTTACAATTTCGGACTATTATATCTTTCAAATTTAATATCTCAATATCGTCTAAGAGTTCTTCAGTGTATTCAATTGAGTACTCTAATAATCTGTCAGAATTAACCACAGGCATTTTGGTTCCGTGAGAAGACTTGGTTGCATAATCAAATATTTGTTGGCTCGTCAAAGAATATAAAATCAAATTATAAAATCGCTCATCTAGAATTTCATATTGATATATAGTTCCTGTAACCGCCCCGTTACAAGGGGCAATACCTGCCTTCTTTAAATAAGGTCTTATCGAGCCAAACAAGATGTTCCCTTCTTTCATTTCAGTTAAATTTGATTCAAAGTTTGCTGAATCGTTCAATTGTGATAAAGAGAAAGACCCAGATGGCATAACACTCAAATCAACTGTAGGTATTTTTCTAATAATACTATCAATTGGTATGTTTATACGTTTAACTAATTTCTTTAAAGCAACCGTTTTTTTATCTTTTGCATTGCAAAGGTGTCTATTTATAATCAAGCTCAAAAGTTGCTGTAAATTATCGTTTATACTATCATTTTCATAGAAATAAGGGTTATATACGAAGCGAAAACGGCTATGTTTCTTTAAGATCAGCGATTTTTGATTTGAAAACTATAGCCATAAAATGTAGGAGGTAAAAAAATCATGATTGCTAATAACGATTTTTCATATTGGGAATTGCAACTTAAAGAGACAGCCAACGATATTGACTCCTATATTGATGATATTAAGCATAAAAGTAGAAATGAGGTGTCAACAAACTTTTTAAAATGCCTCAGGGATTTCTATGACCAGGTTTGCTGCGTTTTATTCCTTAGTCGCAATAGTAAAATAACAGCTCAAACGGAATTTAATTTAATTCAAGATGGGCATGAGTTTGTTAGTAGAAATGCTGGGTTTAATTTTTTACAGGACTTTTATTCTAAATTGCGAGTTTCTGCATCGCATTATCGCTTGCCGAATGATCAGGCTGAGCGATTGCTTTTGGGATACATACAGTATTTGGTTCAGATCAAACTTCTTTTGAAGAAAGAGTTGAATTTGTTGATTTTAAATAATTTGGATAAGTATCCTTTGGATTTGGATTCAACATTTGAAGATTATTACAAGCTCATAATTGATGGCCTCAAAAAATTTGAATACGAGAAAAAGGAAAAAAGAAATTTTGATTCATACTATGTTCAAAAGAAAAAACTGATTTATTGCCATAATGTAAAATTCTACGAGTACACCTTAACTGGTGTTAATGATGAAACCTGCAAGTTTGATAGATTCACGGCATTCTCTATGCTTGACATTTTTCCCAATTATGCAATCCGAGCCAATTTACAAAAGATAAAAGTTTTCCTTTTCGACAAAAATATCGATGTTACTGTTATTACCGATTATGATGTTGCAATAAGGCCATGCGAATTCGACAGGCTTTTTAACATAGTTGGAATTCAACATACGCAATACCGACAAGACTCCAGCTATCGCTCTTTAATGAGATTTATTAAAGAACACAAGATTTCGTTGGATAAAATAACATGTCTTCCTAAAAGGCAATTTTCTATTTTTAAGAATGAGGTTTTTGATTCTGATAGAAATGTTTTAGCTCGATTTTTTGATGCTTCACGAGATGTTTTGGAAAGCCAAAAATATGGAAATAACACTTTGCGTTATCTTATGTATACAGTTAATAATCGGATTCTTAAAGACCAAATAGATCGATACAATGGAAAAGTTCTTTCTGATTACGTTAAAGTTACATCTAAAGATAGATATTTTGAGAATTTCCCCTTTGTAGCATCATTATGCAATCATAATCCGTCTTTTGATGATTTATGCTGTTGCTTTAATGTGGAGGAACATGGCTCCGAATTAATTAGACGCTTTATTTTGAATGAATCTAAGCAAAATTTATCTCTTTATTGGAAGCCTGGTCCTGAATACGATTTTGCAAAGATAAAAAGTGATATTTCAGATTTTAATAAACTTTGTGACGAAAAGAGCACTAGTAAATCTTTTAGGCTATCCAACCTTGGAAAAAACTTTTTTATTGAAGAATTTGATGAATCGACTTATAAAATAATCAATTTTTTAAAACATTTATCTAAAAATATTAATTTTCCAGGATATGCCGAATATGCTAAAGCTAGGCTGCTTGAACTTGCATCTTTAATCATTGATGACAAGCAAAAAGAAGAAGCTGTTGAACAAGCTTTTTCTAAGAGCTCCGTTTTTGCTGTTTACGGACCGGCCGGTACAGGAAAAACCACCTTTGCAAAATATATTGTGGATATTTTTGGAGAGACCACAAATGTTCTTTGTTTGGCAAATACAAATCCCGCTCTGATGAATCTAAAAAAGAGAATAACCAATAGGAATGTAAGTTTTGATACAGTTTATAAGTTCCTTCATAGTAAAAAATATATTGACCAGCAATTCGAAATCATGATTATTGATGAATGCAGCAATATTTCTAATAAAGATATGTCTGCTATTTTGGATAAAATGAACAGCAAGTTGTTATTGCTGATAGGTGACATTTATCAAATTGAATCTGTTCAATTCGGAAATTGGTTCGCTTTACTAAAGGAATTCATAGGTAAAGATTGTTTTGTTGAGTTAAAAACTGAATTTAGAAGTCGAGAAAATCAAAATCTCCCAATACTATGGAAAGCGGTCAGGGACAACGAAATAACGATTAAGGAATATATAGAAAAAATGCGTATTTCCTATCCACTTGGGCCTTCGATTTTTGAACGAGTCTACTCTGATGAGATAATACTATGCTTGAACTATGATGGATTATATGGAATAAATAACATTAATAAATACCTACAGGCAAATAATCCAAATCCAGAAATCAATTGGCGACATTATACTTTTAAGGTTGGTGATCCCGTTTTGTTTTTGGAGAATAATAGGTTCGGAAGTGTCCTTTATAACAATCTTAAAGGCCATATCAAATCGGTTATAATAGCAGAAGACGGCAGCGTCAATTTTAAAATCATTGTTGAAAAAGTTGTTAATCCGATAACAGAATCAGTTAACGGGTTAAAAGTTTTAAAAAACAGCAAAGATGGAACTACTTTGATTTCTTTTACTGTATATCGATCCGGTCAAGCGGAATACGAGCAAGATTTGCGACCAAATTATCAGATTCCCTTTCAAATTGCATATGCAGTTTCAATTCATAAATCGCAAGGATTGGAATATGACTCAGTCAAAATTGTCATTTCAAATGAAGTAGAAGAATTGATTTCCCATAACATTTTTTACACAGCGATAACTAGAGCCAAAAGAGATTTAAGGATCTATTGGACTCCAGAAACGGAAGAAAAAGTTCTTAGTTCGCTGAAAAAGAGGACTTTTTCGAAAGACTTGCCTATCTTTTTAAGCCTTCATAAAGATTTAAAATAATCGTTTTGCTCCATGATTTTATAAGGTCAATATTTTAGTATTTTAAGCTAGATTTAAAAATAATCACTTCCCATATATCTGGAGAAAATGCTAAGTACACTTTTCGTATTACTGACACGTTTACATCTCGATTTTTCTCTCATCTTTCTATAGTCGTAAACGGATATTCCAGATAAGGCAATTAGTTTCTTTTTCGATATCTTTCTTTCCTTCATTATTTTCCATAAGCCATCATAGCTCGTGTAACCAAAAAGGTCTCTATCATCCTTTTCAGGAGAGATAGAGGCCTTTTTTCCTTACAATCACGTACTCTAAGTGGTTCTTGATGGCGGTGGTGATGTCGTGTGCGATAAAAGCTGGCCTGATTTCAATTCCAATCTTCTTGAAATCTTCAATCAAAGATTTCTTCGTTTCGTCATCCAGCTTGCAATACTCCATTGCTTACTCCAAACCGTCCTAACATATGAGTGACAGATTGAGGGCCAATGCATCATGGTAGGAGATGTCCTTGCCACTTTTTGGGTTCAGTTGATAGGATGCCGTCATTGGGAAATCGCCATGTCAACCTCATGCTTTTCTAATGTGGTAGTTACCTTTTAGCTGTTGCACTGTCGAAAAACGCATCCAGTAGACATGTTCCTTCCATAACCTACCCTGTATTGGTAGACATGTTCCTCGCATGTCTCCGACACATAACTCTTTTGTCCCAACGGGAAAGCAAGAACGAGACTACTGTTTCTTTGAAAACAAGAAGGCTACGAAGGCTGAAACCAAGCCTACATATGATCAAATCAAAGAATATGTCATGGATAAATATAGGGTAAAGGTTTCATCTCTCGATATCGCCAATGCCAAGAATGAATTCGAATTGAAGGAAAGAGAAAACTACAATCTTCCCAAGAGCGAGAATTCAAGAAGGCCTAATCTCACTCCAAAGAAAAAAAAGATGATCAAAGAAGCCTTCCAAGACTTCAATATGATTTAACACAATAAGCTCCATCCAAAGCGGTGGTGCTTTTTTAACATTAGTGTCCTGACATTAAGGGGCAAAACAAACCCTGAATGAATGAATGACGAAAAACTACTATAATAATGAAAGAAGTGAGAGAAAACTGAGAAAAACATTTGCTTTCCATGAGATGCGTTTGTTCTATCGGTTTTTCTTTAAGAAAATGAGGAATGAGGAGCGATATGAGAAATTACCAGGAACTTACAAAAGAACTTAGAGACAAGCTGATTCTGACACAAGAAGACTGGTCATCCAAGAACGATATCAAGGCCAGCCTGCAGTCTGATGTCATCCGCTTGCTCAATAGAAACGGATATCCTCCGATGACGTTTGATGACGTATATGCCAAAGTTCTTGCACAGGTCGAAAACTTTAAAAGATATGAGAGATAACGAAAAATGAGTAAAAGTAAAATCGACTACATCAATGAAGCAATTAGAAACAAAGGCATGTTTTATCGTGGACCCAAGTCTTTATTCAAGTATCGTCCTTTTAATTCCTATTCTTTTGATATGTTGGAAAACAGTTACGTCTATCTATGCCCGGCTAAAAGACTTGATGACAAGACGGAATGCGATACGTCACTAGATTTCAGTAGATTGATGGATTTGGAAACGAATAATCTAAAAAGAGAATGCGTTGACCAAATCATTGGGATGATAAAGCCCTTTGTGCTACCGGAAAACTACGAGCTGGTAAAGTCGAAAATCTATTCGATAACGAAGAGCGACGGTACCGTGAAGCCAAATTTTATGCTTGATGTCGCAATGGAATTGCAGAAGCTGCTTCCAAAAGGATTTAACATCGCCCTGCTTGTGAACTGGATTATCAATGTTCCGGAAAAATTGAACGATTCTTCCATAAAGCCACAGATGGAACGTTTGATTTCTATCGGAATCAATGCAAAAGAACAAATTGGAATTTGTTCTTTGTGTGAGTCTCCTGATGTTGATGATATGTGGAATGACTATGCCAATAAGGAAAGTGGCTATTGCATTGAATATGACGTTTTGGATTATGAATTTAATGAATGCATCTTTCCTGTTGTTTACGACGATAATAGGGAGACAAACCTCATCATCCAATTGGTGGTAAATTTCATTGGACAAATGATTACAGGAATGAGCAATGGTGAAATTCAAGCTGATCAATCGCAATTTATAAGGCTTTTCCTTACGAAGAATACCGAATGGCAACACCAAAAGGAGTGGAGGCTTATTGGAGAGGCGAATGGCAAACCCAGGGCTCCTAAAATCAAGAGAATCTATATTGGAAAACAGGCCAAGAAAGAGAATCGAGAAAAGTTGAAAGATTATTGTGAAAGACACTCAATCGAAATTGTTGAAAGATAAGGGAAAATTAAATGGCAAGCCTATCAAAGCGATGGCTTACATTATAAATGATAGTTGAAAAGGATAATTCCGTTTATGCAATAGAAAATTCATTTTAGTCTTTTGCTACTGCGAAAGGCCTGAATGTCGACACATCGATTTCTTCGGCTTCTAAAGGAAAAGATGTGTTTGTTTGGTGGATTCCATTCTTGATAATCTTGAATGTTCTTGCTTTCATAGGGACTGTCGACTGGTTTATCAGTATCTTCTTTCCTCAGCTCTATAAAAAGAAAGAAGATGTAACTGAAGAATAACAAATTTATTTTAGCCTTATCGTTTAAGTTGGGAGTCAAAGCAGCTCGCTGACCCTTTTTTGAGTATTAAGGAAATGCTATTCTTTAGTGATAAAAGGATATACTTATGAATGTGTTTTGCTTTGCTTAAAATCACAACTGCAAACCATATCCCATTACCGAAAGAAATTTAATCCTGCAATTAACTAATTAAAATAAAAACTTGTTTTATTTTTTTCGATTCCATCAATTACCTTTTTTAAAACCTATTCTATAAATCTAGCTTAAAATTTATTCACTTCAATCAACTCCGAAGAAATTGTAAATGAAACTGTCAGATAATCGCTCGATGCCTACAATATTTAATTTAAGTAATTGTTTTGGTAAATAACCTCTAGTAAAATATTTAATAATAAGATTGGAGGCTATTAATAACATGTTCAAAAAGATACTATCAATGATTGCCTGTGCCGTAACTTTGGGTACCACTTGTTTTGGCTTAGTTAGCTGTGGCGACAATGAAGAAGAGACAACAAGCCAAGAAAGACATGATTCTACTAAATGGTTTACCGATGAAGAACTATCTAAAGTAGGGCTAGAAGGATTAACTGCTCCAACAGGTTTAACTGGAGAAATAAGTTCAGATATCAACTGGTTTAATAATGGTTATGCATTTACGCAACCTTGCCCCGATAAAGATACATTTGAATTGAATGCCGAGACATATTTCTCATATTTCAAAACTAATTATGATGGCAAGTTTGGAAAACCAAGAATCGAAAAACTAGGCATGGATACAAATGAAACCTGGTATGTTATAGAACAAAAAAATTTAATATCTGAATATTATAGCGATAACCCAAGCGATCTTTATGACTTCTATTATGTAAAAAATACTGAATTAGATAATGGCTATTTTGTAAAAGGATCAGTTTGGAGTTTTGATATTCGCTATGAATTCGATACAAATTCTAAAGAATATTTATTTAAGATGTTTATAGAAGGTGCTGACACCAACCGTAGTGGAACTTTCAAAAACTATTATAGGATTAAATAAGGTTTGCAAAATTCTATTGTTAGATGACATAGTTATTGCAACAAAATAGAATTGTTTAGCTATTTTCTTATCTTTTCTCTTTTCCCTGTTTGCACTAGTCAATGAAAAGTAGACAGTGTTCTTTTGAATGTTGTTTCATTTTGTCTTGCTTAGAGACACTTCTTAAGGCAGGCATAAGCACTCGCTCGGCGGATGGGGCTGTCATTACGGAGTCAAAGTAGAGATAGGATTCTTCTGGAACAGTTATGATATGTACGATTATGGAGGCTATTGATAATGTGGTATCACATAGGAATTATATGTATATCATCAATTCTAATTTTATTTTTTATTGCATTTATTTTATTATTCAACAAAAACATTAGGATTAATAAGATAGAGGATGCTTTTTTAAAAAAGACTAATATTTGCATATTAGTTTTAAATATCTTTTCAATAATTACTTCAATTCTTGTTTTTTTCTTCTACTACAAGTCAGAAAGCAAAGATTTTTTCGAATCAAACCCATCTTTATCATTAGTTCAAGTCATTCTTATTCTAGTTTGTCCTATCTTAATCGTATTTTACTTCAATAAAGTTTTAACTAGAAACGATGATACACTTATATGTGTCGATAATCTTTCAATAAGAACTACTCTAGACTTTAATTTAATACTATATTCTGTTTTTTCATTCTTCTTTTTAGGGTCTTTGATTAATGAAATCTTATATTTTATTTTAGCTTAGCAAAGGGTTGAAAACATGATCAATCACATTATTTTATGGCTTTTAGGAATGCTAAATCTTATCTATTCAATTGTTATACTCTTAAACAATAAGAACATCTATTATAAGTATATAGATGATAAAGATAAGTTTTATTCTAGTTTTGAAATTAGAACAATGCTTTGCTCTATTTTCCCAATTATTTCAGCAGTTTTACTTTTTGTTATTTGTTCAAATATGAATAAATTCATAGAAAAGCCTATCGGCTTTTCTTTTATGCCCTTAATGATTCTCTTCATCTCATATTGCTATACTAGCATTAAAATTACAATAAAAATATCAGACTATAGAAGAATGAAATTTCCTAACAATGATAGCATTCATTCATTTATCAAGTATTCGTCGATAAATGTTAATTTTTCTTTAGCCTTACCAGTATTGCCTTTAGGATTTGCTATAGCAGACTTGATAAGTGGATTTGCATCAAATTTCATATTAATGGAGTAATATATGTGTGAAATCACATGTATCTTTTATTATTAGGCAAATCTCTCATAATTTACTCCTTTAAAAAGTGATATCCATAATTAGGATATCCCTAAAAAACTATTCGCCTAGAACTATTTCTTGTCCTTTCCTTTGATTATATTCTTCACCTTGACTCCAAAAGTCATTCCCTGGAAAACTAAATACAAGAAATTACCTACCGCTATCGGAGCTCCAGCTATAACCGATGTATATATACAAACTAGTGTTCCTTATATGACAAACAATGTTCCACTAGTCAAAGCGAGTATTAACATCCACAAAGATAAACTACTTGTTTCTTGAGTTCTCAAAGTTCTAACAGCTTGTGGAATGGTAGAAAACACTAATATGGCTGTAGCAAGCCATCCAAATACAGAAATGATAATATCTATCATAGCCTTACTCCTCTTAATAACTATGAATATCATACTATTACTAGTATATTTGTATGAAAAATATACCTTTATAAAGCAAGAATAACAATCAAATACAAAGATAATCGTTCTATTCTTTAACCATTTTATAGCTTATAATTATAATGCGTTGCAGGCGTAGTTCAGTGGTAGAACTTCAGCTTCCCAAGCTGATCACGCGGGTTCGATTCCCGTCGCTTGCTCCATCTTTGTACTAACATTTTGATACAATTTAAGGGGTATCGAAATATTACATATAAGCTCGAGAAATCGGGCTTTTTTTCACATATAGGCGTTTTTCTAATAGAGATATTTTCTTTATAAAACTAGTAATTTACGTTTATAGCCCTATTAGTAAAACGACAACCTATTAGAAAAATGATACCTGTATGCAAAACGATACTTTACTTGTTAAAATATAAAAAGAGAGGGAATTAATTATGTTATTATGGTCTTTAGCGTTAACAATAAGTACTTGTTTAAGTGGTGGCTGTGGACAATTATCAACAGTTAATAGGGTAGCCGCAATTAAAGAATCAGCAGTAGAGATAGTGAAGCAAACTATTGAGAACTTTGATTATGGCTACTATGACTTAAGTTTCTCTGAACAAGAGTCTTTTTCAAAACAAAAACTACTTTCCTATGCAAAAGAAAATCAATTATTCACTGTTGATGTGTTAGAGGATTTGCAAACTTTAATCGAAAAAGATCCTAATTTTACTTATTTTGAAGATGTTGATGAACTATTTATTCGAAAATCTAACGTTAATCCAAGAATAATAAATGAAAAGATTAATAATATTGGTAGTAAGTTAAATAATGATATAAGGGCAATATCAACTCTGGATAAAGTGGCTATGGATAGAGACCTCATTGTTACAAATAATTTTAGTGACATTTATTTTGATGTTGGTGAAACTGGTGGGCCTAGTAATTCTGCTGGTAATAATGGTTCAGATTCTTCAAACGAAACTGAAGTAGAAGAAACTCCTGAAACGACTAATGAGGATGAAATTTTTAAACTACCTACTGTTCCATGTGATACTAATAAAATTTCTACATCAACTAATGGAAAGGTAAATGAAGTTGATTTCTTTGGTCTTCTATGCTCAAAAGATGCTTGTGCTAATTTGTATAACACTTTTGCTGGTTGGATCAATAAACGGGCTATGTATCAATCTGGTAATGGTATCACACCATTTAAAATAATTACAGAAGCGTTTAAAGAGTTATCTTTTATAGCTAGCACAACTATTATTGGAGCAGCTGTAGTTACAAAAATAAATACTCTTATTGCAACAATAACAGGTGCAGTATCAGGTATTTGGACTGCTTTTGCTTCGCTTTTCACGGCTGGAGGTCCTATTGGAATATTAATTGGTCTTGTTGTGGTACTATTAGGGGCTGCATGCATTGGAACTATTGTTGCAATGATTGTTTATGGTTATCTTGGCAAAGGATTTGCTATTGGATGGAAAATGCATACAATCTGGGTTTGGGATTGGGAATGGTTTTGTAGTGATATCTATTAATGAAACTTATGAGCAATAAAAAAACAAAAGAGGCTTTATTTTATAATCGATTCGTTGAAGAAGAAAAGATAAAGGCAATCGCCGATATTAACATTCAAAGAAAATATTGGGTATATTCATTTTCTATAGCCTGCTTTTGTTTATGCAGCGCTACATTTCCTACTTTTGTTGGATATAATTTTGAAAATACATTTGCGATAGCTATGTTTTGTTGGGATATGTTCATGTATTTTTGGCTATTTTATTTTTCTATAAAGTTTGTGAAGTTAGACATAAAATATGGTGTATTCAAAAACAAAAAGTTTCTCTACATAGTTCCATTACCTTATATTCTTCTTTCTATAACTTTTTCAATTGTTGCCATTTTTACTACTCATTTTACAACGTATCCCGATACTTCTTTTTCCGTTAAGCTTAATCCATGGTTTTATTTCTTGATTTTTATTCCTTTGTTCCTCATATATTTATGTTTTTGCTACTGTGCTTTCATGAAATGTTTTGCTAAATATACAAAAAGTGGAAGGAGCTCAAATAGAAATGTTTAAAGTTGGTGACTTTGTAGCTTTAAATCGAAAACCATTCTCAGATTTTATAGTAACTAGAATATATGACAATGATTTTATGGCAGTTGGAACTTATGATGTGTTAGATGGAATGATATTTAATGAGTACAAAGTAAAACAAAAATATTTTAAATTAATTGATGCTAATTTATCTATTGTGGAGGGATTTACTTACAAGCAGTTTCTCAATGATTTGATAGAAGAATACTTTGTTAAAGACGAAAACAATAATCTAAAACTATTATTCACTAAAGACTCAAGAGATGGAATTAGTCCAACTTATGGCTTACCTTTAAATGAATTTGGATTCACAACCCTTGAATAGATATAAATCGTGTTTAATTCATTATTTTTTAGAAAGACCACTTGAAAAATAGTTGTTTTTATTTTGTACTCTCCCCCCAGGTAGGCTTTCAATTATCCTTTAAATTAAACCTCCAAAAAATCCATTCGTTTCCTATAATTATTATCATTTGAATTCATAGAGAATTAATAGACGATATTCAATTCAATTCCCAATAGCCGGTCTTCTTAGATCCAATTCTTTTGATTTTGTTTTCTTTAATCAAAGTATTCATGTGTCTTTGAATTGTAGCCTGGGATTTATTTAAATCAGTCGCCAACTGGATTATAGTTATGTATTTATTATTCTGAATTTCTTTAATAATTTCTAAATCTAACGGATTTTTTCTATCATTTATTCTATCATTTATTCTATCATTTATTCTATCATTTATTCTATCATTCTCATTTAAGCTACATAATTGAGCTTAAATGAAAACTATATAATTAATCTTGAATTTAATTGAATTTTCTTGAATTTGCTTGTATTATGTATTTGGTTAAAGGAGGTATACATGTTTCAATGGTTTTCTAAAAGCGAAAAGAATGCAATAGCAACTATTTATTCGACTAATATAACTATTAACAAACCTGGAGTAGATATATTAGCTAATAGTTATGCTGTTATGTTAGGATTGGATGAAAGCAATTATAAAATTGCTCTTCATCCAATCAGTCAAGATGATTACGAGTCTAAAAAATATCCAGAAGAGAACATGTTTGTTCTCTCTGGTGGGAAATCATATGTAAGAGTATCCTCTACAGATTTTGTATCAAAGATTGGAAATCTTATAAATCATGATTTCTCAAAAAGTACTCTAAAATATAAATGCTACTATGATCAAAAAGAAAACTTATTGATCATAGATTTAAGAAAGGAGATTAAGTAATGACTGAACTTACAATAATGTTAATAGTTTGGGCCGTAATCTTCACTTTAGCTTTGATGGCTGAGCTGTTGACTGAAGCTTTAGTTTCAGTATGGTTTTGTGTTGGAGCTATAGTAGCTTTCGCCATAACTTTTATTCCTGGAATGCCATACTGGGGTGAGATTATTGTCTTTGTTGGAGTGTCATTAATAACTTTCTTAGTATTAAGACCTATACTCCAAAAGAGACTTGTTCATCTCCATTCAAAGACAAATGTAGATACTATGATAGGAAAAAAAGGAATCGTAGTAAAAAGAATAACTTCTCTAGAAAAAGGTGAAGTAAAAATCAATGATATCATTTGGAATGCTATCAAACGAGATGAAGATGATACAATAGAAGTCGATTCAATCGTAGAAGTCATTTCCATACAAGGAAATAAACTTCTTGTCAAAAAATCTAATTAAAGGAGGATTATAAAATGCCAACAGTAGCAATAGTCATTATTTCATTCTTTGCAGTAATAGTATTTATAGTCTTAATCATTTTGCTTTGCTCACTTAAGATAGTAAACCAAACAGATAAATACGTAATTGAAAGATTAGGAAAATATCTTTGTACTTGGGACACAGGAATTCATTTCCTAGCTCCGTTTGTGGATAGAATTCAAAAGAAAGTCTCGATGAAGGAACAAATTTATGATTTTCCTCCTCAACCCGTCATCACAAAAGATAACGTCACTATGCAAATAGATACAGTCGTCTTCTTCAATGTGACTGACCCTAAATTATTCACCTATGGAGTAGAGAATCCTATCGCAGGTATAGAAGCATTATCTGCCACGACACTGAGAAATATTATCGGTGATTTGGACTTGGATCAAACCCTAACCAGTCGTGACATCATAAACACTAAGATGAGACAAATCCTTGATGACGCCACCGATCCTTGGGGAATCAAAGTCACGCGTGTCGAAGTCAAAAATATCTTGCCTCCAAAAGATATTCAATCTGCGATGGAAAAACAGATGAGAGCGGAACGTGAAAAGAGAGAAAAGATATTGATAGCTGAAGGTGAAAAGACCTCTGCAATAACTATCGCTGAAGGTAACAAAGAGGCAGCAATATTAAATGCAGAGGCTGAGAAAGAAGCAACTATCAAAAAAGCCGAGGCTCAAGCTGAGGCGATTCTCAAAGTCAAAAAAGCTGAGGCTGATGGTGAATTGATGGTGAGAAAAGCCGAGGCTGAAGCAATAAAAATGATAAATGAGGCCAATCCATCTAACGCTGTATTAACAATCAGATCCTATGAGACATTATCTAAAGTCGCAGATGGGAAAGCTACAAAGTTAATCATCCCATCCGATATAACTAAAATATCTTCCATAGCAAATGTTGTCACAGAATCCATCTCTGCTATGAAAGAACAAGATGATAAAGTAAAGAACGACGATAATAAATAAGAAAAGATTTGATTAAAAAAAGCTCAATGATTAGGTCATTGAGCTTTTCTATTTTACTTATTCTTCTCTTTTTCTTCTAATTCTTTACGTCTCTTATCATTCTTTTTCTTTCTAAGAAAAAGAACAAACAAAACAATTGCTAGCACAACAAAAACAACGAGTAGAACAATAGAAGTATTTCTCACGTTTGTAGCTAATTGCTCGGACCAGAATCCATCGCCATGTTCCCAAGTCTTGTTAACCAAAGCACCATTGCTAACAAAAATCAAAAATCCGGAAACTATACAAAGAACTAAACTCACAATAGACAAAACTAAATAAGTCATATTTTATAATTCCTTTCTATAACTATATGGATCATCATATAAGCTGGTAAGCATTGCATAAGTTTGAGGATAAGTTTTTACACCATTATCCATATAAAACACTTTTCCACAATAAGATGGTAAATCATCATTAGTCTTATAATCCGAATAGCATTTGATTGAATTTGCTAAATTTTCAGGTGTATTTATAAGACCAGCTGTGACTTTTTCGTTGGAAATGAGGTTCCAAGCACCAGCAGCAAAGGAAGAGCAATTATTAAAAGTAGACCATGAATCATAATCTCTCACATATGCATGTAATACATTAGCTTCATTTTCATCTAAGTAAGTAGTCAAAGAAACAATTCCATTATATGCTTCTTTATTTTGAATCAAAAAGTGATTTTCCAAGTTATACCATAACCCTTTATGTTCACTTTTGTTGCCCCAAGTTCCAACTGTAGCACCTTGAGTAACATTCAATGTTGCATGACCAAATGTCTGCTCATTATATGCTAAGTTTTCAACAGTAATAAAGGCATGACCAAAGCCAAAAGCAGATGAATTTTCACCATTATAGTAGGCAAAAATCTTTACTTTTAATGTCGCCCATTTGCCAGTAATAGTCGAATAAGCTCTTTTAGGAATTAAATTTGTTGATGGTTGATAACTCGTAAAGTTGAAAGAAGCAAACCCAACACTTAGAAGAGACATAATAGAAACAACAACTTTTTTAATTTTATTTTTCATTTATATATCCTCCTATACATAAGTATTATATCACTATTTCAAAATCGTAATATTATCTTCTATCTAATTATACTATTTAAACTTTCCATTCAGTGTTATACATATTAATCATATCATATGTAAAAGAAGTAGCACAATTTTCTGTCTTGACTAATTCACAGGCCTTCTTATATTCATCTAAAGTACAAGTATGAATATTTACTTTAGTTTCTTCATTTTTCTTATTTAATTTCATCTGTGCTGTATAAACACCCCAAGATGAAGTCCAGCCACCAGTTACTGTGGTCTTATAGTTCCATATGGTCCACCCATATCCTCTATCATCGTACCAATCGACCAAACATTTCTTCCAACTATCCAAATTTTCGAACCAGTTAAATTCACCTATATAGATAGGAACATCATAATCGTGACCTAATAATTTAGAATCGAAATAAGATTTGAATGTTTCCAAATTGATAAGATTGCTATTCCAATTATATTGATGCAATTCATACATGATGTTAGACCATCCATATTTATCTGGATTAGGGCATACTGAATAGTCCCACATGAACTCTAATGTGATAAGATGCTGATCATTGTTTTCTCTTATAACCTTATATAATTTATCTTGATAATCAGTGCAATATTTATCTTGATTTTCATCCTTTGAAGATTGAGGTTCATTTATGACATCATAAGATAAAATCCAAGGAGCGATATCTTTTCTATTGTTTGTGTAATGTTCACTGACATAGTCCCATAAATCTATGACAGCATTCTCGTATGTCTCGTTATGCCAAAATGTTGGTTGCTCTAAGAACAATCCCGAATGCTCAAAACCATTTTGACTTCCAGGAACACCATGCAAATCTAAAATAGCATATAAATCATTAACTTTACATTGCTCTACGAACCAATCTAAATAAGAGAATGCAACACTTTCATCTTTTCTAGTAAAATCGTCATTTAAAATATTTCGCCAGTAGAAAGGAAGTCTAATGGTATTGAATTGTAATTCTTTAACTTTCTTAAAGTCATCTTCAGAGAAGAAAGACTTATAGTAAAGATTCATCAATTCATCTTTGTTATCTTTTAAATTTGGATTATTTGACAATCCTTCTTCAAAGTCTTCCTGAGTGAACTCCGCATAAGTTAAATTACCATCATTATCCTTTATAAGATTCCCATCTTCATCTTTCTTAGGATCATTGTCAAATGGGCTCATCCATCCTTCTTGAACAAGTACATTCCCAGCATTGATGCCTTTTATCTGCAATCTATTACCATCCTTATCATAGATTGCTCTTTTTGTACCATTCTCATTTCCTTGAGTTACGAACTCGCTTTTCGTATCTATATTCGGCTTTTGATCATTAGGTTTATACGTTGCAGAACGTATATACAAAGCGCATATAGTTCCTCCTAAAATAACAACTAAAGTCAATAATATTATCAATATAGATACTATCCATTTTTTAAAAGTTGACCAATCTTTCTTTTGCTCTTTATTATTCGTATCGCTCATAAAAGAATTCCTTCCTTATATTCATAGTAAGATGAAAACCAAATGTTTAAACAAGTAAATGATTTAACTGATAAAAGATAAAAATAGATAATTGACTAAAAGATTTAAACGGTCACTTATTAAACTTGTTTTGGCTTTGAATCAAGCTCTTATAAGCGATAGCTTCATTAGTATCGAACAAGACATAATGACCTGGAATGACTGCTTGGAATGTCGGTTTCTCCTTTGAATAATCACGTTTCTTCGATGAATCATAATCAACTTTATGATCACCATCGTCTTTTTCAAAAGCCTTAACAAAAGCTTTTCCATAAGGATGGATAGGATTGCTCAAAAGCTCATCCTTCTTTGCTAATTCGACCATATCTCCATCATGAAGAATGCTGATAGTATCGCAAATTTGCTTAGCCAAATTAAGATTTCTGCTCATGAAAAGAATAGAGATCATTCTGCTGTTTCTAAGTTTTCTCAACAACTCAATAAATTCCTCTTCTTCCTCTTTAGTCAATGTCTTAGGAAGATCATTGACTATCAAAAGTTCAGGGTTAGCAGCTAAAGCCGCGGCCAATTCAACTTTAACTGCTTCAAAAGATTTCAAATCTTTAACCGATAAAGAGAAGTAACTTGAAACTAGTCCGACTTCTTCCAAAGCCTTAGAGCTTCTTTCTGCAATAGCAGCATTGTTTAAAGATTTGATTCTACTAGTCAAAACATCTCTAACATTCATATCAGGGTCTAATGCATTTAAGAACAAAGGTTGTATTTGAATTCTCAATCTATAATCATTATTTTCATTATCAAATTTTATTTGCTTGATTTTTCTTGTCTGTTCTTCTTTAATCAACTTTATGTTCATTTTTACTGTTTTAATTCTAGATTGAATCAATAGAGCTAAATCGTTAGTTGGAAGTAAAGAATCCAATACATCCTTCTCAGTCAACACTTTAATTCTTCTCAATAAGTGATATCCATTCTCATTAGCTTCCTGATCATTTATAAAGAAGTATTTGCTTCTATCATAAGTTCCACCGATAAAACTCTCGGCTAATGCTCCTATATACTTCAAAGCATAATCAAAGGAATGCCCTTTGCTCAATTCACTATAAATTAAGAATCTAGTAGATACTGCATATTTAGAGCGAACTAAAGAATAATCCAAGATTTCTTTTCCTACATAAAGGTTATCGACTTTAGAAGGATGATTCTCAACTTCTTCTACGGTCTTAGCGTTCTTCAATCTTTCGATTTCCTTCTTTCCATTTTTCTTAGACCACTCTATTTCCTTTCTGTTCCATCTGTCTCCAGCTGCAATACGTACACCTTTAAAATAGACAGCACCAGAAGTTATGCTTTCTTCCCCTACTATAGCTTTAGCCGTAATAGTCTTTCCACTTCCCTCTTCTCCTACTATTCCAAAGATTTCACCTTTATGAATTTTAAAACTGATATCATGAACCGCCTTAATGTATTCCTTCTTTAAGAAGTGTTTCTTCTTATAGAATACTTTTAAGTGATTCACTGAAAGGAGTACATTTTCACTTATATATTCACTTTTCAATTTTACATGCTTATAAGCAAAAGGTAAGCTATCATATGATTTAGACTTATCATGCTCCTCTGCATCATCCAATATATTCGTATAGTCTTTAGCTTTTACATTGTTCTTAGAAGTAAAATAACTTTTTTCCATAACAATTTCTCCTTTGATCCTTTATTGCTCTTGTGTAAGCACTTAACTTTTATTATTTTATCAAAAATATAGAAGACTGATTACAAAAAATATTAAAGAGAATCAAACAACCATATTTCATATTATCGATGTTTATTTGACAAGTGATGCTTGTGTTATCTAATCACTTGACTAGGATAACTTATGCCTTTATAATCTAGCCCTCATAGATAAAACGAAAGGAATAAAAACAAATGAGAAAAAATAAAATAGGTCTTTCCACACTAATATTATTAACATTGCTAGGATCGTGTGGCAAGACAACAGAACCATCTACACAACCTTCTACCAATCCTAGTGCTACACCCACACCAAAGCCTAACACATCAGGCACAGGAAAAGATACAACCTCTTCTAACAAAGAGCTCCATACTGATGACAGAATTAAGCTTAAGATGATGGGAAATCTCTATCCTAATCAACAAAGATCTATCTATGCAATCGTAGATGAATATGGAAACAAGGATGTCAATTGGACTTCATCCGATGAAAGCATAGTTAAAGTTTCTAGATTAGAAAATCAAGAGCAAGAGGAAGCTTTGCTAACTTCAATGCCTGATAAGTTTGGAACTGTAATCATCAAAGCCACAATGGCGGATGATGAATCCGTCTATTCTGAGATGGAAGTAACCGTCGAAGAAGGTGAAGCTATGAACGAAGACATGTTCAAGACTGTCACCGGAGCAGCTAAATTCAATATCAACGAAAAGCTCTACGATTATGACTATGAATTGAATTCCACAGAAAAAGGTGATACTGATTTAGAAATCATATTCGAAGAAAATGACGATTCATATTTATTTAACCTTGAATACAATTTAACTGATGCATACTCAGTAACTGCATACGATAATATCAAGCAAAAAGAAACAATGAACCAAGCCTATGTAAGAAATGGCTCTAGTCTATCCAAAGAATACATAGATATAAATAACAAACTCGCAAAAGAGACTTTGACTAATGATGAAGGAAATAAAAGAAACTTTGACACTAACTACGCCAACTTCTTAGGAGTGACTGGAGGAGAAAGTGATTATTTCTCCTATGAAGACTTCGCAACATTTGATGGAGGAAAAACATACCACTACATCGGTGGATATTACTATGAAACTTTGATTCCTTAAATGTTGTTAAGAAGATCTAATGTAGCTTTGGATGACTTGTATTTCTCCGTCACAAACAGAGTGATCGATGGAGTCACCATGATCGTAGATCCTGCCGCAACAAATGAATCTGATCCTGACACCAAATACGGATTTATAGCTACTGGAACTATTTCAGAAATAGGCACTGCTAAAATAAAACATGTAGAGCCTTTCACACATGAGACTTATCATGACACTATCGAAACAGCAAGAAATGCTTCAGCTTCAAGCCATAACTATACAGTTAAATACTCATTGGATTACGGATCGTCAGTCAATATGTACACAATGAAGTTTAATGAAGATGCTATTGACCAAGTAGTAACTATAAATGGTAAAACAACACATACTGGTATTAAAAAGACTGATACTGGATACTATGAGTATAGTTACAATGATACTACCAAAGATTTATATATTGAAAAGACTCATACAACTCCATTCCAGAGCGATACAGTAAATCGTTATCCAACCTTTGCTTTCTCAGCTGATATCTTTGCTGATAAAAACTCTAATGGTGCATATGTATCACGTGGTGGAAATGGAAAGAATGGTCAATTCGTAGGTCAGTGCTTATATCTTCCTTATATGAATGGTCAATATATCGACCAAGGAAGTCTCTTTATCACTGATGGATACGTATCTAAGATTTCTACAAAACTAGAATCCTTTGATGAAGAAGTCACAATCGAAGCCAATTATTCTAATTATGGTTCTACTACCATCGATATAGACTGGACCAAGGCTAAAGAACACGATGAACCTACTTCATTCCAAGAAGCAAATAGTTCTTTATATAATGAAATGGTAGCATGGAAAATCGACAATGTTGTTCCTTACTTATATGCAAAGCCGGGATGGGATAATACAATCTCTCATACAAATTCATTATATGATGCCGGTCATAACGATTGTTACTTTGAAACCAAGAAATTTGAAAATGAAACTGCAAGAGATGAATTCATAGAAAACTATAAGGCAAAATTAGTAGAAGATGGTTGGACCTTAACCGACAAATCAAATTACAACGATACTTACGCCGCCTATAAACTCTATACAAAGAATATAAACGGAAATGTATACGAACTATCAGTGAGTCCATATTTAAATTGGAATGGTGTCGCACTAAACTCTGTAAAAATTCATGTATTCAGCAGTGCTTTATCAGTTCCAGATACTTACTAATTGGTAATCAATATTATCATCAAGCAGCCATTATAGGATGGCTGCTTTTTGGTTTAAATCAAATTGCTTAAATCTTCTCTTGAATAAATATCGCACAATAGTGTTAAATCTTAAGGCCAATGAAAGAAGGAAATCATGAAATCTAAACATCTATCTATTTTATCTTTAGCTTTGTTGTTGGTCGGTTGCAGTGGCACAAACACACCATCCAACACATCTAAGCCTAGTACAAACCCATCATCGACCAACAAACAATCCACTAACAATTCATCTACTTCTAAATCGACTAAGTCCTTATTCGATTTGTTCGAATCCATGAAAACCGGATTGACTATAAATGGAACCATCAAAGATTTTGATGGTGATGACTTAAATCAAACAACAACATTCACAACTAAGTTCAGCAATGATTCTTATCACTACGATAGAAAAGTCGGAAATGAAGAAGGAAGCTTAGATTATTTTAAAATCACTGAAGATTCTAATGAATATGTCGGAACATATGATATAGATGAAAATAACAATCTAGTATTGACCAAAGCCTCAGATGGAGAAGGATCTTTATCCTGGTCAATGGTATCAAATCCATTTTACGATGAAACAAGTGATTCGGGTTTCTTCGATAAGGATAATGATGGTAACTATTACTTGGATTTCTCAAAAGATGGTCAAACAGCAGGTAATAGATATAAGGCTGCTAGAAACTTCACATCAAAAATAGCAATCTTATCCATAATGAGTTTTGATGAATTCAAAATTATAGTTAAGAACGACTCCATAGATTCATTCCATATAGTTAGTAAGGAAGCTAATGATAAGGATGGATCTCCATTCCATTATGAAATCGACTTCACTATTAACAATGACAAAAACGTTGATCACGAAGCTAATAAACCTGTTCCATATGAGCACAAAGACTATCATGATGCATTGAAATCAGCTTTTGATAACTTATTTAGCAATCCTTATAGTTTTGAAAGAAATGTATCAAATATAAGCAATGTTAAAATGCCTTATCTCGAAGGATATATATCCTCCTCTGTAATGTTCTATCAAATCGATGATAATAATTTTAGCGGTGCTTTAATCAAAGATGGATATGTACATGAAATCACAAAAGAGGATGGAACATACTACTATAAAGAAGAAAAAGAAAAGGATAGCGATGGATCGTATATAACTCATTTATCCTACTCTATGCCTAGAAGAAGTGAGCCAATCGAAGCCTTCACATTCGATAAAGAAACAGATGTTTATTCATTGACCATAATGCCAGATAGATTTGCTTTTTACTTCGACTCGTTCTCTGATTTAGATGATTCTTATCATGTTGAAGATGTCATCAAAGCCGAGATCAAATTATCGAATTCAAAAATCGATACAGTCAAATTCCTTCAAGAAAATGGAGGATATGTCGAATATAAGATCTATTCTGACTCTTCTAAACTTCCATTTGATATAAATACGATAAGTGAATTTGATTCTTTGAGCAAAATGTATGGAACATTCACTGGATCATTCTCTTCAACCAGCCCATTCAAGAATCAAAAAGTACAAATTAAAGTAGAGAAGAAAAAGAATACTGATAAGTATTCTAAAGATGAATATGTATATTCAGTCACATTTAAAATGGGCTTCAATTTAGATAATGAAATAGAATATACAGGTACAAACGTATCTATTTCAGATAATTCTCTATCATTTGAGTGTGGTGGATATTCAATCACAATAACATTATCAAATAATGAATATAAACTGACTATTGAATCTGATTCGGGCAAGTCTGATTCGACTATCTTAACTAGAGAATAAATAAATAAATAAACAAAAAAAAACTGGATTACACTGATAATCCAGTTTTATTTTATGCTACATCTATTGCAATGGCTAATGTCTGATAAGTGGTTCCTGACGCAACTTCCAATCCCAATGTCTTAGTATCACCATTGACTTGAATTTCTTTTGTGAACAAATCACCAGAGAAATGAGTTCCTTGAGTTTTAGTAGCTATGAAACCGGCTTCTATCAATTTAGTCTCATATAGATTTATTTGTTCTAATCCACTTGTTCCAATCAACCTATATTCTATTCCATAATACTTCTCTTTTGTTTCTTCACCATCATCATCGACTCCATCGGAATAATAAAGACCTGCTACAGATTGTCTTCCTCCAACTACTGGAATGAGATTCAAGTTATCTTTTCCACCAATTAATTCTTCTAATCCAATCAGTGCCTTAGAATAACCTTCGAGTAAAGTCGATAACTTAACATTAGAACAATCAGTTTTTAATTCTATACTATCAGCTATATTAGATTCATTCAAGAAAGTATACTTGATCTCTTCTATATTTGTTGATTTATCGAATCCGATTTCAAGCAATACTGAATCATCATCGAAAGTTACATTCATCGAAGTAACAGCTAAGCCTTCACCTGAAAAATTATAAGTTTTCGTCTTTAAGAAATTTGCTCTACCATCATATACATACTTATTATCATCAGTCTTATTAAAGAATATAGAAGACATATCAAATGATGGAAGTAATGGCGTTATAGATGAATAGATAACTGATCCATAAGCATAATAATCATTTCCAAGTTTATTGGCTTGTTGGATTTGATTGTTTCCTACATTCTTATATAAGAAATTCATCTTTGACGTTGAAGTCTCCGATTCAAGTATCAGACTAGATCCATCTGTTTTACCTGAATATTTCGATTCGACTGTCTTATTGCTGTTTTCATCAATTGAATAAGTGGTATCTACAAAAGAATACTTATTATTCTTTAATTTAGAAAAGACTTGGTTCAACTCTTCTTTTTCTTCACCAGTCTTAGTATATTCAGCTTGTTTAAATTCAAAATCATCACCTGGAATTACTTGACCTTGAATCTCTAATTCAGTATTAGAGAAAGATCCGGTGATAGGATTGAACACTATATTTACATCAAATCCATCATTATCCTTGTTATAGATGAAAGAAAATTCTTTGATAGTTCTGGTGTATTCATGCAAAAACTGAGTGGCTAATAAAGGAAGATATGTTTTAACATAATCATCCTCGACATCCAGTGTATAAGTACCCTCATCATCTAAATAATTATCCTTTTCAAAATATGTGAACATATTCTGATATCCCGAGTCGTACCATTCGAGATTTTTGCCATTGATAGTATAAGGATAATAATCTATCTTATTAGAAATATCTAACATAGGCATAGATACTAAAGGAGTCAAAGCTTCCGGATCGTAAGAATAGAAATATTCTACATATATAGAATTTCTATCTGCTTCTTGATTTTGTTTTGAATCATATCTAATGAACTCATATCCATTATCCTTTACACCTATATCAAGACAATAATTTGAGTATCCATCACTAGTCAATGTTGTGGCAGTAGTTTTAAATCTATATCCATAAGCCATATCAGACAACAACTTATCGAATTTATCATCGATTGTTTCTGGCTTCTTTGTCGATGATATATCAGTTTTTTTATCCGAAGTGGAAGATATAGTCGAATTGCTAATAGATTCTTTTCCACACGATGCAACACTACCTAATAACAAAATCAAAGCAATAAGTTTAAATTTCTTCATATAGAATCCTCACATTTATTTAACTGTTATGTTGATCGTAATATCGCTATAAATCATATAAGCGACACTAATCATTCCAGACTCACCTATAACTTCATTGTTTTCATTATCCAACACTTGAACATTATAATCCGCTGGCTTTGCATATCCATTTACAAATATCTCTAGTCTTGCTTTCCCATCATCGCCAGGAATCAAAGTATCATCTAAAGAAATAACTGACTGATGATTGACTTTAAACGTTAGTTTTACACCATCAGGCTTATTGATAGTAGCTTTAAAGCTTTTTACTTGTGCTTTTTCTTCTACTGACATAACTATATCAGTAAGTCCTTCTTCTACCGAAAATAAATATGATCCATTACCAGATTTAATCTCTTCTTCTTTTCCATTGACTATCTTTTTAACAGTAACAATATAATCATCTTGATACTGTGATTTTAAAGTTACCGGTAGTATGGTTATGCTTTCTCCAACAATGAATGTTCCTAAGGTTTTATCTTTATTCATTCTAGTTAAAGATTCATTTCCTTGAATCTCAATGGACTCGAATTTATCCAAATCTCCAATTAAATTGACATTAGCTTTTTCTACTTCAACTATTATGGCCTTGAGCTTCAAGGACTTCTCAGGCATAGTGAAGTATCCGCTATTCTCATTCAAGGTAGTCTCTATAGTCTTACCTGTTTCTGAATCTATCAATTTATTAAATCTATAAAAATTTGATTCTGTTTGGATTGTAAAATAGACTCTATCGTCTTTTCTAAATGTATCTCTATTAATAGTCATAGAACCATGATCTATTTTGTCTATATCTATAGTGAATCCATCAGCAGTATTTATTTGTATCTGACAGTCTCCAGATTTAGGCATTCTCATTTCGATAGATTGAACACCATAACTGTCATCAGAGGGATAACACCAACTACCCTTTGTTCCGTTAGAATCTATAGTTCTAGCGGCAGTAATAACTTTTCCTCTCTTCATAGTAGGATAGAAATTAAAGGTGGCTAATGGAGCACAATAATCAGTTTCTATATTGTTCTTTTTGATAACATAAGAATCAAGATCATCGTTATCTAATACAGTGATTTTATTATTTATTTTTGCCGGGAAAGTAATAGTTATATCAGATAGACCTATGGTCAATTTAAAATAAGAGTCTGTGACGTCGTCATCATTTACTTCCACACCTTCAAATGTCGGCTTGCCATTCAAAGTATATTTAGGATGAGGCTTGAAGGAGACACTATAAGTGTCGCCTTCAGTTCCTTCGTAATATAAAGAACTAGTAGTAGGAATAATGGCATCTTCATTTATATATGTTATCGTCCTAACGCCTGTAAATTCACCTATAACTTTTATTTCAACATCTGCTGTTATATTCAATATATATAAATTACAAATATTACTGATATCAAACAAAGAATAGTTATCAGTCCATTGACCATCAGCTCCTATCTTATATTGAACAGATGTCACTTTATATCCAATCTTCCTCACCAATCCACCATAGAATCTAGTATATTTTTCTTCTGGATTATATGCGATCAAATCGACATATTCATTTTCATCTAAAGAAACTCTAAATCCATTGTTGCTGATTTGATTGTTTCCAGTAGAAATAATAATAGATATGTCTTTGTTGGGCATAACAAACGATAGGCTCATAGAGGTGGCAGTACCATTGATAGAATCAACCAATGAAGGATGGTAATATTCATCATCTATTTGAATATATGTGTTAGATACATCTGATGATGAAAAATAAGACCCCGACAATATGAGTTCAACACTATCTCCAACCTTGAATTTATCTCCTTCTTTTAATGAAGCATCATAAGATGAATAGTTCTTCAATTCTTTAATTATAAAAGAATCTAAATCCTTGTCTTTCAGAATCACATCAATGACCACATTCTTTTTAGGCATTATAAAAGATGCTTCTATGCGATTTGATGTAGAACTATTGATTTCTATCGATACATCGTCACATTCGAATCTATCGAATTCTTTAGATTCATTACTTATAACCAATACTATAGAAACCAACTCGCCTTCTTTATACTTGTTATTAGAATGATCTAATTGAATAGAGCAGTCAATAACCTTGTTAAAAGACACTAAATATCTATCGACACTTGAATTGCTATTGTCACCACCAGTTATCGATGGTGTAGTAGGATTGCTATCGATAGAAGACGACTTACCACATGAAGACAATAAAGCAGCACCTAATAGGATAATAGAGTATAACTTCTTTTTTTTATTCATAATTCTATCCTCATTTCTTGATTATTATATTAAAAAAACAAAAAAGTGCACGCAAATGCGTGCACTAATATAAGTTTAAATTACTTGGTTGTAAGTGTGCTACCTACACTGAAGTAAATAGAAGCCCAATCTGCTTCAAGAGTAGCAGTTGCTGAGTAGTTGTAGTAACCTCCTACCATTTGAATTTCTTTAACTGATCCATCTTTTTTAGTAATTACTACATACATATCATCATCTGTTCTATAATCAATGGTGGTATATGTGAATGTCAATGTATCACCAACAATCCATGTAATAGAAACATCAGTCTTACCTGAATCGTAAGAATACGAAGGTGCTGATGAAACACCGTTTACATTAATAGTTACTGCATGAGCTTTACTAGGCATCTTAGTTCCCAAGACAGAAAGGGTTACAACTTGACCAGCTTCAACAGTACCAGTTAATGTCACATCATAATCAGGCATGATGAATTCAAAATAAGTATTTCCATTATCATCAGTCTTTTTGTCGACTTGAACATCAGCATGATCCTTGATAGCTAACGATTTTACTGTGTAACCATAACTAGCAGTTGCCATTACTTGAACCTTTTCGCCGACAGCAAATGAGGTTCCACTCGTAGCACCTGAACGGAAGGAGAAGGTCAAACCATCAACGGTATCAAATGTGACCTTCTTTGCATCTGCAGTAGTGAAGCTGATGTTAGCAACACTAGTTTTAGGCATTGTGAACTTAAAGTAAGAGAATCCATCACCGTAATTATATGTAGCCTCAACTTCAGTGGCTTTGAATTCAGTACCATCACTCATACTAGCCTTGGTAACAAGTTTTCCATCTACAGGTTTAGCTAAAATATAGAATTTCTTACCGGGAGCAAAATCATTGGCTTTGCTTGCATCTTGTAACCAACTTGCGCCAGTAGAAATCTTAGATTCAGAGACACCAGCATTCTCAGCAATTGTAATGTTTCCATTTTTTACCATACTTATAACAATTGTCACATCACTACCATCAGAAGGCATTGTGAACTGATAATAAGTATTTCCGTAATTTTCTTGAACGTCTACAGCTGTATCATCCTTGCCCTGAATTTGTGCTTGGCCTAAACTATATCCACTGACATCTTCCTTCATTTTAACAAATACATAGAAGGTCTCACCAGCACCTATAGCATTATTAGCTAGGTTATCTGATGAATAATTACTCTTGGATAAAGATGTGGACTCAACATAAGTCGAATCTGCTTGTACTGTTATAGTTCCGTTTTTGATGACATTAATGTTGATTGAAACATCACTTCCATCAGAAGGCATCTTAAAATTATAATAACTTCCATTAAAACTATTAGTTACTTTACATGTAGTATTAGTTCCATTATTTGTAATTGTAGCATCACCTAAACTATAACCATCCTTAACCTTCACAAACATATAGACGTCAGCATTTGCACCAAATCCGTTATATGTCTTTTCGGAAGTAGATGAAGCATAAGAACTTGAATAGTATTTGACTTCAGTTATGGTTTCATCTTTTCCAACTTTATTTTCAAGGTTGATAGAACCATTCTTTTCCACTTCAAATCCTATCAATGCATCACCCGATTCTGGCATAGTAAGTTTGAAACAAGTATCATAATTACCCATTGTTACCTTGTGTTCCTTGTCTCCGTTTATATATGCAGCAGTGATTGTATATCCAGCCTTAGCGATTGCGAATACATATAATATAGCTCCAGGGTTTGCTGAAGTGATTACATTTTCATAGTATGAATAGGAAGAATCTTTAGCAACTGCACTTTCCACACCTTCAATAGTTTCAAAAGTAATCTTTCCTTTATCGGTAGCTGAGAATGTGATGGTAACATCATTTCCAGGCATCTCGAATATAATATTAGTAGCAGTTGAAGATGCTGTGTTTTCAGCACCTTGAATATCATACTTGATAACCTTGTTTGCATCGACTCCTGTAAATGACAAACTGACAGGATCTCCTTCTACATAAGTTGCAGCAGGTTGTTTAGCAAAGGTTACGACATCACCATTGACAATTGTCAATTTGTGACTTGCTACCTTCTTTCCTTCAATCTTTAAATGAAGATCTCCAGTGACTGTACCACGATTTAAATTGCTCAAAGAAATAAAAGAGATATTATCTGTCCATGTCATTGATAAAGCCAACTCAGTCCATTCAGCAACATTGTCTGCCTTATAAGAAACCTTTGTCACAATATATGAATCAGTTCTTGCTACATAAAGACTATTGAAAACATAATTATATGTTGAATCATATAAGAATTTTTCAGAAGAGAAAACCTTGATTTCTGAAGGAGCTTCATCGATAACAATCTTATTAACTCTCTTATCAGCATCACCAGATGTCATATCCACTGCCTTAGGCATAACATAGATGTCGACATCCTCTGCAGGCATTGTGAAATTTAAATTATCGACAGTTGTTACTTGATCGGAAAGACCAAGGCTACCCAAATCGATAACTTCATCATTGATATAGATTGCTTCTCTTCCAAGAGTAGAAGCGTAAAAATTGGAATTTGTAGCGCTCAATGTGAAATCTACTTTCTGACCAAATTCAAACTCATCTCCAACACTAAAACTTAGTGTTGGGCTATAGTAACTCATTCCACTATCGAAATAAATAGAGTTGATTTTGAATTTCTTGTTCTTAACTGTGACAGCAACATTCACTGCTTCACCGGGCATGGTGAATGAATAAGAACCATCATCATTCAAAGTGCAATCGACATCACCGGCTTTGACTGAATCCGCTTCCTTTCCTTGATCAAGAATAAGTGTAAATGTGACTGTCTCACCTTCCTTAGCAGTCTGAGGCAATCCCTCAACCTTATAACCTTCACCCTCAGTAGCTGTAATAGCATAAGAAGGCTTAGGCTCAGGTGTCGATGGAGTCGAGGGCTTACTGGGGGTCTGAGAACTACCGGTGTTGTTGGTAGGAGTAGACGAAGGTTTACTACTTTCTTTACCACCACATGCTGTTAATGAAATAGCAGCTAACAAAGAAATAATAGCTAATTTTGATGTTTTTTTCATGTTTAATACGGTCCTTTTACTTGAACTGGTAGAATTATATCATCTTTTAAAAATCTAATTATAGTTTTTAATCATTCATTTTTATGTTTTTTAATCATATCCTTAATTAAAGCTAAAATAAAAACTGATAGCCTTTATCGATTATCAACTTAAAGAAACAAAATGCTAGAACAATTTGATTGTGACTTCTGAAGGCATCGGCTCTTCAGAATACTGAGATAAGGCTCCAATAGAGATATCGATTGATGACTTATCCGCCGACAAAGTCAATCCCGTGATAGATAACGAATATCCACCCATAGAAGCAGGTCCAGTAATAGAAGTACTGTTTGAAACAACTATTTCTTTGCTTGTAGAATCGTAAGCGTAGTCAAACTCAAGTGTTCCAATAGTTGTGTTCTGATTATTGACCATTGTCAAGAAGGCGTGGGTCGAAGTAAAGGAGACACTGACCGTGCAGTTACCTGCACCAATAATCCAACTCAAATCATTATTCACCAATGTCTTTCCACTCAAATAAGAGGGAAGGTTATCTATATCAATTTGGCTAGATTTATCCACTTGAAATTCTTGTTTCTCATATCCACCATAATTGTTGATGAAGAATATTCCCAAAGTATTAAAGTCAGAAGATACTCTGATATTCTCAGCCATCACACCAATATAATACTTAGAAGATGAGTTGAATTTTTGACCTCTATAAGTACTAGTGAATGTAGTTTTTGAAGTAGAGCCTTCTGAATCTACAGTATCGTCAATTTTACTAGATGTAATCTTAATTTCTTCGACATCGTTAACCTTGATTTTTCCATCGGTGATAGTCACTGCAATATTCTCGGTTTGATCTATTCCAGAACTCTCATTTTTATAAGTATAAGCAATACTTGTATTAGATGTGAACTTAACAGTCTGGACTGAAGTACTTGTAGTTATCTTATAAGTCTTATCCTTTACATGGTTATATATCTCAGTATCAGACAAAGGAGATTTAATGTTTATAGTAAAGATATCTTTAGTAGAAACAGCAGTTCCTTTAACTCTGATTTTGAAGCTATATGTTCCAACCTTGCTTCCAACAATATAGTAATAGAAGCTAGATAAACCATCAATGTTTCCGTCTACATAGTGATCGATTTTCAAATCCGATAGTAAAGCACCAGTTTGAGAGTCTATAGCTTCGTATTCATATTCAGTCTGATCATCATTAGGTGAAGCTTTTAATGTAAAGTAATTTGAATTATCATTCAAATAGACATCACCAAAGTCATTGTTGCTAGGCTTGTTGTCCATGACTTCTATAGCATTGATAGTCTCAGTCTTAAATTCGACTTTTATAGAAGTAGAAACTTTATTCTTTGCTGAAGTTAAAGTAAAGATTGTGGTTCCTTCTTTTACGACATCCTTATAGCTTCCATCATCTTGTTGCACTCTTTCAGTCTTAGGTTGGAAAATGACTAGTCCGTTGCTACCTATGGATGAGACAATCACATCTTGGTTATCTTGAGTCACTGTTATGCTATCGATGATAGGATTTCCAAGTGCTGGATCTATACGCATTGCCAACGATTTATATTTAGGAAGAATATAAGCATTCTCTTCAGCGTTGAAATCATCACTAGTTCCATACTTATCAGTGTTGGTGTAGTCACCTACAGAATCGACATTAGTCCCACCTAAACAAATTAGATTTAGAGTCTTGTAATAGAATTTATCAAAAGACAAATAGGATTCGTTGTTATCTTGACTATCAATCTTCTTTTCTCCGTAAACGAAGTTAGATCCTTCAAGACTATATTCAATCTTCTTTTTTGAAGTTTGAGACAATTCAGTAAACTTAAAGGAAGTAATCTTATATCCATCGAAATTCACCGTCAAATTCAATTTATAATGAGTAGAACTATAATCGAAATTAGATACTACCTCTGCCTTTTCACTAGTTATAGTGAAAATGGAATATGCATATGCTGCATAATTTCCAAAATTGACCAAACCAGTATCTAATCCATAAGATGAATCGAACAAAGCTTTGATTCTATTAGCAAATCCATAGACAGGTGCATGATTCAACAATACGAAGGACTCACCTAACTTTTCTGAACTACCAAACTTATAGAAAGTTCCAATCTTGCTACCATCATAATCGAAAAGATATGTAGAACCATTTCTGGATCCAGCAAAATAATCCTCTTTGGAATTTCCAGTCACCTTGACATAAACGGCATCGGTAAACAAAGCATAAGTATAGGATTTTTGCTGTGTTTCAGGATTTATAGAAGCATCAGTCAAATCAGTAGTCTTAGTTTCTTCAGTAATTCTAGCATCGGTCAACGAATTCTTCTCGACAGCTTCACATCCTTCAAACTTATTGAAGAATTTAGCTTTCTTATTGGCATTAGTATCGATGACATCGAATTGAATCGGCATCTTTATACTCTTGCTTTCACTATCTCCAAAAGAGCAAGTTGCAGTCAAGGTTCCACCTTCAAAGCTACCTATTCCTAAAAATTCAGCTGAATTAGTCGTATCTGCAATATTTTCGACACTGCATATTGTTTGATCGATATCACTGGGAAGAGTCAAGCTGAATGTGACGCTAGGAGTCATAAATCCTTCTTGAGAATTAATGGTAAGTATTACTTCTTTTCCTAAAGGAAAACTATACTTTCCATCGACAGGAGAGACTTCACTTCCATCAATCTTAGCACTGAAGGTCAACTTGTCCTTGGAAGGAATTCTCATGCTGACCGAAATCTCCCATTCAGCTGAAAGACTAGGATTTTCAATAGAAGTAGCAGTGATGGTAACAGAACCTGAAGCTACACCATGAACCTTTCCAGTTTCATCGACAGTTGCAACTGTCTCATCTGAAGAAGACCAGGTAACTTCAGTATTAGCTATGAGCTTTGTATCTTCTCCGACTATTAAAACCTTTGTTCCATTTATTTCTACTTTGGTGACAGGCTTTTTATCAGTAGGAGTCACGGTCGAAGGAACACCTGTCGAAGGCTTCCCACTAGTGTTTGAAGAATTATTGTCGTTGCATCCTATAAGGCAAGTCAATAATAACCAAGAAGATAAAGCAGGAATTAATTTTCTTTTTTTCATAAGCATCAAATCCTTTCTATTACTTGTTAGACAAGTAATTCTCAATTTGCTTCTCTATAATTGGATTGGAAGTAGTTCCGATATCATAGTAAGTCAAAGCAGCATATCCACTTTGAGAGCCATCTGACATAGTGCTAGCTAATATCAAAGACAGTTTTTTCGAATCGGCTTTATTTGAAACTTTAACCCCAACACCTAAAGGCAATAATGATTTAGTTCCGGAATAAACGTAATCAAATATCTTTTGACTTAAAGTATAGTCGTTTAAATTCCAATATGTAATTCCACCATATGTTCCTATGTCATACTTATCAGTATCATATAAGTCTGTAGAGAATTCAGACATATAATTCAATGAATTCTCATCGCTATAGACTTTTCCAATACCGGGAAGCTTCATATTATGAATAGCATCCGCATAATCTGTACCTTCGTTGTTCACAACAAATTCCTTGACAATCATATTATTGTTTGAATCATATATAATCTGTCCGCTTGTATCAGTCTCATACTGAACGCCAAAGGAATAAATATGGTCACCGTCCTTCAAGTATCCTTCATTGGTATTAGGATCTCCATATACTTGAAGGAAATAATAAGAGGGATTATAGAAGACTTTAGCCATACCTTTGCTATTCACCAAAGTGTCATAAGAATAGTTGTTTCCTTTAAAGGCATCCAATACAGTCTTCAAATCATCTTTTGTTTGAGTCGAAGGCTCATCGCCTTCGGACAAATAATCTGTAACCTCAGGAATTGATGTGTTGTTGACGTCGAAGAACTTAGCTTTAAATTTACCATATCTAGTTCCAGTATTCTTGCTATATAGATCAAAAGTAGCAGTAAACTCAGCTTTATCTTCATCTGTTATTTGAATAGTGACACCATCTACACTGAAATCATCCTGCACATTGATTTGACATAGATGAGCGAAATAATAAACGAATTGACTATCAGTCAAATAATATATCTTCTCTTCATTATTCTTCACATATCCACTCAACAATGAGAAATCAAATGAGCTGAAAGAGGTCCTATAGTCTCCGTATATAGATTTATAGAAATTGCCATCCGAATCAGCAATAGGAGTACCAATTATGCTCAATTTATCATTTGAATCTAATTTGAAATAATTCAATGATCCTTGATCCATCATCGCACCACTTCTCTCCCCACTAGAAAAAACATCCAAAATTCCATCTTGGGTGCGTTTCTCAGTGTAATCAAGCTTATAAGATGAAGACAAGTTAGTCATTCCAGTTCCATCTAATGAAATTGTATAGTTATCGTTACAGTTCAAATATTTATTGAACACCTTATAGAAATCAAAATTTAATGGATCCTTAGCTGTCTTTCCCGAATCTATATAAGATTTGATTTGAGAATTTGTCGTACTGTTTATATCATAAACACTGGATTGAATTCTCAAGTCCAAAGGATTGTCTGATGATTCTCCATAAGTCAAAAGAACCGAATCGAACAAGATAGAGTCACCGATCGTCTTTATTTTGAGAGACTTAGGATACAAAGAACCTTGAGTCTGTCTAAGGAAGACTGTCATGATGACCAAATCATTAGCTTCATTTCCTTCTTGGCCGAACTCATAAGGATAATATCCATCGTCATCAGTCTCAGTCGGGAGTTTGGACAAATCCAAATTAGCTACACCGTTGATGTATGAATAAATTTCATCATATCTTACCCCGGTGTTATAGTTGACCAAAGGAATTCCAGCATCGACATTTCCTTCGTCATCCAATGTATATCTATAGATGAATCCATCACCTTGAGCTATACCTTGAGAATTAGTATTGTTTCCTTGTTGAAATGAATAATTGGTGAAGAAGAAGTTCATATCGGATTCACCTTGGTCATAGTTACTTACATGATATCCGATAGAGAAGTTAGAATCCTTCTTTATTTCTTTCATCAATCTTTGTAATTCACCTACAGGTTGGTAATCGTTATCACCAGTATTGGATGAATTATCGCTAGGAGTTGTAGGAACAGGAGTAGTCGTTTGATTGGAGCAAGAAGCCAACAAGGAAATCAAGGATAAAGAAACGATAATATTTTTAAATTTCATTAGAAACTCACCCCCAATCCAGTCAAGAATGTCTTAGTGACAGTATGAGAAGTAGAGCCGAAATTGCTATAGGTGTAATAGACCGAGTGAAGTCCATATGTTCCTTGATAATTTGCTTGCATCTTCAATCCAACTTCACCGCTAGTGATGTTTCCATCGCTATCCTTAGTCAATTTAATATAGGAATCCTTGACACTGCTCATCCAATTGGTACTTGATTGCCAACCCCAACCGAATAATCCATTAGCCCAACCAGACATCAATTCACTATTATTGGAATGATAATAGTTACTGTCAGTAAGGCTTTGCTCCAAATAAGCTTCGGCATATTGAGTAATTCCCATGTTATAAGGGTAGAAAGTAGCTTGGATATCGTTGACATAGAATGCACCGACATCGTTATACCATCCAGAATATCTAGCCCAGGAATATGTCTCATCGTTTCCGCTCTTCTTCCATTCGTATACAACTTTGATATTAGTTCCTTCTTCCTTAACGATGTAAAGAACATTCTCTTTACGCTCACTTTCAGGAATATCCTTCAAGTATTCATACTCTTCATTGTACTTTGTAGTCTCTGTCTCGACAGGTCCATGGAAATAATCGAAGAATAAGTTTCCATCATTGTCAGTGGTGAATCCATAACAAGCATCATAATTCAAAGTCTTAGTAGTAGGTACTAACTTTGTCTTATCGTATTCATCGTTTGGATTTTTTGTATAGTCGTAATCGGCATTCTTAGAATAATAAGTAACTTCTGTTCCTTTCTTAACTAAAACATATCCAAAGTCATGATATGAACGATCTTTAAAGTCAAAATAGAAATAGTTATTAGTACAGTAAACAGTGTAAGGATCAGCTTTCAATTCATTTCCATTAGATAGATGTATGTTATAACCTTTGATGGTGAAATTATTTTGATTCAAAACATCCATAAATTTAGTGACATCATCATATTTCTCAACACCTTTTAAAGTCTTTGAAGCCAACTTTAATTTTGTCTTATCCAAAATCGAAGACTTATCAGTCAAATCAGTGAAATGGCCAGTTATCGATCCATAACTTCCTAAATCGATTTGACACTCAAATTCGAGACTATCCATATCGAGGATATTGATATAACAAGTAGTTATATAGCTAGATATGGATGACCCATACGTGGTCATATATTGAAAGACCGAAAGGACATCGGATGAAGTCAACATATATTTGTTAGTCGCTACTTTAGTTCCGATAGACACTTCAGCAGTGCTAGGAGTGATTCCGTCCAAAGTTGAGAGCATGCTGACAGTAGCTAGGTTCAAAGGTCCGTACAGCGTGTCATCGATAGTCACTCCATCAGTCGTATATTTAGTATACTGATAAAGCGAAGGGGTGGGATCATAGTCATCATTCAAATAGTATTTGAATAATTTATTGTTTTCATCCAAGGCCAATCCAAAACTAGCCGAATCATCTTCGTGATCTAAGTTGTACCAGCATTTAGAATCAAAGTAATCTGTGAAATGACCTTCATTATTTTGAACCGTGCTGGTAACTTCATAAGAGTAGCGACTCACACCAGAGACACCGTTCAAGAAGCCATTCAATATACTATCGCTATCATCGATGACGTCATCGGCATCTTGATTTCCTTCTAATCCCCTGCCGGAATTGTAGTCAATAGGCTTTTTATCCGTTTTGTCAGAAGGAGTGGTTATAGAAGTGCCATTGCCACAGCTTGTCAAGCTTAACAAGGAAAGCAATGCTAAAGAGATGATTATTTTATTTCTTTTCATATTACTTAATCTCTCCTATTGAAATAGTCTTGGAGAAAGAATCTCCTGTATCTAACAAACCTTTAGTCTTATCAGATGACTTGTTGATGAAGAACTTGCTATATGTTCCAATATCGAATGAAGATCCTTCCTTGAACAAAGTCTTGGAAGTTTGATATCCACCATTGCTAAACGAATCGACATTGTTGGCTTCTATAACTCTAACTTCATCGAAGAGATTATCATTAGAATCAACTCCAAATCCATAGTTGTATCTGCTCGATCCTCTATCGTTAGACATAGGAAGAATAATCTTATGTTGAGAATCGATGGTATCACCGGTCTTATATTCTTTAGAAGTATAAGTTCCATCATCTTTCTTTGATTTCACATCGACCACAAATTTTCTGTTGTCGATATGATAAATTCTCACACCCTTATCGTTCATAGCTAAAGGTCTATCAGAAACACTTCTTCTAGAATCATCATAGTTCAATCCTTCATTTGTGTATAACTCGATTAAAATGTATTCACTGAAAGGATCGAATTCATTCTTGTCATTGATGACATAGGAATCACCAGGAATAACTATCAGAGCATTCTCGTTTTGCATGCTCTTCAAATCAATAGTTGCATTTCCAGTCACCAAATAAGGTTTGGTCCAACCCAATAGCATCTTGGAATACATGTTTTGATCGATGATATTTGAATCCATCATATCGACTTTTCCAATAGGGTTATAGCTAGAAACATCAGAATAATAATCGTTCAATCCCAAGAAGTGACCTGTCTCATGAATATAAGTGTGTGTGTCGATTTTGCTAATGCCGTATCCTTCATACATGAAGTCGTAACTGGCCCAACCGAACAAGTTATAGATTGGCTTTGAAACATCGGGTTTTCTATCCTTTGTAGGGGTTTGATTTCCCCATGATGTATAAGCCCAAAAGTTATTATCGTCTCCTTTAGGTCCACCATTAGAATAATTAGGACAAGAATATATACACCATATTCCATCGATGTATCCATCTTTGTTATTGTCGTACTTAGTCAAATCAAATCCCTTGGTGTCAGACAACCAATCGCAGACCTTGTTTACGATATCGTAAGTATCAGACAAAGTGATGTTAGCCGCATTGGTGTAACTATATCCCAAGTCATCATTGATCTCACAATAATCTGTGACTTCACCACTAAGATTCAATTTTCCATAACTGGATTGATAGTAATAATCTTTGACCGAGCAATAGACATCATCTCTTCCAGAAGAGAAGAAAGCTTTGTCTAAATCAGACTTGACTCTTTCGCTATCATCGATTCCATCACCATCGATATCGATTGTTTCATATCCGGGTACAATCAAAGGAACTACAAGGATGTTCACATCACCAGTAGAAGGGAGAACTCTAGTGTTGTAAAACTTCTTATCAGTCAATGAATCAAAGTTTTCAGTCAAAGTGACATTTTCAGGATTCACTACCTTTCCACCAGTAGCCCCACTCACTTCAACACTGACCGAGTGCTTATATATACTATCGTCAGGAGTTTGACTAGTATTATTAGATGGATTGCATCCAACTAAGAACATAGTCATCGACAATCCGATAAGTCCAAATAAATTTCTCTTCATTTTTACTCTCCTTTATCTTCTACATTGAGAACCTTTACTTTAAAAGGGAGCTCGTTTCCATCATCATATGTATAACGTCCATTGAAGAACTGATATCCATAAGACATGATGTCAAAAGGCTTACTTTCAGAATAATACAATGTTTGATTAGTCATCATTCCATTCTTATCAAAAGTATTGATTCCACTGGATTCAAGCAATCTGATTTGGTCGAAGTAATCGAAACTTTGGGGTAATTGGAAATTTTTAGATTCACTCATATTGTTGGATATAGGCATCAATATAGCTTCATCATCTTGGAGCATCTGACCATCCCAAACATATCCGTCTACGTAGGCAAGCTTTTGTCCACCCATATAATCGACAACTTTACATTTAAAGATTCTAGAATCGATGTGATAGATTCTTACACCAACTTTATTTGCCATGGCAGATCTATCAAAAACGTAAGGTCCATAAGTATCCTGTTCATTGTTTCCATCAGGTGTATACAAGTCAATCATTAAATATTCACTGAAAGGATTGAATGTATATCTAAATTTATCGATTCTATTCCCCTTGATTGCATCTTCGACACTTTGAGAGATTTCAGCATAGTTTGAAGGAATGACTATTACTGAATTTCCACTGTTTTTAGAAACATTTGTAATAGTGATTTCACTAGTTCCATACACGACATAAGGAGTGACCCATCCCAACAACATCTTAGAATAAGAATCCAAATCTCCGATGTTTTGATCCATCATAGTAGATTCGCCAGCTGGATGATAGCTAGAATCAGATGAAGAATAATAGTCATCCAATCCTAGCAGGTGACCAAACTCATGAATGAATGTATGAGAATCTAATTTGATTTTAGATAAGTCAGATAAATCCGGAGTATCATTTTTATTTCTTTCGCAATATGATGTGTACATCATATCGAAACTAGACCATGAGAAGCCGGAAGTTGCAGGCTTATCATTTTTAGATTCAGAATAGAAATCCCAATAAGTGAAATTCCAAAAAGCTTGATTCAAAGTAGAAGAATCAAACAGAGGATTAGATTCGTGTTGAATGTAGTTTTCTGTCGTCCAATCCAAATGATCGTAGACTAAATAAACACCGTCGATATTTCCATCTTCATTATTATCAAAATCTTTTAGATTTATTCCTTGAGAAGAACCAGCCCAATCCACTGCACCTCTCAATATTTTATTCACGATCGTTCCTTCAGTTCCTGAAGTTATGTCTTTAACATCAGAGACTAATGTAGTGGCATCGAACCAATCAGTGACTGTTCCACTCAAATTAAACTTTCCATAACTTGCTTCACTATAGTATTGCTTGACCGATTTAAATCCTAAAGAAGAGTCATCTTTGTCTCCGAAGAAAACCTTCTCGATATCAGATTTAACTTTATCAGTCTTGTATTCATTTCCACCAGGGAGATGAACAGGAATTACTAAAAGATTAGCATCGCCTAAAGAAGGCATGACTGACTTGTTGTTAGAAAGAGTTCCAGACAAATCGTTATAATTTAATTCAAGATCCACCTTATCAGCTGGAACAAATCTACCATTGGAAGAATAATCGTTATTCTTATAAATTCTAACCGTAGCTAATCCACTGGTATCTGTATCTACTTGAATATCACCAGTGTTGCTACCATTCCCACTATTTGCTCTCTGACCACAACTAGTCAATAACAAAGAAAGCAATGAAACAGTGGTAATTAAAGCTTTTTTCTTAATGAACATATCGTTTCAAATCTCCTATTGCTGAAAACCACATAATTATATCATTCATAGATAATTATATTCTTATTTATTTAGGTTTTTACTTTAATTAATCTTAAATCTGTAGAGAGATTAACTAATAATTGAAAGAATTCAAATTATTACTTAATGTAGCATTAATTTTTTAACAATAAATATTATTAGTCTTCGCTATTTATAACTTTGATTGGCTTTTTAGTAATAGACTTTACTATTGCACTAATTGAAGGAATTAATCCAACCGCAATCACAAATATCCCATTTTCTAACATTGTGCCTTCTAAACACGTCGTTGAGATATAGCTTTGAAGCCTCAGGAGAATACACTCCTGTATCCGTAGTCAAGAAAGCAGTCTTAGTTCCGCTGGAATACAATGCCCTGAGCAGTCCCTCGCTGACCGGCATCATGCATTGATAGTAAATAGAGAAAAGAAACAAGGTGACAATCTGCAGTACCAAAGATACAAACAGCCTAACCTTCTTTTTCCACAAGGACCTGAACACCAGCTTCATGGTGTTTGAAAGGCCAAGACGTCCTTTTCTTTTGCTATCGAATTGCTTCTTATTGTTTTCTTCAATCTTATTTATTGTTTTATCCGATATGACATCCCCATCCTCAATCTCTATGATCCTGTCTGCTAAGGAAGACAGCACATCAAAATTGTGCGAAGAGACTATCACCAGGCAGTCCTTTGATATGTCCTTAAGCATCTCAACTATATGCTTTGAGTTCTCCTCATCCAAGGCGGCGGTAGGCTCATCCAAAATCAATACTGAAGGATTCTTCAGAAGCGCTCTGGCGATGGATACTCTCTGCTTCTGACCGCCGGATAATTCCTTAGGATGTCTGGACAGGAAGTCATCCATTGATATCTCCGTGTCAGGAAGATTGACCTTCTTCAGCGTCTCTATTATTAGATTCTTGTCATACTTCCTTCTGGTTAAGTCGAAGCTGACCTCCAAATTTTCCAATACGGTGAGCTCTTCTATCAGATTCAAATCCTGGAAAACGAAAGATGAATAATAGTTCCTATATGAATCCAAATCCTACATAGCTATTTCTTTCCTTTGGAAGAGCAAAGCGTATCCGATAGGAACAGGACAGAAAATAGTGCATTTGTTTCCAGCCCAAGGTATGAAGAAATGCCAATCAATAGCATATATTGGCTTTTGCGAACGAGCTGCGGACGGAAGCGGACAGCCATGGCAAGCCTTGTTTTGAGACCTGCCAGATGATGATGTTTCACCAGTCGGAACCGCCTTAGTTCCTGCAAGCTTTATAACAAAACAAAATGCGAATACAATAGGAAAAAGCAAAGATTTTATCGAACTTTTTTCGATGTTCGGTAGGATTCTGTCGTATTCTATTTAAGTCATGCAGACGCATCGTTTTGCAATCCAAGAGTCATTGAATGGCCTTGAAAAACTTTATAGTTTTCCTAGCTCTTTCATTCTTTTCCATATTGTTTCTAATGTGATTTCATAGAGGTCGGAAAAAGAATAAGCCTTTTTCAGTTTCTCGATATCGTGGAAACCTTTAACTAGGGTAAGAAGAATGTTTGCAGCCCATTCTGCACTATCATAGTTCATATTGTTTTCTTCGTTTCTTAATGATGGTCTGAAGGGTCTGAATTCCTGCGTTTCAATTTCCCGTTTCGTTTCACTTTCCAGGTAGGAGTAATATTTTTCGTCCACGTAACCAGAATTATGGCAGTTTTCGTCTGTCAATACTGCACTTAAGGACAAATCGCCGTAAATATCATCGAATCCTATTTCTGTAATATCTTCTTTCATCTTCTTGGCTATTCTCTTAACTCTTTGAAAGATGAAGTCTTTAAAGCCTTCTTCAAGTAAATGGTTGGATAAGATATGGGATGCAATTAGCAAGCCTCCATTTAGGAATTCATATTCTTCTTTTTTTCTCTTTTCCAAGCGTTTTCGTAGATATAGGCAATATTCAGATCTTGTTGGAAATTGACTTGCACTCTTGAGGGTTTTGCACCGCAATTTTTCCTTGCTATTATCGATGATGTCTTGGACTAAAGGATTTAACTTTGGAATCAGCGAAACAATATGATTGGCAAATTGAAAAAACTCTTCTAAGAAAAGATAATAACCTTTGCTGTAGCAATTCGGTTTGGAGTTCCAAAAAACCAATTTCACGTCATAACCTTTCGGAGCATCTTTGTCGAAATCTATATTATTTTTCCAAATTGCATAGGGATAGAATTCATGCTTAGATTTTGTTAGGCCTGAGTGTCTATCTGTTTTTTCTGGGTGTACGGATGAAGCGCTTCTTATGAATTTGAAAAAAGCTATGTCGCCTTTTCTTTTTCTGTTGGATTTGGCAAAGAACTTTTCCTTGCCATATTCTTGATCAAGGCGTTTTCCAAGGCAAGAAAAGAGGGCTTCTGTGCATCCTAAAATGATTGAGATGCAATTTACTACCTCATAGAAACTGAAAGCTTCCCCACAATCGTTTTGTCTTCTCAGTTGAAGAATGCTCAGATAATTAGATGTTTCACGAATTCTTAGTTCGCATGTGCAAATCATGTTGTGTGGTTGGATAGAGAAGGAAGGTTGTGAACTACGTCCCTTGAATGTGATTTTCTTCTTGATAAACAGTGAATTGGAAGTTAATTTTACAAAAGACTCTAAAGGGTCTGTGTTGATTTTTGACATACGCTCTCCTTGCAATAAGCAAATTTACCCGATTTGACTGGATTCCATCGCTTATCGATGCTTGTTAATTTGTTTTACCAAACTTCTGCTTTAAATATTCTTTTAGGTTCTTATCACAGCAATAGATATATGTCCCCTTCATTCCTCTAGTCAGAAGAACGAGATAGGAATTGATGATGTCCTCAATCGTTTTGTTGACATCCGTCCCTACTTTGCCATGCTTATCATAATAGGAACTTGGAACGCATTCTATGACACCTTTTTCTTTGTTGAACCGGATATCGTTTGAAAAGATGACGCCTGCATAATTCAGATCATATCCCTGGCAGGTGAAGACAGAGCCGATAAGCGATACGGATTTCTCATCGGTTGCGAAGTTTTCGTTGATTCCATTCCAACTGTATTTCTTTCCGTCAATCATGAAGTCATAATCCTGGGTGGAATGGATTCCTTTCTTATCTCGCATGGATTTTGTGAATGGGAAACCATATCCGGAGACGACACGGCATAATCCGTCGTATTCCTTGTCTTTTTCTTTTATCGCATCCATCATTTCGGCACAGTCGTCGAATATCTTGAAATCGTATCCTGTAGAACGAAAGTCGGGTGCGTTTTCATTTGTCTCGTTTCTCAATAGCTTCGACCAATAGGAGATGTAGTCCTCTCCGGCAATGAGCCGGATCTGATGGTTAATCGGATACCAGTTGTTCTTTTTCTCATCCTTCATGGCAAGGAAATCCTTCTCCGGAACATCTGCTCCAGAGGTGGATTGTTTTCGGTCATAAAAGAAGATTGCGACATGTTTCGCCTGCTTCTTGATCCAGTCGAGCTGGGTGGTATTCTCATAGTCCGTAAACCCTAGTCTGTCATCCGCCTGCTTGAAGGAAAGATGGCTTGTCGACTTTCCATAGGTTGCCAAGTGATGGGCTTCGTCTACCAAAACAATATCGTAACCTTCCTTCTTCTTTGTCAAATCGACAGGACTTACGACATCCACGTTTTTCAAGGATGGTATGTTCTTGAATACGGACTTCACAGTATTTCTGAACTCTGTCATAGGAGCTACGAAAGCGATACTGGGCTTAGGGAGGCTTGCTATCTCTTTATTCATCTGCATGTAGCTGATGGTGCTTTCAAGATCCTCGATACTTTCGATATCGCTATAGTCCACTTTCTGTGTGCAAACATCTGCTATGTATTTGATAAGGGAGACCGCGAGG
>ENA-OPKX01000007-OPKX01000007.1-human-gut-metagenome-genome-assembly--contig:-NODE-7-length-89291-cov-9.071126_pt1 | contig 89291 bp, 85 predicted proteins | sample MGYA00241791_ERZ501709 | MGnify/ENA primary metagenome ERZ501709 (study PRJEB25962, sample SAMEA2042091) | human gut metagenome | biome: human gut; feature: human-associated habitat; material: faeces...
TTATTATATATACTACGTATATATAATAAAATAAAAGATATAAAAGCTATGCCTCGCCCTGTTTTTCAAACAGTGCTCGTTTTAGTGTTTATAAAGGTGCTAGTCGTAATACTAAAACTGTAGATGTAAGTAATATTAAAACTGTAGTTCTAAGTTATCAAATTTTTAATAATACTTATTATACTCTTACTACACTTTATTATTCTAGTTTTTGTGGTGCTAGACTTAAGGTTTTAAGTATTAATGAATTTTGTAATAAAAGTTATAATGGAAAAGATGTAAATGTAATAGTTTTAATTATTGGTTTAGTTGTATATTTAGTTGTATGAAAAATAAAATATTAAATGTATAATAAACATTGTGATAGTGTTGTAATTGAAAAAAGGAATGTAAATTAAACTAAATGGTGAGATTAGTAAAAAGATGAGTAAGGAAAGGAATGATGAGTTTTATGAGGAGATAAAGGTTATAATGTTAAAAATCTAATTTCGGGAAGTCTAATTGTGGGAGAGGGAGGGTGTTGGAGTGTAGCCCCCGTAGCTAATAAACGATGTCGAATACCCCCACCTCGTCCACTACAAAACCAAGATTAAAATCGTTCCGATTTTAATAAACTTCATTCCACTACTATCCAAGATTTGCGTTCAAAAGAAAAAGTAAAGGCTGCAAAGGGAGGTGAAACTCGTCCTTAAAACCTTGAAAATCTAAGAGCGCAACAAACAAACAAAACAAAACATTAACAAATTAAAATTATTAAAGCTATGACACGCAAAGAAACAAAAACCGCTAACACTAATGCAAACGCAAATGCAAATGCACAAGAACAAGATGCCCAAGGCGTAGAAGTAGTTAACGCTGAAGAAAATAACGCAGAGGAAGCTAACACAATAACGGCAACAATAACAAAAGTTATGTTGCCACAAGGTACGGACGAGCGCATTACATTTGTGCTCAATAAAGAGTTTACTACAATAGATTTCTCAACAGGCGAAGAGAAACAAACAAATATGTTCGGTTTGAACATATATGCCGTAGTAAACCAAGTGGGCCAATACGTTCCGGAGATACAACTGGCCGACACATTGGCAATGGGGAAATGTGTTAACCCACAAATCATTGCGCTTGCATTGACAAACGCGGAGATCGTAGTAAAACGCGAAGAGCATCAGCAAGGAGAACAGCGTAAAAACTCTAATGAGTTATACGCTCGTGATTGCATAACAAGTGAAATCATAAAGGTAAAAACAAACATAAAGCCGATTTTCGCGCAAATGCTTATGCAAGTAGTAACGACAGCTCCCGCTATTGTCAAGGCAGCAGCTGTTCCAAATCCATTTGGAATGTAACAAAATAGAATATACAAAAGTAGTGCTTTTATTAGTACTACTTTTGTATATTCTAAAAACAAAATAGCAAAAACACAACACAACCACCAATACAACCACCAACACCAAAACGAAAAATAATGTAATCTCAATCACTACAAACCAAGATTTGACCTCAACCACTACAAACCAAGATTTGGTTACGATTCAAACTTGCTGGTTCATCGTATAAGTGTTTCATCATTTTAACGATAATCACTAATCGTAGCCACAAGACAAGAAGTTCCAATACAAACTAGCTAACTTATCGTATAAGCATCGGTTTAATCTTGTCTTGTAATAATGCTTTAAGAATTAACATTTTAAACAACTAAAACCATATTAGGAGGACTAATTATGACAGAAGAAAAAGTAAAACAACTTTTAGAGTTTGGTAGAACTTTAAAAGAAAAGCTTGTAGTAGTAACTAAAGCTCAACTCAGAGTATTTGTAGACTTCAGCGATGAAGAATACGAAGATACTCATGTAGATACACATTATCTTTATGTTTGGAATACTGATTTCCATAGATGGGAATTAGTACCATTCGAAGATATTGAATTTATTGAATTTTATTAATACAATCATGAAGAAAATCATCAATAAAATCATCACTTGTTTATTATATCTAATGTTAGGTGTAGTAGCTAGCTTGTTATCTCTTGGCTTATTTCTTTCATATCTTGAAGGAGATATGTCAAGAAGTTTGCTAGAAGTGTTGAAGTAGTAGTGTGAATAATAGTAGCACTATGATTAGTTAGATGTAAGAAAAGTAGTATTTGGTATCATGTATAGGATTTTGATGATGTGTAGAAGTATGTGTAAGATTAGGTGGAACAGTTCCCCAATTTACAATTTCAGCTCATTCTTAACTTCATCTTTCATTACCATCAAAAATAATATACTGCCAACTACTACTTTCCTTATAACAACTATCCAAAAACAATAACATTTTTAATCATCGTCAAAACTATCAGTTACCATATTACTTATATTATTACTACTATTAGTATATTAAGTAATATAATAACTATAGTTACTGTTATGAGATAATCACAATTAAAGGTTGGGTTCAACCTTGTACGAGTACGAGGAGTATTAGTACTAAATTAAGTACCACAAATAACAAAACAAACAACAAAATGAAAAACAACAACTCAAACAAAACAAATAACATCAACAACAACTTAAACAACACGAATTGCAATTCAAAAAAGATGAATTATAGTAAACTAATATCTAGTTTTAGAATTATAGATTCAAAATACAATAACTAAAAAACTCAGTAAGAGTATTAGCATCACAAGTGCTAGTACTCTTACTAAAATTAGGAGGACTAACAATGACACAAGAAGAAAAATTACGTAGATTACTTGATGCAGCAGAAATTGCAGGACAATCAGTATCAGTGTATTTTGGTTTACATGAAGAATTTATTCCATGTGTATTAGAAACATTAGCTTGTAAAGTAAGTAATAATTGTTTACATATTTGGAATTCCAAAATTCAGAAATGGGAACGTTTCAGTATCAACAACATTACCAATATTAAAATGATATTAGTATTGGTATAAACTTAAACATTAGGAGGACTAACAATGAACAAAATTAAATCTTTAGCAATCAATGTTGTAGTATCAATCGTAAGTATTACTGCAACACTAACACTTGTTTCTTTTACTAAATCTAATAAAAATGGTGTAGAACATCTCAAAGAATCGAATAAGTTTAAATATGAACTTATTCAACATCAGCAAAAGTTGATAGAATATCAAGATATTATGATTAACGAATTAGCTGATGTTCTTTGGGACGATTATAATTATGATTGTCCACAATTTGATGGAGAAGAACAAGATAATATCAACAACGAAAAAGAAATAATTGACTCACTTTATAAATCACAACAATAATAATGAGAAAATTAACACTGTTGCTTGTAATGGTACTAGGAATATCATTACAAGCAGGTGCTCAACAATTTATAGCACCTACAAAACATTCAACATCTAATGTTGATAGTACTACGACTTATACTTATAAGATGTCTGATAACATTTATAAAGTATATAAGTCTAGGACTGGAACTTACTATGTTTGGAAAACTAGTAAGAAAACCAACAAGAAGTATCGTATGTATCTACCTAAAGAAATTCAAATCAAAATGGGTAGAAAATACCAAATAACTTCAAAATAAACATCAATATCTTCTATTAGTACATTATTTGTATTAGTAGAAGATTAAATCAAAAAATACAATAAAAGGAGGACTTTACAATGATTAATTTGTATTTCTTTAGGTCATCTAGACCTAACGATGTAGTAGATAATATAACTATTGCTACATCAAATCCTGTAAGAGCTTATGTTCTTGCTTGTAATTATTTTACTAAACATCAAGCTAAAGGTAAACCTAGAATGCTTGCAATTTAAAATTTAAGGAGGACTAAAATTATGATTACTAAAGAAGCTATCTCAAAGGTTATTACTAATGTTAAGAATGACCAAATGCTAAATATTTTAGCTGAACATCTTAGACTTACTCAAGGTAAACGTGGAATTTCTCGTTTTATTGAAATGTGTCTTTGTGATAATAATGAAATAAAATCATTTATTAAAACTAAAGATGATTTCAATAAAATGAAAGTTCTTGAAGTTATTGATAAGCTTAAAGAAACTCGTTGTATTATCAATGTTAAAGATATTGATCTTATAAATTGGTTTACAGGTGATATGGTTGTTACTTATAATTATTATGATGTAACATATCATACTAAACAAGATTTTTCTGATGGTGGTCTTTATTGGAAAACTGAAGAGAATAAGTATGCTAACATACATACTGATAAAGTGCTCGAAGATATTATTATGATAAATTATTATGATAACGATTTAATGTAATAATGTAATACAAAACTCTTCTACGGGGGAGTTATAATAAAACTATTATTATTACTTAAAATAGTTGTATTATAGCTCCCCTTTAGAAGAAATGATTATATTTGCATCAAATTTAATAATAACATAACTGTCATACTTATGGAAGATAATTTTGATGCTTATAAAGTTCAAGTTGATTCTGATTGTATAAGTTCTGATTTTGATGATTATGACCTTTATGGTGAAATAATGGAAGAATCAGATGATAATTTTGGAGATGACTTTGAATTTGAATAAAATAATATAACCATTAATACATTTAATATTATGTCTAATACTTTAATGAATAAGACTAAAAGAGAATTAGTTGATATTATACTTCGTAAAGACGATATTCATAAAAAGATTAATGAAACTAATAAAGATTTAAATGATAAAATAAAAAATCTAAATAAACTTATTAGTGACAAAGATATTGATTTAGCTAATAAAAATAATGATATTGCTAATCTTATCACACAAGTAAATGATTTTACTTATAGTTGTGATGAATATGCAAGTAAATGTCAAGAAATTGTTGATAAATGTAATAGGTTTAAGAATATAGCTATTCTTAGTATTTGTATTACTATAATAGTTTTAATCTCAATGTTTATATTATTATGAACGATTTAGATGAAATGGTTAAAACAATGTCTGATAAAGATGTTAGAGATTATCTTGAAAGTTGTGATGCTGATATGTATTGTTGTAGTCCTGATTGTTTGGATAATCAATATCTTGATGGAGGATTATAAATTTCGTAAGTATGAAAGCATTACCAAATAAGTCAAATTTGATAGTTTATTTTGAGCACAACAGATTGTAATGATTTAGTTTATAATTTCATTAACTAACAAAATAAACTCTCTGAAATCATAAATAAATATATTATATAACTTTTATGATGGAAGATGTTGCCTAGATGGTGGAATAGGTAGACACGACAGACTTAAAATCTGTTGAGCTTTAGCTTGTGTGGGTTCGAGTCCCATTCTAGGTACTAGATATGATTTGTTTTGGTAGATGTTATTTCTATGTTTTATTGAATACTACTGCTTGTGAAAGTCGTAGTATTTTTATTAATGAAAATTATTCTTTTATTCTCATATCTCAGTTTTTGTCCTATGGTATTTATAAATCTCTGATTTTGATACCGCTACCATTACTGCTTGTGAAAGTCGTAATGGTTTTCTTCTTTTAGTTTATATAGGTAAAACGTAAGATATTACAAATAATCTTATAAATGAGTTCGATTCTCATAAAGAAGACAATGCTCTTATTTGAGCTTTTAATTAACTTAATTATTTACTTTTAAAAATTGTTGTAAAATGGCAAAACGTCATGATGAAAGCAAAGACCTTCGTAGTTTTGGTCGTATCGGTAATGTTAATGTAGTTACTAGAAGTCTTAGTGCTTCTAAAGATGTAATTATTGGTATTCGTATGTGGGGTAAAATTGATTATCTTGTAAATTATTGCGGATACCATTTTGTTTGGGACAATACAGCTAAAGGTACAGCTAGAGTTGTTTCAGAAAATGTAGCTAAATCTAATGCACGTGCTGCAAAGAAAGCTGCAAAAGAACATAAATTAACTGATAAAAGAAAGTAGTTATGGTTGTTCCTCTTCTTGGTATAAAAATTAATATTGCCAAAGGAAATAAAAAGAAACGTAATGTTTCTACAAAAAGTAATGTTATTAGTAGAGTATGTAGAGCTGTAGTTATCAAAGATGATGAAGGTTTTAAAGCTAAAATCAATATTGATAATAAAGAAAATTCTGATATTCTACTAATTCCTTTTACTACTGAAAGTTATGATATTAAAGGTAAAGAAATAATTTTTAGTAAAGAAAGAATTGATAATGGTAGATTTTTATGTCTTATAAGAGATAAAGCCTCATCTAACCTTTACAATGATGTAGAACGTTATATTCCTTTTAGAGAAAATATAGTTATTACAGGTTATATTGTACGAATAGACGGAAAGATGTATTTTAGATATAAAGATTTTATATCTTTTAGTTCTTTTGTAGAAGATTATAAACCTTGTTTAACTCATGAGGATAAACCTTTGTTTAAGAAATAAAATAGAATGAACATAACAAGTATAAGTCAAGCAAATGGTAAAGATGCAGTAAGTATTACTAATTTTACTAATGACCAAATGAACGCCTATGAATCTCTTATAGATTTTATAAATACTCCTTATAATCCTAATGATTATAAACGAGCATTAATAGGTGCTGCTGGTACTGGTAAAACTTATCTAGTAAAAGCTCTTATTAGAAATAGTAATATGGCTTATTCTACAATAGGTCTTGCTGCACCTACACATAAAGCTTGTCGAGTACTTGCTGAAAGTATTGGGATTGGAAATGTCAAAGTTAATACTTTACAATCAGATTTAGGTCTTAGACTTAATTTTGATGTAGAGAAATTTGATGTTTCCAATCCTCCTTTTGACCCTAAAGGTAGAATTAAAATAGGAGATTATAAACTTTATATAGTTGATGAATCTTCTATGATTAATCGTGGACTATGTATGTTTCTTGAGAAAACTTGTAAAAGTAATCAATGTAAAATAATTTATATTGGTGATGGTTCTCAATTAGCTCCTGTAAACGAAAAATATAGTTCTGCTTTTAAAGGTATCAAAATAAATACTTTAAAACAAGTTGTTCGACAAGGTGATAATAATCCTATAAGTTATCTTCTTGATTTATTACGATATGATATAGAACATAAAAGTTTTAACTTTTTAAATTATATATCTAAAAATCGTAGTAAATTTGATGATGATAACATTAAAGGTTATCAAGTTTGTACTAGTAAAGAGTTTGAAGAAGTAGTATATACTAATTTTAACGATGAAACATTAACTAAAAATGTAGATTATGCTAAAGTAATTGCTTATACTAATAATACTGTTTCAGGTTGGAATAAGTTTGTTAGAAATGCTATCATTAAAGATGCTGATAAAAGTGTAATTACTAAGAATGATTTGATTATTAGTTATTGTACTATAGTAGACCAATTTAATAGTTGTATTATTAAAAATTCTGAAGAATATATTCTTAAAGATGTTGTAAATTATACACATCCTAAATATAATCTTAAAGGTTTTATGATACGATTTACTGCAATTCATGGAGGTACTAATACTTATCCTTTATTTATTGTAGATCATAAAAATAATTTTACTATTAATATGTATGTAAAATTATCTCGTGATTTAATTAAATCTGCTAAAACAGCTAGTGCTAAACTTCGTGCTCAACGTTGGAGAGATTATTTTCAATTTAAAGAATCTTGTTTACTTCTTACTAATATCATTAATCGTGATGGTAAAATAGAATTTGCAAGAGATTTAGATTACGGTTTTGCTCTTACTGCTCATAAAAGTCAAGGTTCTACTTTTGATACAGTATTTGTAGATGTAGATGATATTGTATTTGATAAATATGGTCATCCTTATACTGATGCTGAAGAAATAAATCGTAGACTTTATGTTGCTTTGAGTAGATGTAAAAATAAAGCTTATATTAAATATGGATGCTAATAATAATCAACTAACAATTCCTGCAATAATACGTAAATGTAAATGTTGTGGTAAAGAACTTCCTATAACTGAATTTAATCATTATAGATCAAATACTTATCGTTGGATTTGTAAATCTTGTGAAAAAGATGATATTCCTAAAAATGATAAATTCAAAGATGTAACTTCTAGAGAATTAATCTTAGAACTTAGAGCTAGAGGTTATAGAGGTAAGTTGACTAAAATTATTACCAAAGATATAGTTATTTAATGAACTATTGTGAAGATTGTGTAATACGTCTTTTTAATACTAAGCATTATAATTTACAAGGAATTGGTAATCCTTATTTCGGTAATTGTATTATTGTTCCTAATGTAGATTATAATGCTTATAAAAAAGGAGGTATGAAATTTAGTAAACAAGTTGAAATTATAAAATCACTCATTTCTTCTACGGGGGAGCTAGATGACTTATATATTCTTCCTTTAATTAGATGTAATGAGTATATTTCTTGTGAACTAAATGAAGATAGTTACCTTAAATGTATTGGTTATCTTGTTGAAGATATGAAAAAGTATCAATTTAAAAACATTATGTTACTTGGAAGTGCTGGTAGAAGATTTCTAAATTGTAATATAAGTGATTATTTTGATACTATTTTTGTATCTGTAAATAATAGACGATATTGGGTTAATTATTCACCTCTTATAAATTATACTGATTCTGATAAGTATGAAATATTTAAAAGTAATCTTATAAGATGGTATAATAGTATTAAAAATAATGATTTTACTAATTATAAAATTCTTAATATTTAAATTATGAAACATTTTGAAGCTTATACTAAAGTTCTTGTTAAATCTAAAAGAACAGGGGAATAGTTTCCTGATATTTATCAGAGAATGTATAATAATCAACATTATGTAATTGGTGCTGATCATGGTTATAATGATGATGAAATTAAATTCTATCATGATATGTAGAATACTATGATTATTTCTAAATGTGTAGATGTAGAAATCTTTCCTAATCTATTTAGTATTACCTTTATAGATTTAAAAGATTATTTACTTAAATTTAAAGATTGTGTTGATTCTAAAGGTAAACCTAAAGCTTTAACAGAATGTTTAAGTGTTGCTGAAATAAAAGCTCGTTTAGATGAAGTTAAATCTGATATATTTTATATTTCAGATACTAATGATAGTCAATTACTTGAACTTGTAAGTTATATTAATCAAATGGAAGCTAGATATAATACTGTAACTACTTCAGATGGTAATGTAACACAAGAAGCTGTTAGAACTGATTTGTTTGGTTTTAACAATCAAGGTTATGATGATTATATGATTAAAGGATTTCTTATGCACTTTAATCGTTTTGATACTACTAAAGAACTTATTAAATATCTTTATGAACTTAGTAAGAAAATTATTAGTTTACAAAACGATAAAGATGCTTTCTTTAATGATAAAGATATAGAACTTCTTAGATCTTATAGATTACCTTATTGTACTGTTGATTTACAACGAGTTTATGGACTTCATTCAGCTGGTGTTAATACTAATAAAGATACTGGTGAACGAATTAAGTTTGGTAAATCTCTTAAACAAACTTCTATTAATCTTAAATGGCATGAACTTTTAGATTTTACTCTTCCTCCTATTGATGAAGAAGAAGCTAATACTTATTGGCGTAAAAAACATAATTATAAGAATTTAAGTTTAGATGAACTTAATCAGTTAATTGATAATGATTTTGATAGATATGTTCTTCCTAAATATATAAAGCCTATGCTTTATTATAATAAGAATGATGTATTCTTATGTTGTGAAATTGTTAGACAAAAACCTGATGAAGTTAAGCTTAGATATAGTATTACAGCAGCTTTTGGTGTAAACGTATTATGTAGTGCTAGAGCTAATATTGCAGATAAACTTACTGTTAAGTTTTATTCTGATATGAGTGGTCTTAGAAAAGATCAATTTATTAAAGGTCGTACTGAAAGACATCGACTTAGTTTTAATAAGATTATATTTCCTCATATTAAATTTAAAACTAAACAGCTTCAAGATTTTCTTGATGATATTAAGAAAGTATCTATATATCGTACTACTAAAAATGAATTTGAACGTACTATTAATTTTTATGGTACTACTTATACTATAGCAACTGGTGGTATTCATAGTCAAGATCCACCTAGAGTATGTAAATCTGATAATAAGTATGAATATATACATCACGATTGATGTTAGTTGTGAATAAACACCGAGAATTGCGGGAAACTCCTTAGAGATTATTATACCAAGTAATGATAGTGATATACATTATGGTTCTACAGAAAGAGTAGAAGTATGGTAAAAACTAATAATATTGGACAATCCGCAGCCGAGTATCTTTATAATGATAAAGATAAAGGTTCAACGACTAGTCGAAAGACGTAAATTTAGAGTAATTAACTAAATTGAAGCACGGTGCATTTTGTTATTATCTATTTAGATATTATCTTTACATTATTATGATAATTAAATATTAAAGTTATGAAGAAAGATAAAGATTTAAGTAGTGTTCGATTTTCTATTGTTATTAAACCTATTAGAACATCTAGAAAAGCAACTCCAGATGGATTTAACGATTTTGGTAAACAACGTTCTAATCAAAATGTTGCTTATGGTACTTATAGTTTTTTAGTTAAAAAAGCTGGTATTTATTGGATTAAAAATAAAATAACAAATCTTATTTATATAGGCTCAAGTAAAGACATAGGTAGCAGAATAATAAAACATTTTAGTCAACTTCGTAAAGGAAATCATCCAAATCATTTAATGTTAGCTGATTATAATAAATATGGTCAATCTTCATTTGATTTTGGTGTTTTTGAATTTACAGATAGTGATTTATTTATAAAAAAACGTAATTATCAAAGAAAATATTCTTTAGAAACTTTGTATAATCTTCAAATTAAAGATATATATAGAAGTGATGCTCAAAGATTATCTTGTAAAACAAGTAGTAAAGAAACTCATAAAACTATTGCTTATAAAAATAAGATGAAAGCATTAAAAAACAATCGTATTGGTAAATTTGAAGAAAGTACAGGTATTCTTTTAGAAACATTTGAATCTAGCGATGAAGTTTGTGCTAAATATAATATTGCAAAAAGTACATTGTTAGGTTGTTGTAATGGTTCTAAAAAAAGAGCATTAGGTTTTATATGGCATTATTTAGATGCTAATAATAATATAATGCTTCAAGGAAAAGGTAGAAAAAGAGATATAATACAAAATGAAGATATAGTCTAATCTACATAGAAATATGTAGGAAAAAGTTGATAAGAAGTAATTAATCTTATTAGTAAAAGACTTTTTCAATAAATGTACACATCGTATTATCCTAGTATTATGATTAGTTATGGTATTTCACCAAAACATCTTAATAAAACTGCTTTTATTAAGATGTTAACTTTTTTAAAAGATACTCGTGTTAAATGTAAACATACTAAAGATTCAGATGCACATATTATTAAAGGAGTTCCTAATAAAGTAGGAGCTGAAGCATTAAAGATTGTTATTAATAGTATTTATGGTAAACTTGGTTCTGAACTTTTCTTTCTTTATGATAGATTTGCTCAAATGCAAGTAACTATTAATGGACAGTTAATGACAATGACTCTTGTAGAAGCTCTTGAACTTGAAGGTATTCATGTTATATCAGCAAATACTGATGGTATTGTAATTAAATTACCAAAAGATAAATTTGATGTTTATAAAAGAATTACTGATGAATGGAATGAACATAATAAAATGGGTGCTGATTATGAAACATATAAAGTTATTGTAAGTAGAGATATTAATAATTACTTTGATATTCAAACTAATGGTGATATTGAATTTAAAGGTGCATTAGATCCTAAACAATATCTTAAAGATTTAAAGAAAGGATATGATGAACCTATAGTTGCTAAAGCTGTTTTTGAATATTTTACAAATAATGTTCCAATATCTGAAACTTTACGTAAACATACAGATATTCTTGATTTTTGTAAAACACAAAATGTAGGTAAACAATTTGATGTTGTTTATAGTATAGTTGAAAATCGTCAAGTTAAAACTATTACTTCTCAACGTCATGTTAGATTTTATGTATCTACTAAAGGTGTTATAATTCAAAAACAACATAAAGTTACTAAAAAACGAAGTAATCTAGCTAGTGGTAAACCTGTTGTAATTCTTAATTCTTTAGACGATAAACCTATAGAAGAAAGAAATATAGATTATGGTTATTATTATGAAGAGTGTTATAAAATTATAGACCCTATTAAACTTGGTATTAGTCCTAATCTTAAATCAGATAAAAGACTTGGTACTAAAAGTGGTAAGGCTTTGATTAAAGCTCGTGCTAGACAATATAATTCTCTATTTGATGATTTTGATTTAGATAATAATGTGTTATGAAAACTTTTGGTGAACTTTTTGAAGATGCTATGAACCATTGGAAAGACAAAAAAGGGGTTGGCACAGCCCTTATTTTGCCACCATTAAACGATAAAGTTATGGTATTAGGTATTCTTCAGCGCGTGTGTAATAAAAGCCCTACGGCTAAAATAATAATTTGTGTAAACTCTTTTGATGAACGAATTGCTATAATTGAGTTTATAACAAATCAAAAAGGAGAAGATGAAAATAATAATGAGTTTAAAAAACTTATAAAAGATGGATTTATTAAAGTATTTACTAATGATTTTATATCTAAAAGTTCATATATAGGTAGTCCTCTTTTATGTATTATTTATCATCCTACTACTATTGATCGTGGAATTAAAGCATTATTAGATTTTAGTAAGTTTAAACTAGTAATTATGAATAAACTTTTAGCTAATAATAATGATAGTGCTTTGTTGTATAAACTTTGTCCTATTTTAGATGATTTTAAACAAAATGAAATAAATGCTATTCGTATAAGCTCCCCCGTAGAAGATATTCGTTTAGGTGTTAATATACCCGAAGATAGTGAAGAAGGTAAACTTCTAAAATACTATAATGAATATGTTTCTACTAGTATGTCTATATTCGGTAGCTTTGATATTATGAATCAAGCTAGAATAGGTAATAAAGATTTTAATATAAGTTCTGCTCAAATTTGTTCTCAAATAGCTAAAGAAAATGGTTGGAATGAACATCTTGATATGTCTATGGAATTTAATGTTCAAATAGATGAACTTTATAATCCTGGAAAATTAAAAGATAGAGCTTCTGATACTTATGAAATAATTCGTAAAAGAAGTAATCTTCTTTCTGACTATAATGGTAAATTAGATGTTATTTATAATATTGTTCGTGATAATCCTAATAAAAAGATACTTATAATAAATAAACGTGCTGATTTTGCAAGTAAAGTTACAGATTATATTAATAATTTATCTGAAACTATTATTTGTGGAAATTATCATGATAAAGTATCTCCAATTCCTGCTGTTGATATTAATGGAAATCCTTTATATTATAAAAGTGGTAATCGTAAAGGTGAACGTAAAATGATGGCTGATAGAGCACAACGTACATTTAACGAAGCTGCTTTTAATAAAGGTAATATTAGAGTACTTAGTACTTCTAATAGTCCAGATAAAACTTTATGTGTTAATATAGATATTGTTATTATTACTTCTCCTCAATGTGAGGAAATAAAATCTTATATTTATCGCTTGGATAATTTGAGATTTAATGATAACACTATACATTTATATAATATATATTGTAAAAATTCAACAGAAGAGAAGTTATTAGATGGTCAAATGCTTTCTTCTAATCATAAAGTGTTAAATGATGAGGAAAAAGTTATTATAGAGCAAGATAATTCTGATTTTATTGTTGTTGATTAAAAGAAAATTCGTATATTTGCAGTGTTGAATAAAACAAATGCTCTTTGAAAAAATGGACAAGCAAAAAGAACAAATTAATAGTAGTAGTAATCGTGCATTGGTTACAAGACATGATGACTCATCTACTAGTTTACGTGTTCTTAATCTTCTTGATGAAAAGCAGCTTGCAAGTGCTGAAGTATTTCTAAAGAAGTTTATGACAAGTGAAAAAGGTGGTATTAAAAGTGTTGCTGATGGTCTTGCTATTTTAACACGTGCTCAAGACCTTCAACTTCCTTTTTCAACTTGTATTGAACATATCCATGTAATCAATGGTAAAACTGGTATTGATGTTCATATTATTAAGTCGTTATTATCAAGGGCAGGAGTAGTTTGGGAATGCACTAAAGATTATACTCCTCAGTATCAGTATACTGATGGTAATACGATTTATTTAGAAACACAACTTCCTCAATATGTTGTTAAATGTCGTACTGCTAAAGAAGCTGAGGAAAAAACAACAGATGATGTTGTTGGTGTTTATCCTGTTAAATGGTATACTGATTTGAAAGGTAATATTTATAACGAATTTCAAGTTAGTGATAAATGCGTTAAATGTATTAATAAAGTACAAGCTCTTAACGTAGCTAAAGAGGGTAAATTTCCAATTATTAGAGTTAATGCTCAACCAGTAGATTATGTTACTGAATATAAGTTTACTAGATATAAAATGATTAATGGTAAAGAACATGAAATTGTTTGTACTAGTCATTATTCTTATACAGAAGCTCAAGCTGCTGGTTTGTTTGAAAAAGATACTTATAAGAAATATCCTAGAGTTCTTATAGGTCATCGTGCTTTTACTCTTGGTGCTCGTGATATAGCTCCTGATGCTATTATGGGTTGTCAAGAAACTACAGAATTGAAAATTGTTAATAATGTAGATATAGAAGATAGTGATATTATGGATGTAAATTATGAAGAAATCCATGATTAACTAAGAACTACATATATTAAGAATTTCAATAAACTTTCTTTTAAAATTGATGTTATTCATCATATTATTCTAATTATTATTATTTTTATTAATCCTATTAAAACTTTACAATTATGAAGTTAGGTAACAAAATTCAGTTTGGTGTTAGTGCTATCGTTGCAGGTCAGAAGTCAGCTACAGTTAATGCTGTTCCTCAGCTTACAGTTAATTCTACAGTAGGTAAGTTCTGCATTACTAGTCCGGTATCTAAGGCAATGAATGTTGCAGTAGGTGAGAACATTATGTTCTTGAACAATATTCTTGGTGTTGAAGCTGCTATTCAAGCTCGTGTTGACGATGTAGTTGCTTATGCACAGGAGAATGGTATTGATATTGATACTCGTGAAGGTCAAGATGCTCTTCTTAAAGCATTTACTCAGTGGTTTATTGCTAAGGGTGTTCCTCAGTATAAGTCTAATGGTACTCCTGTAATGGCTTCAGAGCGTTTTACTAAGGAAGATAAGGCTAAGTATCTTGAAGCTCACAAGATGGAACTTGTAGAAGCTAATCGTGATGCTCTTGTTTCTGAATTTGGTGAAATGTCTGATGAGGAACTTGCTGATAAGCTTACTATTGATATGGTAGAATCTCCTAAATTCCATGCTTGTTCAGGTTCTAAGACTGCTTCTACTTCAAGTGCTACAGGTGTAGGTCTTCAGTTGAATTTCTCAGATACTGCTATTTGGAATACTTTGAAGGCTGATCTTGGTGATGAGGCTAATAAGAAGAATCGTATCTTTAACGTTCTTCTTGATGATGCTCAGGAAGTAGATTATAACAATGGTCATGAGAATGTTAAGGTTACTATTTATCCTATTGAATTTGCTGAGGATGTAGAACCGATTGCTCGTGTATCTAAGAAAGAAGCTTAATTGTAGCTTGTCCTAAAGTTAAACATAATTGTGGCGGATAGCCTTTACGTGGTTATCCGCCATTTTTCATCTCTATTTATTTTATAAAACTTAATTAAGTTATTATGTCAGACATTAAAACAAATGCTGCAACAGTAAATGCGCAAACTGTTGCAAAGAAGGTTAGAAGAGGTGTTAGTAACAAAACTCAAGCTGTTGCTCAACTTAAATTTCATGAGAAAGATGCAGCACAAAATGGCTTGTTTGTAGGTCATCTTGAAGAAGTACGAGTTGATTGGTCTAACAATGCAGAAGCTAAGTCTTTTACAGGTATGTCTATTCCTCGTCTTACTTTCCATTTTGCTTCTAATCATGCTAATGCTTCTGAGAAGCGTCATGTTTATCAAACTCTATTCCCCGTTGAAAGTAATGTTAATACTATTCCTGGTGGAAGTGAAGATTGGAGAGTCAATAATGTGTTTAATTGGATTAAGCATATTCTTGATGTATTCTATCTTAAAGGTCGTGAAATGACTGAAGCTGAAGAAGATGCTTTGAGTTTGACCTTTGAAGATTTTGATGAAAATGGAGAATATGTTTCTGTTGAAGTTGAAGATGTAATTGCTGGTTATCGTGCTATCTTTGAAAATGCCGCTGCTATGCTTAATGGTAGCTTTGAACTTGCTGATGGAGAAACTGCTAAACCAGTTTATAAGACTTCTGATGGTAAATTTATTCCTTGTTGGTTGAAACTTCTTCGTCATAAGAAGCGTAAGGGTGATTGGATTAATGTTGGTGCTAATGGAGATTTAGCATTTGACAGCTTTATTGGTAATGGTGTAGTTGAACTCCTAAAGAAGGATTGTCCTCCTACTGTTCTTCGATTAGACCTTGCTAAAGAATCTATTACTCCAAAAGAAACTAAGAAAACTCCTACAATTGGTGCTCCTGGTATGGGTGCTCCTGCTATGGGAGGTGTAATGGCTGGTGCTCCTACTATGGGTATACCTGTTGATAATAGTGCATTCCAAGCAGCAGGAGAAGAAATGCCATTCTAATAGTTTTTTTTTCAGTTAATGGTTTAATGTTTTGGGAGTGGTATTGCTTTTAGTGATACTGCTCCTTTTTTTTAATCATCTAAGACATTTAATGATGAGGCGTAATCCTAATACTACAAATCTTACTAAGGATTATATTGAATCTAAAGTTTCACAAGAACTTATTGTTAGTAAATATCTTGATATTCCAATGGAAGTTGTACAAGATTGTATTAAGAATAATCATCTTATAGAATCTGTATTTAGAGATAATGATACTAACAAAAGTATGGGTATTCAATATAATACTAAAGGTAGACTTAAAGTTCGTGACTTCGGAGGATTCGGATTCTTTGAAGATGTTTATGGTGTAGTTGCTTATGTCTTATCTTTGATATGTAATAGAAAAATTGAAACTAATAATAAACAAGATTTCTATTATGTTCTTAAACATATAGCTTATACATTTTCTGATATTATTGACGGAAAAGAAGTTGATGAAAATGTTACTGATATGATTAGAGATGCAATAGAAGTAGGTAAACAAAGAAGACCTATTATTGAAATTGTACCTCGTAGTTGGAACAAAGATGATAAAAAGATTTGGAGTAAATGGAATATTTCTCTTAATTATCTTAATACTCATTTTGTTCTACCTGTAGATCAATATTATATAGATCGTGGTGTTAATAGTGATCCTAAATATTATTATAAAGCTAAAGACCCATGTTATGCTTATATGTTAGGACAAAATCGTAAAGGTATTTATTTTATAAAATTATATTTTCCTCTTCGTAATAGAAGTACTGAACTTAAATTTGTAACTAATTGTAATGTTCTTGAAGGACTTCCTAATTTAGAACTTGATAATTATGATTACATACTTATAACTAAAAGTAGTAAAGATAGACTTAGTATAGGTAGTCATTTATCTAATACACTCTTCTACGGGGGAGCTAAAGCTAAACTTAATGTTGGCGTTGTGAATTTACCAAGTGAAAATTATAAACTTAAAGAAAAAGAATATAATTGGCTTTCTAGTAAACTTGCAGAAGATGGTATGATTATAAGTCTTTTAGATTTTGATGCTACTGGTAGAACCGGTGCTAAATATTTAAAAGATACTTATGATATACCTTATATTTTTATTACTCGTGGTGAGTTTGGACTTCCTAATTATGAATGTAAAGATTTTGCTGATTTACATGAAAAATTTAATAATAAACAAATTGATAATTTTATAAATGAAACTATAAGATATGTCGAACTTAGATACAAAGAAACTCTACACGATACAGATGCCTTTTTCCAAGGATTACCATATTGTTAGTTTTAATAAAACTAATCGTCTTTGTAAAGAAATAGTTGTTATGACAAGTATTTCTAAAGAAGAAGAAGATTTACTTGACGAAGGTAAAGATATTAAAATTGATAGAGGTAATCGTACTTTTACTGTTCAAGCTAAAAAACTTTATTGTTATGGTGAAGTTGATTTTAATAATGGAAGTAATGATTTAGCTGAAATTAATACTTTTAATTTTCTAGAACATCTTAATAGTTTTACAGGAGCTTGTATTTGTTCTGATTATGATTATAAAAATCATCAATGTCATTCTCCTATAAGACAATATCGTTATACTCATACATGGCAACCTGCAAGACTTTGTCAATATGCTCATGGTTGTTTGAAAAAACCAAAAAGAATTGTATTATTTAGAACAAAACTATAATTATGGTTGATATAAGTCCTCTAAATAATTATATAGATAAGTCCAATACTTTTATTAGTAACTTTGTAGATAGTGAAATTAAAAGTGTTGGACTTGATTGTTATTTAGATTATCAATTTCGTAGATTAAATTGTGCTAATATTTATTCTAATGGAATGAGAGCTATACAAACTATAGATCATTCTTATAAAATAAATATTACTGAAACTGTTTATATTATTCAAAATTATATTGAAGAATGCAAGCGTGATGAATATTTTATTAAACTTTTAATGCTTCATCAAAATAATCTTGAATATGAAAAACAAAATCCTCCTATTGTTTATAAACAAAAAGTAACTAAAAGTAAAACTAAAACAAAAAATAATGATGTAACAGAAGATAAACCTAAATGTACTAGAAAGAAAAGTACTACAACTAAAGAAAAAGTTCCTAAGCAATCCGCAGCTGAAAGAAAATTAGCAGCTAAAGTTGCTAAACTTAATACTCTTAGTTTTAATATCAAATCTGTAAAATAAAATGAAATTTTATAAACGTAATGCTCAAGGTAAACCTATATTTTGGGAAATAAGTGATTCTACTAATAAAATAGTTGTTACTTATGGACTTGTAGGTAAATTAGGTCATACTACTGAAATTAGAACAAATAGACAATTAAATGAAGAAATTAAATCTCAAATAATAGCTAAACAAAAAGAAGGATATAAAGCTTTATCTGATTTATATGATAATGCTCCTGATTATTTTAAAAATGATAAAGATTTAATTAATTATCTTAATACTTATCTTCCTAAAGATAATACTCATGCTGATGGTACGTTTATACCTATGCTTTGTAAAACTCTAGAAGATAACAAACCTTTTACTAAAAGTGAATATTTCGGAGAATATAAAATTGATGGTGAAAGGTGTTTGATAACTGCTTATAAAGATAATGGTTTATTTGATAATATATATCTTAAATATCATAGCAGACATGGTATAGATTGGACTGATAAACTTAGTTATTTAGATGAATTTATAATTCCTATTATTCCAAACTATTTCCTTAATATGATGATAGAAGAAGGTATAGCTCTTGATGGTGAACTTTATCTTCCAGGTTATGGTATTAATGAAATTAATAGTTTTATTAAAAATACTGAACTGCCTCAACATTATAAACTTCAATTTTGGTGTTATGATTTAGCTATTGATAGTATGCCTGCTATTGATAGATATACTACTTTGGAAACTGCTTTTAATACTAAAGTATATGATTTCAAATCTAAAAATGGACATCTTAATAACAAAGAACGTTTTATTCTACTTCCATCTTTTAATAATATCCATTGTATAGAAGATGCTATTAGACAACGAGATTATTTTATTGATTTAGGTTTTGAAGGTTTAGTTATAAGGGATACTAAAGCTGATTATCAGTTTGGTGGTAAACGTAATAATTCAATGCTTAAATTTAAAAGAATTGAAGATGGTAAATTTCTAATAGTAGATATTGTTCCCGAAGGTATTAAACGTAAGCATCTTCCAAAATTTATTTGTCGTAATGATATTAATGATGAACTTTTTGAATGTACTATAAATAAAAAACAAGATGTTCAAGAAGAATATTTAATTAATAAAGATAGATATATCGGAAAATATATGAAAATAGAATATAGAGCTAGAAGTGGAGTTAAACAAGTTCCATTTCATGCTAAAGGTATTGATATAATTTAATTTATTATGAATCTTAGTGCTTATGATGCAGTAGAAAATAATATATTTGCTAATACTTGGATTAATCCAACTTATAAAAAACTTTATAGTAGAAATATAGAATATCATCCATATTATGCTTTTCTTAAAAAATATAATAAGCATACTAAATCTAATGATTATTATATTGCTATGCTAAATAATACTAATGATAAAGTTCAATGTCGTAGTGTTATTATAAATAATAAAGTAATAAAATTAGATTTATCTCCTATATGGTTTACAAGTTCTTTATGTAAAATTAAAGAACGAACTTCTATTTCTATTGAAGAAGTTGAAAGAAATGAAGATGGTGTAATATACTATTTAGATGTTTAATATAATGTAGCAATTAGTACTCTTTGTAGTTCTAGTTGCTACTTTATTTTATCTCCCCCGTAGAGAAGTTGTGATGATTTGATTATTTCTAAGTTAAAACTATGAGTAAACAAGCTGAATTTAGTTGCTCTTAGCTTCTCTACGCTATTATATAGTGGTAGTTGATAGTTTATAAAGCTATCAATTTTGACTAGCTTAAATCGAAAAATAAAATATTGTAGAAAATTCAATTTCTAATAAATAATTAATATATTTGTATAACAATTAACTCATTTAACATTATGGAAAGTGCTGAACTTAAAGAAAATGGTAAACGTGTTAGACATTGTTTTACTAGACAAGAAGTATATCATCGTTGGATACATGATGATACTTATGTTTATAGTAATAAAAGATATATAGTAAGTGGTAAATATGATTGGTTATTTGCATTTCGTTTAAATAAAAATGCTGATAAAAATAATATCACTTATTATTGGAATAGTAATTTAGATTATAATGCTCGTTGTTGTGTTGCTGTTATTAATCGAGATATTAAAGCTATCTTAGTTAATACTAGTTTTTTTAAAAGAAGTAATGAACTTATTAATAGTATTCCTGATGATTATCAAGTATTTCTTACTGAAGAAACTATAACCAATCCACATATTCTCTCTACGGGGGAGCTATCGGAAGTTATAAAAGTTCATACTAAATATCTTATTAAAAATTTTGTTGATAGATTAGCTGAATTTTATGGTGTTCTTAAAGGTAAACGTACAATAGTTCATCAAGATATTAATAGTTTATTTAATTATAAAAATAAAAATACTATTTATCAAAGTTGGTATGATTATACAGATTATACTAAAATTTATAATTTTACTAAAAGATATAAAGTAAAACAATATGATTGGTATAATAAACCTTTAGATAATGTTTTAAGTATAAAAGATAATTTTGATTGGAGTAAATATACTTATTATGATGTTCCATTTCCATCTCTTAAACAGATTATAGCTGGTACTATATTTAATAAAAAAGAAAAACTTAAACTTGAACAAAGTTATTTTTATGGTTTATATTGTAGAGGCTATGGTATATCTCGTAAAGAACTAGAAACTCGTTGGAATGACGATTATAATGAAAATGAATTAAAAGCTTTATTTAATAAACGTAATATTAATATTAATCTTGATGATAGACCTAATTTAATAAAATGGACAGATGGTATTAAACTTTATGCTAAAGTTATCACATCTAATACAAGAACTATATTAGAATCTAATATTAATAAAAGTAAAGATAATTATAATAAAGCTGTTGAAGAATATAATAATCAACATTATGAAGAACGATTAAAAAATTGGAGAGATTTTAATAGTTCTAGATATAATACTGATTGTATCGAATATAATAAATTTGTAGTTAGTAGTTTTAAATATGGTACTGGTAGTTGGATAACTGATAGACTTTATCCTAAAATTACATTTAATAATATTCAACTTAGATATAGAAAAAGTAAATATAATCCTAAACATGATATAGTTGAAACATCTAATAGTGCTAGTGTTACATTAGATCAAGCTATATTGATGTATAAACTATATAAACGTACTATTCTTAATGATAATCCTCAAAAAGGTAATATAATTAAACATGATTTTAATGGTAAAAACATTAAAGTTGGATTATATAATCTAAGATATATAGAATTTAGACAAAAACAAACTAATAATGGTAACCTTCTTGATAAATGGGAATATGTTGTTGTTATTGGTTGTCATCATATTTGGATTGATGATTTTATGAGTTTCGTTAAATATTATAATCTAGAAAATAAATTTGGTATTAATTAAAAAGTTATAATTATGGAAATTAATGATGAACTTTATCAAAAACTTTATTATCTTGGTGTTATCAATGATAGTCAAGATAATATTAGACGTAACAATGTTGGTTCTAGCGATTATAGTAAACATATTATACAGCCTTGGAGTGTTTGGCTTGATTGGAATCTTAATCCTTGGGATGCTGATATTGTTAAGCGTATATGTCGTCATAAAGATGGTGAAGATGATAAAATCAAATATGAAAAAATTATTCATATTTGTAAAGAACGTCTTCGTCAAATAAATAATATTAGTGTTAATAAGAAAGAAAATATTGATTTAGGAGAATAATATGAAAATATTAGAACCACAAGTAGAGCTAATTCATCAAGGAGATGATGAAGCTCTACATATAGCTAAATGTGCTAGAATTTGTTATGCTAGTAATAAACTAGTAGGTAATGAAAAAATGTGTAATCATTTATGGAAAAATAAGCATCGTAGTATGTTTCGTCATGTAGGTGTTTATTATAAAATTCCATATAATGAAATTTATAAAGCTTTCTTTATACATAATTTATTATATAATCCTTATTGTAATGTAGCAAAAAATTCTAATTATCTTTATGTTTCTACTAATAGACAATATGCTAAAGAATATTTACAAGAAGTTTCTCAATATGAAATACCTTATGAAGTAGCTGCTAATAATGAAGTTTTTTATAGTAATAAAATGCTTTATTATACTTTTGTTATTGATACAGGTATTGATATTACTAGAGAATTAAATCGTAAATCTCCTAATGCTATTTCTGAACGTAGTACTAGATATGTAGATTTTATTAAGAAAATTGGTATTGTATTTAAGAAATGTCATTGGATGTTTGGACTTAATCTTTATAAAAAAGGTTTAGTCAAACTTATGTGTAAAGTTGACGAATGGTTTTATAAAATATCTAGAAGTAAATATGGTCTTAATCTTAAACCAGAAGATGCAAGATGGTGTTTATTTTTAGATACTATGAGTAAAGTTGCTTATACTTATAGTGTTCGTGATTGGGAATATATAATAAATCTTCGTTTATTTGATTATACTGGTGGTGCTCATCCTGATGCAAAAATTGTAGTAAAACAAATTAAAGAAGCTCTTGAAGATGAAGGTTATGAAATAGTTAATTACAAAAATCGGTAATATAATGAAACTATTATTTCATTATCAACATGGTAATTATGAATGCTATAGACAAGAAATGGAGTTATTTAATAATCCTCCTAAATGTGATGTAGTATTTAAAAACTGTGATGATGATTATATTATTTGGGAAGCTGAACAAAGAGGGGTGATTACTGTTCCTGTTTGTATTCTTTATTTAGATAATGATTGTATTACTGAAATCAATCGTTGGAATAATTTCGTTAATACAAAAACTATTGATAAAACTATTGAAAATTATGAAACAAAATATTTGGTGTAAGTTCTTTAGATTACATAAGTATGAAATAATTAAAGAAGAATCTTATGTTGATGTTAAAGGAAATGTTATAGGTAAAGTTTTTATTAGTCGTTGTACTAATTGTGGTAAACTTAGTAAACATATTGTTTTAACAGAAGAAGGTCATGGCAGATATTAATGATTGTAAAGAATACATTTATATTCTTAGTTTTGGTACGAATGAAGTACTTTAAATAGGTATTACAAAAGAAAATTCAAATTTAACTACTGAAGAATTACTCGATAAGTATGATTTAGATATTGATAATTGTCTTGTAATGTATAATAGTTATCGTCTTAAATTGAAAACTTTAAATATAAATGAATAATGTTCTAGTACTAATGTTTATAATATCATGTTATGGTATTATATTGATTATAGTTATTGAACAAGGTTTTGATAAAATTCTTAAACATGAATCTAGACTTTCTAGATATATAAGAAATATAGATGAACTTGAAAGTTTAATTGATGAATTTGATATAAAAGAACCAAAAGATATAATTGTTTATCGTATAAATAAAATTAAAAACTTTATTAAAAGACTTAGAAATGGCTAGTATATTTAATATTCAACAAGATCTTTATGCTATTTTTGATAGTATTGAAGAAAATGAAGGAGAAATAACTCCAGAATTAGAAGAAGCTCTTACTATAAAAAGAGAAGAATTTAGTACTAAGATTCAAGGTTATGTTGCTTATATAAAGCAATTAGAACTTGATAATAAAGGTATTAAAGAAGAAATAGCTCGTCTTAAAGATTTACAAAAGTCTAAAGAGAAAACTATAGATAATCTTAAAAAGATTATGGCTATGGCTATTAATTCTTTTGGAGATACTAATAAATCAGGTACTAAATTCTTAGATTATGGTACAGGTAAAGTTAGTATTTGTAAATCTGATTCTATTGAAGTTGATGAAGAAGGTACAAAACAATTTGTAAATAGATTCTTTAGATATTTTAATTGGCTTCATTTTACAAATACTACTAATCAACAAGAATTAGATGTTAAAGATGTAATTGATTTTTGTAATAAAAATAAACAAGACGATGAAGAAGATATAGTTGAAACTAATTATACAGATGATGATTTGGCTAATCTTCAAGCTAATTTAGATTTTAAAGTTAATCTAAAAGATTTAATTACTAATCCTAATGGTCTTAAACTTATTAATTCTTTATTAGATTATAAAGTTTTAGCTACTATTAAACCTTCTGTTGATAAAACAGAAGTTAAGAAGGAAGTTAAAAGTAATGGAGAAATTCCTACTTTTGCTAAATATGTAATTAAAGATAATGTTGTTATAAAATAAAATATTATGTTTGCTACTTTAAAAAGTAAAAAACATAGTAATATTACATTAGGTGAACTTCGATAATTTATTAATCAAGATTGTCGAAGTTTATCTGATGATATTCCTATAGATATTTGTGATTGTTCTGTTGAAGCTTTAAGTACTTTATGTACTACAGTTATTGCAGATGATGAAAGTATAACTTTTTATAATCAATAAAAATGAATCAAAAAGAATCAGATAAATATTATATTAATGTTGCTCAACTTTGTGCTCAAAACAGTTATGCTGAAAAACTTAAAGTTGGTGCTATTATAGTAAAAGATAATCAAATAATATCAGATGGTTTTAATGGTACTCCTAGTGGTCTAAGTAATGAATGTGAAGATAAACGATGTATGAATTGTCTTTGTTGTAATACAAACGCTTCATCGAATATAAATTCTAATTGTAAAAATTGTCAGTATTTAGATATTCATACAAAACCTGAAGTACTTCATGCTGAAAGTAATGCAATTCTTAAATGTGCTAAATATGGTAAAGCTACTTATGGTAGTACTTTATATATAACACATTCTCCTTGTATTGAATGTGCTAAACTTATTATTCAAGCAGGAATTAAAAGAGTTGTATATCTAGAATCTTATCGTAAAACAAATGGTTTAGATTTACTTAAATGTGTTGGTGTTGTTGTTGAACAATTTAATAATTAAATTATGAAAAAGTATAAAATTGTATTTCTTGATTTAGATGGCACTCTTATTAACACTATAAATGATGAACCGTTTCCAAGAGGTATTTGGGATATGAAATTAAATTTTCATCTTCTTTATAAACTTAAAGTACTTGCTCCAGAATATGTATTTATTGTTACTAATCAAGGTGGTATAGAAAAAGGTTATGTAAATAAACATAATTTTGAAAACAAACTTCAATATATTACTGATTGTGTAACAGAATATATAGGTCAAGATTGTATTTGTAAAAGTGCTTATACTTATACTAATGATAAAGATAGTTGTTATCGAAAACCTAATACAGGAATGCTAGAACATTTACTTAAAAACTTTGCTTTTGATGATGATTATCTTGTTGGTAAAGAAAATATGTGTATGATAGGTGATGCTTCAGGTAAAGAAGGTCAATTTAGTGATAGCGATAAACAAACTGCTATCAATTTTGGTATTGACTATTATGATATTGATGATTTTATAAAAATGAAAATATGACTATAGGTGCTCTTATTAAAGTTTTATCTGTATATAATAAAAAGAATGAAGTTCGTATAAATGGTGAAGAAATTAATAAAATAGAAATTGTATGTGATGGTTATATTCGTATTATAACTCCTAAAAAATAAAATAAAATTATGAGTAAATATAGTGTTAATGGTTTACCTTGGGCTAGTGGTATAGGAAAAGACGTTTCAGATTGTACTACAGCTCAAGAAGTTATGCAAAAAGCTGGACTTGATTTCTATGTAAATAAATGTGATTTAGTTGCTCGTATGCCTTTTAGTATTAATGGTAATAATAAATTTAATAAATTAGGTGGTGAGTTTGCTAAGGATGGTTATATTTATAGAGATTGTCCTAAAGCTTATGGTACTTATCGTACAGATACTAATACTCCTTTAGGCTTAGTTAAAGATAAATATGAAGTTATTCAAAATATTGAAGCTTTTAATTTCTTTAATGATGCTATTGGACTTAATAAAGCTCAATGGGATAGAGCTGGTAAATTTGGTTATGGACATAAAATATTTGTTAGTGCTAAATTACCTAATACTATTACAGTTGGTAAAGATGAAATAGATAATTATCTTGTATTTAGTAATTCTCATGATGGTAGTTCTTCTATAAATATTTTATTTTCTCCTATTAGAGTTATTTGTACTAATATGTTAAATAGTGCTTTAAATAGTTCTAATTCATATATTCGTATAAAACATACTAAATCTGCTAGAGATAAAATCGAACGTGGTAGTGAAATTTTAAAAATAGCTTGTGAACATGCTAATAATGCTAAACAACTTTATGATAGTCTTTTAACTATTAAAATGTCTGATGAAGAAGTAATGAAATATATTGCTAATCTACAACTTACTGAAGCTGAACGATTAGCTCTTCTTGATTATGATGATAAAAATGGTTACAAGAAACTATTTAATAGTGAATATCTTCTTATGGAACGTACTAATATTAGTCAACGTAAAATAAATCAAATTACTAATATGTTTGAATATTATATGGACGGTATTGGTCAAAAAGATATTGCAGGTACTGCTTGGGGTGCATATAATGCTGTTACTGGATTTTATTCTAACGTTGCTAATTTAGAAAAAGAAAAACGTGTTGATTCACTTCTCTACGGGGGAGCTAACAGAAATATGAATAAAGCACTAGTTTCAGCTGTTAATTTAAAAATTGCTTAACTTATGATTTGTATTTGTTTTACAATAGTTATTATAGCTATTATTCTTTTATTAGGTTTTTATTTATATCTTACTAAATATAATCCTACTAAAATTCAAATAGATGATAGAGTATATAAAGATAGACTTCTTATTTTAAAAGATAAATATAAAGAAGTTAAATGTGATTATGATGAAGAAGATGAAGATATACCTATCAGTATTAAACAATTAATAACTTTAATTGGAGCTATTACTGATAGAATGTATTAATGTAAAACTAGAGTGTAGCTAATTATATTCTTTTTATTAGAATTGATAGTTGCACTCTAGCTCCCCCGTAGAAGAATGTTTGTTATTTTATATTATATCTTTGGCAGTTAATTATATTCTTGTTATTTTTGTATTGTTAAATAATAGTATAAATAAAGTAATAAAATGAGAGTACAAATAGTAAATAAATCTTCTAATCCTTTACCTACTTATAGTACTAAATATAGTGCTGGTATGGATCTTAGAGCTAATCTAAAAGATGAAAAAGGAAATGATAAAGTTATAAGTATTGCTCCTGGTGAAAGAGTTTTAATTCCTACAGGTCTTTATATTAAATTGCCTTATGGTTATGAAGCTCAAATTAGACCTCGTTCTGGTTTAGCTTTAAAATATGGTATTACAGTACTTAATACACCAGGAACTATAGATGCTGATTATCGTGGTGAAATTGGAATTTGTTTAATTAATCACGGTAATGATACTTTTGATGTACATCATGGTGATAGAATTGCTCAAATAGTATTTGCTAAAGTTGACCAAGTACAACTTATAGAAGTTGATAAACTCGATGATACTGAACGAGGTATTGGTGGTTTTGGTCATACTGGTGTTAAATAAAATAATGATAATTCGTATATAACTTAACTTAATTATATTAATTTTTAAATTTAAATTATTATGGCTACAAATTTTGTACAACGTATGATGATTGAACATTCTGAACTTGTTGAACGTATTAAGAAACTTCATAATTATATTTATAGTGATGCAAGTGATAAAGATGATAAAGTTGAATTTGCTAATAAATGTATTCAACTTACTGCTATGAAGAAATATGAAGAAGCTCTTCGTGCAAGGCTTGAAAATCAGGATATTATTTGTGAAAATGGTGAATATTTCGCACATTTAGCTAAACCTTGTATTAATCGTTGTGATGGTGATTGTGATAATTGTAAAAGTAATTGTGATAATTGTCGAAGTGAACGAGCTGTTTGTGGTAAAGAAAATGCTTAAATGAAATATTTATATCTTATTACTACTGAAGGTTGTCAAGGATGTAAAATTATGAAAGATATTCTTGATAATAATTTTAGTAATATTAGAATAAGAGTACAAGATATTAGATTTGTTCCTCTTTGGATTAAAACTAATGTTAAACTTACTGATTTTCCTACACTAGTATTTATTAAAAATGATGTTATTATGTATCATTTTAGTGGTACTAAAAGTGCTAGAAAAATTAAAGAGTTAATAGAAACTTTGCAATTTTAATTTGTTATGTTGTTTGGGCTGGTGGCAGTAATGCTACTAGCCTTTTTTTTAATGCTACAGACAACTTACAAGAGTATCAATGAATATTTTTGTATAGTTGAATGTAGTCAAACATGGCTAATTTGTAGCTTTTTCTTGGCTCTGTTAGATTTTTATATGTTAGCTGATAACTTATAAGCAAATAGTATTTGACTTGCTTAAATCTAAAATCAAATTATTGTATAACATATTATTAAGAGTAAATAAAGTATTATCTTTGTTTATATCTTTTTTTTTATAATTAGTTGGAACACAAACGAAACATATAAAATAAAAAACTCCTACTAGTTTCACAACTAATAGGAGCAACAAATAAAATAAATAATTAGTTTTATCAACTCAATTACCATGAAAGTAGTGGGTATTACCACATCCAAAAAGAATACATTTTACATAACCATCAAATCATTAACCAGTAGTTGTTCCACACCGATTTGAACGATGACTGAGAGAATCAAAAACTCTAGTGCTACCATTACACCATGGAACATTAAAAAAGGTAGACTAAGAACGGACGAAGAATATCTACCAATACTAGTTAGAAAAAGGAGGGAGATAACTAGCAATTCTTTTTCGTAGGGGATAACAGGTAATAATACCTATAAGACATATAAGAGATATACTCTTATGAAGTTTAGTTAGTCAAACATTGTTTGGTGTTTGAATACGAATGCAAATATAGAAAGAATTATTATAAATACCAATTTTTATATTATTAAATTATTTAAAATAATTACTTTCTGTATTTACGTTCTTCATAATAATTATAATTATAAGTAGGATCATTAAGCATTTCATTAACATCCCAACCTCTCATATCAGCTATATTTTCAATCTAATTATAAAATCCTGTATAATCTTGTAAATCTTTTCTTTTAGCCATAGGTTTATTATTTAATTTATTATTAAGTAGAAGAGTTGGTAGATTATACACAACTCTTCTACGGGGGAGTTCTTACTAAACTATATCAATCACCAGTTACAGAGTTCTTAACATCAAATATACCAATAGGATTTTGTCCAAGTTTATAATAATGGTTATTTGAAGGACTATCAAGTACACCTCTAATACCATTCCATATAGGAATACGTCTTTGAATATAAACAGATATTTTACGTTCTCCAGCAAAACGACCACTATGATAATAAGGATCGTATTCATCATCAAACATCCATTCAGTAATACCTTTTATAGTATTCAAACCATCAGTTATAACACTTTGAGCAGCAATAGGAGTACTCATTAATTTTTTAGTTTCATTAAGTAAACCTAAAGGATTATATAAGAAACCTTCAGAAGTAAGTCTATCAGCTTCATAAAGCATCATATTAAACCAAATAGTATCTTGCATTTCATCATCATCATCTGCAATATACCAAAGGGCAGCAACTGTTGCCATACCTCCTATTACTGCTATTACATCACCTAAATTTCTAATAATATTAGCTTTTTCGTAAGGAGGTATGACTTTAAGTGTTTCTTTTAATTGAGTAAGATAATCAAAACTATGTGCTAAAATAAAAGTAAAACTTTTACCAGCCTCAGCTTGTTCATTTGTAAGACCTGCATCTACTTTAATTTTATCCCAATTAAGTCTAAGTAAATCTTTAATACTTTGAACCATACCTTTATCAACATTACCTCTAGTTTCATTATAATGACCTCTAGCCATATATCTTTTAAGTATACCTATAGGTAAATGTTTATGATATTGCATAACTAAACTACCCCACCATTTACTTTCAATATAAGCAGCAGATTGTCTATTATATGCACCATGTATTCTATTATTTACTTTACGAACTTTATTAGAAAAAGAACCAATTAAAGCCATAGCTTCACTCATTTCAGAAGAACCATTATGGGGTTTTTTATCTAATTCAGCTAGCTCAGAACCTTCTTTAAAAGCAAGTTTACCATCATCACCAAGTTCTATTTGATCATACATATTAATTTTATTATCAAATTCTTTAGCAAATTCTTTTTCTTTTTTATTACGTTCAGCAAAGAATTTATCAGATTGTTCTTTACTTGTATGAAGATAAACCCAATCAGTTAAAGCATCTCTTCTAAACCAAGCATAATCTTTAAGTTTATTAGGATCTTTTTTAATGTTTTCTTTAAATTCGTTATAAGCTTTAAGTTGATCTTCAGATAAAATACTATCAAGAATTTGACTTTGACGATAATCAATATATTGTCTTTTATTCATAGCCATAACAGAACCATCAAGCATAGTAACAATTTTATGTCCATGTAACATACCAAATAGTACACTATTTTGCATAAAATGTTCACCTATAGTTTGAGGACTGAACATAAAATCACGAAGCTTTTTACTATATTCTTCAAGATTTAGTTCATGAGTAACACCAGCTATTTCATCATAATCAACTACATTAAAGAATTTAATAATAGCGTCTTGCTTATTATAAGAAGTTCCTTTATGATTAAACATAGCTTCAAAACCTCCTCTAGCAAAACCTAGAGAACCTTTAGTCCATTCACCAGTACCAAAAGCCCAATCACTTTTACTAAAAAATTCACCTGCAAGAGCTTCACCTATGATACCAGTTTCACCTAATGTGACGTTAGCAATACCACCTCTAACATTTAACATCATATAGTTAGCTGAAGTAAAACCTTGAAGCACATTTGCATATTTTGTTATATTACCTTCTTTATCTTTCCATTGGTCAAATAAAAGTCTACGTAAAGTATTTTCGTATTGCTTAATAAGATTTTCATCAACACTTTTACTATAAATATTACCTTCAGAAGATTTTCTAGTATTTTTATCCAAATCACCTGTAAGACCATATTTTCTAGAATACATTTGCATACTTTTTAGAACATTATGAAGATAATATAATTTAGTTTTATTATCATTAATAGCATTATATCTATTAGCTTGCTCTAGATAACAATCTATAACATTTAACCAATCTCTATTAAGAAGAGCATTTCTTTCTTTTTTTAATTGAGCTTTTAATGCATCTATTTTTTCATTACGTTCAGAAATAGCTTTATTAAATTCTTCTTTAGAATTAAATTGATCTTCTGTAATAGTACGTTCATTGATTTGTTTAATTTTATTTTGTAAATCAATAGTTTGTTTACTATCAAGAAGTTTAGTCATAGGCATTAAAGGAGTTTTATCAAACTCATAGCCTATTTCATTATACCAATCTTTTTTACCATTTTCAGAAGAAATACCAATACCAAATAATTTTCCAATTTCTTTTCCAACCATTTTAGCATTTGTATCTTTAGGTTTTAAACTTCTTGGTAAATTACCTTTTTCAAAGTATCTACGAGCAGATTCTACATTAGCTGTTTGCATAAGAGTATCTTGAAGATAATCTCGCATAGCTTTTTCAGAATCGTTCATAACTATTTTACTATCATATTTACCTTTTTGACTACCTTTTACGTAATTACCTATAAGACCAAGATTAGGATTATAATCGTGATTTCTCATATCATGAGAAGCATCATAAGCACTAATTTTTTGTCCAGCTATAACAGTACTAAAATTACCATCACGAACTACTTTTTCTCTTTGATTACTTCTAGGAACCCATTTACCTTCAAAAGTATTATCTTTAAATAATTCATCACGAACTTCACTAGTAAGCCAACAATCTAATGGTTGCATTTTACGAGTATAAGGATTATATATATGATTAGCAACATACCAATCCATATAATTATAATTACCATTTTTTTGAGTTTTAGCCATAGCTTCGTGCATAGCTTGATAATAATATTTAGTAGGAACTTTACGATAAACTTGATTAATAAGATTTAAAGCTTCATTACGTTTATGATCTACAAAACGTTCATAAGAAGCATCTCCAGGATTACCTTTTGGTTTAGCATAACTGTAAAGAAATCTATTAGGAATAAAATTACCATTTCTTTGAACAAAATCACCATTAGTTTTACGTTCGTAAGCTAATAATATAAAAGCGTTTTTAAAATCATCACTAAAATTACCACCTTTTATAGCAGCTATTTGACCATTCCAAGCAACATCATTAGTAACAAATTCAACATTATCTTTTATAAATTCTGATACATCAGTATCTACATTATCTGTTTCTTTATAAGCTCTAAGTTCTTGATATTTTTGAGCTATTTGTTTAAGAAGTTCAATACCTTCATCTGTATCTGGAATTTGTTCAAAATGAATATTACCGTCTACATTATTATAATAAGGTTCTAATAATTTATTAAGTTCAGTTACACATTTTAGATATGCAGGATTAACATCATCTTTAGTTTTACGCATACCTCTATAAAAAGCTTCATTAAAAATAGTATTATCAGGTTTAGCATTAGAAATTAATACTCTATCTGTAAAACTAGGACAATCTTTAGTTTTATAATCTGATAATTGTTCATCTTTTACTTTAGCTAATTCTTTATCAGATAGTTTTCTACCGTCTAATACATGATTTTCATCATAAATACCTTCACCATTATTATGATTACGCATAACAGCAGCAGCACTTCTATTTTTACCATTACTTGTTAAACCTAACCATTTAAAAGCTTCTTTAAGTTTAGCTCCTATAGTATTAGCTTCACCATTCTCATCGTTAGCTGTTTCTAATACAAATCTAGCATTATTTTGAACCCATTGTTTAGCTTCAAAATATTCAGGTTGAGCATCTAACCAATCTTGTGGTTTTTGAGGAATACCATTAGCATCTCTGTTTTCATAACTAGCAATAATATTTAAATTTATTTTAAGTTGATCTTCAAAACCATAAGCTGAATTATAAGTAAAATATTTATCATTAAGTTGTGCAATATTATCAAGAAAAGTTTTTAAAGCTGTTTGAGCTTCTCTACTATAAAGCCTTAATGTTTCGTTATCAGTAACATCCATACCTTCTTCAACATAAGGTCTATCTTGTAAATTACCATTTTCGTCAACATATACACCAGGTCTAGTAAGATTAAACATTTCTTGACTAAGTTTATTAAGCTCTTGTCTTTGATTTTCATTAAGACCATCATTAGACATATAATGAAATATATCAAGACGCTTATAAAATAGTTGCATATATTTAGAATATAAATCAGGAAAACCTGGAATATGTTTATCAGTATTTTCAAAAGGTAAATTTGGATCATCTTTAACATCATATCCATAAATAATAGCTCTTTCTAAAGCACATTTTCTTTGATAATACATCCCAGCAGCTGGTTGATTACAATGATTAGCTTTAAATTGATCATATTCAAGTTTAGCTTTAAGATGAGGTAAACTACCATAACCATTAAGTCTAGCTTCTTCGTTCATTTTATTTCTAAGTTCTTGCATATCATCAATGAACTTATTATCATAATCTTGAATAAATCTACCATCTTCATCAACTATATGATTCCAATTAATAGTTTCACCTTTACGTCTAGCTTCAGCTTGAATTTCTCGTATTTTATTCCAAAATTCTTTTCTAGTTTTATGTTGAAAAGCTTTTTGTCTACCATCTATATCATCCATGACATTTTTAAGCATAACTTGTAAAATAGGTGTACCATTTTCCATTATATCATTAAATTGCCATGCAACACCATAAGTTTTCCAATAGCCGTCCATTACATCAATAAGACCTTCTTTAACTAAAGGATTAGTAGAATATTTATCAAGCATAGCTTGAGCACCTTTTTCTAATACATCAGATAAAGGAAGTTTACTTACATCATCAAGAGCTTGTTTTATATCATTAATATACATTTTAATTTCTGAATCTTCAGATGTAGCATCAAACTCTCGATAAGGTGTATATTCATTTATAAATGCTTGTGCTATGTTTACAGCTTCCATATACTTATCCATAAGTTTAGGATCTTCTTTAATCATAGCTATAATTCTATCATCTGTAATACTAATAAAACCATCAGCATTATTAGGATCTTCTATAAATTGATTAAATAATTTAGTTCTAATATAATCAGCAGTATGTCTAGCATATTTAGCTGTTTCTCTAGTAGTTAATTTTCTACTTTTATCAGTTCTACCTATACTTTCAATACTAGTATTAATATCATTAGACCTAAGTTTTTCAAGATAATCAATAGAAGCTCTATCATTTTTAGCAGCACGTCTACTATGTGCAAAGTCTATACTATTAGAATCTAATTCTTCCAAACTAGCAGCATAAGCTTCATTTTCAACTACAGGTATTACTTCAACAACTCCCGATAATCTAGTAAGTCCAGCTTCTTGAGCGTTTTTAATAATAGTTTTAATACTAGGAGTTTGTAAACCATCAACACTTAATTTATTTCCTTCTTTATCACCTTTTAAATAAGCTTTTTCTATTCTAGTTATATTATCTGGAATAGATAATATAAATCGTCTGGTATCATTATTACCAAAATTAATAGTTTGTTCACTACCATTTTCTACACCACTACTAAATATATAATCAGTTAAAGCATTATTTTTAACAAATAATCTACCTGCAAGAGGATTCTTAAAATGATTAATTATTTGTTGACGAAGAATAGCCATAGAACCTCCATTTTCAGCTTCTTTTTCAATACTGAAATCAGCAGCAGGAACATTTCTATTATAATTTCTACGTTCTTTATAAAAGAAAGTCTTTTTTTCACCTGTTTCTTTATAATAATCCATACGTGATTTTATAAATTTATGTGTAAACTCTTGACTATCTTTTACTTTAGCAAAATCGTTAGTTAGTATTGTATATGCTTTTTTACTAAGAATACCTCTATTATTATCTTCGTTAGCAGACCATTCACTATTTTCATTAGCTTCTAGTTTAGATAAAGGATATAAAACAATATATCCATCACCTTCAACAATTTTATATAAATTATTACTTTTACTATCTCTAAGTCTAATATATTTATTAGTTAAATAAGTATCAGTTAAAGGAAGATAAGTTTTAATACCTATATTAGATAATTTTTGATTAAAAGCTTTTAGATTTGCTTCAGGAGAAGCTTTATCATCATTAACTTTTAAATAATAAGTACCAAAATCATGTTTATATAATCCATATTTATATTGATTTCTTTTACTTAAATAAACTGTTTTAATACCTTTAGTTTCAGGATGACTTCTGAGATAGTTTTCATAAAGAGTTTCTACTTCAGAATTAACATCATTATTTTCATCTAAATTATAACCAAAATGTCCTTTACCATTTTTAATATCAGTCATAGTTTGTTTAATACTATCTACAAAACCTAATCCATTTCTACCAAAAGGTTGTATAAGACATTTATTATCTATAACTTTATTAATAGCTGTAGCAGTCATTCTCATTCCTTCAACTTGAGCAGCATATTTAACTAAATCGATAGCAGCAGAAACAATTAAAGGATTATTATTGTAAAAAGCTTTTCTAAATTCAGCATAAACAACATTAGGATTTATATTTTGCTCTTTATATTCTAAAGTTTGCATACCAACCCATTTACCTCTAGCAGCACTATTAAACAAACTAACATTAAGTAAACTAAATATACCAGCATTACTAAAATTAGATTTTATAAATTGAACTTTTTGAGCAGGAGAAAGTTGTTCATAAAGTTCCATTTCTTCTTTTTTAGGATTATTAATATCTTCTACTTCAAAATTAGTAATTACAGTTTTAGTTTTAGTTTTACCATTATTATCTGTATAAGTTTCTTTATTAATAATAGAAACATTACTATCACGCTCATAACCGTAAATTCTAGTAATTTCTGCTTTAGAAGCTTCTTCTATTTTATCAGTTTCTGTAGGAATATTTTGAGTTATTTCAATTTCTCCTTTGTTGTTAGTTCTAACATTAACAAGATATCTAATAGCAGGAACTTGTTTATATAAAGAACTTAATACATATTTTTGTAAATCATTATAAGTATCTTCATTTATAGTTTGATTATAACCATTAAGTACATCTTTAAAATCTGTTATAAGTTTTACAAAACCATCATCTTGAGTATCAAATATTGTTTTAGCAACAACAGTACTAGTAGCAGAAGCATATTTTAAGAAAGCATATAATGATGGATAACTACTTTCAGCAATTCTATTAGTTTTAAGTAAATTATTAATTATACCATTACTGTCACTATTAACATCATCAGTACCTGGATATATAGATGCTAATATATGTTTACCATTAACAGAAAGTATAGGTTCTCTTAATTGTCTAACAATACCACCAGTATCAGGAAGAACTTCTTGATTAAACATAGTTTGATCTATACTAGTAAATACTTGACGAGTTGCAAAAACTGTTTGTTTAGCACCAAATCTATCAGGATTACAACATCTAGCTATATCACCTATAGTATTAGCAGTATTATGTAATTTATTAAAACTAAGTATAACACCTAAATCAAACAAAGACTTCTCTACGGGGGAGTTTTTACTAAACTTACCTGTATTTTTAAGCCTATCAACAAGCATAGAAGCTATTATAGGAAGATTCTTAGTATCTTCTTCATTTAAACTAATAGTAATATCATCATCACCTTGTTGTTTAAATATTTTATTAAATTCTTTATTATATTTTTTATTTATAGAAGCAAGTACTGCTGTAATAGGAATATTATCTTCAGCACTTATTTCTAATCGTTTAGCAATATTTCTAATAGCTTGATGAATAGGATTACCAGAAGTTGTAGAATAAACAGATTTATTACTATTATTAGCTTTTACAATTTCTTCAATACCAGGTTGCATAATAAAAGCAACAGAAGTATTATAATCTGTACCTATATTGGCAAGAGTTTTAAATACTGAAAATGTATAATCATTAACATTAGGTATAGCTCCTTCTTTAATAGCATCAAGAATAAAAGCTGTAGTTTGAGAAGAATAAGCTGTAAGAATCTTACCTGCTACATTTCTATTATCTTTACTCCATCCATAAGTATTATGTTTTATAGCAAAAGTTTTAGCTTTACTTTTAAGTTTACCACCATTAAATCTATCTAAAATAGCTTGAGGATTTTTATAATTTTCTGTATTATAAACTATATAAACAGGTTTTTCTAATGTTGGTTGAACTTTATTACAAACAGAACAAAAAGTATCAAGAGTAACACTAAAGGCTTTAAGTTTAGCACCACTCATTGCATCTTCTTGATAAGCTATTTGATCAAATACATTATAAGGACTTCTAGCATCTCTAGCTGCTTTAACATTAGGATTCATTACAGCATTACGAGCACGAACTAAATCATCAAAATTAGAACGAGAAAGATTTTCTTCAAGAGTTTTAGGATCTGAAAGAATTTCTTTCATAATACTAAGAAGTCTATTGTTTCTAGCTTTTCTAGTATTAGCTTTTAAATCATTTTCAGATTTAAGATATTCATTTAATGTAAGAAGTCCAGCATTTTTAGCAACATTATTAAATTTATCAAGTCTTTCATTAAGAATATTATCTATTCTTTGTTTACTTTCTTCATTGTATCTAGCTCCTTGAGTCATTATGAAAGCATCAATAGATTCAAGTACAGGTACAATTTCATCAATAGTTTTAATAAAATTAGTATTCTTATTTTTAGCCTTTCTTTTAGTATTATTTAAAAAACCTATAAGCTTAGTAAGTCTAAAATCATAAGCTTCTTTTCCTTCAAGACCTTGATTTTGTATAGCTTTAGTTATTTTTAATTGAACTTGTTTAATTATATTTTGTTCATCTTTACTAAACTTATTCCAAATTTCTTTTTCTTCTTTTTCTAAAGCAACTAATTCAGATTGAAGTTCAGAATTAATTTCTTTTTTAGCATCTGCTATTTTACTTTTAACATTAGGATCTAAATCTTTATCTTCAGCAAATTTAGTAACATAATTAAACCAATCATATTTAGTTCTATTTTTAGCTTCCTTATATTCTACAGGAAATACTTCACCAGATTTAGTTTTATAAGTTTCAAATTGAATACCATAAACACTATCAATATCAAAGTCAGAACCTGTTTGTGAAACCCAATCATCAGGAACGACAATAGTAGAACCAAAAGCATCATCAACTATACCAACAACTTTCATATTACATACTGATTGTTTACCTTCAGTAGGAATACGATAACCAATAATCATATCTAAACCTTTAGCTTCAAGTTCAGCTATAATTTCTTCATTTGTCATATTTTTATAATGCTCATCATTTTTATTTATTCCTAAAAATGATGCTGGAAGCATTACTTCAATATAAGGTTTACCTTCAGGATGATATCTTAAAGTTTTATTATAACTAACATTTTCTATAGTTTCATTTAAAGGACTCCAACCAACATTTGTAATCTGAGCAGCATGAAAACCTGGAAGTTTTTGTCTAGTAATATTATTATTAAATAAACTTTGAACAACAGATTCAAACTTAGTAAGAATATTATTCATAAGAGCGGCAGGCATACTAGGTATACTAGAACCTTCAGGAATAGTAACATAATCATTTAAATTACTATCAAGTCCTGTACGCATTAATTCTTCTTTAAGTTTATTATAAAAAACTTTTAGATTAATATTTTTAATATGATCAAGATCATCTAATTCAATATTACCATTTTCATCATAAGGAATTTCAAAATTATCAAGTAAATCAGTAAAAGATTCTTCTATATTACGAGTAAATAATTTAAAATATTCTTTTTTAAGTTTACCAAGTTCACTATCATCATTAGGAAGATTATCAATCATTTTCTTCATAATTTGAATACCAGCTTTATTTTCAGCATTCATATGTTGAGGAGTTTCTTGTTGAGTATACAAATTATTATAAGAATATATTTGAGCATTTCCATTAAGTTGATTAGCATAATTAGTAGTAGCTTCAGCTATTTTTTCTTCATCAACAACACCATCTAAACCTTTAATTTTAGCATCATTATCCCAAATAGTAAGAACTTCTTCATTAGCTGCTTTACTAGTTTCAACAGTATTAAGTTGGTCAATATTACCTTCTCTCATCATATTATATACATGCTCAAGTTGTGTACCTTTTATAAGACTAGGTATAAGTACGAATTCAGCATTTTTAATTTGACGAGGAGCATAAATACCATAATTTTCATCATAGTGCATATCATAATAAAAATTCTTTTGTACTTGAACAAACTCTTTAATGGTTTCAGCATCAAGTTTAACATCAGGATTTTTATCAGCTTCAATTATTTTCTTTATTAAAGGAAGATAACGTTGAAGTTGTCCACGAGCTGCAATACGACGAACCCATTCTTGAACAGTTATATAAGATTGAGCATCATTAACTTTAGTTTCAGTAAAACCACCTCTACGAACAGGATTTCCTTCTTTATCTTTAACTATTTTACCATCTTTAACTACAACAGGACCAAAAAGAATTTCTCTAGCAGCTTCTTCGTCTATTTTTGAATCATTTACAAGTTTTTTAACAAGTTCTTCAAGAGCAGCTACATTTGTACGTTGTGTATTTTTAATAGTAACACCTCTAAAACCATAACGTTGAGTAGTACCTTCAAATAAAGTTCCTTTAAATAAATCTTGTATACTAACTTTGTTAACTACTTCTTTACCTTCAGAATCTTTACTAGTTTCTTCTATAACACCATCATTAAGAAATGAATGTTCTTTTACATCAGATAAATCTTCATTATTAAAAACATTATAATTAGCAATACCATAAGGTACACCAGAACCTTGATATTCTTTAGCACGTTTCAAAATAGTTTGACTATCTTTATAAAATTTAGTATTACCTTCAAAAAGTTCATCATAATTATAATGCATTAGAAGATTATTAATAGCAAAATTTGTTATATTTTCATTAGTAACATCAACTCCTTGAATAAAGTTTTTATAACCATCAATAGTATTAATAGCTTGTTTTTGATATTCTGTAAGAAATGCTGAAAGAGCTTCATCTATTTTCTTTTGTTGAAGTTCACTAAAAATAACATCTTCTACATTATAACTACCATCTTCTTCAAGAGTAGCTACTATCCTCATAGCTCCCCCGTAGAGAAGATTGATTGAACCATCTTCTCTTTTATCTAAATCGTTACTTATAATTTCATCTAAATAATTCTTTTTACTAATAGTACCATCTTCATTTTCAACAGCTAAAGTAAACTTATTACTATGAAATACATTACCTGCAAGTTTAAAACCTTTTCCATTTTTTTCTAAAACAGTACCATTAGAACCTAAATGATAAAACTTATAACCTTTAGTATTAGATTTACCTTTTTTAAATACAGGTTCATTAGAAACTTCAGTTTCTGAAACTTGTTTAAGTTCTACACTATAATAACCATCTTCACCTTGTCTAAAATCAAAATAATGAGATAAAGCTACAGCAGCATCAAGCATCTCTTGTTTAAATTGATTTTTAATCATTTTATAAACAGGATGATTAACATTTACTATTTGTTCAGCTTTAGTCCATGTTTTATCATTTATAGTAATATCGTGTTTTAATAATTCAGTATGATAGTATTTACTTAAATAATCACTTACTTTAGTAGGAATACCATTTTCATAATCTTTTGTATTATTAAAAGTACCTTCATAAGAAACATTTATAAGATGATGACCTTTTTGTGATTTACTTTTTTCAATAGTACCTTTTACAACTACTATATCACCTGTTTTATCATCACCATAAGTAACATAACCTTCATAACTACCATCTTCTTGTTCAGTACCTTCTATTTTTTTAATAGAACGTATATCTGTTATAGGAATTGTTGTGTTTTCTGTAGGAGTTAGATATTTATCTATATTAAAAGTTTGAAATTTAGAAACATAAAAATTATCAGGATCAGGACGATATTTAGTATTATAATCTTCAGTAGTTAATACATTAGCATGAGTTTTAACTATATCGTTTATTATATCATAAAAAGCTTCACTATTTTTTACAGTAAATAATCCGTGAGTATCATATTTAGGTGCTCTTATAGTAAAAGTTTTAGGAGCATCAGATGGTGTACGAAGGAAATAATTAGCAACATCTTCAATTTCATTAGTTTTAGTATTAAAGAAATTAATAAAATCTGTTGGAAGATAATCACCACTAGTCATTTCAGAATAAGAAAGATTAGTGTTATTATCCATATTTCCAGCACCATCAAATAATCTTAATTTAATAAGATTTTCGGCATTTTCAGATATAACTAATTGACCATCTACATATTTAAAAATACCTCTATTTAAAACATTACCATCTTCATCAGTTTGTTCTAAAAGAATATTACTATATTTATATTGTTTACTTCTAAGTTTTTCAAGACCCCAAGCTTCTAAAGTTTTATTACGTATTCTAGTATAAAGAAGTTTTCCATTAGCATCGCATACTCTTTCTTCATAATTATCTTTTAACATTTTATCAATTTGAGTAATCAAACTATTATTAATAATGTTAGAAGTATTATTACCATGAATATTACGAGAATTAAGTTGTGTATTAACTACACTATACGGTAATAATTTATTTACTATTTGTTGAATACTAGCATCTTGAGATTTAATAAAATCATCAGAATATACACTTTTTTCATTCTGATATTCATTAAAATCTATAATTTCACCTCTTTTACGAGCTTTATCTAAATTATCATTATTTTCTTTAATTTTAGTAGCTCGTACCATCATTTGCTGTAAAGCATTATAACTTTTATCAGTAGCTGTACAAGCATCGCTTATATCTTTTGTAAGAAGTTGTATATTTTGTAATTGTATTTTAGTATCACCAGCAGCATTATTATTCATTTCTATATAAGATGTTATAGCAGCATCTTGAATAGAAGGATAATATGTTTTTATTAATCTTACAATTTCTTGTTTAGCTTTACCTAAAGCTTTATCAGCTTTATTTTTAAATCCAACTTTATCGTCTTTTGAATAATTTTTATCAGAAAGTTTTTTAATATTATTTAAAGCATTGTCTATACTTCTATTTAATGTATCAATATCACTTGAAATAACAAAAGCGTTATTATCTCTAATAACACCTTTAATATCGTTACGTAAATCAAAAACTAATACATTTCTAGGAGTTGCTGAAACATTAGATATTCTAGTAATAGGCATACCATCTTTAACTACAGTTTCAAGTTTATCTATTTTAGTTTTAGCAAATACAGTAAACATTTCTGTAGCAAAATCTGGATTATCTTCTAGATCTTTAGCTAGCTTAACAAAAGCTTCAAAACCTGAAACAGTTTTACCTATATTTTCAATACTTTTAATCATATCTTCTACATTATGAAATGTAGCTTGATTATAAAGCATAGATGAACAGGCATTAGCATCCATAGTTTCAGCAATACCATAATCATTACTAGTATCAAAATCGCCTATATTAGGAGTAGCAAGTTTTCTTAAAGTATTAAAATAATTTCTAATACGAGGACCCACATGAGTCATAAAAGAAGTATAAGCTCCAATATGATTATTAAAACTAGTAATACTAGTATCTAATTCTACATCGTTAACTTCAGAACCTTCAGGATTTACACCATCTAGTTCTTCATTACTTTGAAGTCCTAATTTAGCATTTTCTTCATCTAAATCTCCTTTGATTTGATGATAGACATCAGCTAAATTAGGATTAGTAAATACTTCATTTATATAATTAAGAGATGTTTTATCTGAAGCAAATAATTCTTGATATACAGCATAATAATTACTATAAGTAATGTTTTTTTCATTACCTCCAAGTAATTCATTTATATAAGAAGCTTTATCTTCAGCATTTTTATATTCATTTTTTAAATCATCAACATTTTTATTATCACGTTTAGAAATAGAATCAAATATCATATCAAGCCATGCTTTTTTAGCTTGTTTACGATAATATTCTAATTTATTCTTTTTAAGTTCTACTCCACTATTTTGAAGATTATTAAAAGTATCGAGAATAAAAGTAGCTACATGAGCTTTACCTTTTTCTCTATTAAAAATACTACTATAACCAAAAAGAGTAGTATTATTATCACTATCTTGATTTCTTACAGTACTATCTATACTAGGATGTTTTTTATAATAATAATTATAAATAGCCTTAGCTATTTTAGCAGCTTGAGGTTTAGTCTTAGGATCTAATAAAGGTGCAATAGCACCCTTATTAGATTCTTTATATACTTTTTGAAAATCTTCAGTAAAACCATTCATATCTGAAGCTTCAAGAAGCATAGTTGTAAAAAGAACATCATTATCACCAATTAATTTTCTAAGTTCATTACCAGTTTTTGAACTAGATATACGAGCAAAACAATCCATATATTAAAAGTTTTATTATAAGTTTATTTTCGTTTTAAGCGACTTTATTTTTATAGCTTTATAATTCTACTTACACTTAATTTCAAACCAACCTTGGCTTGCTAAGTGCTTGAATTTAGATTGTAAATGGTTTGGTAATCTACTTTGAAATACATCAAGATTGACTATTGGCTTAAAACCATCACTATCAACATTAACTTCTTCAATAGCAGCAGCATAAACATCATCATTATCTGATATTAAATCATCATCTAAACCTAAATCATCATCTATAGAATTTATATCAAAACCTTCACTAGTATCTACTTCATTATCTTCTGAAGTTTCATTATTATTTGAAAATTCATTATCTTCATTATTTTCTAAAATTTCATTATTAGTTTCATCATTTGTTTGAATATTATTAGTATCTGTTTTATTAGAAGTATCATTATTATCATCTGTAATTTCTTCCATACTATTATATTCATCTAATGGAGCACCTTCTATGCGACCTGTTATATCTCTAAGAGCATTAAGTTCTTTCATATAAAGTGAACCATCTTGTATATTCCAACCAAAAAATTTAGCTATAACTTTTGCAATTTTAGTAAATAAAGTATCTTCTTTTTTATTATCTGTACCATCTTCAACTTGAATACTATTAAGATATTTAAAAAGAGTTTGATTAGTAAGACTTTCAACTACAAATTCTTCTATTAAACGACTACCTTTATAACCTGTATTAGAAAAATCTATAGATTTAAGAAGTTTATATTCATTACTATTTTTATCTAGTTTATCTAAATCTTCTTTTAAATGTTTAACAAATTCTTCATAAACATTATTAATTTCAACTATAGTATTAAAACCTTCATAACCTCTAGTTTGAAAATTAATATGAAGTTGTTCATGAATTAATTTTCTAATAGCTTCTTTACGTTTTTCTAAATTATTAGAAGAAGCCATATTAAGAAAATAATTACCGATAACAATAGATTCTGAAACAGGAATACGAGCAGTAATACGTTTACCATTTATCATTCTATGATAATTAGCTGTACTTTTACCACCTCGTGTAACAATAATAGGACTAGTTTTATCACCATTTTGTTTATCTCTCATGTTAACATCAAACATGATTCTAGTAGGAAGAATATCATTTAATACATTAAAATCTTCAGATATTTCTTTAAATTGATTATAAGCTTCATCGCCTAATATATTTTGGAATATTTCTAATCCAACAGATGTTTTATTAGTTTCAGTAATTTGTCTTACTTTATTAAATGTATCAGCATCTGAAGTAGATTGAATATCTTTATTTGTTGTAGATACTTTTTTATTATTATTATTTACTGTTGGTAAAGATACATATAAAATTTGATTTGCTGTTTGTTTGTTTCCCTTTCTTGTAAAGTTACTGCCATTTTCACCTATTTTAGTATTAACTCTTATAAGGTTTCCTTTAATAATATAATCGTTATAACTATCAAATTCTTGATTAAAACTATTACTTGTTTTATTATTTATATCAATACTAAATTTACCATTTTTTCTAGTAATAAAACCTTTAAGTATATCAGCTTTTTTATTATCGTTTATAATACCATTACGGCTTATATTTACATTACAAGTATCTTTTATAAAACTCATAAAAGTATAAGCTGCATCTCTAGCAATAGTATTGGTATTACCTTTACCTAAATATACATCTTTTGGTAAATTGGTATCTCTAAAACCAAAAGGAGAGTTATATCTACTATTAGTATATATTCTAAATCTTCTATAATTACCGTTACCATTATTATAGACAATAGTTATACCTCTAGCAGGACTTCCAGGAGCATTTATATTTTCAATACTAAAATTACCAGTAATAGGTCTAAATAAAGGTATTCTATCTTTATCATTATTAATAGCTATAATACTTCTTATTATATCTTCTATTTCATTTATATTACCAAAACCTTTTTTATCTATAAATTCTTGAAAAGCTTCTTGTAAATGTATTAAAGAAGCATTAGCTATAGAACCTACTATACTTTTATTACCTAAAGTTTTAGCTTCAGATAATTTTACACCAATAGCTTTAACATAATCAGGAAGTTCGTTTTTACTAAATACAGCAATTAAAGTACTATTAGCTGTCCATTTTTTTACATCAAAAGCGTTATCTCCAGCAATATCAATATGTGTTGCTTTTATATCAACAATACCTAATTTACATTTAAATTTTTTCGCTACAGCATCTCCTATTAAAGGTAATTTATCATAATTTTCTATAGTATTTAAATCATCTTTTTCTACAGCTCTATTAATTTGACCTTCATTTAATTTTGTAATTTTAACTTTACTATCTTTAGTTATATTATAAGTAGTATTATATGTTTTATATAATGTATTGAACCATCTATTCAAACTAGATCTAATATCATCTTCAGCTTCAGTTTTACTATTTGCATTATTTCCTGCTTGAGTATAATTCCAAAGTTTAGTAAGATGATTTAATAATCTATCATAGTCTATTATACCACTAGCATCATTAATGAATATTTTATGTTTACCTTTAGCTTTATCTTTTCTAGCTTGTTCAACTAATTGTTTAATAACAGAATTATTACTAAAAGATTTTACTAAACTATCAAATTCTGTTTTATAATCTTTATTTTTTCTATCAAGTAAAGCATTTTTTATAAATAAAGCTCTTAAAGCTTTATGAGCACTAGTATCTGTTAGAAATATATCTTCAAATATAGGTTTAAGAGAACTTACAGCATTACCTTTATCATCTAGTTTAACATCAGTAATCCAGCCTTCATTTATTTGTATAAAAGTATCACCATTAAGTTTAGGTTTAGGCATATTACCTATAGTAACATTTCCATGTCTAAATAGTAATTCATTATCTGTTGCAAGCATATCAAGTTCATCACCTGTATTTAATGAATTTAAAGCTTTAAAATATTCATCTTTAATAGCATCATTACTTATTAAAGCTTGTTCAATAAAATCATTAATATTAACTTTAAAAGGATCATATTGTTCATCAATTTCTTTTTGAAGTTGTTCAGTAGTTTTAGTAATATCATCTAATACTTTATTACCTTTATTTAAGTCAATAGTTAAATATTTAGCTTGACCAATAGGACTTTTAAGATAATTATAAATAACATTATACATAGATTTAGCAACACTAATATCTGATGTAGGATAAACGTTATTACAAATTCTTAAAATATCTACTAATCTAACAACTTGTCTATCATCAACTGTAGGTGTAACTACTATCTTTTTATATTCAGACATAAAAGCTTCTATAGCATTAGTAAACATTAAGCTAAAATTAGTAGTATCAACTTCTTCAAGCTTAGAAGCAAAAGCTAAATTTGCACCATTTTGAGCAAGTTTACTTTGTAAACTCATAAGTTTATCATGAGCATCTTTTAACATTTGCTTTTGTCTAGCTACTTCTGCTTTAATATCTTCTTCATTTAAACCAACTTTATCTTTAATATCTAAAAGTTCTTTTTCAACATTATCACTAATTTCATCAAAATTTATATCTTTAGCTCTCATATCTGGAATATATTTTCCAAATGTTTGAGCTATACCTCTTTTGATATTATCTAAATCTTCATTAGTTTTATTATTAGCAGTATTAGTAGAAGAAGTACCTTTATTTTCAGGTTTATTGTTTATAGTAGCATCATTAGTAGGATTTACTCCAGAGTTGGATTCTTGCCCCCCCGTAGAAGAGTTTTGTTGTGTTTTGTTAGAATTATCTTGAATTTCTTGAGCATTATCTTGATTATTTTTATTATTGTTTTGAGTATTATCTTGATTGTTATTATTTAAAGAATTATTACTTTCTTCTACGGGGGAGTTAGAATCAACTTTATTTTCATCAAGATAACGTTCTATATAACTATTAGCTTTATATTCATTTGTTGTATCTAAAACTTCAAGAACAGCATCTCTAACACTATCAGGATTAGTTAATAAATTATTTTTAAAATTTTCATCACTATCAACTAAATTTTTAAACGTTTGATATTCTTCTTCATCTTTAGTATTATATTTAACATTTTTAAGTTCGCCTTTTTCTACTACAATATATTCATTACCTTTACGTTTAACTATAGGATTTTTACTAATAATCCAATCAGCATCAATATCAATTAAATCAACATTTCCTTCAAATAAACCTCCTATAACATATCTAAGTTGTACATTTTTAGGTTTAGAAATAATATCTAAAGTATAAGTATCATCACCATTATCTATAACTTTAGCAGTAGAAGCATCAGTTTTACCAGTATGTTTAATAGATACTATAAGACCTTTACTGTTAATATTAAATGTAACATTACTTTTTCTACCTTTAGTTTTACTTTGTTGTTGGTTTTGTTTTTTACTTTGTTGTTGGCTTGATGGTGGTTCTATAGGTTGATTTTGCCCATTTATTTTGTCTGTGTCGTTTTTTTCATTTGATTGTGGTGGATTATTCAAGTTTTGATTTTCATTGTCTGTAATCTGTTTTTGATTTTCTGTAGAACTCGTTTCATCTTCTAGAGTATCTTCAGCTCTTTGTTGATTACGAGTCATTTTATATGTATCAATTATATTTGTAACATATTCATAAAGACTTTGATTAGTTCTATTAGAAAAATTAAATACATCTAAAGCATCTAAAAATTCAGAAGCAGTTACAGTACCTTTACTACTATCATTTGTCATGAATTGTTCAGCAATACGTCTAGCTTCTTGTTTATCTTGTGAATACATCTTATAAATAGTATTTATAAGATTATCATAATTATAAGTTAAAATTCCATCATATTGTTGAAGTGCTTTAATGACAGTAGATGTAGCTAAATCAATCATTTTAGCACGAGCTTCATTAAGATTATTATGTTCCCAATCTACATCATCTTGTATTTGAGTTTGAGTACTTGATATTTGAGAACGTTCAATATCTTGTTGAAGTTTAAGTTGACCTATAGTTACATAATGCGAAAGTAATGTACTATTAACATTTGCTAAACCTTCTTTACCAAGTATTTTATCTACATTACTTAACATAGATTTTGCAGATTGTATAATAGTATCATCACTTAAATCTGAATCATCATTATATATAGATTTAGCTTCTTTTAATATTTGTTCATCTGTTTCTGCAAAAGCATCTTTATCTTGATAATAACTACCATCGTCTGCTTTACGATAACTTCTACCATATTTTACAGCTGCAAATATAGCAGATAATCCAGCATCATTACCAGCTAAAGTTGTTTGTTTTATTCTATTAATTATTAATTCTTTTTGTTTATTATTCTTTTCTTTTTGTCTATCTAATCTATAATTAGCTCCTTGTTCTTCTATAGCTTTATCTATTTCTTTACCTTCGTAGGTAAGTCTACCATACATATCAATTAAAGAAGCTAATTCTGTAGTATTTTTAGCTTCATCAAATAATACATCTGGATTAGTTTCTCTAGTTATAGCTTCTTGTTCTGCTGCAAGACTTTCAAAGTCAGCAATTTCTTTATCTAATTGTTTAATGTTTAAAAGTCTATCTACATTACGTTTAGCTATTATTTGAGCATATTCTAAAGGAATAGTTTGATCATATTTTTTAGAAGCATTTAAAGCTGCTATTTGATTAAGAACATGAGTAGATTGTCTAGCATATAGGTTTTTTATATCTTCTAAATCCTTTACAGTTTCTTCTGTATAACTATCTATATTTTCTTGTTTAGCTAAACCAGCAGAAACCATTGCTTGTTTAACTTCATCAGATTTAAAATAATCAATTAATTGTTTATAAGTACCACTATTCATAGCGTCCATTGCTATGTTAGCTTTAAAATCGGCTTCAATACGTCTACGAGCTAATGCTTTTTTAGTTTCTACATCACCATTAAATTGAGGTAATGTACCATCTTCATTTTTTTGTGCAAAAATATCAATACCATTTTCAATATTTTTTAAATCACTAGATAATTGTTCAAGTCTAGCTATACGTTTTTCTATAGCAACACGAGCAGCTTTATCTTCAGGAAGTTCAAGAAGATTAAACCAACCATTAGCATCACTAATACTTTCACCAGTTGTACTATTAGTATCACGAGCTTTTTCTTGAGCTTTTCTATAAAGAGCTAATTTACCTTTATTAAAAGCACTACCTACATTATGAAATAAAACACCACCTAAAACACCCCAAAAAGCACTTTCTTGAAGTTCTGGTGTTTTCATATATTCAAATAATTCTCCTTGTCTATTAGTCCAAGTAGATATTACATTAGGAATACCTAAAGTTAAATAACTATTTATACCTGTTGTAGCTCTATAATCTTTAGCATTACCTTCAAGAATAGCTTTACCATAAGTAAGACCTTCTTGTTGTGCTATATAGTTTATAGCTTCTTCAATACCTTCTGTAGCTTCTTCTAATACAGTTTTAGCATTATATTTACTATAATCTAAAATACCTTGACCAAATCGTTTATATAAAGGTTTTTTAGCAGCTTCTTCAATTGCTTTTTTAGCACTTTCTGTACCACCTTTTGCGAATGCTTTAGCAGCAGTTAAACTAGTTCTTTGTGCTTCATTTACAATTCTACCTGATGCGGCTTTTACACCTTTTCCTATATTTTTAAGACCATGTAATTGTATAATATCAAAAATAGAATTACTAAAGTCCATAGTAAAAGTTCTATCAGCAGCTTTTTTAGCAATAGCTTTAGCAACTTTATCTCTATTATTTATATCAAGATCTTTATCAAAAATATTTTTATTTTGTTCAGCCCAAGTTTTATAATCTTCATCTGACATACTATTAAGTTTATCTGAAGCTTCTTGATACATTTGAATATTTGTATCTCTAGCTTCTTGATAATTTTCCATAGTACGCATAAGTAAACCTTCAGTTATAGTTTCAGCTGCTGCATTAGCTTTAGCTATATTTAAAGGATTATTTAATGCTATTTGTAATTTATTAAGTCTATTAGCATCTTGAATTTCATTAACTCCTGTAGCCCATCTTCTAGCTTTACTTATACCTTTACCTATATTAGTAGTTTTACCTACCCATTTACCTACACCACTAATAATTTTAGTAGGAAATAATAAAGTTAAAGTACTAGCTACACTAGGTAAATTACTAGCCCACCAACCTGCATCTTTAAAACCTCCATTTTGTATATTAAGACTTTCATCTCTATATATAGGAGCTATATTGTTATTAAAAGCATCTTGCCATTCTTGTATTGCAGTACTAGCAGGATTTTGATAATCGTCTTCTGTTAAATGAAATATTTTACTAGTAACAAAATCAAATAAATCTGTAAAACCTTTTACAGTACCTAAACCTACTTCACTAACAACTGCTTGACTTAAACCATTAAACCATTTAGCTGTAGCACTTTGACTATCAGCTAGCATTTTATCTAAAACTGGTAAATTTTTATTAGTAGGAGTAATACCTCTTTCGATATATTTATCTAATTCTCCATCACGACCTATAATATCTTGATTACCTTGTGCAGCAGCTTGATATATTATATCAGCTGTCTTACTACCTTCAGGTGTTACGGAACTATCTAAATCATCTACAGTTATATATTCAGGTTGATTATTTTTTTTAATATAACTTGGATTTTTTATAATAGTATCACCTGCATTAAAAATACTTTGTGTATCCATATTATTTTTGATTTTGTAGTTTATAATATCTATATACAAGAATTGTCATATTTCTAGCAATTTCATTAGCATGATATTCTCTTTCAGTATCAGTAACACTACCTTTAGGATAAAGTTTTTTAGTAGCTGAAATAGCAGAATCCCTAATTTTATTCATTATATTACTAGTATTATAATTATTAGGATCATGATTTAAAAGATTTAAAGCTTCTAATGCTTTTTCTTCTATTTCATTATTTTCATTAAGATTGTGAATCATTTCTTCTTCACTTATACTAGTATAAATAGTATTACCGTTTTTATCTGTAGTTTTAGAATAAGGTCCAGTTCCAGGCTTATAACCTACTGTTTTACCATTAACAAGAGGTAATTCATAATTAAATTTTTTCATATCAGCATTATCTCTTGCTGCTTTTGTTTTAGTATCAGATTCAAATGCTTTTTCAGCAGTACCTTCAAACAAACCTTTAACCCAAATTTGTTTTTGAATTTCACCTTTTTTCTTAGACCAATCAGTTTTATCATCACCACTTTGAGCTTTAGGTGCTATAGTAATAAGAGTACCAAGTTCTCCATCAGATACACAAAGAGAATAAGTAACTCTATTATCATGCATAGCTGACATAACTTCACCTTTAAGATCTGGAATAAGTTCATTTTTTACAGGTTTAAGATTTACACCTTCTCCTGAATCAGCAGACCAAGCGTAAACTTCTTTTTGAGTAAAATCAGCTTGATTTATAAGAGTATCATATGTTTTTTTCCAATTAGCTTCTATTTTATTATAAGTATCTAAATCTATTTTATGTTGTTTATAAAGTTTATAAGCTTCAGCATGACCAGCTCCTAAGAAATTACTTACTACACTTTCAGCTACAAAATTTTGTTGTATAGTTTTAGTAGCTTTAACGTCTTCCATTATAGTATTAGCTTTATCTCCTATTTCAATAGCATCTTGTAAATCATCATAATTGAAATCTCCATCATCATAAAGTTTACCTTTAGAGTCTATTCCTTTAATTTTATACTTGTTACTTCTATAAACAGCATTAAGTATTTCATCAGCACCTCCTTTAATAATACCAACAACCATACCTCCTAAGCCACCAATAGCACCACCTGTTGTAGTACCTACACCTGGAACTACAGAACCAATAGTAGCACCAATAGCTCCAGTACCTAAACCCCATTTAGTAGCTTCACTTCCTATATTATTTATTATATCTAAACTACTTTTATCACTAAGTTTATTTGTAGCAGATAACACTTTATAAAGATTTTTATTAGAACTATCTATTATTAATCTATTACCTTTATTTTTACCTAAATTTATTACAGATATACCTAAAGTGTTATCATTAATATTTCCATATCCTAAACTTTTACTTAAAGCTTCTAAATCATCATCGTTTTCTATATCAATAGCAATACGCTTTATATTATTACCATTGTCACTTCTTAAATTATTAATTTTATTTAAATATTCAGTACCATAATTGTTTACTTGTGTTCTTTCTTGACCATTTTCTATGTAAGTTCTATTTCTAGGTATAGAACCTTCACCAAGCATAGCTGACATAAAATCATAAGCTTGTTGTTGGTCATTATCTAAATTAGAATATATAGATTTTTGTTTAGCAGCTATTTTTTCAAGATCATGTATTTTACTATTAAGAGCTAATTGAGAAGCATAATCTTTAGCTTTAGTTTTACGTAGATATTCAGCAGCACCTGCATAATTTCTAGTATCAAAATATACTTGTAATTCTTGAGGATTAAATTGAGCCATATATTTATTTTAAATTAAAGTTTAAATTACTTTTTTGTTGAGGTTAATGAAAATAACCACTATAATCTTCAGCATTTGTACTTACATTATAATTAAAACCGCCTAAATTATTAGACTGATTACTAGGGAAACTAATATCACCTGTAAATGTAATACCAGGACCACTTGTAGTACCTTCACCATCAGGAGATAAATCTTCAACATAATTTTGCATTCTAACAGTATTTATAGGAGTAAATACGTCAGAATGATAAGTAGTACTATTGTTTGTACCATGACTACTAGATGTATTATAAAACTTACTATGTTCAGCATATCTATCTGCTTGTTTTTGAACCCAAGTTTCAAAATAATCATCATTTTTATGAATAAAACCATCTTTATCTTCCAATGCAGATTGTGCAGTAAGTAAATCAGTTTTAGCTTGTTTTATTTGTTCAGAAGTACTATTAGGATTGTCAATAATACTTTTACTTTTATCATAAAGCCATACTAAATTATCATATTCTTGTTTAACTCCTGCAAATATATTAGGATCACTCATTAAATCATTGAAGATATTCATAATATCTTCTTTACTTTTACTAGTATAACCAGAAGACCAATTAGAACTAGAGGTAGTTGTTGTAAGAGGACCTAAAACATTAGTATTAACAATTTTACTAGTTTTACCATTTATAGTTTCATTAGTAGTAGCATTTATAGGTCTACCACTAATATCAACTAATTGTTGTGATGTATTAGTTTTACTACCACCTGTACTATTACTTCTAGTTGGAGTATTAGCTACAGCTCTAGCCCAAACATCAGCTACAGATATATCTTTAACAGGAATAAAGTTTTCAGCTTTCCAATTACCAGTACCATCATCATAATATTTATTAGTGTCTTCAAATCTACGTTTAGTTAATTCACTATAAGCACCATTTTTAACTTTATTGAGTTCTTGTTGATATACTGTATTAGCTCTTATTTTATTATTCATATCAACACTTCTAGCTAAATCACGTCCAGCTTCTTGAGCAAATCTAATAGCAGTTTCAGTATTACCTAAAGCTATTTGATCATCTATTTTTTTTCTAATATCTTTAGCTTGATTTTCAAACCAATCATATTCTTCAGGATTAATAGCATTTCTAATACCATTTAATAAAGTATCAGTATTACCTAAAGCACTTCTAGCTTCTTTAGATCTAGCTTCTTGCATTGATAAAGATTTAGCTAAAAGAGTATTATCAGCAATTTGAGGAGTATATTGTACAGGTTTAAATTCAGCAAATTGTATAGGTGCTGTTTTTAAACTCATTGTAGGTATATTTGGCATAGTTATATTATATTTATAAAATTAAGCATAATAATTAAAATCATTACCATTATTTGTATAATCTGGTAAAATGTTACCTGGAGTAGCTCTTAGTTTATTTCTTTTTTATTCTAATTTTATTAGTTTTAGCTCTATTTAAAGCAGCTCTTTCTGAATCACTAATAGAATTACCATTTAATAAACTATTAATATAACTATCATCTCCAGTTCTTTCATAACGAAGTAATGCTGCTTTAACTTGTTGTTCATTACCTAATCCTGCATAAGTATTAGCAAAATCATCATCTGATTTACGAACAGCTTCATAAGATGAAGCAAAACCTTGTCCTGTATTAGCTATTGCAGAACCTATAGCATTCATAGAATTTTGCCAAGCTGTAGCACTTGCTGTACTACTTTGTGTCATAGCATCAGCTCTAGCTTGTGCAGCTCCAGCAATCTTACTATTTTCAATATCATTATTGTATTGCATTAAAGCAAGTTTAGATTTAGCATATTCTTGATTTGCTTGAGCATCAAGTTGAGCGTTTGCTGCACTAGCTTGTTGAATACGTTCAGCATTAGCTTGTTGAATTTTTTGATCTTCGTTTTGTTTATAAGCATATTGTTCGCTAGTACGTTGTAAACTTCTATCATTAATTCCAGCAAGACGTTGTTGTCTAGCAGCAGAACTCATAGTTGAATTATTTACTTGTTTAGCTTGAGAAGCAGCATCTCTACGAATACGCTCTAATTGAGGATTTATATTAGTATCTGCATTACTAATAGCTGCCATAACGTGAGCTGGAGCATAATCACTTCTACTTATTTCAGATAAATCTATTCCGTGCATTTGAGAATAAGCATCAGCTAATATATTACCAGCAGTATTATAAGCATCAGAAAGTTTATGACCAGCAATACCATTTCCAATGGCTGCAATACCAGCACCGAGTAAATTACCAGCAGCATTATAAGTAGCTCCTGCATAATTTTTCCAAAAACCGCCATTACCTTTTTTAACACGACCACCACATTTAAGTCTACGATGTCCTCCACATTTAAACACTTGATTGTTATTATTATTATTTTGATTATAAACAGTAGCTACAGTAGCATTATCGATAGTATTATCAACAAAAGGATATTGTACAACGTGGTTTAAACCAATCAAAGCTTCTCTACGGGGGAGGTTATTACTCTTACTACCATCATCGTTAATACCATAAATAGCTTTAATTTGTTGTTGAGTATCAAAAGCATCTTGAGGATGCATACCTTCTTGAACAGCTTTTGCAGGATTGAAACCTTTAATGCTATGTTTAGATATAAACATATTATCATTAGGCGTTACGTAAAGTAATTCTCCTTGATTACTATTTTGATTTCCTTCACCTTCTATTGTACTACCATCAGCAAACTTAATACCAACACCTGATTTATATTTACCTCCAGATGTTTTATGATAATGATCATGGTCATTACCATAAAGTTCATATAAACCATAACCAGCAGCATCTGTTTGAATTGGAATTACTCCACCTCCATCAGTAACTTGGAAAGGTATTCTAGCTCCCCCGTAGGGAAGTGTATCAGATGTCATCTTAGACAACTTTTTTCTTTTAGGTCTACCACCATATTTAGCAACTTCTTGAGTAGATTTAAGTCTATCATTCATATTTTGTTGACCAGACATAAGTTGAAGAGTAGTTTGAATATCTTTTTGTTGTTGTCTATTTTCTTGATTTATTTGTCTTTGAAAACTCATAGTTTCTTTTTGAAGACTAGTATTGTTATCAGTTTGAGCTTTAATAGCATCTGCTTGTGTTCTAGCTGAAGATTCTACAGCTTTAGCTTGTTGATTTGCAGCTTTGATAGTAGCAGCAGTTGTCATACTAGCAGCGGCTAAAGTAGCAGCAGCATTAATTGCACCATCTACACCAAAAAGAGCTTTAGGACGACTTTTATCTCCATTTTTTAATTTATATCTCATAATTTAGTATCGTAATTAAAATTAATAGTTTCAAATTTAAAATCTTTATCGTAATTAAAAGTAAATCTAGTAACAAAATATTTACCTTCTATAAGAGAATTATTATCTGAACGATAATAAGCTTCTGTTCTACCGTCATTATATTGAGTTAAATATTTAAATTTATCATCAGTATTGAGTCTATTTCTAAAATAATTAAGAGTCCAAAAACCTTGATTGTATCTAGGATATTTATAATAAGGATTTGAATTTATATCTGAAATACTTTTATCATTACTTATATTATTACAATATAATTTTTCAGTTGAACAAGTATCTGTATAAATTGTTATAGAATCACAAGGATATTTTTCATCAGATGAAGCTAAAGCATTAAAATAATTTATATTATCAGTATATATAGGAAATTCATTATTTATAATAGCACAACTCCAACTAATATAATTAAGAGTTTTAATGTTTTCATAATTAACATTTTCAATAATATCTATAATAGAATAATATAAATTAGTAAAAATATTTATAATCTTACCATTATCATTTACAAAAGATTGTTTAACGTTTTTAGCAACATAAGGATAAAAATTATCATCTTTATTTAAATGTCTATATAAACCATAACTACTTTTATCTATTCTACAAATATTATCATTAGGTGTTATAAAATAACATTTAGTTTTTGTATTAAAAGCTTTATTGAATTTGAAATCATGTAATGATATAAAAGATTTACTTTCTTGATTAAAACTATAAGAAAGAGTAACATCACCAGTTTTAAAATGTAAACAAGTAAAAAATCTATTATTATAATAATCATTAGCAAAACTTACATCATCAAGTATATCATATCTTAAAAGTTTTTCTATACTATCACTAAGTTTAACTATTTGACCATTACCTGAATACATGTATATGATTTTAGAATCTTCATCATAAAATATATATCCAGCTTCTGTAGTAATAGCAGCATTTTTATTTTGAAGTCCAGCAAAACCAAAATCTGAACCAAAAACTTCACTAACACCTGTTTGAAAAACATTATTTTCAGTTTGTTGAATTTCTCCATTGTTAGATTGAAGTGTATTACTACCTGTAAATTTAAACATACTATCTCTTGTATGAACTAATATAGCATCACCTACAGATAGTAAATTAACTATTTTACCTCTATTTGTAGGAATATTATAATAGTCATCAGCATCAAATTCAAAAATACTTAATTTATCTTCATCACCTGCAAGTTTACTACTTCTTATTGTATTATCAAATTTATAAACATCATTTTCATTATAAGCATTATATATTTTTCTAGTATAATTATAATAAACAGAATTTAATTTATAAACAGTAGATAATAGCTGACTAAGAACTAGATTGAATATTTTAGTATAACTCTTATTATCTTTAATGGTATCACTATTTTCATATCTATTATAATATGTAACATATACAGGTTTAAAATCTTCACTAAGTTCTATATAGTTAAGATTAAAATTAGAATATATTAAAACAGGTTCTGTTTCAGATATATTTAAATTACCTATATAATTATCTCCTAAATACTTTTCATATTCTATAAGATTTAAAGAAGATATAGATGCAATTTCATTATTTTTTTTATATAAACTAGTACCATCAGTATATATAGAAGTAGTCTTTTCTCTATTTAAAGGATATATAGAACAAACATAACCTAATAAATTATAGTTATTATAATTAGTATATTTATTACCTATAATATAAGGAGTACACTTAATTAACTCTAAATTAGTTTCATCAACATTATCATAATTATTTACAATAAAAACTTTTTTATTAGGTAAAACATTTGTTATATCATCATTAATATCATTTTTACTAAAAGTAACAAGACCTTCTGCTCCAAAATATCTACAATATTTTGTATCAGCACTATTATAATATGTTCCTTCAACTAATAATGTTTTATCATGTGTATTATTTATAAGTTGTATTTTAGGATTAGAATTAAAATTAAATAATCTAGTATTTAATTCAAAACAAGTACCCTCAAAAGTAGAACTATTAGGAATTTTTATATTATATAAAACACTAGTTTGATTTTTTACATGAGTTATACTGAAAAAACAAGCATTATATCCATTAGGAATTTCTATTTTATCAAAAATAGGATATATAAGTTTATCACAACTATTTTCTTTATTTTCTATTTTTACTTCTTCTACTAAATAACCATTAGTAGTTTCTCCTGTGTCTTTTACATAATGTATATAAAATCTATATATTTGATAAGGTATTAAAGTAGTATTATTTGTAACAGGAATAATATTATTTCTTATTAAAGATTTATCAATACTAATGTCTATAGTTATCTCATCATAAGTAGTTTCATCATTTTCATCATAATTATTATCTTTAGACAATCTGATAATCATTGTTGATATATCAGTTTTAGGTTGTATAAGATCTGTTTCTTTAAAATAACCTTTAGTATTATCACTACCAGCAGAAAAGAAATTATAATTACGTTTATCAATATAACCAAAATTATAATAAGCTATAAATCTATAAACAAAATCATTAATAGATGTTTTTAATGAATCTTCTTGTTCTTTTTCAGTATTACCTTCATAACTTAAATCATATATATAATCATCTCCATGGAAATTATATAAAATAATTTTATTAGGTTTATTTATATTATAAGTTTCTTTATTAATATCTAAATAAATACCAACATCTATATTAGCTAAACCACTACCTGGAACATAATAACAAGTTTCTTTAGTTTTATAAGAGTATTTTGCTTTTACAGCTTTAACAATAGAATTATAAACAGTTGGTTCTATTAAGCTATTTAAATATTGAGATCCTCCATAATTTAAATCTAAACCTACAATATGTTTATCATCATTTAAAATACATATAAAATCATTATAAACTATACTTTCATCTTTAGTATTAATATCTTGATTTACATAATGTATATCTAATTTTACTTTATCTGCATATTCTTGTAATTTTTGATTAAAATCAGTTTCTTTATAATTACTAATATATAATTTATTTTTAAAAGAACAAACATTACCGACATTATAAATATTAAATATAGGCTTTGTAAAATCAGTAATTTCTACTTCTTCAGCTTCTGAAGCTTTATAATCAAAATTAATTTGAGTAGTTTTAAAAGAAAAATGTTTCCAAGCTCTTCCTTTAATAACACCATTATTTGATATTATAAATCCTATTTGAAAGTTTTTAAAATTAGCAATATTTTTATCAATCAAATGTTGAATTGTAAATATAAAACTATTATCTGAATTTATATTATCAACATGATAACCTAAAGTACCAAAAATAGTATGTGTTATATGTTTGTTACCAGCAAATAATTCTTTACTAGCAGGAAACCAATTAGTATAAAAATTATCTCTAATTTTATATCTTATAAAAAATTGATAAACACCATTAGGTATAGAAAATTTAAAATCACCTGTATAAATAAGATTAGTAATAGGTATTTTAGGAGTTTGAGTATAAATACTTTCATCATCTTTATAAGTAGATTTAGAAAGATTTATACATTTTAATGGTATATTTTTATTATCATTTTTCTCTGCAATAATTAATATAGTTTCACCTAAAAGATTATTTATAACAGAACCTGTTACATCACCATCGTTATATGTCCAATTACAATTACAAGGATGAAATAAATCATCTTCTTCATCAAATTTTACTATAATATTTTTACTTTTATTTTCTGCATATATTTTAAGTAATACATAAAAAGATTTATTATCAGGTATTACTTTTATAACAGAATAATTTTCATTACTAGGATCTTTTGAAATATCATTTATAAGATTTAAATAATGATTAGCTATATCAGTATTTAAAACTTTAAAATCAGAAATGATTCTAGTTAAAAGATTATTATGAAATATTATACCTTTATTTTGTAATGATTCAATACTGTAATCTTTATGAATACTATTGTCTATATCAATTCTGATATTTTTAGCAAACACCATACTATTATTAGTAATAATACTAGGTGTTCTATTAAGATTTAATTTAGGAACAATATTAGCCATAACTTAACCTCTTGGAATAAATGTACTATTATAAAAGAAATTACGCCAACCTTTATCTTGATTAAGTTTAATTTTAACAGAATTAGCAGCTTTAACTTTAAGAGCTTGCCATTGCATATAAGGATTAATTACAGCGTTATTACTTTTTAAATCATAAATAGTATGTTTACTACCTCTACTAAGATATTTAAACAAACAATACCAAGCTAGAGCTTCTAAAAGTAAACCATCATCATAAATGTAAGGAACTTCACAATCATAATATTCATCATAATAAGTAGCTACTTCTAAAGTTTCAACTATAATTTTATCAGTATCAAAATTAAGTTCTATATTATTACCTTGAAGAACAAAATTACGATTACTATTATTAACAATAGTTCCAACATTCATAAAGTTTACACCACTTTTATTATTGTCATCAATAACAGCAATTTCTTGTGGACTATAATTATCAACATTGATACTACATCCACAAGAACTATCATTATTTAATTGTGATATTTCACAACCATTTTTATCATAAACTTTAATTTCTTCTGTATTGATACAACAAGGAAATTGAGCAATTCTTTCACTAACTTCAAGTATTCTACGTTTACGTTCCATAGGAAGAACTTTCATTTGTGAAAGAGCATCAATAACCCAAGCTGCAACTCTAGGTATCCAATCAGATTCACTTATATTAAAATCATTGTCTATTTTTCCAATAAGACGACTTATCTTTAGTGTATGTTGCTTGATTTTCATTACGTATAAATTTAGTATATAAAATAGGATCTACTTTATTACAAAGTATAACTTTAGTTTTAAGATCTATAGGCAGTTGAGTAATTTCTTCAACATTATTATGACAATCATTAATTAAATCTTGATTAGTTTTACCCCTAAGTCCAGCAGCTCTATAATCTACAAATTCAGGAAAAAAACCTGTAGCATTAGGAAGTTGACAATTACATAAACAAAGTTCATAATAAGATTCTGGCTTCATATAAACTCGTTTATCTTCAGCTTTATATTCTATACCATTCTTAGCACACCATTCAGCTTCTTCTTTATTATAAATACGTTTACCTTGTGCTCTAAGTTCAGCTTCTCTTTTCTTAGTAGCTTGCCAATCAAGAATTTGTTTACGATGACCTTTAATAACAACACGATTAACACAAACCCAACCTAAACGTCCAGTATAAGCATAACCATAACCATTAATAATCATTTGTTTATGAACTTCAGTATAAAAAGTACGAAGAACTTTAAAATAATCATTAGGTTTTAATTTAAGACATTTATCATATAAACTTACTTCTTTTTCAAGTTCATTTATTTGTTTTTGATGAGTAGCTAAATTATAAACATTAAATAAATCACTAACTAATTCATAGTTATTAGAACGATTCATATACATACCTTTAGTAAGTTTTAAAAACTTACCATTAATGTATTTATTATTTACAAACTCATCATAATCTAAAAGATTAACACCACAAATGTCTTTATATACATTTAGATTAGATTTAATCTCATCATGTTCAACTTTAATTTTTTTATTAAGTTCATCAAGTTTCGTAAGAGCTTCTTCTCTTTTCTTACTAAAAGTATTAAGCATACTTTTATGATAATGCCTAACACCTACTGGTACATTTTTTATTGCCATATATCATTAATTATATTTTATAGTATTTGGAATTTCATTTGTTTCTCTTACAGTACTAAGTAAATCACGTTTATAAATAATATCTTTAATTTGACCAATCATATCTTCACTAAGTAACCATTCGTTTTCATCCATAAATAATTGCATTTTATCAACTTCTTTATTAAGTTCTTGAATTTCATTAGGATGTTCAAAAGCACTTTCAATACATATATTATTAATATTAATTGGTTTGTTATTAGTAGGAAAAATATAAATATAACCATTTATATAATCATAACAAGGAATACCACATAAACCTGGAACTGAACTTCTAAATCTAGCACTAGTTTCTTTAATAAACGGAAATTCTTTATTTGTTTTAAACCCTATACTACTAACTCTATCAAAAGGAAGATTATTAGTAAGCCTTACAGGTCTTGGAACTTTATCTTTAGTTCGTTTTATTGTAGTAATATCTACATCTTCTAAACCATTAGGAATTTCTAATTCACCATCTAAAACATCAATAAGAGAAACTTTAAATCTTTGTACTAAACCTTTATCTATATATCCATGATTTTCATAATTTCTACGAATAATTTCATTACGAGTATGAATAATAAGTTGTTTAATATTTTGACGTAAAGCTGTATTATTAGGTTGTTTTAAACTATGAGCAAATTCACTAACCAACATTGCAATACTTGCCATATTATTGATATTAAGTTTATAATTATATTTAATTAGAGTATTACAAAACTCTTCTACGGGGGAGCTAATTGTGTTTAGTCAAGGTTATAAATTCAAACAAACATAGCTAATTTCATAGCATATCTTTGATTCAAGCTATTCTTTATCTTTAGTTGATTAAGTTATAAGCTATAAAAATAAACTGGCTTAAATCTAAAATAAAAATATACAAGAATTAAAGTATATCATTAAGTTCTTTATCAAGTTTATAACCAATATTAAGTTTATTACAAATAGGTTTAAATATCCAAGACCATGATACAGGAGCAAGAATAATTGAATTAAAAATAATTTTATAATCACTACCATTAGAACAATAAACAGTAGCAACTAAAATAGAAACTATAAAAAATACTAGACGTTTACCCCAAGTTTTAAGTAATTTAGTATTTCTAGCATTAATAACTTTAATAGTAAGGTAAGTTAAAAGATTAACAATAACACAATAAGGAAAATCAAAACTAGCAATAGTTGTATTTATTATATTGCTAATAACTTCTTCTAGCATAATTTAATTAATTAGATTATATGTAATTTTATAATAAACAAATATATTATTTTATATTTAATCATCAAAACGATTACGTTTAATTAACTATGAGAACAAATAGTAGAAATAAAAAAGTAGTAATAACAGTTTTTCAACTATTATTACTACTAACTTTACAACTATCAAATAAACTCGTGCCAATCTATAGGAATACCTTGTCTGCACATATCAGCATACCAACGATTAAATACAAGTCCATCATAACCATCAGGATCATCTATAACATCTTTTACGTATAAACAAAGATGTCTTTCATCATCAATACTACTACCTAGAAAATCAGCTTTACACATATTAGCTACATAAACATAATCATAAAGTTGATTTTCTTTAAGTTCTATATTATAATCATCTAGTTTAGCATCTAAAGCTTCTTTAGTGATAGGAGTGATTGATTTAAGCTCCCCCGTAGAAGAAACTTTGGATTTCATTCTAGAAACTGCATAACTACAAAGTTTATGATTAAAATGTCTACCATTATAACGAAGATAATTAATCATATCTTCAGGAAGAACATCAAAACTATCAAGACTATCTCTTTTCATATTAGAAACTTTTAGATATACAACTTATCAATATCTACTTCTTTGAAAAGAATGTCGAGATGAACGTTTATAATCATCATCATAATCATCATAATCTTCATCATCGTAATCTCTACTATTCTTACGTTTAGATGAATACTTATCATATTCATCTTCATCATCATAACGATGATTACGTGAAGATTCTTCTTTACATTCTTCAAAACATTCTGTAAGTTCACTTACAATCTTTTTAAGATTATGAAGTTTACTCATCATATTAGATGATTTTTCTTCAGTTATAATAATTCTCATAAGAATATTAAATTTAATGTTTAGTACTATCAGATAACATAGTAACAATTTTGTTTAAAGTATCTTCCATGTTACTAACTTTATTATTAAGTATACTTATTTGGTCGTCTCTAGCTTTATCTTTAGCAAATTGTGGATTAAGTTTTTTAAGAATGTTTTCTCCATCAACAATATCTTTTTTATATTGTTCTATGTTATCTAAAGCTTGTTTACGAGTTTGAATAATAGATTCAATTTCAGTTTGAAGACCTTGTTTAGTTTCACTTAAAATTAAACTTCCATTATTATAAGTAACTAAACTATTAGCACTAGGTATACTATTAAAGTCATTTACTACACCATCTATTTTTAATTTAATATCTACAAAAGTTTGAGTATTAAGTTGACTAGGATTAAAAGTATTATTTCCAAATTTAGGTTGTGTTATACCAACAACTTCACCAACCTTATATTGTAAATCTTTAGTCTTATCTAAAATATAAACAAGACTACCTTGAGTTAAACCTGAAAACATGATGTTAAGATATTACTGATGTAACTCTAATAACATTAAGTTGTTTATCAAAGTAAACATCAAAAGTTAATGTATTTGCAATACTTGCTACAGTTAAAGCTGTACCAGCTGAATTAGTTAAAGCTAAAGTTTGATTATTAACTGAAACTAAAATAGGTAATGTTGTAGTAGTCCCACTAGGAATAACAGAATTGAAATTAATAGTAATTTTACCTTTTTGTCCTAGAAATCTAAAAATATGATTAGGAAGAGTAATTAAAACATTACTCGTACCTACAACAGGAGTTGTAGTAATTACTGGAATACCAGCTCTATTACTAATATATACGCTTCCATTCATATCTATATAAATTTTAAATTAATACCAAAAACCTTGACCATTGTTATAACCACAACTCATACCATTATAACCATTATAATTAGGAATAACGGATACTTGAGGATATTGTACAGAAACTGTATTAGGTTGAGCACTACGAATTTGACTAAGCTCATCTATAATAGGTTTAAGTTCTGCTGCACGTTCTGCTCTAGAATTAGCTGCTGTAAGTTGAGCTGTAAGGTTATTAATCTTTTCTTGTTGAGCATTAGCTTCCATATTAGAAAGCTTATCTATAATAGTCTGAGTTTGATCTTTCATACTATTCTGAAGAGCACAAGTTTGCTGAGCAGTTCCATAAGCTACAGAAGAAAAACCTCTTTCAAGACCAGTATTAACAACATTAAGTTGAGAAGTAAGTTGCTGAGTGTTAGATAAATCACGAAGTTGTCCTTCATAACCCATCTGAGTAATAAGAAGCTTATTATCACAACAGCACTGAGCAAATTGCTGAGCAAGACTCATGTTACCCTGTTGTATAGCATTAATAACTTGTTGACCTGTTAAACCAACTTGATTACCAACACCAGAAATAGAACTTTGAACAGAATTAATAGCAGTCTTAATAGCATTTACATCACAATTAAGAGTAGTAGCAAGATTTTGAACAGCAGCACCATTACCATTAATAGCTTGCATCAACATATCTCGTTCTGCTTGACCTGCAAGATAATTTGTATCACTACCATTATTACCGCCAAACAAACCATTACCATTACGACCCCAGCCATAAAGGAAGAATAAAAAGATTATCCACATCCAGTTACCATTACCGAAACCACCATTATTCATCATAGCCATAAGAGTAGCAGGATCAGTACCATTTGTAGCCTGACAAGGAGCATCAGGAAACATAAAAACTTTAGAATCAGACATAATTATAAAATTAAGTTTATTAGTAAAATTAATTGTATAACATCTTGCAAGAATATTACGCTACAAAGGTATAGATATGTTTTTCATAGCACAAATAGCTCTCAAAATAATAAAAAACGCTTAACTATCAGATAGTTAAGCGTATCATAAATTACTCGTTATTTTGTTATTTGTGTTCTTTTATATAATCATCAAGTTCATCTTGAAACCAATATTTATCACCACCAAGAGTTTTCTTAGGTGTAGGTATTCTACCATCTATTATCATTCTATTTAATGTAGCTCTAGATACATGAATATAATTACAAGTTTGTTCAATATTAAGTTTAATATGAACTAAATTTTTAGCAATAGATAAAATCTCTTCATTATCTAAAGAACATTCATCGTTTTCTATTTTATCAATAGTATCTTTAAGTATTTTAATAATAGTAAGTTTAATTGAATTATTCATAGTATAAACTATTTAAAGAATTTCAACTTTATTATTATAAACATAAATACTAGAGTTACTATAATATGAAATATAATATATTGAATATCATCAAAAGGAAAACCTATATAAAAATCAATAGTATTTATTATATTAATAATAACTGCATAATGTAGAAACATTCTATAATAACTACATAACTTAAATACATAACTAGTATAATATAAATAAATAATAGGAATCAATGATATTCCACCTATATAATTTAGAGGAATATCATTGAAACCCAAGAAACTTATAATTTCATTTATTAAATGAATAAAAGCTATTAATATAGGAGTTATTTTAGTTATAGTTATAAAATGTTTTATAGACTTTATACTAAAATTTTCCATAATATTAATAAGATCTTCGTCCAGAATGTGTTACTCCAGCTTTAGGAATTAAAGGTTTTGGGCTATTAGTACGAGTAGTTCTAGTACTAATTTTTGTTTGAGAATTAGAAGATGGTTTAGCCATAATAATTTAAACGTTAAGTGAAACAAATTTGTTATATAAATCTAAATGAACTAAAGGTGTTACATTAAAACCTATAGCAGGACACATAGGCTGCATTTGTAAATCAAGTCCTAAACAAGATATACCTACATCTTCCATAGTTCCATGAACACGAAAATAGTCATATCTATTATTTAAATCTATAAATCTAATACGAATACCATTTTGAGGAATTATAATAGGATCAAAATACCATGTTACATATTTATTTACATTATCTGATTGTATTATATAATTATTACTATCAGCAATAACATTATCTTCAGAATCTAATATTCTTAGTTTTAAAGAATTACTACTAGTTGCATCTTTAGCTATTTTTATAGTAATTGTAGTAAAATAATTTATATTAGTTATATTTTTAGGAATATCAATTCTACCAACATATAATTTATGAGAATCATCATTTCCTGTACAATTTATAAGTTCTTTAGTACACCAAGTATTTTCGATTATATTACCTAACTTATTATCTACTTGTGTATTAGTATAATATTGTTCAGATATAGTATCAGTAATATGTACTATATTACCTTTTATATATTTTATAGCTTCTTTATTAGTATTAATATCATTTGTATTAGTATTAATATCAGATTTAATAGTATTAATATTATTATTAATACCTGTATTAGCTTCTTTTAGTTTATTAATATCATTAGTATTAGCAGTGATATTAGCTTTATTAGTATTAATATTAGTTTTATTAGTAGCTATATCTTTTTTAATTTTAGTTATATCATTTGTATTATTAACAATATTACTAGTTAATTGATCTATATTATTTTTGTTATTAGCTACATTATTTTTTATAGTATGATGTTCATTATCTAAATCCATTATTTTATTTTCAACAGATTTACTATAATATTTACTATAAACATCATTCGCATAAACTAATTTTTTATCTTCTCTAGAAGAAACTAGAGTATTAGGATATTTAGTTTCCATATTATTTTTTATTTATAATAAAAACATTATCATTTCCAGCAATTAAAGCATCTGTATTATAATAATATAAGTTGTTAATATTAGTTTGATTTAAAGTTACAGGAATATTACCACAAGTAAATGTAAGTTCTACTGTAGAAACAAACCAAATATATTTATTAAAATTAGTTGTTTCAATAGTAATATTTTTATTAAACATACTATCATCTATTTTAGTAAATACTTTTAAATCTACACCATTAGCAGTATTAGTATTATTACTTCCATAATATACAATTGGAACTTCAATAGTAGGAAATTTAATAATAGTGTGTTTATCTTTATATTCTAATACAATAGTAAAAGTATCATCACCATTAGGTTCTATACTTATTTTAGGATATTCTTTGTCTTCATCAATAGTTGGTATTATAATATCTTTACTTTTAATATAACAATCTAATTGTTTATCTATATAGTTAATAAACAAATTAGCTTTTTTATTTTCACCTATTTCGTTTGCTGCAATAGCACTTTGAAATAAATTCCAACAAGTAAAAACATTATTACCATGATTAGAACAAGTATAATTACAATCATCTATTATATTTTTACCTTCATCAGCAAGTAAATATAAAAGTTTATAATATGTATTGTTCCAAGCTTTAGGAATACAAAGATATAAAAGATTTGTATTGATTTCTTCCATATTCTTTATAATTTATTATAAGAATGTATTACGTTCTGTCTAAACACAGAATTAAATATAGTATTATATTTATTTAGTTTCTTACAAATAATATTTTTATTAAGTTTAAGATACTTTTTAGTATTAGGAATATAACCTAATGATTCAACTTCTAAAATAATATTTGTAACTTTAACTATATCTTTATTTATAAGTTTTTCATCAATCATGAGTAGCAAAAGTATTAATACCTAAAGCTGGACAAATATTATTATATTCAACATCTTTATTTACACAAATCACACCTTCAACTTTAACAGCAGCATGTAAACGACAAGGAATTAATTCATTTTTTTCATTTGTAAATAAAATATCAAGTTGTCCACTAGGTATAGATAAATAATCAAAATACCAAGTAACAAATTTATCTCTATTATCAGTTTGTATTATACTATTTTTAGATTTACCTATAATAATTTTTTGAGTTTTATCTGTAAGAACTATATAAGTAGGAGTTGTTTCATCAGTAGTTCCTGAAATTTTAATTGTGATACTTCTTATTATAGGTATCTTTTGAATATTTTCAGTTATATAAATTTTATTAACTGTAGCTTTATGACTAGGTTCTGTACAATCAATAAATTCACTAGTAGCAAAATTATTTATATCAACTAATTTATTAATAATATCTGTATTTATAACAGTTTTATTTTGAAGTTCTTTAATTTGATAATTAGTTGTTTTATTATCAGTAGCTATAAAATCTAATATAGATTTAACTCTAGTTCCTATAAGAGTATTAACACCTAAATTATCAATAAGATTTTTACAAAGTTGTTTAAACATAATAATTATAATTTTAATAACAAAAAAGTTCTACTAAAACCACTAAATATAGTAGTTCTAGTAGAACAATTAAATATTTAATAATTAGCATTCATAATAATAAGAACATCTTATTAATGATTAAATACTTTATTTTTAATATAAATAGAATATTCTTTAGTAATAATATTAAGTTTATTATTTAATTGTCTTATACGACTAATAGAATCTTGTCCATTATATATTATACGAAGACATTCACTAGTAGTATCATCAATCCATTCCTCTTTTATACTAGTAGAAACATTAATATCATCATGTTCATAAGCTGAAAAAATAGAATAAATTTTATAATATTCAGTATTTACACATTTATAAATATTTTGTTTAATACTATCTCTATTAGTTTCTATATTGTTATGTATAATTATATCAATACATTCATCTAATACAGAAGATTTAAAACTATCAAAAGAAACATTTATAATTTGATTTATTCTACTAATTTCTTTAGCTTCAGATTCTTTGATTGTTTTATCTAAAACAGTATTAAGTTTAACTACATTTTTACTAATTTCTTTGACAGCATTTGCCATTTCAAGTAATGGTTTAGCTCTGTCTTTAGCTTTAACTATATCAACAATTTTAACAATAGCTGTATAAATAAGAAAAACACAACTAGAAATAATAACTGTGATATAAGATGAATCTTTAACTGCACTACTAATTAAATCATTAATTGATTGTAGGTCATTCATCTTTAAAAGCAATAATAGCTCTCTTTATAAAAGAGAGCTAATAATTAATCAATAAGTTAAATAATAGATTCAGATTCGTCTACAATATCACTAGATTGAGGAACAGGAACACCATCATTAATTAATTTTTCAAAAATACTAGTAGTAGAAGTACCAGAACCAGAACCTCCTATAGCTTTAACAGGAAATACAACATAAAGAAGTTGGTAAACATTATCACTATGTTGACTACTAGCAGCACGTTTATTAGCAAAACGAAGAGTGTACATTGCATAACAAGAATTTGCTACAGCTTCAGGATAACCAGGATAAAGTTCTTTACCATCTTCAGCAAGGTATTGAATACCCTTACCACAAATGCAACGTTGAGCTAAATCTTTTACATAAACTTCATCAAGAATAGCAGGAGCAAATTCTTGAATAGTAGCAACAGTACAAAGTTCGCTAACTACATTAAAATCTTCATTAATTACATTTTCAAGAGTAATAACAGCAGCAGAAACGGTAGCTTTAACACCAGTATTTTCAGTATTAGCATTAACTACTTTAGCAAGAGCAGAAGCTACATCAGCTTGATTACCATCAGCTTTAGCATATTCAGAATAGCTATAGTTAATACGTTCATTAAAAGTTTTACCTTTCTTTACAATAGTAAAAGTATAAGTTTCCTTAGCTATAGTTGCAGGAACAGTAACTGTCATCTTCTTAGCTTTAGGTCCTTGTGATACAGATTTAACAATACTAAGACTGTTATAATCTACATCAAAATTTTTAACTTGAGCATCTTTACTTTTACGATAAAGAATCGTAAAATTACCATTTTTAAAAGAATCAAGAGCAGTTACAATTTTACCATCTTGTACAACAGCAGCTTGACCAACAGGAATCTTAGTTGCATCATAAGCATTAAGTTCTGAAGGATACACATTGCTACTTAAAAGAAGTAATTGCTTCATAATTTATTAAATTTTATTGTTGAGTTTGTTGTTGAGTTTGAGATTGTTGTTGTGAACGATCTTGTTGTTGAGAATTATAAAGTTGACCACTAACAGCAATTCTATATAAATCAACCGCATGTTTTAGAATATCAACATGAAGATATTCAGGTAAATCACAATTTACATTAATACCTCCAACATCTGAAAGATATGCTACTTTTGCTGGTTTAGCAATATAAGCAACACGTAAAGTATAAGGTTTAATGTTTTCTCCAAAAATAGTATCATCAGTATTTTTATAATAAATGTTTATGATACCATTAGTTATAACTGCAATAGGAGATCTTAATCTAGGACGTAATATAAAATCATTTAAAGTATCAGCTAAATAACAATCATCTATAAGTCTTACAGGAAAATAATTAGTAAAACTACTATTATCAGCATTTAGAGTATATTTTATAGATAAATCTACTAAGAATAAATAATCAAAATCTTTATTACTATTAGCTTTATCTAAATCTGTAATTTTAGCACTTAAATATTTAGTAGGACTAGTATTATCTTTTGTCCAAACTTCAACATTTGTAGATTTAAAACTACTATCAAATGTTTTATATAACGTTCTAAGAGAATTAATTTGACTAATTTTAGAATTATCAGTAATAATCCTATCATTAGTAATACCTATATTTTGTGTGATTATTTGGTTGACTATATCTGTAATACTTGTATTAATAACTAAATCAATTTGCTCTGGAAGGATAGCACGAACATTTTGTAAACCCATCTGTTGAGCATATTGTCGAAACCATACGTGCATTTCAGCTATATTCATAGTTCTAATATTAAATTAAAACATTTTTAATTTATTTTCATAAGCAGTACGAATATCTTTATTATTAGGATTATTGAAATAAGCTACTGCTTCATTCATATTAGACCCTATAAAATTACCATCTGCTGATGAAATTTGTTGATTGTACTCAGCACGAATAAGTTCACCACGAACGATAAGAGTTTCTATAAGAGCTTTAGTAATAATATTCTTATCAGCAATAAGTTTATTAAACTTATCAGGTGACTTATTTACAAAGTCCATAAGATTAGAAGTCTTTTCATTCTTATCTTTAAGAAGAGCTTCAGCAACATTCTCATTACGAAGTGCAACCATAGCAACATATACTGCATTAAACTTCTGTTCAGAAGCATTAAGTTCAATAAAGTTACGCATAGCTTTAACTCGTTCTTGAGTAAGTTGTTTTTGCTTCTCAGCTTCTTTAGCCTCATCTTTAATATAAAAACGAAGAGTAGGATCAGCATTAATTAAAGCAGGATCTTTAGCTACATCTCTATAAAGAAGACAATGACGATACATCAAATAATCTTGAAGATTAACAGGATGACCATATTTATACTTACTACTTTCAAGAGTATTAAGAGAATCTATTCTCTTTTTAACAGCTTCTCTAATTTTAGCTGTATTTGCTCTATCAGTTTTAGCATATTCTGCATCAATAGCTTCTTCTTTTTTCTTAAAATCAAGATAATCAGACTTCTTATTATATACAAAAGAAATATCTAAACTCTTATCATTATCATTAACGATAAACTGAATATTACTGAGCCAACCTTTTACACGAGTAATAAAATCAGGATTATTAGGAGAAAGACCTATAAGTGCAGGGAAGTAAGCTTCTACTTCACCACGATTAGAAGAAAGAACTCGACAAGAAGTAATAGAACTACCAATAGTCTCTTTACGTTGTCCAAGAACTTTCATATTAACTTTACGATAATTAGAATAATTATGAACAAGACTAATAGTAACTGTACGCTTATCTACATATTCTTTATTTAAATCTTCTTCAAAAGTTTCTGCACTTGCAGTAGGTTTACTTTCAACTTGACTTTGAACTTTATCAGCGTCATCCTTAGTAGTAGGAATATTAAGAGGCATAGTTTTATTATTTATCTGATTTATACTTTTAGATTACACACTTTAACTGCAACATTTTAGTTGCGTTATTTACTTGAAGTCCATAGCTATTCTTAATTTCATAACGTGACATATCAACATCAGTAGAAATAGAATTAGTAGGAACTGAACCCCAAGCAGCAGGAATATCAGTAAGACCCTTCAAAACACCACACTTATAAATCTGTCCTTTTTGACGAACTTTACGTACATTACGAACACCTTGATAAGTAGACATATCAATAAGGAATGCTTGATGTGAAGTAATAGGACGACCTGAACGAGGATGTATCATACCATTAGCCTTAGCATTTTCAGCAAGAGTTCCATGGTCAAGAAAAGGAAGATGTTGAACAGTAATTACATGACCATCAACAGTCTTATAACGACGGAAATACTTACCATAAGAAAGACCTCCATTGAAATCTTCAATCATCTTATCACCAAGAGGAGTAGCAAAACCTTCAGAACGAGCATCATTACGAATAGCTTGGTCAAAATCTTCCATAAAACCTTTACCACCCATAAGAACTACTTCCATAGAACCTGTATCAGTATCCTTATCAAGAATATCACCAATAGTACGTTCAATCTTATTCAAAGTAAGAACCTCTCCATAAGTGTCATAATTAGATTCACGACAAATCTGAATCATACCAGCAGTATGAGGAATAGGTTGTCCATTATCAGGATCTATAAGATTAATTTCACCATTTACATCCCTATTATATTCAGCAAGCCAAAGACGTTCCTCATCCATAATACGACAAGTAATATCATGTTGACGCATTTCTTCATTAATCCAAAGATTGGTAGTACCACCACTCTTAGTCTTAAATTCGTAAGTAACTACAACATTAGAAATATTACCAGCAATTTCCTTAGAATACCGGTGGAACTCAAGTTGACTTTGCATCTTACCTGGCCCCATAACATTAGAACGATTACCCTTACTGTAACTTTCACTAATAGTAGGAGCAGTCATAGACCAATATTTACCTTGCTTGAGATTTTCAGGATCAACATAAGCATTAGGATCTGGATTAGTAAGCTTCAAACGATAAAGATAACCACCATGAGTACCTTCACCAAGGTCTTTCATAATACGAACTTGAGTAACACCATCAGGTGCAATCAAACCATATTGTTCAATAAGCCAATGAGTTTTAAATTCTACTTCAAAAACAGCACCACCTTTACCAGGAGTAGCATTAGCTGAATTAAAATAAAGAACATAATCATTAAACTTCATACGACCCATAGTTTTCCAAGTCCACTGAACTGTAGCAATATCTACAACACCAGTAGAACCTTGACCTTCAGTAAGAAAAGTAAGAGGAAAACGATCATCATCCATACCATAAGTATAAGTCAGAACATTATTAATTTCTTCTGGCTTAGCAAGCATTAGATGTGCAATGGTTTCTTCATTAGAATAACCACGGTCATCATAATTACCACGAAATACTTCTCTAAGTTTGTACATAATAAATTAATATAAAATTAAACAATAAAAATAAGATATTAAAGAATAATATCATTAATATCAGCTTTACTACTTGCTTTTCTTATAATCTTAACAGATTTTGCAGTACGTTGTTCTTTTGACTTAACTCTTAACTGACGAACTTTATCTTCTTTAACAGCCATATCAATTAAATCTTTATAAGTACCACCTGTAAACATAAGCCAAGCATCTAGTAATTCACGATTTAAATAATCAGCATCACTTAGATTACTTAAATCTTTTTGATAACCTGTAACTCTGTTACCATCAGCATCTTGTTCATTTGCTTTACTTAGATAATTATAAAAGTCATTAGGTGTGATAACTACTTTTTGACCATTAACTTCCTTAGTAAAACTTTCAGGAAGTTTATATCCAGCAATCATTCTGCCGTCAATAACATTACTAACATTTTTCCAATAATTAGCTACATTTTCAGCTTCTTCTTGTCGTTTAATAGCAGCTCTAGTTTCAATTTCTTTACGAACAGCAATATCTTTTTCAGCTAAAGCTTGAAGTTGATTACGAGCTTCATCATAAAGACCACCACTATCACGCAAATACTTAATATAATTCTCATTAAGAGATTTGTTACCAAATTCTTGAGCAGCCATACGTATGATAGCTACTTGTTGAGCTTCATTATCTTTTTCAACTTGAATGCCACTTCTATCAGGAATTTCACCAAAACCACGAGGAGTACCTGTAAGTTGAACATAATCATTAAACTGCTTCAATAAAGGATTATCAGAATAAAGCTTATTAATAGCAGCAGTTTGAAGTTCATTAGATTTTAAATCAATTACAGAATTAACATAAGCTTTAACACCATTTGCATCATCTGTAAATTCTACGGCTTTGCCTTCAGAATCTGTAATTGTAATACCGAGAGCTTCTTGAATAGATGCAAGATTTAAACCACCATCTGTTTGGTCATTATCATCTACATCCATAGACTTCAACCAATCAGAAACTTCATTAGCTTGTTTAAAAATACTTCCTTTATCATCAACAAGATTTCCATCTTTATCTACTGTATAAGTAGAACCTTCAAACTCAAGAGTATCTCCAACAGCTAGCTCCCCCGTAGAAGAGTGTTGTGTATCTTGATCATTCTGATTACTATCATTACTAGTATCATTGGATTGTCCTTCTTGTTGACCATTATTGTTATTTACACCATCTTTAGAAGTAATATCTTCTTGATTATTACCATTAAGATGGGTCATGTCTTCTTGGGCAGCACCATTATTGCCACCACTTTCATTAGATTGTGCAGCACCAGAATTACCTGTTTGTTGAGCAGCACCTTCAAAATCAATATCGGCTAGAGGCATAACTTTAAAATAATTATTAGAATTAAACGTATTATTGGTTTATGTGATACAAAAGTAATAATTTTATCATCAAATAGCAAACAAATTAGACCATTTTTAACAACATTAAGACAAACACAAACACAACCAACTATATTACTGCTAACATTACTTAGATTATTTGGTTTAATTTGTTTTATCATGTTTCTATATGGAATTGCTTGCTATAACTTATATCTATTTGCTACTTTTCTTTTTCTCTGTTAAACTTTAATCTGTCAAATGATAAACTATAAAGGTTTAAGATTATATGCTCTCAAATCTAAAATAAAAATATACAATAAAATAATAATGTCCTTATTACAATAAACATTATCATAATAAGGACATAGAGTAGTTTAGGAATGCACTACTTATTTATCATATTTATTTTTATTAGTTTTAGCTATTTGAAGTTTAGTTTTAATATCTTCTCTTTTAACTTGTCTATCAGCTGCTTTAGAATAACTATCAGCGTACATTTGTTCACGAGCTAATTGAAGTTTTTGTTGTTCAATATTAGTTTTATTTTGTTCAGCTAAAGCTGCAAGTCTTTTTTCAGAACCATCATCAGTTCCTTCTTGACCAAGTAAAGACATATCAACATCAATATATTTAAGTTGAAGTTCATATTGATATTTAAGTTGTTCAGTAAGTCTATCTTGTTCACCTTTAGCTTCAATCTCACGAAGTTTATTTTGTATTTCTTCTTGTTTAAGCATTTGTTCAGTTTGCTGCATTTGTTCTTCATGTTTTCTTTTAAGTTCAGTAAACTTTTGAACAGTTGCTTTAATTTGAGAAACATTATCACCAGTTATAGCTGCAAGAGCCATATCAAGATCTCCATTTTGTGCAGCACTAAATGCCCATTGACGAAGTTGTTGAACTTTATCAAGTTCTTTAGAATCATTACGAACTGTAGTAGAATAATCAGAATTAATAAAAGTATCTACATCAAGACTTATATATTTCTTTTGTCCTAATTCATTCCAATAACTTGTATCAAGTCCATCAATATAAGCAAGTTTACAATAATCTAAATCTCTATTATAATCAGCTTTTCTAAATTCATCAAACATTTGAACTAGAATAACCATACCCATTGAAGAACGTGTAATAGCTTCTTGAGTTGTAGCAGCACCAGCAGATTGAGCAATATCACCATAACGCTGTACATTCATATCTACCATTTCACGAGCTTCAAGTTTAGTAGCTTCCATTAGATTAGTAAGTTCTGTAATATAAGAACCTAAATTAGCATTAAGCAATCTAATATTAGCCATTTTTTGAGAATTAGCATCTTCAGTATCATCAACTAAAAGAACACCATCAGCAGCCATTTTATAAATCTTATCTTCAGTATTTGAAGCTATAAGACTTTCAGGTAATAAAAGAATAAGCATTTTATTTTTAGCAATTACCATTTCACGATGATAAGCAAAAATATTACGCATAATTTGATAAGGAGTAATTAGTTTAATAATACTAAACTTACCCATCATAGGAAGAACTTCCATTATACCATTATAAGGCAATTTTCCTCCACGATTAAAAGCTATAGGTCTTGCTTTAATAGGATATATTGCAGTATAACGAGTACCAATACGATAACCTTCATAAACTTGAGGTTCATAAGTCCATTCTATACTAATATCTCCATCTTCTTTATTAAGTGTATAACCTTCATCTACAACACGTGTTGTAGTTAAACCTAATTCATTAATATAAGTAAGAATACCTCTTTTAGCTTCTCCTCTCCAAACTACATGCCAAACTTCATAAAGATTAGTATTAACATCATAAACATTTATAGGATCACGTTTAAATAGTTCACGCTCTTCTTTATTAAACTTTTCACAAACATCTGGATAAGTTTCAAAATACTGATTGTATGTAAGTTTAGTTATTCCTCCATGAGCAGATTGTCTACTATAATAAGTTTCAAGAAAAGCTTTATCTTTATCATCTAAATTATCTTCAAACATATCCATAATTTGTTGATATGATAACATCATTTTTCTAGCAAACATATCATGGTCTTCAACAAAATAATTTCCATTAGGAATAGGATAAGCTTCAAGAACAGGAACATTTTCTTTAACTATATTACTACCTCTAACATCGCAATAAGAAAAACATTCACCAAGAGAAACAAAATTAAAGAAAGCAGAAAGATATATTATATTGTCTTGAGTTATAGAACGAATATAATCAAGCATATCTTGACCTTGTTTGCTTTCATCATCTATATATTTCTCATTAAATTCTTTAATAAATTGTTCAGGGTCAGGCATACTATCTTGAGGATTTATAGTATTAGGATCTTGACCTTGTTGTTGTGCTTGTTGAATAGCTTGTTGATAAGCTTTTTCAAATTCTTGTTGAAAAGCTTGCTGAGCTAACTCTCCAATCTTTTCTTTAAGTTTAGCATTTTTATTAATAACAATATCTGGATTATTAGCACCAACTATAAATTCATGAACACCTTTAAAATATTCAGAAACATAACGTCTAATAATATCAGACATAATATCAAGATTTCTCATAGTAGCAGGAAATCTTTGATATTTTTCATTAGTAGCATTATAAGGGTTAAGAGTTTTCTTATAAAAACTATTTGGAATATCTCCACGAAGAATACGAAGTTTTATTTCATCTTCTGTTCTATCATTCATTGCAAGACCTGTATCAATAACATAATCTATACAATTAGTGTACCATTCAGCTTTGCTTTTAACAGTACCACTAACTTTTTGTTGTGGAAAATTTAATGTATAATTAGGTTGCATAATATTATCTTAATTGTATTGGTTGATGAATATAAATAGGTCTATTAACTCTAGTAGCATCATTAGGTAAAGCTGCTATTACATTATGACCGTTTTGAATACCACTTAATATATGACCTATAATTCTTTCTTGATTGATTTGTTTTTCTTTCATACGTTTTTTAGCATCTATTATATCTTTAGAATTTAAGGCAGCAGCTGTAGCTTTTTGAGTTATATATTCTAATATTTGCTCATCAGTCATACCTTTTTTCTAAGCATAAATCTTTGATTTTCACGTTTTTTAATTTCATCTTGTATTCTACCATTAAGTTCTTTAACGAATGTTTTATCATTTACTCTTTTAAGTCCTTTAGATACTAGTTTACCACCAATAACATCTAAAGCAGTTTCACCTGTATTCCATAAAGCATCTTTAAGATTACTACCACCGCCATCATTATAATAACGATACCAATCTCTACCCATTTGATAAGCATCTACTATAAAATTAGGTATATTACCTATTAAAGCTATAGTTCCTCCAATAGGAGCACCAACACCGGTAGCAGCAGTGCCTAAACCTACTGCATCAGCAGTTAAACCTAAACCAGCAGTCCAAGGTTCTATTTTATCAGACCAATCTTCTTCGTATTGACCATCTTCTAATGTATATCTAGCCATAATATTAAAAGTTTAACTTAAAACCATCATATCTTCTAAATCTCTTCTAACAGGCATCATAGTCCAATGTCTAGTATTACCTGCTTTTATATAAGCATCTATAGTTTTTTGTAATGTTTTAGCACCTCTTATTTTATTGTAATATTCATTTGTATTTACCATATTACCTTCATAAGCGTGTTCATTAGTTCTTGGATGTTGTAAATTATAAAAATAATCATAACTACTAGAACTATTTACAGCTCTCATCCAATTAGGATTGTTTAGATAAGATTTAACAATAGCTGTATCATTTAATTCAGGTGTTGCATAATAAATAGTTCTACCATTTGACATCATACCACTTCTATTGTTTTTATTAACTGCTGCGTTAGATCTACCATATTGACTCTCTAAACCATGTTGCATAGTCATATCAACAGCTCGTTGTAAAGCTAATTGTTTAGGTAATCCTAAATAACGCATTATATTATAATTTCTAGGAAAACTAAAAGCAACAAAATCATTAATACTTCCGCTTTTTTGTTTCTTTTGTAAACTAGCACCTGTTTTATTAGGAACTGCATAATTATTATTTTTTGATTTATCTGTATTATCTGTATCATTTACATAATACGTATCATAAAATCCAGCCATACCATTAATAATTTAATAAATTCCACCTAAAGTTTTACGTTTTCTTTTAGCTATTACTTCTGGTATTTTTGTAGTATTAACTATTATATATTTATTGATTTGTTTTTTTTTTGTTTACTATAATCAATTTTAGGCATACCATTATCATCATAAGCTATATCACCATTATCATCTAAAACATACTCATACTCCATAGATGGATCAGTAAGACCATTATTATTAATATAAGGATTAATCATACTAGAACCTTTATGTTTTTTCAACCATGTATTAAATTGTCGTTGTAATGTAATAAAAGCTGTAGGATGTCTAGTACGACCAGGATTTAATGTTATATTATTAATATTATAAGGTGTTTGTCTATAACCTGTACTAATAACCATAGGATTACCAATAAAATCTAAAGCATTAGCTGCAAATCTTTCAAAATTATCATATGTGGAATAAGTTCCTTTACGTTCTTTGTTTTTATCTTTGCCATAATCATTTAAATCCCAACCTTTTTGATAAAAATAATTATCTTTATCGTTATAATAAAAAGCAGTAGGATAATCTCCACCATGTATTATAGCACCTGTTTTACCTAACCATTTACTTGAATTACGAGCATAAATATTACCTAAAACATTCATATGACCATCATCGTCATAATACAAATCCGGAGTTCTATAAACAGGAAGATTTCTGTTACCTACAGATTTTTTTACTAAACCATAATCACCAGTATTATCTACAGTATAACCATTTCGTAACATGTATCTTTTTTGTCTAGCTCTATCTAATAAAAAAACAGATTGAGGTTCAGAACCAGTTTCAATATTATAATTAATATTTCTTAAATTAAGCTTGCCTTTATTATGAATAGTTCTAAGTAAACCCATAGTATATTTACTTACATCATAAGGAACTAAATATTGCCAAAATTTATATTCATCATCCATAATATAATATTATCTTTTAAATTAAAACCAATCTCTCATAAGAATATTACGAGTATCAGGATTTTCAAGAACTTTTTTACGATGAGCTAAAGCTTTAGCAGCTTCAATATCTTCAAGTTTCCATTGAAGTGCTCTAATAATCATTTGAGAAACTCTATCAAAGTTACCTAAAGAGTTCCATTTTTTAAGTTCAAGAATTGTTTGATAATCATAAATAGTTTGAAATAAATAAACATCATTACCTAAATCATCTTTACCAATAACTGTATAAAGCATTTCTTTAAGTAAACGAAGTCCTTCAAGTTTCTTTGCTCCATCACCCATATTAACACCATAAGTACCAACTGTTGCACCTTTAAGTGTAGTATCCCAAATTTGAACAGGGTCTTTCATAAGATATTTAAGAGCTTTCCATTTTGTAAAATTACTTACAGTTTCACCTCGGTTGATTTCTACACCTGTAGTACCAATACAATTATAATATTTAGCAAGAAGTAAACAAACTTTATCAGCTTCTTCTAGTTTTTCAGGACGACCATAATAAGCACAAACTAATGCTGTTTTAAAACCATTATATTGACATGGATTCATCCAAACATTAATACTATTATGAGAGTGTTTGTTAGTAATAAGTTTATTTTCTTTATTAACACCTACAGGATCATAACTTATAGAATACATACCAGGAGGTGTTCCAGTTATTAATTGTCCTTGTTTATCATGATAAGGAACTTTCATTGGATTGAACCATTTACGAATACAACCATGAGGATGTTCATGTCCTTTACGAGGAACACCTTCAATCCAATCCCAATAATCTTTATTAAATACACCTCCTTCAGCTTCTATACGAGCATTAGTTTTAAATTCAACTTTTCCGTTGTTTTCAAATAACCAACCGTCTACATAAAATTTAAAACTATTATCTGTTCTAAGTCTTTCTTCCCAAGCAAGAAGTTCTTCACTACTAAATATATTTTCAGTAGCACTACTAAAAGACTCTGCTGGCATCAAAGCATATTGACCAAGATAATTGATATAATCGGCAAAAGTTTTAGCAGTTTGTTTTTTATTTATTCTTTCATTATGTGCAATTCTAAGACCTATTTCTAAATCAGAATTACCATCTTTATCCATTGCAAACTTATCACCTAATTGACCTTGAAGTCCCCAAGCATAAGGTTTAAAATAACCACAAATTTCATTACGAGAATCTTTATCCCAAACATTTTCAAAAGGCATAAAATGAAAAGATTTTGGAGAATAAAAGTTCTGTTCAAAAACTTGCATATTACCACTAGTAGCTGTACCCCAACAAGTAAGATTACCTGTAACATAAGAACCTGTTCTCATTGCAGGTTCGGTAACTGCCATAAAATCATCAAAGTTTTCCATAGTAGAAAGCTCTTCAACATTTACATCTATAGCATCTTTACCAATAGCACAATCAGGATTATTCATTGCTGAAACACTAAATAATGCAGATTGCCAAGCTTTAGGAGATACAATACCATTAGGAAGTTTAAAACCTAAACGAAAGTTTTCTTTATCTGTAGAAAGAATACCTTTTACAAAAGGTGTTTTAGTTTCATAAAATCTAAGATTATTAATAGTAAAATCAGTTAAACCACCAGTAGCTGTAAGAAACTTTTTATCAGCAGCAACATGAATTACTACTTTTCGTGGTTGAAGATTAAGAGTATTAGAACTCTTTGCAGCCATAATATAAGAAAAACCACCACGACGAGTTTTATCTATTATAAGATGAAAACCATTACGTTTAGCAAAATCTATAATATGAAAAGTCCAAAATTGAGCATCTATAAATTTACTAAAATCATAATGTTTAGCACCAACACTAGCTTTATTACCAGCTTTAGCTTTACTAGTGTCAAGCTGTTCCATCATAGTATAATTAAGAAAATTATAATGATGTCCAGTAATACGAACATTTTGAACTACACCATTACGTAAAAGACAAGGAGCAGTAAAACCATTAAGTCTACGATATTCTTCTCTTTTTCTAAGTTGTCTATGAGGAATACTATCTTCTTTATAATTTGTATATTTTTTATATTTACGATAAAAATCAGCCATTTCAGTAAATAAATAAGTATTAACAAATTTATCACCTGGCTGAATATTTAGAAGAAATCCTCCACTATCACCTATAAGAAATAAATCATCAGGGTCATCATAACCTTCATCTTTAGCGTGTTTGTAATGAGATTTATCTTCATTTATATATTCAAGAAATGGATAAGTTCTAATAAATTCTTCAATACTAATTTCACTTCTTGCCATATTATTTTACAAAAGAAAAAATTATACCAACAATAGCACAAAGTGAAGTAATAAAAGCGACATTACGTTGACGTTTATATTTATTTATAGTTTTATTAAAATTATCATTTACACTTTTATAATTGTTTATAATTATGCTATCATTACGTATTATATTATATAATTTATTATTAATTTGTTTTGTATAATCAAGTTCTACAAGCTTACTATTAACTATACGTAAATCATTATAAGAAACACGTACACTATCTAGCTCCCCCGTAGAAGAGTGTTTATTGTTTTGTGCTAATAAGTTTATAGAACAACTTAATAGTACTATCATTATTAAGTTTCGTAACATCATTAACTTTATTATTTTTAATACTATCTAAAATATTAATTTCAGTAGTAAGTTTATTATTTTCAAATTTAACAGAATTGATTTTATTAATTTCTTCTACGGGGGAGCTATTACGGTTAATATGCTTATCATAAAGTATAGCTACAGCTAAACATATTATAATTAAACTGCTTATAAGACAAAGTAAATATATTACGTGTTTAATAGCATTTTTAAAATCTTCTTTATTTATAATCATTTTAAATCAGTTTCGTTAATAAGAGTATAAGTAAAACTATTTCCGTATTTATCTTTTTGTTTTTCACAAAGTCTAAGAAAAGAAAGAAAATCATGAGGATTATTAAATACTTGACAACCTGCTGAATATTGATTTATTGTATTACGAGTCCAAGCTTCATTAGAACGATGTATATTAATACCAAATAAACCATTTTGAATAGAAGTAGGTTTTAAATCATAAATATCATTTTTATTACCATCACGATAAACACTTACAGGTTTACGTTGTACAAGAGCTTTATATTTACCACGATGAAGTCCTATTTGCCATGCACCACGATATTGATTAGGAACCAAAATAGCAGTACCATTAGGATTACTAAGTTTTTCCATATAATAAGCTCCAGGTTCTGTAGTTATATTAAATAATTGACGTTTATGACCTACTTCAGTATTATAATCTACTATAAGAATATCATCATATAAATTTGTAATTTTATTATTTGGATTATTCTTACGAACACCTATAATATTTAAATTATAAGCACCTTTATCAAACCAAGCATAACCTTTATCTTTAAATAATTTTTTAAAATCATAAGTAAGACATTTACTATAAAGACCTGTTTTAATCATTTGGAAATAAATTTAATTGATTGTTATTAGAATTAGTTTTTTGACTAGATAACTGAATAAGTCTATCTTTTAATATAGCTTCAGCTTCAGTACGTCTATAAGTTATACGATACCATTTTACTGTTTCTTTACCATTAGGATCTATAGGATATTGATTATTAACATCTCTATAAGGCATACCATAAGCATTTTTTACAAAAGGACTTCCGATATGACAAAGACCTAAACCTGTACAAGGTATTCCTAAAATAAGTTCAACCATTTTAGCATACATACTTAATTGCATAGTATAATGACTACCATTACAATTAGGAAGATGATTTAATGGAGGAAGCATATCTTCTTTTTTTGGAACCCATTCATTAGTTAATTGAGCAGGTATGGTTGTTTTATCTTTTTTAAAATAACCACTTTCAAATTGAAGACCATTACGATTAGTTTTCCAATCAAGAATAACAAAATCTGTATCTCGAATACAAAGAATATCTATTGTACCAGAAATAAGATAATCAATAAGATAAGCACCTATTTCAGAATAAATAGTGTATCCTTTATCTGTATAGTATTGAAATACTCTATAAATTTCAGGATATTTGTTTTGTGTAGCTTCTTTAAAAGCATCAACATTAAGAGGTTTAACTTTAAGATTAGGAATGTCAGCAACAGATACAACACGACCACTTTCAACTTGGTTTAAATATTGTATTGCATTTTTAAACATACTAACATCTTTAATAGCATCTTCTATACCATTATGAGTAGCAGTTCCTCTAGCACAAGCTTCATCTGTTATATCTTGCCATTGTTTAGCTAATGTCTTTTCACTAACACCTAATTCTCTAGCTTTTTTATGAAGCCAATATTTACGATTAAATTTAGGAACATAATTTTCATGTATTAAAGTAGTAACAGAAAAATATTTATTTCCTAAACTATCTGTATATTTATGACCTTCTTCTTGAAAATAAAGATAAACTTCATCATATCTACTATCTCTCATATTATAAATTTTTAATAGCTTTGTGCATCATGTCAATCCATTCTTGTTTAGATTTACCATATAACTTTTCTTCTAACGATGTAAAATAACATTTAATAAAGTTTCTATTATACATATTAGCATCATTAAAAGCATTATTGATAAATTTCTTTGCTTCATCTTGAGATATACCACCTAAAAGATGTATAAGTTTAATTTTAATATTCTTCATCATATCTAATATCTTTTATAATATTATAAATTTTTAATAGCATTATGAATTAAATCAATCCATTCTTGTTTAGATTTACCATAAGCTACAGATTCAAGATGTTGTAGATAAGTTTTATTATTTTTATTATTATCTTTAACACCATCTATATAACGCTTATTACCATAAGTTATATAGTCATATATAGTATAACCTCCTAGTTTATGTATAATAATTGTTTTAATATGCTTCGGCATCCATTGAACTAAGAACTGTTTGACCACCTCGACTAATTTCAGTTTCTTTTTCATACATAAGATTTTGTTTAGCTTCTTCAAGTTTTTTAAGCATAGCAGGTATAGCACCAGCTTGTTCATTAACTCGTTTCATCATATCTAGAATAATAGGAATTTCTTCTAGAGTAGGATTACTTTTAAGCTTTTCATTAAGTAAACTATTAATAACATCAATACTAAGATTAATGTTATGTACACCTTTAAGAATATTTTCTACAACTTTACCAGCTTCAGTAATATTTTCTTCATAATATCTTTTAATAAGACGAAGAACTAAAACATCTGGAATATAAGTTTTAGGAAGACCTGCTTGTTCAATAGCCATTTTAAGAGCTTCAGGATCACTAAGTCCTGATTGTTTTGCAGGTGATTTTGGATCTCCAAGATAATAAATAACAATACATTCAGCAATGTACATCTTCTTTTCTTTAGTTTTATCTCTACGATAAAGCTCTCTAACATCTCTATCTATAAGTTGTTTTAAAGTAGGAGGTTGAGGCATACCAGTATCATCAAGGAGAAGTAAACTATCTATAAGAAGTTTATTATTATTCATTATCTTCAAGCATTATAAATTCATTATCAACAGCAGTTATATTTTTACAAGCATAAAGAAAAATACGAGCATAAAACTCACCTTTTTCATCACAAAGTCTTCTATAAAGTTTTCTATTAGATGTTACTGCAATACTAACTAAATAACGATATAAACGTTCTTGTTTAGCATGTTTTGCAGATTCAGCTGCAAGTTCTTTACGAAACATTACATATTGTTTTCCTTCAAGTTCTTCTTTAGCTATATTGTTAAGTTCTTCATTTTCTTTTTTATGAAACTCTTGTATATGTGCTGGAACTTGAACATTAGCAATATATGGAAGTCCTGTCCAACGACCTTGACTAAGACAAGTAGCTGCATCTATTTCACATTGTTCAACAATAGCTAAAGCTATTTCTTTATCTATTATATTATCGTCAATACAATCTAAAATATCTTGTTTACGAAGAACAGTTACTTCATATCCACCATTAGGAAATTTAAATTGTTCACTCATATTTGTAGTATAAGTTTAATATTCTACGAGAGTACTAGTTGGAATCTAGCTCCCCCGTAGAAGAGTTGTGTTATTATGCCCCTACATCAGTTTTATTAACAAAAAGATTAGCACCTTTATTAGGTTCTTCATCATTTTTATAAGAAGCATGAATATTACAATTAGGAACTAGTTTAAATTCAAGGAAATAACAACGTTTATTAAATTTCAAAGCTTCTTGATAAATTCTATTATCTCCTTCAGTACAATATAAAATGTTATCTATTGTAATTTTATTATTAGGAGCAACAACATGATGTCCCATAGCAATATCACTAGGAGCTATTACTAGTTTATCACCACAATTTATACTACGAATATAATCATTATTTGTATTTCCGTGTTTTATAAAAATAGGAACAACACCTGTTGTAATTTTACCTTTCTTAGCATTATTAGCAAAAAGAATAGAACTTAAAGCTTCACAATAACAAATACCAATTAGAGAATAATCATCAGCAATTACAATATCTTTTGTAACATCATAAAGATATTTATTAGGAATTTCTGAAAGATTAGTAGGCAGAGTTACTTCAAAACTACCATTTTTACCACTTGTACTAAATTTAATCATAATACTGCGTTTATTATTTTGTTTAATATGTTAATTATAACAATGACAAATATAATAATTTAATTTTGAACCACAAGAAAATAATATATAATTTCGTTAATGATTAAACTTTTTTAACAATATTGTAATTATCAGTTTTATTATTACTTTCATTATTAAAACCAACATCATGTTTGCTAGAGTATTAATTATTAAGTTTAGTATTACAAATTTGATAAAGTTCAGATATACTTTGAATATGATGTGTAGAATAAGGTATAACACTAATACGGGGAACTGGATGAGTCCAACTTAGAATACCATGTTTTATAATGCTAGAATTATTTTAGAATTTTATTTTGTTTTAGTATTGTGTATGTTATTTATTTTACTATATTATATTTATTATATTATTATTGAACTATATATCCTTTGAGTGTTAAAAAAACATCTAACCCATTAGAAAAAATCTTCATGTAGGTCAGATGTAAACTTTTCTTCATTAATATAAATTTTTCTTTGAAATTTATGTTTATATTCCATAATAATGTAATTATTATCTGCTAATTCTTTTAATAAGCTTGATATTCTTCTTGGACCTACTCCAAGATAATTTCCTAAGTATTTATTATCAGCATAACAGTAACCTTCTTTATGAGATAAAAGCATAATTATTCCATATAAAAGTTTGTTACCAACACATATATTTCTATCTAAAATTATAAACCATGGTATTTTTACATATTTATCGTATTCCATTTATTACTCTCCCTTCGTATTTGTCTTTAGTATTTCTAAGTAGCCTCTTTCTAATAATTCTGTCATCATTTTAGAAATAGATACTCTATAAAATTTAGACATTAATTTAATTCTATTAAATAAGTCTATTGGTAAATATAATTTAAATATTCTCAAACTATCCCTCCTTTCTAAATAGGATTATTGTCCTATTATTTTTACTGTTTTTAATTAGAGCAGGATAAGAAGATAGCACCACAAATAAAAAAGCTCCTTA